>Ga0209211_10000033_pt1 | contig 320660 bp, 307 predicted proteins | sample RifGroA2_FD_183992 | JGI IMG/M metagenome (GOLD analysis project Ga0209211, IMG submission 183992) | Groundwater microbial communities from Rifle, Colorado, USA - Groundwater A2 (SPAdes) (version 2) | ecosystem: Environmental > Aquatic > Deep subsurface > Groundwater | place: Rifle, Colorado...
CTCTCTCTCTCTCTCTCGATTTTGTTTGCGACGATATTTCTTTCAGACACATTAAGATTATTTAAACATAGGAAAAAATAAAAGAAATGAAAGGTGTGGATAACTTTTACTCCAATGTCAAGGTTCAACCTTGACATTGGAGTAAAAAATAAAATGGCTTCCGGTTTTATGATCTAACCCACTTGGAGACTCAGTCTCCAAGTGGGTTATTACTCCAATATTGCTTTGATTCGGCGGACACCGGCGGAAGCAGCTTCTTCTTTGACAATTTTAAATCTCCCAAGCTCGCCGGTAGTTTTGGCATGAGGGCCGCCGCAAATTTCTTTAGAGAAATCGCCAACCGAATACACCTTCACCTTATCGCCATATTTGCTTCCAAAGATGCCTATGGCGCCAGAGTTTTTGGCTTCGTTCAATTCCATCTCTTCGCAAATGACGGACAGGTCTTCTTTTATTTTCTCGTTTACCAGATCTTCCAGTTCCCGCTTCTGCTCTTCCGTAAGCTTTTCCGGATGAGAAAAATCAAAACGCAATCTCTCTTCCGTGATATTGCTGCCTTTCTGAGAAACATGGTCTCCCAAAACTTTTCTTAAAGCCGCGTGAAGAAGATGCGTGGCTGTGTGGAGTTTGGCTGTTCGCGCTCCGGCAGAAGAGAGACCGCCCTTAAACATGCCAACCGAAGCGGTTTTGGAAAGCTCTTGATGTTCTTTAAGCTCCTTATCAAAGCTTTCTATGTCTACATCAATCCCTTTTTCTTTAGCCATATCCTGAGTAATCTCTACAGGAAACCCATAAGTGGAAAAGAGAATAAAGGCATCCCTGCCAGAGATAATTTTATTTTTTGCTATCTTACCAAACTCTTTTAATCCGTGGTTGAGAGTTTTGGTAAATCTTTCTTCTTCTTTTTTTATTTCATCCAAAATTTTTTCTTTACTTTGTTTAAGTTCCGGATAAGATTCTTTATAAATTTCAAAAACAGATCCGGCAACTTTTGCCAAAAAGTTTTCTCCAATCCCCAGCAATTTTCCGTGTCTTACCGCTCGCCTTATGAGTCTTCTTAAAACGTATCCTCTGCCGGTATTGGAGGGCTCCACATCGTCGGCGATTATGAAGACACTGGCCTTTATGTGGTCGGCAATTACTCTGATAGATTTTTCTTCAATTTTGACTTTTGACTTTTGACTTTTGACTTTATCAACTATCGGTTGGAAAAGGTCCGTCTCATATACATTATCTTTATCTTGCAATATCATGATAATTCTCTCTAGCCCCATGCCGGTGTCCACGTTTTTCTGCTTGAGCGGCTCAAAGTTGCCCTCATCGGTTTTATTATATTCCATAAAAACGTTATTCCAGATTTCCACCCACAAGTTATTATCATCATTAAATGTTTCCGGTATTTTATCCGGATCTCCCGTCCAATAAAAAATTTCCGTATCCGGTCCGCACGGCCCCGATGTTCCGGCCGGCCCCCACCAATTATTTTTCTTCGGCAATTTGGATATCTTCTTTTCCGGCACTCCAAATCTCTTCCAAAGATTAAAGGCTTCTTCGTCAAAAGGCGCGTCAGCGTCTCCGGCGAATACGGAAACAGCTAGACGATTTTTATCAAGCCCTAGCCATTGTTTATCAGTAAGAAATTCCCAACTCCACTCTATCGCCTCTTTTTTAAAATAATCGCCAAAAGACCAGTTACCGAGCATTTCAAAAAAAGTTAAATGACTCGCATCTCCCACCTCTGATATGTCCGCGGTGCGGACGCACTTTTGAGAACTGACGACTCTTTTGCCCCCGGGGTGTTTCTCACCAAGAAAATACGGCACTAAAGGATGCATTCCAGCCGTGGTAAAAAGCACTGTCGGATCCGCCTCGTTTGGCACCAAAGAAGCGCTGGGTATTATAGTATGCCCTCTTTCCTCAAAGAACCTAAGAAATTTTTGGCGAATTTGCGACGATGTCATCATTTTGAGCCACCTCCCGGATTTGAACCGGGGACCTTCGCTTTACAAAAGCGTTGCTCTACCGCTGAGCTAAGGTGGCAAAATTACCACTCTTCCATTTTATACCATCCTAGCGCATAAACAAACGGCCTAAGGCCTCTACCGCTGAGCTAAGGTGGCAAGTAAGCACTCCTGCTTTGAATTACGAAATAGTATTGTTTGCGACGCCTTACGGAACCCGCTACTTTAATCTTTCTAATAAAAGCGGATGAGTAGAGCAAATTTTCGTAGAAAATTATGCGAGCTGAGCAAATAATACTATTTCGTAATTCAAAGAACTTTACACATCTTTACCACTTTTTTCTTCCTCGTCGCCGTCCGTATTTTTTTTATTGCCGTTTAAACTATCCCAATAAGGATGAGCGCCGGCTCCGTTATCATTTATCTTTCTCTTCCCTCTCACGTAATGCGTTAATCCAAGCAAAAATCTTTCCGCCCTGAGAAAGAGCAATCTTGTTTTGGATATGACAATTTCAATCTCTCTGAAAACTTTAGGCATCACAACCGCTTTAGCGAATCTTGCCATAGGGAGATACAACAAAATATAAGCGCCGTGGAAAACAGGTTTTGATTCCGAGATCTTTTCCGTTATTTCTCTGCCGGAAAGAGCTCTTCTTAGAATAGTCAGGTCGCTTGCGAATATAAGCATCAAACCTAGCGCCGAAGCGGCTGTTATGTAAAATAAAATATCTAAAGACATAATTTCTTCGCTCTCCGCGAAGCAAGCCGGTATTTAAAACAAACTAAGTCTGGAAAATTCCACCACCTCTATGTTTTCCCCGAATTTTTGGATATGCTCTTTTATATAGTCACTCACCGTAATTTCCGGATTTTTTATGTAAGGCTGACTAAGAAATGTTTCTTTGTTTTCGGGATTCGCGGCGGCTACATGCATGGCAAGATCCTTGGCAAGAGTGGCAAAACCTTCATTTTTAGACACAAAGTCTGATTCGCTCTTGAGCTTTACAATAGCGCCCATTTGTCTATTCCCGTGTATGTAGGCTTCCACTATGCCGGCGCCCAGTTCTCTGTCTGATTTTTTCTCAGCCACTTTGGCGCTTTCTCTTCTCAAAACTTCCAAAGCTTTTTCCATATCGCCACCGGCCTCTTCCAAAGCTTTCTTGCAAGCCATCACGGAAACATCTGTTTTATCTCTTAACTCTTTTATTTGTTGTGACGTAATCATAGAAGTCTCAAGAGTCTAATTTTTAATTTCCGCTGCCTTTTCTGCTACTTGAGGAGACAAAGTCGCTGCCTCTTGGGCGGCGGCAAGACCCTCTTTATAGGCTTTAACAATTTCTGAAATAAAATATTCTATACTGGTGGAAGAGCTGTCGTTAGCCGGCACCGGATAATTTATATCGCGCGGATCGCAATCGCTGCTTATTATGGCAACCACCGGTATGCCCATGCAAACGGCTTCATCCACGCCAATCTTCTCATGCTTCGGATCAACCACTATTATAACTGACGGCATTCTCTCCAAACCTTCCATACCGCCCAAATATCTATCAAGTTTTTTAATTTTCTTGTCTGTTTGGGATTTTTCTTTCTTGGTATACTTATCAAGTTCGCCGGAAGCCATTTTTTTCTTCAAATCAATAAGATGGTTTATTCTTTTCTTAATCTCGCTAAAATTGGTAAGAGTGCCACCAAGCCACCTTTCTCTTATATACGGCATACCTATTTCAACAGCCGCCTTTTCAGAAAAAGCCATGGCTTCTTTTTTAGTGCCCGCAAAAAGCATTGTCTTTTTTTCTTTGCCAAGTTTTTTTACGAATTCTTTGGCAACGCTTAAACAATCAACCGTCTTCTCAAGGTCAAAAATCTCCAATCCGCTTCTGGTGCCAAATAGGTATTTGCTCATCTGCGGATGCCGGCTGGTTGGGGAATAACCAAGGTGCATGCCTTTGGCGTACATCTCCTCCAAAACCTTTTGATCTACCGGATTTTCTTTTGTTTCTAACATAAAAAGTATTATAGCAAAAAACTTTTTTTTTGCAACATCAACCTAAAGCTTTGAGCCGGCAAAGAGACGCGAAGGGACTATTCTATCGGTTTCAATTTCCAGAAGTCAAACCAGATCCGTTTTTCAAATTGTTCGGTCGTGAGAGGCTGGTAGTAGGAAAGCGGGCTGAAGAATTTATAAGTTCCGGCGATTATAACAACCATTATGATTAGGCTGATGTAAAGTTTTTTAGATTTGTTAGCGATTTTTCCTTCAAAAATATAATTAAAGATCAGGAATGCCAAAACAAAAGAAAATATGAGTGGGATAAAATAATGGTATAAATACATCACTCGTTCTATATGGAGCATTATCGCCATATAGATTACATAAAGAGTCGCAAAAGTAGTTATCAAGTAAAACAGATTTTTGTTTTTAATTGGAGTTTTAAAGACAACACGGCCGATTATCAGAATAAGAGACAAAATTATTCCAGCCAAACTCAAAAACCAAGTTATAGGATTAACTTGCAAGTACATATATCTGACACCATCGCCGCTTTTCTCCCAGCGATAGTTAATGCTCTTGTCACCGACAAGCCATGCAAGTGGATAACTGCCGTTTTCGTCCGGTTTGCAGACATCAAGCTTAGGCACACCTTTATTGTAGTTGGCCATATAAGCAAAGTTGTCTTTCAGCATTGTCGGAAAATATTTCGGGTCGGAAGTAAGGCCTTTGGTCATAATTTCTTTGTATTCTTCCGAAGCTTTGTAAAACTTATCATCCGCCACTGTTTTACCTAAAGAAAAATGTATGTACCAAACCAAAGAAAAAATAGTTATAGAACCAACGGCAAAAAACAAGCCTTTCCTTAATATCAAGGTTAAACCTTGATATTTCCAGTCCCAAACAAAAAGGAAAGGAAACAGAAAAACGGTTATCGCGCCGGTGGCTTTAATGGATATGGTCAAGCCGACCAAAATTCCCAAAATAAGATAATTGAGTAAAGTTTTTCTTGATGGTTTTTGGACCAAATAAACAAAATAAAGAATGGCTAAGAGAATAAAAAACAAATGGCTGCCTTCCAGCATGGCGGCGCGGGAGTGAGTGATCAAGGCATTTTCAAATATGTAAAAGGAAGAAAAAATAAGGGAAGTGTGGGGGTTTTTGGAAATAAAATAAAATATGTAGAAAAAGACGATAGCCGAAAGCCAAGCGAACAATGCGGAAAAAAATCGGACACCGGCAAAAGAATATCCGGCAGGAAAATCCTTTATGTAATCTGTTTTGGTGAACTCGCTTTTATTGATGGCATCATTGGGGTGAATTAAATATTCGCCTAGAGCGATAACTAATTTCCCAAGCGGCGGGTGCGTTTCCATAAACATTACTCCCGTCAGATATTTTTGAGCGGAAGCGATATGGTAATTTTCGTCCCAAAAAACAGCAGGCGGGTAATCGTAATTTTTGAAATAAGAAAAATAAGAAAAAGCTAGAACGATAACGCTGTAAAAAATAAGGATATTTCTTTTTTTGGAAAAAAGTTTTTTGAAAATGCTAACCATTTTTTGTTTTCAAGTCATTTTTTAATTTTAATAATTCAAGCAGATATTCTTTTGTCACTTTTGAGATACTAACTCGGCTTTTGCTTGCGGTTTTATCTCGGTCCCGCCAGACAATCGGTATTTCTCTTATTTTCATTCCGCCCGCGGCTGAACGAATAACCAGCTCGGTATCAAAAAAGAAAGTGTTGTTTTCAACCAAAGGCAATATTTTATTTATAACATTTTTATCGGCGCCTTTGAAGCCGCACGGATAATCTTTTATTTTGAGGTCAAACGTCAAGCGGGTAAGAATACTAAAAACTTTGGAAGTAATTTTTCTGGCCAGCATTCTTTTGGCTGATGAGCCTTTGATAAAGCGAGAACCAATGACCAAGTTGTTGCCGTTTTCCAATTCTTTTATAAGAACGGGCAAAGCGGACAAAGCGGTTGCGAGGTCGGCATCCATAAAAATATAAAAATCGGCTTCAAAACTTTTCCAGCTTTCCCTAATGGCCAAACCTTTGCCTTTTTGCGGAATAAATTTGTAAATAATTTTTCCAGCGGACTCTTTTTCCAATTTTTTCGCCATTTCCGCCGTGCGGTCGCCGGAGTTATTATCAGCGATAATTATTTTCCAATCGTAATTTTTAAGATTTTTTTCGCAAAAATCGCACAAAGTCGCAATTGTCCGGCTTATTATCACCTCTTCGTTGTAAACCGGTACGGCGATTGATATTTTTTGTTTTTTTTGCTCCATTTGGTTAAGTGATTAAGGAATTTTAAAAATAAAAATAGACTTGCCAACTCTGGCTACGAGATTGTTTTTTAATTGAGAATACTTTTTATTTTCAGGCAAATCTCGATCGTAAATATTATTTTGAAGTTCCTGCGCTGAAACAGCTAAATAAGAACCGGAGGGTGGCAATTCATTATACTTAAGATCAAACCATTGGTGCTTGTTGTTTAAATAATAGTCCAATTTATTGGCGCTAAAAAGGTGGACATAGATTTTATCAACATTGTTATCGCGAACAAATTTCCCCAGTCGCTTTATATCTTGTCCCCAGTCGTAATTGGAATCAGTGGCTATTTTGTATCCATTGTTTGTTCCGCCAGCCAGTATATTGTAGTAGCTTAAGTAATGCGGAAATGAAATTATCGTTGAAATAAACGCTATTATTAACAAGGCGAAAGCTAGATGAGCCATTTTTATTTTTTTAAAAATTTTCTCATTCCAAAAAACAACTGTTCCGTGCGCTGTCAATAAAGAAACGGCGAAAATGACGGGCATAAAATGTCTTAAACCTATATTGAGATTGCTGAATATTGATTTGTAAGAATAAACGGCGACAAAAACAAAAAGAAGAAAATCCAAAACGGAAATTTTTTGCCAAAATTCTTTTTTAAAAACATTTTTACCCAATAAAAGAAAAAATAATACCAAAGACAACAGTGTTAAAACATGAAAAGGCAAAGGCAGCTTGGTAAAATAAAGAATATGGAAATACAACAATCCGGCTCCTTCCGATCCGTATATTTTACCCAAAAAATACGTTGATTGTCCGGAGCTGTCGATTCTGTTTATAGTCATAAATGTTCCAATGGCGTAAACCGATACGGCTTTTTCAAACCTGTTGCCTTCCGCCATTTGATTAAGAAAAACTTTTACGGCAGGCGGAAATTTTTTCGGATAATTGGCGTCAAGTTGAGAGTTTATTCCTTCTGTGTCCATATTTTTCACATGGAAAGAATAATAAAAAATAATTAAAGAAAAAGAGAGAGCGATAAGGATGGCGAACGAAGACAAGTAAACCAGCAGATTTTTGAAATTAAATTTTTTAACGGCTAAAATGAAAATGAGCCCGCCAATGAAAGAAACTGGGATTAAAATCAATGAAGAAAATTTGGCGGCAAAAGCGAGGGTAAACAAAAGAGAAGAAAGAAAAAACCACGAAAGCGTCTTTTTCTTGGATGCGCAGTTGAATAATTTCAAAAAAACACCAAAAGAAGCCAGCGCGCACATTTGAAGAACGGCAGCGGCGAAATCGGTTGTTACCAAACTGCCGTGAGCAATATTGAATTGCGGTATTGCCAGAAAAAGCAAACATAAAGCGGCGGTTTTTTTGCCCCAGTATCTCTTAAGAAGAAGATATAAAACAAACAGTATCGCCGAATTAAATAAAATGACTCCCAATCTGGCCAAAAGAATAATAAGGTCAGGGTTGTTTTTGGGATTGAAAATAAGCATACGGTTGTCCCAATGATAATTTGTGATCTCCAAATCGCGGGGAAAAATATTTTTTTTGAAAAAAAGTTCCGTTTTTTCTTCTTCATTTTTTGGCGACTGATATTCAAATGATACTTTTGGAAACGACGGATTTAGCGCAAAAAGAGGCAAAATAGCAGAAACGTCTTTTACAAGCGGCGGATGTTCCGGATTCAAGAAATATCTTCCTGTTTTCAAATAATAAAAACCGCTAGTAATGTGAGGCACCTCATCGCTAGTTATTGAATCGCCACTATATTTCAAGTCTAAAAAATTGAACCAGGAGACTGAGAAAAAGCAGATTAAAGCGAAAAAAATGCAGATGATAATTGCGATTGAATTTTTTTTTATCTTTTCTTTCACCTTTATTTTACGCGCGCCAGTATACTGCAATTTTAACTTTTTCCTTTTAAACTTCTTCCCATCTAGTGGTTATGTTTTTCACGTTTAAGGGAATATACACGGTGGTCTCTGCGCAATTCGTGCCAGTGCCTTTTACGGTAATGTTATATGTTCCCGTTGCCGTTATTCCGGGTATTGATTTTACGGTTATATTGTAAGTTCCATCATTATTTTTGGTTAGCTTAACTTCCGCGCCTAGGATTGAAGGCACTATCGCTGAAGTTGAAAGCGAGATATTTTCGCATGTGCCAGAGACCATCATAGTGACAGAAGTAGAATTGACCGACAAGCCGTCTATAACGTCTATAATGGTGGCATATAATTCCGTCGGAGGGTCGTCCGTCGGAGGGTCGTCCGTCGGAGGGTCGTCCGTCGGAGGGTAAAATTCAAATACAACTGTCTTTCGCTCTAAAATTTCAACGGTTTTTGATCCAACCGCGGCTTCGCCATCTTTATCAGTTGCCGTCATGGCTACCGTATGTGTCCCAGCGCTCAAAACGGATGTCGGGTAATAATTATCGTTGCAAGAAGATGATTCAAGATTACCATCAACTTCAAATTCACAACTGTCTATATTGTCATCCACGTCGGTCGCGGCGTAAGTAACTTTCAATGAACCATCCTGCCCCGCCACCGAACCATAGTACCCTTCGCAAGAAACCGGATCGCAGACTAAAGAAACTTCCGGCGGAACGTTTGACGGACCGCAAGAATTAACGCCGGCTTCCACCGTAAGATACTGGTATGCGTAAGAATTAGTTCCTTCTAGCGTCTCGCAACGCAAAACGTATGTGGTATCGCTGGAAAGATCACTTGTGGCATGGTCTCCGGTGTTGGAAGAGCTTAACCCCCACGAGTAATAACCGCCGTTATCGGCTATTGAACCGTACCATCCCTTCAACGTAGCTATATACGAACTGGTATTATATAATTCTCCCACCGAGGAATCGGTTGGTGAAAATAAACTAACTCTAGAACTAAGACAATTCGTCCCAATCCAATAAAGATTCGTTGATTGGCCGGAAGTAACCGGATTAGGAAACGCGTCAAATGCAAAATACGGAGAATTCTTACTGTCACTAACAGTTATCGTCGCTGATCCGGAAGAACTTCCGCCTGAACTGTTATAGCAAGTTATATTGTAAGTTCTTGAGATTCCCTCGCTTGTTTTTATTTCCGTAACACTATAAGATCCGCTCGTTCCTATGCTTGAATTTGCCCAATTTGTATCTTTGCCTCCGCCGGATGGAACGCACGAATCGGCATAAGCCGAATACCAATAAATATTTCTCGTATTGCCTGATGTCATGATATCACTATTTGGACCAAATTTTACCGTCGGATCGCAGGAAACCGGGCCGCCTTCCTTCTTAAAATCGGCCGTTACCGTTTTACTTGTTCCGGATGTATTTTCATTAAGGAAACACTCATCGCCACTGCTATCATCGCAACCGGACCAGCCGCCGAAATAAGAATCCGCGGCAGGCATAGCCGTCAATTTGAATTTATAATCTTTTCCTATGGTCGCCTGCTCGCCATCGGTCAACTCTGATAGATTATCGCCCATAAGTACCCAATCATAAAATGAACCGTCTTGCCAATAATCTCGCCAATCATAAAACTTGGCGTATCCCGAACCGTTTCCTTTAGTCCTGAATGTCAATGAATACGCATCGGATGGGCACTCGCCGGAAGAAGTTACGGATATGGACGGAGAATAAGGGGAACATACGCCGCTACTATCGCATGCTTTCACTTTATATTCATGACTCATATCGGTCCCCAAACCGGAATCAGCATATGATGTTCCGTTAATTCCACTAAATTCATAACCGCTTCTGTAAAGAGTATAGCTCGTCGCGCCCGTAACGGAATTCCACGACAAGTTTATATTACCGCCACAAGCTCCGGCCGATCCGGTAAGACCTGTTGGAGGCTCAAGTGGCGTGGTTGTAATACTCGCCTCGCAACTCAAACTTCCGCATTTCCATTTATATTTCGTTGATGTGTCGGTAAGATCAGACCAAGAACCGCTTACACAAGAGTTGTTCGCATAATCGCATTGATCTGAGGGCGTGGTTGTAATACTTGCCTCGCAACTCAAACTTCCGCATTTCCATTTATATTTCGTTGATGTGTCGGTAAGATCAGACCAAGAACCGCTTACACAAGAGTTGTTCGCAGAATCGCATTGATCTGAGGGCGTGGTTGTAATACTTGCCTCGCAACTCAAACTTCCGCATTTCCATTTATATTTCGTTGATGTGTCGGTAAGATCAGACCAAGAACCGCTTACACAAGAGTTGTTCGCAGAATCGCATTGATCTGGAGAGCTAATACTCACCGTACAAGTACCCTCTCCGATTTTGTTGTTTTTGTCCGTAACCTTGATTGTGGCGCTTTTTGTTCCAATGGTTGAATACGATTTGGTAAGGGTTGAACCGGTATTTGTTCCTGAAATATCCGTTCCCGACCAAGAATAAGTATAGGGCGATGTTCCCCCCGTCACGGCTGATGAGAATGTTACGTTACTGCCTGTCGTTGTTGAACTCGGACTGGCAGTGCAGGAAGGATTGGGTTTTACACTCACGCTCGCCGTATCTAAATAATTCTTTTTACCAACAGCCGAGCCAAGATACTTATCGCATTGAAGAGTATAAGTATTGTCTTTTGTGATATTGTAAATAGTTTCTGAGCCTGAGCTCATAACGGTAATTGATCCGCTAAATTGCGAATCATTATTTGTGTTGAACTCTGCGCACGAATCAACATCTTTCGTTGTCCACGTCAATTTGGAACTTCCGCCATAGTCCACTTCAGTCGGGTTGGCGTCTAAAGTTACGCTCGGGTTTGGTAAGCTTGAAAGTGGTATGGTTATCTTCATGTCATCGCTGGCGTCTAAAGCATCACTCCTGGAACTATACTGCGTTTTATTCGTCGGAGTAGTAAATGTGCTTTTGTAGTAAGAACCTTCCGGCGTGGTACTGTCTTGAGCGTGTCGGCTTACGGCAGTGACGTATATAATCAGATTGGCATTATCTTTGAGTTTGCCATTACTGTCATAAATATTGGCAAAATTATCCGGATTTATTTCAAGATTGAGATTCCTGTCACTCATTGCCGAACCAATTATCTCTTTAATATATTTACCATCATAACCGTCGGAACTTGATCTCTTTTTTATATCAAGCTTGTAAGTTGAATTTCCCACAACCAACTCCATTTTAACTCTTATGTATAAAGCTGAGTTTGAACACGAACCGCCATAACCGGATCCGTAATCAAAGTGCACATAAGGAACTTCATTAGTATAGGCAAAATAATCGTCAAAGTAAGCATAAACATCTTTTATTTTTACTTCATTGTTGCCACCGGTGTAGTACGAATAAAGTTTATCGGAAGATTCTCCATTGTTTGTGTCATTTGCGGTAAAGGCTTCGCCACTATAACCACTCGGAGAAGGCACGCCGGTATAGGGTTTAGTTGTTGCCGCTTCCGTTTCGCTGAAAATACCAAAAAAACAAGTCGCCGCGAAAACAAAAGCAAGCAAATAAACACCAGTTATTGATTTTTTCTTTTTACGAATCGCAAAAACCATGACAAAAATAATAAAGGCCATTAGAACCGTTAGAAGATAAAAATATGGCATAAGATTTCCGGCAATGTTTTTTCTAACAGGCAAAATATCCTCTTCTTGCGCCACCACATTGCCGTCTTCCGAAATAAGAGAAACACTGTAAGAGACCCCATTGCAATCCTTGCTAAGCGCGACATCAACCACTTCGTTTTTAAGACCGCCATCTTCTATGGTCGGAAGCTTTACGGTTTTTTGGCCGCAGATTTCGCCGTTTTTATCTTTTACGATAGCGGTAAGATTAAAATTGGCAGTTTGAGAAATATTCTCTTCCAAATCTCGCCAATATAGATCAACCGACCCGTAATAATCCACCGAAAGAGCAAGAGTTTCTCCTTTGGTGTAACTCTCTTTCGGCGCATCCACAAGGCTTACGGCGTTGACTCTGCCGGACTCCCCTTTTATGGTCCATCTAAAGAACATATCAAAAGATTTTTTATTGCCACCGGCATCTTCAAAACTGACAAGCGCCTGATAAACCTGAGGAACTTCTTCGTCCGGCAGCAAAACTTCCACATTTTTGGTTTCTCCGGCTCTTATGAAAATAGGCTGTTCAAGCTTCTCGTAATACCTCTGCCCGCTGGACGGTCTGCCGTACACAAAAAACTCTTTCCAAATTACCACGGGATACACCGTTAAATCTTTGTCGCCGATGTTTCTTACCTTACAATTGGCCACAGGTCTTTCAAGCGGCTTAAAAACAGGTCCTTCGTTTGCCGGAAAGATTAATCCATCCGCTCTCGCCACGCCGCAACTTTCTTGATTAAAAGCTAAAAAGCCTTCTGTGTATGAAGTTTTGTTGCTTTTCTCGTTTGCGCCGTAATCTCTAAGCACATCATAATAATAACCTACGGAACGACCGTCTTTTAAGATAAGGTTGAGAGACAAGTCATAATTATCTTGCGGCAAATCCGGACTTATCGGTATAAGATACGAAGCCCTTTTTTCTTCAAGCGGATTAAGAATCGTGTATTCTTCTCCCTCCACGGCTGAGACGATAAGCGCCGGCAAATCAAGGTCAGGATCGGATGAGGGAATGAAGTGGTTTATGCTCTTTAGCATTGCCAGATAAGTAAAAGGGGTGGTAGTCAAACTGTCGCTACTGTTAAAAAGTGTGGCAAAAATTATAATTTCTTTGTCGCCAATTTTCACCTCTACTTCTTTTATGCCCACCTCCGGCAATTCTTCAGCTGAGACGTTTGGAGTAAGATTGAAGACGCCAAAAATGGCGGCGATGGAGAGAAGAGCGATACTAAAAATTTTTTTGAACATAAAATTAAAATTTTAAAAAACCTCCGAGCGGTCTTTGCTTATAAAATATTTATTTTAGTATACCACTTAAATAAAAAATAGTAACACAAGTTATCCACAGGTGAAAAAACACCAAGGACTGTCCTTGGATAAGCTTAGGAAAGGCAGTCAAACAAAAACACCCGCGGCGCGTCCTTGGGTGTTTTTGTGATTTTTATGCTATCTGACATCTACTTTAATATAGGTGGCAGCGGCTATGTATAGTTTTATCACTGGTTACCCGTCGTAAAACTTTGCCAGTTGTCTTTATGGTTTGCATCTGTATTTTTTTCGAGATATTCTCTTGTTGTTGAATCATAAGCCGAAATGTAATAATTGTAAGTTGTCCCAGCGGTAAGTCCAGTGATATCAACGCTTACTGATTGTTCTCCTGAACCGGAAACTGTTTTGCCACCTGTTTTCGTAAACTTAGAATAATCCGAACCAACGCCGTATTTGAATTCATAAGTAATCTCTCCTCCTGCCGGATTAACAGTGCCATTTAATGTCGCTGAAGTGGAAGTAATATTAGTGGCCGAACTATTGCTTGTTGCTTGTGTTCCTGTTGTATCAGCAATAACCGTAACTTTAAAATCATAACCAACACTTTTTTCGCCAATACTTCCGCACAAAAGACTGAATTCCGCATCCTTTTTAATATCATCAAGTGTTTTTTCTCCGCTAATAAATCCTACTGCCGTGTTTTTATCATCGCTTGCATTATCGGTTATAATACTTTGAGCGACATAACCATCATAACCTCCATACAAAGTACACTCGCTAACATATTGAGCATCCCAGAATACAGTCAGATCATCTCCTTTGTTAATACCATACGTTTCATTATTAGAATCCGTTGTTTTTGCTCCGCTAACCCTCATGGTGACATTGGAAACTGTACTGCCTGGAGTCGTTGTTGAATCGGAAATTTTCGTAAAGTAAGCTTTTACCGTCTTGTCACCACTGAGTGTTACACTACACTCACTACTGCTGCCTGAACAACTGTCACCCCACTTTTCAAAATTATATCCTTCATTGGCAGTGGCGGTAAGCTTAAGTTCGGTATCCTCGGCATACTCGGTCGAGCATTTACTAGAGCAAGTGCCCTTGCTTACTCCATCCTTTTTCACCTCAACCTTACCGCCGGCGCCGGAAGAAGAACTGCCGTCAGTATATGAGTAGATTGTAATTTTCTTTTCAACGGTGGCTGTGGCGGCTTTAAAATAAACTTTAACCGTTGTTGATTTACCACTGACGCTCAAATAACATTTTTCGTCACTTGTATTATCGCAACCGCTCCATTTGCTGAAAATAGCGCCTTCGGAAGAAATAGGAGTAAGCCAAACATTAGAATCCGACGTACTTAGTTCATTGACGCAAGACTCTGAGCTTTTTGTAGTATCTGTGAGTTGGCAAGTTCCGGTAAAATATTCCTCTTCACCCATATATTCTCTGCCTCCGGTTGAGGTATATTTCGCGGATATATCCACGGAACCGCCGTATTCTGAAGACGCTCTTTCAACCGTCAATCTCACTTTGCCATCGTCAGTCGTTGCACTGCTGCTTTTATCTTTTTTAAAGACAGCTTTAACGCTTCTGCTTTTACTCATTTCCACTTGACATGTCCCCGTGCCTTCGCAGCCGCTGCCGCTCCATTTGCTGAAAGAATAGCCACTGTTTGCCGTAACGCTTAAAGTTATGGTTTCTCCATTGGAATAGTATAGAGTGCACTTCTTGCTGCAAGATACAGTCCCGTCATCACTCGTTACCGTGCCGGATTTACCGGAATAACTTAGCCTTATTTTTAATTTATATTCTCCGCTTCCTGTTGAAGATGAGGCGGCTACCGAGCGCGAACCATCACTTCCAAACAAAAAATCAAGGAACCCCGCGTTTGCCATATTCGTAACGCTGTACACTGCGCTTAAAACGAAAAACAAAGCAAATACGGACAATAGAAACTTTTTCATATTTTGCATTTTTTTTATTTTATAATTTATAATTAATCTGTATGTTTGAATTGTAACAGATTGTTGACGGCTTTGTCTAATAAAGTTATCCACAGGCACCATGCACCAGGGTTTAACCTTGGTGCATTTCGAAAATTTGACCTTATTTTCGGCTTGTGCTATCGTGTTTAATATGAAAAAAGACACACATCCAAAATATTTTACCGAATCGGTTATCAAATGCTCATGCGGCAATGAGCTTAAAACCGGTTCAACCAAAGAAAAAATAAGCGTTGAAATTTGCAGCGCCTGTCATCCTTTCTACACCGGCCAAAAGAAGATTATAGATACCGCCGGTCGCGTGGAGAAATTTAAGGCCAGACAAGCCAAGGCGAAAACAGCCGCAAAAAAGTAAAAACTTTTAATTACACAAGGAAAAGGGAAATTCATAATGAACTCATCTCCCCAAAATATTATTCTTGAAATCCGCGCCGGCGTTGGCGGAAACGAGGCGGCTATTTTTGCCGGCGACTTGGCCAATATGTATACAAAATTCGCCTCAAGAGAAGGCTGGACTGCCTCTATTTTAGACGAATCAAGAAATGACTTGGGCGGATACAAAGAAGTCGTCATAGAATTATCCGGAGAAGGAGTTTATGATAAATTAAAACAAGAAAGCGGAGTCCATCGCGTTCAAAGAGTGCCAGCGACGGAAAAATCGGGCAGAGTGCATACTTCCACCGCATCCGTGGCGGTTTTGCCGATAAGGGAAACAGAAAAAATGATAATCAAACCTCAGGATTTGGAAATCGCTTTTACTCGTTCCGGCGGAGCGGGAGGGCAAAATGTCAATAAGGTGGAAACTGCTGTCCGAATCACCCACCGACCGACCGGCTTAGTGGTCAAATGCACTAGCGAGAGATCCCAGCAAAGAAACAGAGAAAAAGCCATGATGATTCTGGCCTCAAAAATCAGTGAAGCTCAAAAGAGCCAAGCTCACGGCGAAATGGCTGATGCCAGAAAACAACAAATCGGCACGCAAGACCGTTCGGAAAAAATAAGGACTTACAACTTTTTACAAGACAGGATCACCGACCATCGCGTCGGTAAGTCCTTTCACGACATAGAAAGAATTATGGAAGGCGGATTGGATAAGATTTTTAAAGCGATGGAAGCGCTTTAGATGACACTTAAAAGAGAAAAGTTGGGACAATTACACAAGGAAAAGGGAAATTCATTTCTCCCTCCCGGACATAACGGGAAAGTCGTCCGAAATAAACTTCCCTTTTCATTGTGTTAGATATAGCTGACATTTGAATTTGCTCGGCTCTCATCATTGGATTTTAATAGAGATTAAGCGGATCAATCATATTCTCTTGAATGTTTTGAGCGTGTCTTAAAACACTTGTGCCATAACCTTGGCCCGACGCCTTATACCAACCCCCTCCCGCGTAATACCTGGCCGCCGCTTCGTGTTCGGCATTGTAAGTGCCTTTCCCCGCCCCAAGATCAGCCAAATATATGGCCGAGGCGAAAAAAGCGTCTCGCGGAATCCAAGGATCGGGTATCACCACGCCAGTAGCGGCGCTGATTTTTTTCTCGTATATATTCCATGTTGAAGGTATAAATTGCGATGGCCCCATAGCGCCGCCGTATCCTCCCGTTTGCGGGCAAGATACCGGTTTTGTTTTAGGATCAAAACTCAAGCGGTTGGCAAGGTCAAGAAAAGGCGTAACATCTCTGCTTGGCTTCATAATGCCTTTAAATACTCTGCCGGTATTCTTACCAACACCATCTCCTGTTTTAAAATCAGTAACAAGGCATTGACCGGTATTTTCTCCCAGATTAGATTCTTGAGTAAGAATCGCCAGTAAAAACGCCGGCCTCACTCCCGTTTTTTTCTGCGCTTCCAAAGCGTAGCCATACGCCTCCCCAAACGGAATGGCGGCCGTGTCTCTTAAGGCAAACAAAGCGCTTCGTATCTTGGCGGCCTCTCTGTGTTTATCTTCAAGAATTTTCGCGTAATTTTTTTCCAGCCCCTTGGTAACGTTGAGCATTTCCTTTTTTTCCGCCTCGCTGGCCGCCAGACTCTTTCTGTTCATCTCTTGAGCCATTTTCAGACGATTTTTTTCCGCCTTTTCTTTCTCCAGATTATCTATCTCTTTGCCAAGCTTATCGTTAGTATCACGTATATCCTCAAGAGATACGTGAATTGATTTTTGCACCGAAGCGAAAGAATCTGTAATTACAAAAAAATCAGAAACAACTTCATTTCCCAAAATCATTTCTACCACGGTAACATCATCCATTTCGTTATTCTTTCTTACAAGTTCGGCAAGAGATTCTTTAACTCTGTCAGCCTTTTCTTGCAAGAAATCTATTTCTGAGTTTCGCTTAGAAATGCCAGATGAAGCGTTCGCGATAGTGATGTCCAACTTTTGAATCTCAAGTTTAGTCTTTTGTATTTTGGCGTTAAAAACATCTATATCTCTTTGCAAGCTGGCTGATTCTTTTTGTTTGGATTGGATAAGCGATCCATAACCGTCTATTTGTGCTTCAAGATATTCAAGCTCTTTTTCCAGCTGAGCTTTTCTGTTATTAACGGCTTCTTGACCAAGATCCTCGGCAAAAACACCCCTGCCGGCAGAAACGACAAAAATAGCGATAAAAATTAAACCAAAAATTAAAAAGCTTCGTTTAAAAATCATTATTATTGATACTTTGAATAAAGTTAGCTTCTAAATTCTAACAAAAAACAAGAATAAATGAAAGAAAACACCCAACACAAGAAAAAGGGAAATTCATTTCTCCCTCCCTGACATAGCGGAAAAGTCGTCCGAAATAAACTTCCCTTTTCCTTGTGTAATTATTTCAATACTTTTCATCGCCTTTTCCAAACTTTTTTTGTATAAAGCCAGTGTTTCCTCTTTGCTTGGCATTTTTTCTATGGCTGAAATGGCGCCTTCCGCCAGTCTTCTCCGCAAATCTTCATCACCAATGATTTTAATCATCACTTCTTCCAGCTTAGCCTGATTCCCTACCGGTATCACTATGCCGCTTTCGCCATTCTTTATAACCTCACCGGCAAGACCGACATCCGTCATTATTATCGGCAAACCGTGAGTCGCCGCTTCCACCGCCACCATTCCCCAACCTTCGCTGTTTGAAGTGAGCAAAAAGGCATCAGCTTGGGAATAAAATTCCTCCGGATTGTTTTGCCAACCAAATAACTTCACGTTGTTTTCTAATTTGAGACTTGAGATTTTAGATTTGAGATTTGATTTTTCCGGGCCATCGCCAATTATCCAAAGTTCAATTTTTCCACTTTTCACTTTCAACTTTTGACTTTCAACTACTTTAGCCATCGCCTTTATTTGTAAACCGATATTTTTAACCGGCACTAATCGTCCGACCGTTAAAAAAATAAACTTGTCTTTTTTAAATTTTTCAGATTTTAGATTTAAGATTTTAGTTTTTAGATTTACAAATATCGGCGCCACGGTTATTTTTTCTTCCGCTACGCCAAAATCTTTTATTATCTGTTTTTTAAGTCTGCTGCTTACCACTCTTACGGAATCGGCGCGCTTTAGCGTTCTTCCGGCAAGCATCTTGCGAATACCAACAAATTTTTCCCAGCCGTGAACTTGCGCTTCAAGTCCGATGTTGAATTTTTTAGCCAAACGCACCGCCACGAAACCGAGATAGTAAACATCCTGCGTGGTGATAACATCATACTTCTCCGATTTTAAAATATTTTTGGCGAAAAAATAAAGCTTTAACAAGCGCGTAATTTTGTTTCTTCCGCCAACGCCATAGATATTTACTTTATCAGATATCTTTAAAACACTCTCATTGCCGATCGGCACCACCATAGTGTATTTATCTGTCATGCCACCATACTCAATTATTCTCCTCGCCAGAGAAGAATTTTTATCAAGCGCCGCTTTGTCTAAACTTAAATTTAAAATCTTCATAAGCTTTTATAAATAACTAAAAACTCTTGAGCAATTTCTTGCCACGAGTGAGTAAAATTAAAATCGGCGAGTCTTTTTTTATAGTTTTTATAAACATCATCGTCTAGCAAATTCAAAACCGCCTTCTTTATATTATCGGCACCGGAAGTATCAATAAAAACACCGAGCCCATTGAGTCTTTTCGTTAAGCCGCAATTTTCAGTTAAAATAAAAGGTTTATTGGCGCCAACACCCTCTATTATAAAATTTGGCGCAAAATCGGAAATTGATACGGTTATCAACGCGTAAGAACTTTTTATTTTCTCCTTTAGTTCTTCGGCGGAAAGATTATCTATAACCTCCAGCTTTGCCTTAACGCCCTCTGTTTTCAATTCTTCAAAAACCTTCTCTAATATTTTAAGGTTTTTGAATTTAATTTTGCGACCGGCAAAAAGAAAATTCTTCTCCTTAGGTTTGTCTTCATTTTCAGAATTAACTATTTTTTCTGGATAAAAATTATCAATCACAAAATTTTTCCTCGCGTCAAGATTATAAACTTTTTCAAAAAATTCTTTTTGCCATTTGGTGTTAAAGGCTAACGCGGAAGCGTTTTTGATCGCGAACTTTTGAAATAGAGCGATAATCTTGAACTTAATTGATAGCTGCGGCTTTTTATTATAAAAATCTTCCAGTTTGATAAGATTGCCGGTTGATTCCACGTAAGTCTCCCAAAGAAAGTCGCCGCCGACTCGCAAGATTGTTTTTTTACCTAAAATTTTACCGGCTAAAACCATCGGGAAGCCGGTTGAAAGAATATCCAGACCTATTATAAGATTCGTCTTTGATAAAGCTAAAATTATTCTAAAGAAATACCAAAAATGCCTTATGCCGATTGGCATTTTTTTTTCCACTCCGTAAGCCAACACTTTAACGCCATATCCTATTTTTAGAAATTCTTGTTCAAGATTTTTGGCATACTTGGCCGGCCCGCCAACGTCCGGCGGATACAAACCGCTGCAGATTAAAATTTTTTTCTTCATCCGCATTATATTGTTTCCATAACGGCATTTTTAGCCGCGGCCGTTTCGGTTTTAAAAACAAAAAATTTATAGCCGAAAAAATTGCCAAGGAAAGATACCGGCACCAACATGGCAAAAGCCAAATTAGTCCAGATTCTTTCGTTTAAAAATTCCGGCGAACCAATGGTGTTTATCAAGATATGCATTAGAAATATGTTAAGCAAAGACACGAGGCCGGTTATGGTAAAAAAGGCGGAATATTCTTTTTTGTGATTGCCCGACCCCTTGGTATTAAAAGTCCATAGTTTATTCCAAAGAAAGCTGTGTGAAGTGGTAATGGCGAAGGAGACGGCCACGAAAGCGTCAACGGTCAAACCTTTTTCCACGCCTGTCATCATAATAAGAAAATTAAAAATGGCGGCTGACAGAAAAGTATTGAGCAAGCCTATCGTGCCGTATTTGCTTATCTCAAAAATTACAGGCCACTTTAAAAAAGTGATTCTGTAAACAACATAATTGACAAGCGCCATTGAGAGAGCGATAAACACCGACCAAAAAAACGCCATCATCACCAATAAAAATAAATTGTATTTTGAAAATCCGCCCAACATTCCCAAGTTTCTGAAAATCGGTATGCTTAAAACAGCAATCGCCCCGCCGGCGATTAAAGAACGATAAAAATCTTTTTTATCAAAACCCATATTTTTTAATTATGACATATTTTACTGAAAATTGCCCGCATTTTATCAGCCACAATATCCCAAGAATAATTTTGAGTTATAAGCCACCTGCCGTTTCTGGAAATACTGTCGGCCAGATCTTTATTTCTTACAAGCATCTTGATTTTATCGGCCACATTGGAAGGATTCTCCGATTCGGCAAAAACCCCGGTAGCCATATCGGCGCCAACTTCCGAAGGGTCTTTAATAAAGTCCACTATGCCGCCCACTCTCGTGCCTATTACCGGCAAACCAACAGACATGGCTTCCAAAAACGAACTGCCTAAACCCTCGCTCCTTGACGGCCTCACAAAGATATCCGCCATACCCAGGTATCCCGGCAAAAGAGCGGGGTCAACATGCCCCAAAAATTCAACTTTGTCTTTTACACTAAGACTTTTGGCCAAATCCTTTAAATTTCTCTCCTCCGGTCCATTGCCCAATATTAAACATTTTATTTTCATGCCGCTTCCGCTTCTACTTATCTCAGCTATCGCCTTTATCAGAATATCCAAACCATTTTTTCGCACCAATCTTGATGTGGTTATCACAACGGCATCATCCGTCTTTTTTCCTCTTTCGGAAAATTTGAATTTTTCCATATCAACACCGTTTGGCACAATAATTATTTTGCCACCGCTTACCCTCATATTCTTCGCCCATCTGGCAAGATAACCGGAGATAACCTGAACGCAATCCGCCTCGGTAAAAATCTTTTTAAACAATCGTCCGACAAAAATCCACAACAACCCCGCTCTTTTTCTGGGGTGATCAAGAGTATCGCCCTCTTGCAAAGTAAGCAAAAATTTCACTTCCGGAAATTTTCTTTTAAAAAACAAAGCGGCATATCCGGCTCGATTGGCCATAATAGACCAAACCATGGAATATTTTTTTTCTTTATGCATCACTTTACCTCTCAAATAAGCCAGAAATGGAAAAAGCAGTTTGGGTGATCTTATTCTGTGCACGTTCACATTGCCAATTTTCTCAAAAGACGGCAGATGGGGATCAAACTTCTTCGTAATAAGATCGTATTCAAACTCGCCGATTCTATCGGTAATCTCTTGTACCGCCAGCTCCGCTCCGCCCACAAATGGCGAGTAAGCAAGTGAAAAAATAAGGATTTTTTTCTTGTCTCCTTTAGAAACTTTCATAAATATGTTAGTGTTAAAATACTACAAAAACGGCTAAAAGACAAGCTTTTGTCGATTTTAAATAAAAAATGAAGAAAAAAGTCTTATATATAATCACCAAATCTGTCTGGGGTGGCGCTCAGAAATATGTTTACGATCTGGCGATAAATCTGCCGAAAAACCATTTTGAACCGATTGTTGCCGGCGGCGACAAAGGTGTGATGGCGGATAAAATAATATCGGCCGGCTTGCCCTACTTTGAAATAAAATCTTTCCAAAGAGACATAAATATTTTTAAAGAAATTTTTTCTTTTTTTGAAATTCTAAAAATTCTATTCAAAATAAAGCCGGATGTTATACATGTTTCCAGTTCCAAAGCTGGCGGTATTGTTGGATTTGCCAGCCTTATTTATTTTCTTGCCAAGAAAGCGGCAAAACGGATAAATTTGTTTTTCCATCACGGTCATAAGGGAAATGATTCCAAAACAAACTTATCCGTTTTGCGCCCTGTCGCTATTTTTACCGTTCACGGTTGGGCATTTTTGGAAAGCAGACCAGGGTGGCAAATACACCTGATAAAAATGGTCAGCAAAATCACCTGCCTGTTTTACGACAAAATTATCTGTGTCTCTCATAACGATTACAATGAAGCGCTGAAAAATAAAATCGCGCCGGCCGCAAAATTTGTTGTTATACATAATGGTATCTCACCCGATGATTATAACTTTTTAGAGAGAACCGAAGAAGAATTTACTATCGGCACCATAGGAGAATCTACGAAAAATAAAGGTCATAAATATCTGAGAGAAGCTCAAAAAAATTTACCAAGCATAAAATTCAACATCATCAGCAATATGTCTGATGCTTCCCGATATCTTAAAAATTTTGATATTTTTGCGCTGCCATCAATTAAAGAAGGCTTGCCTTATGTGATCTTAGAAGCGGGTTTGGCCAGCTTGCCCGTCATTGCCTCAAATGTTGGCGGCATACCGGAAATTATAGAAGATGGAAAAGACGGTCTTTTGATACCGCCCAAAAATCCGGAAGCGCTGACTGAAGCTATTAAAAGATTGATTGATGACAAAAACTTGCGAGACACGCTGGCCGCCAATCTTCATGAAAAAATCAAAACTGAATTTTCCGTGGAGAAAATGTTAAACGTCACCATGACGACGTACGAAATACAAACCGGCCGCGCCAAAAAAGCCGAGAGAGACGACAAAAGCCAACCACTTGCCTAAATTTCCGTCTTTACCGTCTTCGGCAGCAAGCACAATGTCGTTTTCCATGTTGCTTGAAGCGGCTTCCGCCGTTTCAAGCAGAGTTTCGCCGGCGTTTTTTTCTTTCAATACTACACTACTGGTCGCCGATTGGCTTATTGCCTCCTTTGGTTGAGTCTGACTTCGTGGTATTTCATTTGTGTTTAAACTTTTTACCGCGGCGGCCACGGTGTCGGAAGAAGCGACAACCAATGTCTTATACGGCAAGATATAAAAATCAACCAAAGATCCGTTTGGATACAAAAGCTCAATGGTTCTAAAGGTTTCGTTTACAAACACTTTGGTAAGCTCGGAGGAAATGGCTAAAGTCGCGCCGCTTTTTATAAAAGAATTACGCGGAAAGAAAAAGGTGTTACCGCTGCCTCGCAAAAACCATCCTGAAATATTTATATCAAAACTTGAATCATTTTTTATTTTTACAAATTTGGCATCAGCTTCCAGCACTTTTATTTTATTTTCCACCACCTTTACCACAATCTTGTCGGAAGCGGATTTGGAACCGGAAGACACCTCTAAAACGGCAATGTACTCTCCCGGGTATTTATAAAAATGGGTTACATTCTGCCCTTCGCGGTATTCCATATCACCAAAACTCCAAAGGTATCTGGCGTTTGAAAGCGGTTCTTTTTTAAAGCCTAAGGCCGTGCCCCTAAATTCCGTATCCGCGCCTACAACCGCGATTTTATCAGCGCCGGCATCAGCGTAAATCTTTTCTTCCATGGCAATAATCGTCTGCGTAACAATATCAATATCCTGCTCTTGGCTTGGCGACGCGCTCTCCTCTATCGGCGGATTCTCTGAAGTGTTTTCGCTTGATGCCTCATTCGCCGATCCCGGAGTGGGCGCGGCCGCTTTCCACTCCCCGCCTATTTTCTGAAGAGAATTACCATCGCCTTCCGCTCCCCAATCGGAAGTGTAACTTACTGAATCAATGATATTTAAATCGGCATCTTTTAAAGTCAAAGTTTCTCCCGTGTTCTTTAGAGAAAAAGAACTATCCAAGATAATGCCGGCAAAATCCGGCCAATCAATTAAAAATTTCTCCGGCTTATCGGCAATAACGGCATATTCCCCTTTTACTAAAACAGTATCTCCTTGAGACGCGACTAGATTGTGATTCGTATTTTCTTCAAAAAATTTCCAAGTTGAAACATCCACGCTCTCCTCTCCATTATTATAAATTTCTATCCATTCCCTGTTAGTATCCGTTCCGCTAAGATCATACATTATCTCCGTAATCTCCAAAGAAGCGCCGGCGTAAAACGGCGTAATCGCGAAAAAAGCAAAAATAAAAATCCTAATAAAAAATTTCATTTAAAAACTTAAAAAACTAATTAAAAGTTATCTTATCGCCCGGCTTTAAAATCTTTTTCTCCGGCTTTTTTGCCATGCTTTCTTTATCATCCGGAATTTTTAATTCTTCCATCATTGGTTTTTTAAAACTTTTCAATATTTCCTCTCTCGCAGAGTCTTCCGTGACATCATCAATCAGTTCCTCATCCGTAAACGAATCATCATAAAGAGCCGGAATACTGTTATCTTCCTCGCTTTCATCCCCTGCCATGGCCTCATCTAAAACCTTCCTGAGCTCATCAAGCTTGGGATTAACTTTTTTCTTGGTATTAAGCTCGGAAAGAGACAATATTTTTTCCGGCATTTTACTTTCAGCAACCTTCTCTTCTTTGTTATTTATTTTCACACTTTTTTTGTCTCCCAAAGAAATGCGTTCTTTTACTTTTGATGTTATGCTTCCTACGCTTAACGGTTCATGCTTTTGTGGCGCTTGAACGGCGGCGGCTCCCGGCATGTGCGTTTTGCAATATATCGCCCTCTTGCCGTCCGGCTCAAAGGGCACGAACACCTTCTTGCCGCAGACGGAACAAGAAGCTTCAAACACCTGCGGACGCGAGGCATCCGCGGGTCCGGTGTGCGGCAGAGACTTCCTGGTGGAAGCCGAACCGCCGGCTTTCTCCGCTCTCATGCCCTCAGCCAGCTGACTGTGCCATTGGGTGATCTTTTCTTCCACTTCTTCTTTGGCATTGGCATATTTGCTTCTTGATTCTTCTATAATCCTGTCCTCAAGAGATTCTTTTTCTGAGTTAATGGGCGGTAAAGTGTTGGCGGAAAAAGGCCTTGAAGCCATGCCGTCTATCATAAGCTTAAGATAAATACTGCCAAAACCAAGACCCACTATGTCTTGCACGTCAAACTCAGGCGCGAATTCCTTCTCAAGCAGCTCGGCATCAAACGCCCCCACCCTGAAAGTGATAAGCGTGCCCACGTTGCCTATCACCGCGTCTCTCACACCTTCATCCATCTGAGCCACGTACTGGTGGGCCAAAACAAGATTAAGACGATATTTCCTGGCCTCGGATAAAATATCTTTGAAAGATTCATTGGCGAAGTTTTGAAATTCGTCCACATACAGATAGAAATCTTCTCTTTCGCTCTCAGGCACATCCACCCTGCTCATGCCCGCCAAATAAATCTTCGTAATAAGCATCGCGCCGATAAGACGGGAATTTTCTTCTCCTATTCTGCCTTTTGAAAGATTAACTATAAAAATTTTCTTTTGATCCATCAGATCTCTGATGTCAAAAGAAGACTTAACTTGCCCGATAATATTTCTTATGAGAGGATTGGAGATAAATTGGCCAACTTTGTTTTGGATGGCGGCGCCGGCTTCCGTCATAAACCTGTCACTGTATTTGGCAAACTCGTCCAGCCAGAAAGATTTTACCGCCGGATCCGTAATCTTTGACACCACCTCGTCTCTGTAATGTTTATCCGAGAGCATTCTGTTTATGCCAAGCAGAGTGGAATTTGGGTATTCCAAAAGAGCCAAAATAGTGTTGTTTAATATGTATTCCATTCTGGCCGACCATACTTCCGGCCCCCAAATCTTTTTAAACACTCCGAGCAAGCCGTTGGCCACCAAATGCTTTTGAGCCGGATTAACATTTTCCATCATATTAAAAGCTATAGGCCAGTCGGTATCGTGCGGAGCAAAATAAAGCACGTCGTCCACGCGTTCTTGCGGCACGAATTTAAGCATCTTCTCGGCAAAATCGCCGTGCGGATCAACGATACAAACACCCTCTCCATTTAGAATATCTTGGATAGCCATATTCTCAAGAAGAGTAGTTTTTCCCACGCCCGTCTTTCCTATCACGTACATGTGTCTGGTTCTATCTCTGCGCTTAATGCCAAAACGCTTGCGCTCGTTGCGAAAGTTAGTCTCGGCAAAATAGGTTATGTTGTTTTCCAGTTTGAGCATGTTTTTTTATGCTATATATTTATTTACATATCTAACTATCTCTTTTTTGAAATTCTCAAAATCATCCAGATTATTCCGCTTCTGCAACTTGGAAATTATTTTATTGTAGGCTTCTTTTGACATAAGCTTTGTTGTAATTTTCTAAAAACGACCTGAAGTCAAAATATATGCCAAGCGTTTTGCTTTCAAATTCGGCTGGGCTTAAATCAATTTCCTTATAAATAATCTTTCCTTCTTTTATGATGATGTATTTAAAATACAACGAACTAACGTCGTTTAACACCACGACATCAACCTTCTTTTTTAATATTTTGGAAATCTCACCCATAAACTTAAGACGCAAATCAAATCTTTCTTCTTTTTTCATTTCAAACGGCAACATCACGGCGATATCAACATCACTACCTTGATTAAAATTGCCACTTACCAGCGAACCAAAAAGATAAGCGAAAGAAACATTATTTTCTTTAAACATCGCCATCAAGTCTTTATTTTTCATTATGCTTTCCATCATTGTTTTTTAAATAATACTCCAAAGCATCTAAAAAATAAAGCCTTGTGATAATTCGGTGTTTTTTATTGAGCTTCAAGGGCGTCTCTCGTGTATTTATTGCTTGGATCCCAAAGCATCCACGAAGTTAAGCCGGCATCATAAGTGGCCTTAATCTGCGCTCTCACCATATCAGCCGTGTACGTAACTGGATAGTCAAAGTCTTGAAGCCACGGCCTAAGCTTGAGCGGTGTGCTGGAAGCCGCGACAAGCCTTCTCGCCGCTTCGTCCATTGAATATTTGATTATCTCGTAAGGATATTTGTTCGGATCGGAAAGATTTTTAAAGCCGGCGGGATAATGCGACGGGTAAACCATCGGCGCGATAAAATCAAAATAAGGTTCCGCTCTCTCAAGCACTTGGCCAATATTTAAATCATCTTTATTGGTGGCAACCATACCAAACAAATCGGCGGAAGTGGGAATACCTAAGTCTCTCAATCCTTTATTAAGATAGAAGAAGAAATCTTCCAGTCTGTCTTGCTTGGAAAAAGTCACTGCCCCGCAGGAAGGATAGCTTATATTATTCATGTCACCATCCGAAGGAAATCTTATGTAGTCAAAATTAAGTTCGTCAAAACCGATTTTCTCCGACTCTTTGGCCAGCTCTATCGTGTAATCCCAAGATTCCTTGGAACAAACGCTTATCCAACTTAAACCTTTTCTGTCACGCCACACTTTTTCGCCACCGCGTTCTTTTACCGCCAGTTCCGGATTTTTTTTCACTAAATACGGATCTTGAAACACAGCGATACGGCCTATAGTGTAAATATTTTTCTCATGCAAATATTCTATAAATTCAGCCATATCGGCCACTTTGCACGTTCCCACGGCGGCATCTTTAAGCAAGGGGTTGTCCGTGTTAAAAGATATTCTGCCGGTTTCGTCTTTTATATTTATGATAATGGAATTTATTTCAGTACTGTCGGCGAGATCCACCAATCTCTCTCTCATGCTTGGAGTGCCCGCCACGCAAGCCGTCATGTAAATGGCTTTAACCGATTCCGGAGTTTTAATGTGACGGACTCTTTTTTCTTCAACTCCATCAATTATCGTCTCCACCGCCTTTGTGGAAGAATACTCCCAAAAGATTGAATCATAATAAAAAAAAGCCGCCACTGAAATAATAAAAACAAAAAAGAAAGCTATTAAAAAATAACCGCCCTTTATTCTTTTTCGGACATTTAAAATAAATTTTTTATTAATCATTTTGAAAAAAGCTTAATTCGCACCGTCTGTATTGGATTCCGGCATATTTATCGCAACCTTTTTGCCGGCAATCTCCCTAAAAGATAAGATCGCCACGACTGTTCCAACTCCGATAAGCATCTTATTCTTCACGCTTGAAGGCAAACCTAAAAAAGCAAAAATGATTAGAAATAAACCGAGTATTAAGCTTAACCAATTATTTTTCATTGTATTTTATTATACATAATTTAAAATCGCTTACCAAGTCGCGCTACAATACGACGATTTCCGTCTCCAAATCCATATTGAATTTTTCTTTGACCTTTTCCTGAACAATTTTTATCAAATCAATCACGTCTTGCGAAGTGGCGTTATCGGCGTTTACTATATAATTGGCGTGCACGGGAGACACTTCCGCGCCACCCACTCTCACACCCTTAAGTCCGCATTCTTGTATAAGAGGGCCTACGGCGCGAATAAGCTCCTTGCCGTCCGGCGATTTTATATTTTTAAACACGCATCCGGCGGAAGGCTGCGGCGGCACTTTTTCTCTTCTTTGCGTGAGGATGTCTTTTATCTTGGCCATACTTTCCTCTTTATTACCCTTACGCAATTTAAGCTCTGTTTCTATAATAAATTTTTTATTCTCCTTGTCTTTAAAGCAACTTTTTCTGTATAAAAAGCCACAATCTTCCATTTTATATTTTTTCTCAATCCAATTTCCATTTAAGTCTTCTTCCAAAACCAAAACCGATTCAACAAGATCGGACATGGATTGGCCGTAAGCGCCAGCATTACCGTTTATGGCTCCGCCTGTGGCGCCTGGCACCCCTGCCGCCCACTCCAAGCCGGCCAAGCCGCTTTGGATAGACATGTTCATGGCCTGACTCAGCAAAGCGCCGGCGCCGGCAATAATTCTATCTTCTTCAATTCTTACTCCCCCGATCTGCGGTTTGATAATCACGCCGTTATATCCCTCGTCTCTTATCAAAATATTACTGCCACCGCCAAGTATATAGAAAGGCAGTTCCTTCTCTTTGGCAAAATTTACCGCCTCAATAATATCTTCTTTTGTCTTGGCCGCTACAAGATACCGAGCCGGCCCGCCCAGTTTAAAGGTGGTATGTTTTGAAAGCGATTCATTCTCTTTAATGTCTATCATGACACCCATAATAACAAATTATCGTCTTAAATAAAAGTTTTGCGGAATACGGGAATCGAACCCGTGTCTCAACCTTGGGAAGGTCGCATTCTACCACTAAACCAATTCCGCTTTTTTCTAAAGCTTAATCAAAGATATTTATAACATGCCAGAGCTTAAGAATAAAGCTTTCCTTTTTTTCCGGCGGCGATGGAGTTTCCTCCGATCTGTTTATTATCACAATCGCCTTCTCGCCCGGTTTCGCCACGTCAAATCTGTCGCGAATTTCCTTTTCCGCTCCAAACTCTCCTTCAAGACGCTCTATTCCTTCTTTTATGCTTAGTCCCCTTTCTTTTGCCGTTTCAAGAATATTTATTATTTCCTCGTTTTTAGCTTTGGCTTCTCTGCTTTTTACATAAATCTTAGCGAGAGAAAAAAACATAAGAACAGCAGCTATTGAAAGTATCATCAAGCTCCAATTTGAATATATAAGTTTTCTGGTTTTTTGTTTTTCTTGAAATTCCAGCATATAAATATTATTATACCAATATGTTAGGAAAAACCCATCGCCAAAAAAGAAGACACCAAATCATTTGGACAGTCATCAGCATCATAGCCGCTCTTGGCATGATTATGTCTCTCATATTGCCGGCCTTTTATTAGTAATCTTTGAATTACGAAACAGTATCATTTGCTCGACTCACCCCTGCATCATTTTCACAAACACATCCTGGGGGATATTTACGTTGCCTTTGCCAAGTTTTTTGAGTTTTTCTTTGCCTCTTTTTTGTTTTTCCCAGAGTTTCTTTTTTCTGGTTATATCTCCTCCGTACAAATAACCGGTAACGTCTTTTTTAAGCGGAGTGATAGATCTTGAAGCCAATATTCTGCCAAGCGCCTTGGCCTGAATCTTAATGGCAAAAAGCGCTCTTGGTATGAGATCTTTAAGTTTCTCCACCGCCACCTCGGCATCTTTTTCCACCCGCGCTTTGCTCACAATTTTTGAAAAAGCCGGAATTATCTCCTCCGCCACGTAAATATCCAGCTTCACGATACTGCCGTTTGGCGCTTCCCTCATGCCCGATATTTTATAACTTAAAGAACCGTAACCGGATGTAACGCTTTTAAGTTCGTCAAAAAAGTTTCTCATCAATTCTCTCAGCGGCATTTTAGCGTTTATTATATTTCTGCTCTTGCCGAATTGCTCCATCTCGCCCACTTCCGCCTCGTGCTCGTAAAGCAGCGGCATTAAGCCGCCGAGCCTGTCCGGCGGTATTATTATCTGCATATCAACCCACTGCTCAAAAACTTTTTTAATAAGATTCTCTTCAGGAAAAAGATTAGGAGAATAAATTTCCACTTCTTTGTCGTCCATGAGTAACACCTTGTAAGTGATAGTCGGCATTGCCACCACAAGATTAAGATTAAATTCTCTTTTAAGTCTTTCTATCACTATTTCCAAATGAAGCATCCCCAAAAAGCCGCATCTAAAGCCCCGCCCCATTGATCCACTTTGCTCTTCTTCAAAAGAGAGCGAGCTATCTGAGAGTTTGAGTCTCTCAAGCGAGCGTCTGAACTCCGCCAGATCTTCTTGCGATTCCGGATAGATGCTGGCCCATACCACGGGTTTAGGCTGCATATAGCCGCCCAGCGGCGACAGCGGCTCTTTAACGGATACCACCGTGTCTCCCACCGTGCCAATGCTGGCCTTTTTTATGGCGGTAACGATATAACCGATCTCGCCGGCGGAAAGAGAATCTGCCGGCTTTTTTTCCGGCGAAAAGAAACCGATCTCACCGACTGAAAATATTTCTCCCGCTTGATAAAGCTTGAGCTGATCGCCTTTTTTTATCTCGCCATCGGTTACTCTTACGTACACAATCATTCCCTGATGGAGTGAATATTCAAAGTCAAACACGATGGCTCTCGCTCCGCTTGATATTTCTTCTTTGGGCGGAGGAACGCGTTTTACAATCTCGCTCAAGAGCTCTTCCACGCCGGCGCCGGTCTTGCCGGAAACTTGCAAAACTTCTTCTTCGCCGCATTCCAAAAATTCCATTACTTCTTTTTTAACTTCATCTATCCTCGCCGTTGGCAGATCTATTTTGTTTAAAACAGGTATTATCACCAAGCCGAGACATTTCGCCATTTCCACGTTTGTGATGGTTTGCGCTTGCACGCCTTGCGTGGCATCAACGAGTAAAACGGCACCCTCCACCGCCTTTAGTGCTCTGGAAACTTCGTAATTAAAATCAATGTGGCCGGGTGTGTCTATTAGATTTAAAACATGATCCTTAAACTTCATTCTCACCGGTTGCATTTTAATCGTTATTCCCCTTTCTCTTTCCAATTCCATTGAGTCAAGCAATTGCTCTTTCATCTTTCTCTTTTCAACCGAGCCGGTTATCTCAAGAATCCTGTCGGCAAGAGTACTCTTGCCGTGATCAATATGGGCTATAATAGAAAAGTTACGTATATTACTGCTATTCATGCGCTAAATAATAGCAGAATAGCCCATAAAACTCCACTTGGAATTAATCTATCCTGTCCGGTTCCGGAGCGATGACATTTGTTTTCCAGAATTTTTGTCTTAGAGATTTGGCAATTTCTTCAAGTTCGTTGCTTTTCATGAACTTTAAAACAAGATACCACGCGGCAAAACCGAAAGCGGCCGCCAAAGCGCCTTGAGAAAATATTCCAATAAAAGTGTTTATATCAAAAATATCATCAAAAATATTAAGAGAGAGATAAGACACGGTGGCTAAAGCGAAAGAAGAAAAAACAACCTGAAAAAAAGTTTTTGCCAACAATTGGCATATTGAGCCGAATTCTTTCTGAAAAATAATTAACAAAAGAAACACGTTCAAAATCATTCCCATGGAAAATACCGCCGGCAAAGCCAACACGCCGGATGAAGCCACATCGCCGACTCTCAACGCTTCTTTTATGACTGCCTCGTGACTAGCGAAGGCTCCGAAGAATTTTAAAGAAAAAAAAGAAGCGATAATTATAAAAACAGTGGATACCAGATTGATTACGACCGGTTTCCATGTTTTGCCTGCGGCGTAAAAAGCTCTTGTAAAAAGAATGATACCAGCTTGAGCCGTAACCGAAACGGCAAAGATAGCCAACGCGGCGGCGGTAAGTCTGGTGTCGCGCCAGCCAAATTCTCCGGCGCCCAGAATAACTCTTACTATTTGAGCGCGCAACACTATCACCAGAGCGGACACCGGCGCCGACCAAAACAAGATCTGCCTCGCGGCCGCCACCACGTGCGCGTTGAATTCTTCTTTCTGATTTCTTACAAAATACTTTGCCAGAGTGGGGAAAGCGGCTACGCTGTAGCTGACTCCTATTACCGCCAAAGGAACCGACTGCAAATTAAAAGAAAGATTAAACACGGCAATACTGCCCGCGCCGAGAAAAGAAGCAAAGGCGGTTATAAAAATTAAAGCGATTTGATTAAGCCCCAATCCAAAGGTGCGCGGCAAAGACATTTTAGCCACCATTAGAGTTTCTTTGAGATTTATTTTAAGACTCGCCATAGGGATAAAGCCCAATTTAAAAACGGTAGGCAACTGAACCGCAAGGTGCAGAAATGCCCCAAAAGCCACACCCATGGCCACCCCGACCAATCCATACTTTTCTGAAAAAAAGACTATGCCGAAAATAATGCCAGCATTGTAAAAAACAGGACTAAGGGCGTAGATAAAAAACTTATTGTAAGATTGAACTACGCTTGAAAGAAGGTTGGAAAGCCCTAAAAAAAGCGGTGATAAAAGCAACACCTTGGTGACTAAAATCAATTTGGCGCTTGCCTCATCGCCAAAACCTGGCGCCACCAGACCGACAAAGTAAGGAGTGGCAAAAAAAGCCGCCACGCTAAGCGCGGCGACAGCCAGCAAAAAAGAAGTTAATATGCCATTTAAGAATCGGCCGGCTTCTTTTTGCGATTTGTAATTTTTATCCAAAAATATCGGAATAAGAACAGTAACGGAAACCAAAGATAAAAGTGCAATATAAAGAAGATCAGGAATTTTAAAAGCGGCGTAATATATGTCCAGAGATTCGCTAGCGCCAAATTTGGAGGCGAGTAATCTGTCTCTAAAGATACCCAGAAAAGCCGAAATAACAGAGGAGAAAGCCAAAACCAAGGCGGCCTTGTGCAGGCCGCCAAGTTCATAATTAAAAATCCTGAGAATCTTCTTTACCATGGTTATTCGGATTTTTTATCTTCAATCTCGTTCGGTTCTTTTAACTTGTCATCTGTTTTATCGGAAATTGGAGGATTAACGCCTTGTAGCGTGGCAACACCACTCAAAGCGCCCTTGCCGCTCAAAATATTTTGAATTATCTTTTCCACTTCTTTATTGCCGGGATTGGTTTCAAGTATTCCTTTAAACTGCTCCAAAGCTTGTTCGTTTAAACCCTGTCCGTCATATATCAAGCCGAGAAAATACTTGGCATTGGCGTAAAATGGATTGAGAAGAATTACTTTTTCAAAAGCCAGACGAGCCGTTTCCATATCCTTATTTTGGTAAGCAAGCACGCCCAACTGGAAATGCAATCCGATATCTCCGGGCGCGGCAACAGCCGCTTGTATCATCTTCATAATGGCCTCTTTTGTATTCCCTTCTTTAATTTGAATTTGCGCCGCGAGATAAAGCGCGGAAGCGAAATCCGGCTTTAGAGAAAGAGCGTAATCTAAATATTCCTTGGCTTCGCTGTTCTTACCAAGCAAGAACTTTAATCTTGCCGCCAAATAAAACGGATTGGGATTCAAAGGAGAAACTTTAGCTGCTTCTTGATAAGAAACCATCGCCATTTCCTCGGCATTCTCTATTCCATACTTGGCGGCCAATTCATACACGCCGCCCAATTGCATCCAGTTCTCAGCGCTTAAACTATCAACTTTTGTCGCCATTTTGGCAACTTCTATGGAATAGTTTAGAGCTTCGCCAAATTTTATCGTTTCTTCTTCCGATTCTCCCGGCTTATAAACACCGCTGTTAATTTTAACCAAACCAAGCTCCGCCAAAGATCTTCTATACTCATCTTGATTTCCGTCTAAAAAAACCGCCTTTTTAAGATTATTCTCAGCGACACCAATATCGCCGTTGATATTAAATGCTTTTACCCCCTTTCCATAATAACCAAGAGCCAAAAATTTAGAGGCTTGCATATAGAAGAGAGCCGCCGCGCCTATAATCATTACCAAAATCACCCCGCTAAAAATAAAGCCCATCTTCTTGCCCGCGAAAGACAATTCCCTCTCTTTGCTGTTTCTTAATAAGGACAAAGTGGAAATCATTATGCCGGTTAAAGCAAACGCCAAAGACATGATAACTATCCCTGGAGTATAAAACACAATCATAATCCAAAGATAAGCCGCGCCCAAAAATGACGCCCAACCGACAGCGGTTAAAAAGTCTCCGTCAGCGCGCCCACTCTTAAACACGTAAAGTCCTTGTTTTAAAAACATAATGGCAAAAAACAAGAGAGAAAGTCCGCCCAAAATACCGGTTGTGGCCAAGAGTGTTGGCGCGTGCCCCAGCCCCGAAGGAAAATTCGTGTTCCAAAAGATGGTGTTATTCACGCTAAGCGGCTTCATTCTAGCCCATAGAATTGAAAAAGTATTCGGACCGCTCCCGAGCGCGGCGCGAACCGGTCCCTCCTTGATAACGCCTTTTGCAATGCTCATGGTGGAAGAGAAAGCCGGTCTCACTTCGGAAGTGCCAAGACCGACGCTCGTGGAAATATCGCCGGAAATACCTCTAAAGAGTATAAAAAATAAAGCCAAAACAATAAACAAAAGCGGAACTTTTATTGTTTTAATCTTGTTCTTAATATCTTTCTTAAATAAAGAATATACTAAAACAATCAGAGCGATGGAACCAAGCACAATCCAATTTAAAAGAAAGTTTGTAAAAACAAGGACGATGACCGTTGTCGCCAAAGCGGCGATAAGAATCGTTTTGACCATCGCGCTTGATTTAAATGTCCGGAAAAATACCAAAGATAATACGCCAATCAAACCAAAAAATATTGAAAAGTCGTTCCATTTACCCACAAGGTTGGCCGCCTTTGGTTTAAAATAAGCCAAAGGCAAAAGATCAAAACCCAAAAGCAAGTGAACCGCTTGATAGATAAAAACCACGGCGGCGGAAACAAAGACAATCAAGAAAAAATTAAATAATCTTTTTTCCGTCTTAAAATGATTTGACACAAGAAACATATATAACGCCATCGCCAAAAGCATGAAAAATGTTTCTATGCTGTTTATCTTGCCAAAAAAAGAATTGCCAGCGTTTAATGAGTAAAAAGACGAAGCAAGCCAGACCGCCAGCATTAAACCGAAAACGAAGTAAAGAACATTGCCGGTAAACTTGATTGAGCCTTTTTTAAAAAAGCCAAAAAGCCAAAAAGCGGCGGCGGCAAAAACTCCCCCGAAAAAAAGTGTCGTCTTCATGGGATGAACGGGAGCGACAAAATTCGGAAAAACAAAGACAGGCATTAAAAACAAAATCGCGCCGATAATCCAATACGAAATTTTTTCAAAAGAAAGTGTTTTCTTCTTTAGTTCACTTTTATCCGACAATTTTACGGCTTCTGTTTCTTTTTCAATATTATTCATTTTTTTTACTTTAATAAGCTGTTAATTATTTGTTTCTTTATTATAAAACAAAAATGGATATTTATACAAACAATCCTTCGCCGTAAGCGAAGGATTGTTTGATATTTGATTTCACATCTATAAGCCGAATTCTGTCTTTGCCTCGCCAAATGGCGAAAAGCAAAGCGCGACTATTTATCTAGCCGCCGAATTACTCCGGCGGTCAAGCGGCACTTTCTGTCAAGCTTTAAACCTGACAGAATACGGCCTTGCGCGTAGGTAGGAATTTAGCCGTTTCACCCCGAGCGTTTCCGCCCGAGCTAACCCCATAAGGGCTTTGGCTTAATCTCTTAAGCCAACGTCTCTGCTCGCATCCCTTGCCACGCTATAAGCGAGGCAGACGGGCGTTACCCGCTACCGTCCTCCGGCTTAAAGCCGGACGTGTTCGGACTTTCCTCCCCGCTATAAGCGGAGCAGTCGCGCGATGTAAAACCACACTCATTATACTATGTCAAATATAAAAATCAATACTACAATGCTCAATCTAAAGCTAAACAAAAACTTGGCTATAAATAGCCAAGTTTTTGTTTTTTACTACTTTGTTGTTTACTAGTATCCCATGCCTCCCATGCCGGGTTCCGGATGATGACCGCTTTCTTTTTTTGGTATGTCTACCACGGCGGCCTCGCTGGTTAGGAGCGTGGCGGCGGCTGATGCCGCTCTCTCAAGCGCCGTTCTGGTAACTTTTACCGGATCTATAATGCCCGCTTTTATCATGTCCGGCACTATCTCATCCGATCCGGCGTCATAACCCATGTTTGAAGATGAATTTTTAGCTATTTCTTTTTTAACCTCTGAAACTATCACCGCGCCTTCTCGTCTACCAGTATTAATGGCTATCTGTTTCATCGGTTCCTCTATGGCTTTGAGGAGTATTTCCACACCGACTTCAAATTCTCTTTCCAACTCTTTGGCCGGAGATTTTATTTTACCTGAAGCAAAATCATTTCTTACCATTACTCCGGCTTTGAGAAGAGCCACGCCACCGCCGGCCACAATGCCTTCTTCTACGGCGTCTTTGGTAGCCTTCACGGCATCTTCTATTTTATCTTTCTTATATTTCATTTCCGTCTCGGTAGCCGCGCCAACTTTTATTATCGCCACGCCGCCGGAAAGTTTTGCCAGTCTCTCCTGAAGTTTCTCTTTGTCAAATTCAGACTCGCTTTTGTTGAGTTCTTTTTTAATCATAGCCACTCTCTCGTCTATATCCGTCTTCTTGCCTTTACCACCTACGATAATGGAAGTATCTTTCGTGGCAATGAACTTCCTGGCTTTACCAAGCATGTTCAATTCCACTTTATCAAGCTTGATGCCGATTTCTTCGGAAACAACTTTGGCTCCCGTTACTATGGCAATGTCCTGGAGCATTTCTTTCTTGCGATCGCCATAACCCGGAGACTTTACCGCCACCACGTTAAACGTTCCTCTGAGCTTATTCACCACCAGCGTGGTAAGAGCGTCGCCGTCCAGATCATCGCAGATTATCACAAGCTCTTTCTTGCCGGAACCGGCTACTTTTTCCAAAAGCGGCAAAATTTCGTTTATGGATGATATTTTTTTATCCACCACCAAAATGAGCGCGTCATCGTAAGCCGCTTCCATCCTCTCGGCATTGGTGATCATGTAAGGGGAAACGTAACCCTTATCAAATTGCAATCCTTCCACAATCTCGCTCTCCACGCCGAAAGATTGTGATTCTTCCACTGTTACCACGCCGTTCTCGCCAACCTTGGAAATGGCTTCGGCGATAATCTTGCCATATTCTTTAGATTCCGCCGAGACGGTGGCGACTTGTTCGGTTTCTTCTTTGCTCTTTATCGGTTTAGCTATTTTTTTAAGAGCTTTTACCACGGCTTCCGAAGCCGCGGATATGCCCATTTTCACGCCGAGAGAACTGGCGCCAAGAGCGGTAACCTTCATACCCTCGTTTACAATAGCTTGAATGAGCACCACGGCGGTAGTAGTGCCGTCGCCAGCCGCATCATTTGTCTTACTGGCCACCTCTTTTACTATTTCCGCGCCCATATTTTCAAGCCTGTCTTCCAATTCTATCTCTTTAGCTATGCTTACGCCGTCATTGGTAATAACGGGAGAACCGTAACCTTTATCCAAGATTACGTTGCCGCCTTTCGGGCCAAGAGTAATTTTTACCGTGTCCGCCACCGCGTCCACGCCTCTTTTGAGAGCCTCTTTGGCTTTTTCTCTGAAAATAATTTGTTTTGCCATTTTTTTTAAAATTATTCTATGACCGCTAGAATGTTGTCTTCGCTTATAATGTAATACTTCTTACCCTCAACCTTTATTTCGTCCAAACTGTATTTTGTAAATACAATTTTATCGCCCTTTTTAACCGACATGGGTATGAGCTTACCGTCTTTGTCTCTTTTGCCTTCGCCCACGCTCGCCACTTTGCCTTGATCGGGCTTTTCTTTATCTACGGTATCTGGGATAAAAATCCCCGATTTTGTTTTTGAGCCTTTTTCTTCTTCACTCAAAGGCTCAACCAATACATTATTATGCAAAGGTTTTATTTTCATATTGCTTTTATTAGATTCGCTTTGCGCGATTAGCCTTTAATGTCTTGGATTATAAGAGAGACTGGCAGTATGTGTCAAATCAAATAGTTCCTAGTTCCTAGTTCATTAGGAACTATTCCAAAAAATACTCATCAAAGAAAAAGATTTGGCGGAAAAACTCCGCTTGAGGTATTATTAGAGAAAACAGGTGTTGCAATTAGTTATTGAATGTAGCGCTGCGAAGTTTGCATTTTTCTATAGAAGGAGTATAATAAATCTAAATATAGAAAAATGAATGAATCATTTTTAGCGAATCAAATAAACAACACTTTAGAGCAAAAACCGCGAATAAGATGGAAGAGCGCGATATTTCTATTTTTCTTGTCCCTTTTTGCAATCCATTATTATTCTTTTGGCTATTGGGAGATTGATATCTTTTTCGACATAGATTTTTTATCGGTCATATTCTTGTTTATTCCTGCTGCGCTAAGTTCTTTGATTTACATATTTTCTCTCTATCGCGCGGAGAAGATGCTTTTAAAAGGAAATTTTGGTTGGAAACAATTAATAATTTTTAATTTTGCTATTACCGCTATTCTTTATATTTTGGCTTTTTTGTTCACTTTTACTTTTTTAATAGGTCTTTTTGTGGAAGCGGAACAAGGAGCTTTTAATTCTTTTGCTCTTAGCGTAATTTATTTTATAGCGGCCGCCGTAATCATTTTTTCTCTCGTTCCTTCTTTGGTTTTAAAGAAATTTTATCCGAATACCAGTAAAAAAGTAATTGCGTCTAAAATGAAAATTAACTTGAAATCGGGAGCCTCAATAATGTTTTTTCTATTTTTGTTAGAAATAGATTATTTTCTTGGTTTTTTTACTAATTTTATCAAAGGGCTAAATTTTAATTTTTCAGACTCTTTGAATAAAATTTCCGTTCTTGTCCTAATGCTTGTTGTTTCTGTTCTTTTTTATTTTTTCCTATTTTTGTTAGATAAAAAAAATAAAGATGAAAATAATTTAGAATGGCTAAATGATTTTAACGCGGCAATGGCTCTCATTTTTTATGCGGCAGGATTTTTGTTGCTGAGAGGGTATGGGTTGTATGGGTTAAAACATTTAGAAATCGGACTGGAAGATTATTGGGATTTTATTTATTACGGTTTAATCTGGTTTCTGCCATCTATTTTAATCGTTATCAAGCCTTCACTTTTTTTCAGTGGGGCATATCGTAAAATTTATAGAATTTACGCTGTGGTTTTTATTTCTTTTTTCTTGCTTGCGGTTGGATATAATGCGACGAAAGCAATCACTTGCGACTTTAATCGTAAAAGTGGTTGTGTCGCCCAAAAAGCCTTGAAAGAAAAAGACTATACTCTTTGTGGAAAATTGAAGGATGCAATGGATTCGCAGATCCATGCTTGCTATCTTGTAATGAGCGAAAAATTAGACGACATTTCTTTTTGCGAAAAAGCAGCATATGATTATAGGTGCGTTAGAAATATCGCTATAAACAAAAAAGAAAGGAGTCTTTGCGAGTTATCTGACGGGGGAAATTCTCTTTTTAAAGGAATGTGTTATTCGGATTATGATGAAGCCATTAGCCCTTAAAAATTATTATAGTTAAGATTAAGTTTAAATTATTAAATTCCTCGCAGCTATGCTGCGGGGTAGTTAAATTTGTAAAAAATTAGCCAAAAATTTAACTTTGTTTTGTGTTTTCGCTTTTTTATATTTTTTCATAACACCCGTATTTTAATACAAGTGTTGCAATTGATTGTTGAACTGGGGAACGGAAGTTGCATTTTTCTAAAGAAGGAGTATAATAAATTTGAATATAGAAAAATGGCTCTAAATAATATTATTCCTTGGGTGCAGATTTTTATAAGCGCGGCTTTAACAGCTTCCGTGCTCCTCCAACAAAGAGGCAGCTCTTTAGGTGGAGCTTTTGGTGGCGGTGGCGCTTCTTACCACACAAAAAGAGGTTTTGAGAAGATTCTCTTCAATTCCACTATAATTTTTGGTATATTATTTGGACTTACCGCCATAGCCTCTCTGGTGTTATAGTTTTTTTCTAAGAACGCCGAATCTCTATATCCATAATTTTAAACGTGAAAGATTTAAAACATACCCTTTTTAAAAAAAGATTTAATCTCCCTGATTTGCGAGAGATTGTTTATGTAACGCGCAATATGGGATCAATTAAAAAGATTTTGTTTTTTACGCTAAGCATTGTTTTTCTTGTTTCCGCCTTTTCCATCCTTGTCAATTTAAACGATAAACTCCTTGTTGAGTCACCTTCATATAAAGGATCACTTAAAGAAGGTATTGTAGGCACGCCAAGATTTATCAATCCCGTGCTGGCCGTGTCGGACCCGGACAGAGACATGGTAAACCTCATCTATTCAGGCCTTATGCGCGCCGATAACAACGGCGGACTTATAAAGGATATGGCCGAGTCTTACGAAATATCGGAAGATGGACTCGTTTACACCTTCAAGCTCAAAGACAATCTTGTTTGGCATGATAACCAACCGATTACAAGCGACGATATAATCTTTACCATAGAAAAAACGAAAGATCCGGTTATGAAAAGCCCTAAGAGAGCAAGCTGGGAAGGAGTAAGTGTTGATAAGATAGATGACCTTACTTTAAAATTTACTTTAAAAAAGCCTTACTCCCCTTTCTTGGAAAATACCACTATCGGTATTTTGCCGAAACACCTTTGGAGCAAAATTACTTCCGAGCAGGCCATCTCCAGCAACTTAAACATAATTCCGATAGGCTCCGGCCCTTATAAAATAGGAGAAGTAAAAAGAGATTCAACGGGTATCATAAGTTCATACAATCTTATCGCAAACGGCGATTTTTCCTTAGGTAAACCTTTTATAAAAAAACTTACTCTCAGATTCTATCCTTCGGAAAACAGCTTGATAAAAGCCTTCCAAGGAAAAGAAATTGCAAACATAAACGCCATTAATCCATCTTCGGTGGAATCGGTTAAAAAGAACGACAATACAATAAATGAAATTTCTCTGCCAAGAGTCTTCGGTGTATTCTTCAATCAAAATAATGCCAAAATATTCGCCGAGGCGGAAGTGCGAGAAGCTTTGGATAAAGCAGTGGATAGAGAAAAGATAATAGAAGAAGCTCTTAGCGGCTTCGGTACGGAATTATATCATCCAATACCGCCAAGGGCTTTTGGCGCCATGAAAGAAAATAATAAAGATTCTTACTCTTTGCAAGAAGCCGTGGATATCCTGGAAAAGAATGGTTGGAAAATGAACGAAGAAGAAGGGGTGATGGAAAAGAAAAAGAAAAACGAAGTTTTGAGATTATCTTTTGCCATTTCCACTTCAGACTTGCCGGAACTTAAAAAAACAGCCGAACTGCTCAAAGTAACATGGGAAAGCATCGGCGCCAAAGTAGATGTGAAGATATTTGAAATAGGAGATTTAAACCAAAATGTTATCAGGCCGAGAAGATACGATTCCCTTCTCTTTGGAGAAATTACCGGCAGAGAACCGGATCCGTTTGTGTTTTGGCATTCTTCTCAAAGAAACGATCCCGGGCTAAATATAGCCATGTATACGAACATCACCGCTGATAAACTTTTGGAAGAAGCCCGATCAACCCAAGACAAACAAGAGAGAGAGGAAAAGTACATCGAATTCCAAAAAGAAGTTTCCAAAGATGTGCCGGCAATATTTATTTTTTCGCCAAGCTTTATATACATAACATCGCAAGAACTGAAAGGCCCGGAGAAGATGAAAGAGGTCGTAACGCCATCAGAAAGATTTTCAATGATACACATTTGGTACACAAGCACCGAAAAGGTTTGGAAGAGTTTTGCAAATTTAAAGTTGAATTAAAAGCCCTCATGGCGGAATTGGTAGACGCGCTAGCTTCAGGAGCTAGTGGCCTTACGGCCATAGAGGTTCAAGTCCTCTTGAGGGCATTGAGTGAGAGAAGCGAACGAAATGCCCGAAAAGCAAGCCAACCGCTTGGCTTGCGTGAGGATTTGAAAGCCGCAGTGATGTTTTTGTTTTGCATAGCGAAGCGGAGCAAAGGCAAAAACCACGAGGCGGGGTCGCAAAATTTTTCTGTCAAGAAAAATATTTGTGACCAATTCCTCTTGAGGGCATATTATTAAAACAAAAATTTATTAACTAATTATAAAAATCATAAAATAAAAAAATATTTTATTATAAACAATTAAAAAAATGACAGAAAAAACATTAAAGACAACCCCGCCGACAACGCGTCCAATAAGAAGGAACGCTCCGGCAAAAACAGAAAGCGTAAGAAGACCCGTCCGTTTCGGCGGCGCAAGGAAAGTCGCGTCTCAGCATAAAACCGAGCAAAGCCCGGCTCTTTTTGACAGCTCCAAGAGACCGAACAAAGTTCGCGTTATACCGCTTGGCGGCGTGGAAGAGATAGGCAGAAACATGACTCTAGTGGAATACGGCAATGATATTCTCATCGTGGACGCCGGCATCCAATTCCCGGAAGAAGAAACTCCCGGCATAGACTTTATTATCCCGAATACCGCTTATCTTGAAAAAAACAAACACAAAATAAGAGGAATTATTATAAGCCATGGCCACATGGACCACATCGGCGCCATCCCTTATATCATAGACAAAGTTGGCTACCCAACCATATACACCACTGGTTTCAGTCGAGCTACCATATTAAGAAGACAGGAAGAATTCACGCACATGAAGAAAATAAATGTGGAAGAAATCAATCCTAAAAGCGTCTTGAGTTTGGGACAGTTTAAAATAAAATTCTTTGAAACGGCGCACACCATACCGGATGCCATAGGCACCGTAATAGGAACGCCGCTTGGTAATATTATCTATCCGGGCGACTTTAAGTTTGAAATAGACGACAACGGCAAGCCCATGCATTACGAACAGTATGAGGCGCTAGGCAAAGAAAACAATTTGGCGTTGCTCATGGAAAGCACCAATGCTGAAACGCCAGGCTTCTCCGTGCCGGAATCGGTAGTGCGAAAAAACCTTGAAGAGTTTATAAAAAACGCCAAAGACAGAGTGATTATCGGTATGTTTGCTTCCTTGGTGGAAAGAGCCATGGAAGTGGTAAACATTGCCGAAAAGTACGACAAGAAAGTGGTAATAGACGGCTACAGCTTAAAAAACAATTTTGAATTGGTAAAAGAATTTGGTTATTTTAAACCAAAAAAAGATACCATGATTACTCCGGAAGAGGCTGAAAAATATCCGCCATCCAAAATAATCGCCATCCTCACCGGTTCTCAAGGAGAGAAAAACGCCGCTCTCATGCGCGTGGCCAACAAGAAACATAAATATATAAAATTCCAGAAAACGGATACCGTCATACTTTCTTCTTCCGTAATCCCCGGCAATGAAAAGAGTATTCAGAATCTTAAAGACAATATCGCCAGACAAGGCGCCAAAATCATTCACTACCGCGTAGCCGGAGTACACGCCAGCGGTCACGCTTGCCAGGAAGATCTCAAGCTTATGTTGAAATTTATAAAGCCGAAATATCTCATACCGGTGCACGGTCATTACTTCATGCTTAAAATCAATTCAGACTTGGCCGAATCGGTTGGCATGCCAAAAGAAAATATCGCCGTGCCGATGAATAATGGCGTAATTATAGAGATGGATAAAGACAAGATAGAAACTCTTAAAGAAAGCGTGCCGGCCAACTACGTGATGGTGGACGGACTCGGTGTGGGAGACGTGAAAGAAGTGGTGCTCCGCGACAGGCAGATGCTCTCGCAAGACGGCATCTTCGTAATGATAACCGTTATAGATTCTCAAACTGGCAAAGTGCGCAACTCGCCGGATATCATTTCCAGAGGATTCGTATATCTTAAAGAATCACAAGAGCTCCTAAGAAGCACTCGTCAGCTTATAAGAAAAACGGTGGAAGAAGCCACTGGCAAAATGCACCCGATAAATATGGACTTCGTGAAAGAAATGCTCCGTGAAAAAATTGGCAAATTCCTCTTTCAAAAAACCAAGAGAAGACCAATGGTCCTGCCGGTTATGATAGAAGTGTAAATCTCGCCAGCGCTTGTTTTTTTTACCGAAAAAGCTTATATTGTAATCAGATTTTACCTTTATTTTATTTCTTGGCTTTAAATGAGGAGAGAAATTTGAATAAAAAACAAGGAAAAAGACAAAGAAGTTTTGGAAAGAAGAATGGCAACGGGAATGGACATGGTAAAAATGGCAACGGGAATGGCATTGACACGTGGAAAGGCTCCTACACTACGCCGTGGTGCCTAAAGCACAAGTATGTTGTACACGCGGCGAAGGTGTTTAGAAGATGCTTAACGGTCGGCCAAAATGGCACCATCTGTAAAAGTTTTTTCATGGCGAACAAACATGGAAAGCTTTTCAACCCACGACAGTTCTATACCCCCTATTTCCAAGGAGACAGAATTTTATAGCTTTTGCAATCTTTTGTTTTTTATCTTTTTAAATCCCATCGGCGACAACTTCACCGATGGGATTGCTTTTTAACATCTGCACCAAGGTTAAACCTTGGTGCAGTTTACTTGGTGTGTTTTAGTAATTGTAAATTTAAAATCAAGAATATTATAAATAAAAAAGAGTTCGTTTATGTGATTTTAAATTTAAAAACAACACAAACGAACTCTCCGATCTTCTAGCATGACGAGTACATTTTTACATCCGGCATCTTCATGTAACCTCTCGTCAATACCTTAAACAGTATTTCTTCTTCCACTTTAGTAGGATTATTACCTGTTGCCACGACAACAACTACCGGCGTCAACCTTCTTAAAAGCTCTCTCATCTCATTAGCTTTTAAGACATAAACGGGTTCAGACAAAACCAAATCATTTTCTACCATAATTAATCTCCTTTATAAAAAATTAGACTTTTTAACAGATTAAAGGTGCTTCTGGTAAAAGATTATATCTTAATTAAATACCTGTCAACACCCCCCTATTCCCAATCTTTTTCGTTGAATTCCAGCTCTTCCATTTGGGCGAATTCTTCCATCATTTTGATTTGGACATCTTCTTTGAGCGCTTCGTCGGCAATCAGATATAAAATATTATCTTCTTTGTATATGTGATCTTGGAGAAGATTGGCATAGCCTCTGGCATTTTCTTCAATGTCTTTTCTATCTTCCTTGACCAATGCATCCTCAAGATTTTTGACGAATTTCCTGCCTTCTTCGTGTTCAAAGAGCATCTGATCCATAGGGCTGCAGTGAAGCTTGTCTTGCGCCGCGCGCATTTCTCTAAACAAAATATCTTCTTCTTTGGCATGATGAAACCTGTCGGCGTAGTTTTTTATAAAATCAACCGCTTTAACGAAAAAGTCTTTATCTGTCTCCGCGCCGCTTTCCAGCTCACCACACTTGGCAAGCATGGCATCTATAACTTTTAAAATATTTTTATGTTCACTTGTTAAAATTTCCGTTGGTTTTTGCATATTTTTTTGCTTATTTTATAATTCCTATTTCTTTAAGAAAAATTTTATTGTTCGGCTTTCGGCCTAAGAAATTTTTTACAAGACTCATCTCTTCCTCGCTTGAGCCTTTTTCCAAAACCAACTTCCGATAATCGGCGCCAGTCTTGGCGTTTAACAAGCCCTCTTTCTCAAATATTGAGAACATGTCCATGGCATAGACTTTGGACCAGAGATAACTGTAATAGCCGGCGTCGTAGCCGATAAAGTGCCCGAAGCCAGCCAGCCACATATTGTTTCTTGGCATTTTTATATGTAAATATTTTTCAGTTAAATTGTTGTAAACTTCGTTTGGTGTTTCCTTGCTCGCGCCGGTATGCATCATCATATCGCAAAGCGCTATCACTATTTGCCTTGCGTAAAAATATCCTATCATGTGTCTCTTGGAAGCCATCATGTTTTTAAGAATATCCTCAGGCAATTTCTCCTTATTGTTTTTGAAGTGACCGGAAAGCAGACTAAGCGCCTCTTCTTTCCACACCCATTCCTCAAACATCTGTGAAGGCGCTTCCACGAAGTCTCTTGTCACACTGGTACCGGACTGACTGACGTATCTTGCCTTAGTAAGAACCTGATGCATCACGTGGCCGAACTCATGGAAGAAAGTCTCCACTTCGCTGTGATCCAACAAAGAAGGGCTGCCTTTGCTTGATTTTCTAAAGTTGCAAACAGTGCACGCCACGGGAGCCACGTACTCGCCGCTTATCATATCTTCTCTGCCGGAGATTACTTCCGTAGCCATAAAATGTCCGTATTTGCCCACTCTGGGATGCATATCCATAAAGAAATAAGCGATTATTTCTCCTCCATCTCTTACCGCGTAAAGTTCAGCATCCTTATGCCACGTCGGATAATCACGCATCCTCTCAAACTCAACGGAAAAAAGTTTTGCATAAATTTCAAACGTCCCATTCTTTACCATCTCTAAGGGAAAAAATTCCCTCACTCGCTCATTGTCTATATTGAATTTTTCTTTTTTAAGCAAATTGGAATAATACAACAAATCATAATATTCTATCTTTGCTTTTTTGTCGCCGGTTATTCTCGCTTTTAAATCGGCAAGTTCTTTAATTTCCTTTTTCACTTCCTTGGAAAGTGTCGGCAAAAGATCTTTTAAAAACCTTAACACGTTGTCGGCGTTTTTCGCCATTCTTGTTTCCGTTTTATAATCTCCGTGATGCTTATACCCAAGAAGCTTGGCGTTGGCCTCTCTTAATTTTAATATTTTGCTTACAAGAGAAAGATTGTCTTTTCCTCCCTTCTTGAGACTTTTATCAACAAGCTCTTTTCTTTTTTTCGCGTTTTCCGCGTTTTGCATAAAAGGATAAAAATCCGGATAATCAAGCGTTACAATGTAGCGGCCATCCTTATCTTTTTTCAGCATCTTAAGAAAACTTGCCGGCAAGCCGGCTGTTTCATTTTCGCTTAGCAGAATATGATCTTCATAGTCGTTTATATTTTTGGAAAATCGGATACCAAGTGAACCGATATTTTTAAGATTGTTTTTAAGTTTTTCTTGATCTTTTTTATCAAGTTCAAAACCCATTCGCTTGTAATCGCGAAGCATGTCTCCAAAAAGCTTTATATCATCAGCATCAAGTTTCGCTTTTTCTTTTTTGAAATTGCCGGTTTCATACTCTTTAAGCGCTTTGTATATCCCCTCATCAAACTCCACATCCAGCGCTTCTTTCTGAAATTTATCTATGACCTTTTTGGCCGTCTCTCTTGTATCCTTGCTCGGAGACACTTCCATAAGAAGATGGATGATGCTAATGTTGTCTCCGGTTTTATCTCCGGAAGATTCTATAGCGCGAACGGTGTTATCAAAAGTTCTTTCTTCTTTGAGTATTTGTTTTATTTTCTCATACGCCTTCTTTTTTTCTTCAAGCAAGAAAGGGGCAAGCTTTTTCATCTCTTTAGCGCCCCATTTTGTCCACGCGAAATCTTTTTTTTCGTATTGTTTTACTTTCATTATTGTTTGGCTTGATGTATCACTCTTTAATCAGCCTTTACTCCAAAATAAACGTTTTTCTTGAGATAGTCAACCATCTTTGTGTTATCCGATTCCCTGTCTTGGCTACCGAGTGTTACAACGACAATGTTTCTGCTGCCAAATTCAGACAAAGGCAAAGAAAATAAAGAAACCATGGTTTGACCGGCGGCATTGGTATAACCAGTCTTTCCGCCCAAATGTTCGCTTAAACCGGCAAAGGGGTTGTTGTTTTTCCACTCTCTTTTTCCCACGTTATGTCTTGTCTTTTTAGTAATATCTAAAATATATTTTCGGTTTTCATGCAGATGCTTCATAATCTTAAATAGATCCACAGCCGTGGAAGTGTTGCCGGAAGATATGCCGCTCGGATCATCAAATACGGTATTATTCGCGCCTATGGCCGCCATCCTGTTGTTCATCTGATTTATAAAACTGCTTCTGCCATAATATCGCGCCAGCGTCTCTGCCGCCGCGTTTGACGATTCTATAAGCATAGGATATATCAAGTCTCCCGCCATGATCTTCTCGCCGACCGCCAGATTGCCGACTTCGGAATAAGGCACTTCCATCGCCTCGCTTGGCACGACAATCTCTTTGTATTGATTTATCACATCAAGAGACACCAAGGCGGTTACAAGCTTAGTGATGGAAGCTATCGGCAATACGTCGTCTTTGTTTTCAGATAAAAGAATTTCACCACTTTCCATATCCGCCGCCAGATAAGCTTTGGCGCTTATGTTCAAGCGGCCTTTGCCGGATCGGAGATTATAATACTTGCCGGAAAAACTATCGGCATTGTCGCCACCGCCAATAATATTTATCGGTGTATTTATCTCAGCGAATTTAAAAACTTCTCCGGCGTCTTCTCTGGAGAGCCTGATACATCCGCCAGAATAGCCCTCCGGCACATCGGTGCCGTCCATGTTGATTGGCCAGCCGTGAATAAAGAAATTGCCGAAAAATTGCATGCTGTAAGGCATCCATACCAAACCAATGGAAGAAAGATGATTTTCCTCTTTAGAAAGAATACTGTATTGACCTGAAGGCGTCTCCCACGGAGAGCCTTCCTTGCCTTTGGCTAAAATATCAAAGTCTTTTACTTTTTCTCCATCTTCAAACAAAGACAGCCTCATTTCGCCAAGATCGGCTTTAATAAACTTGCCTTTTGATATGTTTTTGCCATTCTCATAATCAGCCATGGCAATAATACCAAGACTGCTTTTTATGTCTTTTATGGCATTTCTCGTGCTATCAGTGCTCTCTCCGACGGCGGCAAACCCGCTCTTTAAGGCTCCAATGGCCTGTGACTTATAACTGTAAACAAGATTATTGCCGCTTTTAAAATCGCCACTTTTAAGATAAGAATATATTTCCAGAGCGCCGTTTGCCGCCATGGAAGACACGAACACGCCGGAAAAGATGGCGACAATTATCCAAAAAACATAAGATGTTTCGCGCGTTTTGCCTTTTCTTAAATACATCGCGTTTTTACGCTATCTTTTCTCCTCCTAAGAAAATTTATAATTTCAATGGTTAAGAATATTATAAACAAAATATAGATTATTGATTCAAGCGCTCCGTTTAAACTAAATAGATTTACTTCTTTTTGGATAAACGGCTTGTCCGTTAATTCCCCAAAACCGCCATGGGCACCAGCTAAAAAAGGCAAAAATGTAATTATAAAACCGACAACTATTTTTTTCATATTTTTTAAATTATTGTTTTTTATTCATTGCTAATATTACCAAAAAATAAATATTATGAACGTGGTGAAAAAAGCGACTGCCAGCAAAATGTTTATTAAAAATCCGACAAAAGAACCCATCAATGAACCGGTTGCCGCTTTAAGCGCCTTGGCGCCGCTCTTGCCGTTTACCACGAACTCGCCGAATAGAATACCGGCAAACAAACCCAAAAAGCCGCCCAAAGGAGGCATAAAAATAAAACCGATAATTATGCCGAGTAAACCATACAAAAGACTCTTTTTGGAAGCGCCGCCAAACTTGGCTCCCAAAAGTCCAGCCAAATAATCTATCAAAATGGAAGCGATAAGAATACCTCCCAAAATGCCAAGGTTTTGAATGGTGAGATCGGTAAAATCATTTATCAAACCAAATACGGCCGCCACTATAAACATATACGGCATAGCCGGCAACATCGGCGCCAAAACCATAAGCAAACCCGGCGCCATAATAAGCGTGAAAATTATCTTTAGAATCATTTTATTATTATATCACTTTGAATTACGAAATAGTATCATTTGCTCAGCTCGCATAATTTTCTGGCGTATTGAAATAATTACATAAGGAAAAGGGAAGTCTATTTCTCCCTCCCGGACATAACGGGAAAGTCGTCCGAAATAAACTTCCCTTTTCCTTATGTTGGATATGGTATAATATTTTTCTTTTAATACTATTCCGTAATTCAAAAATATCACTAACTTGCTTTAATAAGCACTTCCGCTTTATCAGTCAACACTAAGACATTACTGCCTTGGCGAACTTCCAAAACGCCTTCGGAGATTTTAAAGTCTGTTTTTTCTTCATTCTCTTTTTTTACACTAATGACGCCGGAACTTAAAACGGAAATGAGCGGCGTATGATTGGCATATACGGTTATCAGTCCGTCTTTTGCCGGAACAGTAACGGCAATCGCCTCTCCTTCAAAAGCGATTTTGTCTATTGTAATAATTTTTAGGCTTAGCTTGTTCATTACTTTACCTCATCTATGCCGCCCTTGAGATAGAAGGCTTGCTCCGACTTATCATCATGCTTGCCGTCCAAAATCTCCCTGAAGCCGCGTACCGTTTCGGCAATAGGCACGTACTTGCCGGCCATACCGGTAAATTGTTCCGCCACGAAAAACGGTTGAGACAAAAATCTCTGGATTTTTCTGGCTCTGGCCACGGTTACTTTATCTTCATCAGAAAGCTCGTCCATGCCGAGAATGGCAATAATATCCTGAAGGTCTTTATACCTTTGCAAAACTTTCTGCACGTCTCTGGCCGTTCGGTAATGTTCTTCTCCCACAACGGAAGGTTCAAGCATGGTGGATGTTGAATCAAGAGGATCAACCGCCGGATAAATACCAAGAGCCGCCACTTGCCTTGAAAGAGACACGGTGGAATCAAGGTGAGCGAAAGTGGTGGCCGGCGCCGGATCGGTATAATCGTCAGCCGGCACGTATACGGCTTGAATAGAAGTGATTGATCCCTTGTCGGTGGAAGTGATTCTTTCCTGCAAGCTGCCCATTTCACTGGCAAGAGTAGGTTGATAACCCACCGCTGAAGGCATACGGCCGAGCAAAGCCGAAAGTTCGGAACCGGCTTGAGTGAATCTGAAAATGTTGTCTATGAAAAGCAAAATATCCCTGCCCTCCTCATCTCTGAAGTACTCCGCCATGGCAAGAGCTGAAAGGGCCACTCTGGCGCGCGCGCCCGGCGGTTCGTTCATCTGGCCGAAGACGAGGGCGGTTTTTCCCAGAACGCCGGACTCTTTCATTTCTCTATAAAGGTCATTTCCCTCTCTTGATCTTTCTCCCACGCCGGCAAACATGGAGTAGCCGCTGTGTTCGGTGGCAATGTTTCTGATAAGCTCCTTAACGATAACGGTTTTACCCACGCCAGCACCGCCGAAGAGACCCACTTTGCCGCCTTTGAGAAAAGGGCAAATAAGATCTATTACCTTGATGCCGGTTTCAAGAAGTTCGCTTTCCATGGATTGAGAGCTCAGATCAGGCGCCGGTCTATGGATGGGATATCTCTTTTTCACTTCCGGAGCGGGCATGCCGTCTATCGGCCTGCCGGACACGTCAAACATCCTGCCTAAAATTTCTTTACCCACCGGCACGGAAATAGGCGAGCCGGTTTGGCTCACTTCTTGCCCTCTCATCAAACCGTCAGTGGAACTCATGGCCACCGCTCTCACCTCTCTTAAACCCAAGTGCTGTTGAGTTTCAAGCGTTATCTTACGACTTTCACTTGGAGACTTAGTCTCCAAGTGAACTTCAAGCGCGTCGTATATTTTAGGCAATTCTCCTTTAAACCTGATGTCCACTACCGGACCTATAATTTGTGTAATTTTTCCTTTTTGCATGGTTTTATAACTTTATAAACTTTCTACTTTATAAACTTGATAAACTTGATTCAGCGCCGGCGACGATTTCCAAAATCTCTTTGGTGATGCCGGCCTGTCTGGCTTTATTATAACTTAATAATAACTCTTTGCTCATCTTGTTGGCGCTCTCATTCGCGTTTTTCATCGCCACCATTCGGGCGCTCTGCTCGCTGGCGCCGGCCTCAAGCAAGCTCTGATAAATTTGCGACCTTATCAGCTTTGGCACCACTATTTCAAGCACGGCAGCCTCGCTCGGTTCAAATATATAAACGCTTTTGTTTCCTATGCTTAAATCTTTTTCTCTGTCTATGTGAATCAGGTCTTCTTCTCCGCCGGACTTTTCCAAAGTTTCTATCAAACTCTCTTTGGATACCGGCAGAAGTTGCCGCGCCACCGGTTCTTGCTTGAAGGCGGAGACGAAATTGGCATAAGACACAAAAACTTTTTTATACTTGCCGGCCAAGAAACTGTTTATCGCGAAATCGCAAAGCTCTTCAGTTTCGGCCACTTTTATATCTTCGGAAATATTATCAAATCTTTTTATCACACTCACGCCTATTTTGCCGCCGTGTCTGGCGGCATATTTGCCCACGGCTACCACGTCCACATTCTCCCTCTCATTCTTTTCCAATCTCATAGAAAGAGACCTAAAAAGAGACGCGTTATATCCGCCGCACAAACCTTTGTTTGAAGCTATGTGCAAAAAGAGAACCTTCTCTCCCGTCTTGGGCGAAACAAGAAACGGACTGCCATTGTCTTTGTCTTCCGAAAGATTCACCAAAAGTTCCAAAGCGAATTTGGCGTAATATCTGGCATTGAGAGCGTTTGAAACCGCCTTTTTCATTTTGCCTCTGGCCACCATCTCCATGGCTTTGGTAATCTTTTTCAGATTGCCAACCGTGGCCATCTTCGTTTTTATTGTTTTTGTATCTTGCGACATATTGCGTTAATCACCTCGCCATTTTTTACTTCCGCGTGCTCTTAAACTCTTCAAAGGCGCTTTTGAGATCGTTTTCAATTTTCTCATCCCATGTCTTTTCAATATCGTTTAAAAGCGTTCCTTTGCTTGAAACAAGAAATTCTCTGAAAGTCTCTTCCCACTTGCCTATTTCGCTTATTTCAATATCGTCCAGATAGCCATTGTTTACGCCGTAGATAAGCGCCACCTGAAGAGAAACTCTCACCGGACTGTATTGATTTTGTTTTAAAATTTCCGTAATCCTCTTGCCTCTATCCAAAACTTTTTTTGTTTCCGCGTCCATATCGGAAGCAAACTGGGCGAAAGATTCAAGCTCCCGATACTGCGCCAGATCAAGCTTCATTTTGCCTGATGCTTTTTTCATGGATTTAATCTGTGCGGCGCTGCCCACTCGCGACACCGACATGCCCACGTTTATGGCCGGTCTTAATCCTTTATTGAAAAGTTCCGTTTCCAAAAATATTTGTCCGTCGGTGATAGAGATAACGTTTGTGGGAATATAGGCTGAAATGTCGCCGGCTTGAGTTTCTATGATAGGCAAAGCGGTAATGGAGCCGCCACCGGATTCAGGGTTTCTTCTGGCCGCTCTCTCCAAAAGTCTGGAATGCAGATAAAAAACATCTCCGGGGTAAGCCTCTCTGCTCGGCGGTCTTCTTAGTAGAAGCGATATCTCTCTGTAAGCGATGGCATGCTTGGAAAGATCGTCATAAACCACCATAACATCTTTACCTTGATCCATGAAATATTCCGCTATCGTTACTCCCGCGTAAGGAGCAAGATACGACAACGCCGGTCCGTCTGAAGCGCCGGCCAATACTACTGTTGTGTAGGTCATAGCCCCGCCGTCTTCAAGCGCCTTAATGAGTCTCGCCACTTTGGACTTTTTCTGACCTATGGCCACATAGACACAAATCATATTCTGACCTTTTTGGTTTAAGATAGTGTCTATGGCAATGGTGGTTTTGCCCGTCTGTCTGTCGCCGATAATAAGCTCTCTCTGCCCTCTGCCAATCGGGATCATGGCGTCTATGGATTTAATACCTGTTTGCAGCGGCTGATCCACAGGTTGTCTTTCCATTACTCCGGGCGCCAGCTTTTCCACAAGATATTCCGCGTCTTTTTCCACTTCGCCCTTATTATCAAGCGGGGCGGAAAGAGGATTTACCACTCTGCCGATAAAATTTTTACCCACCGGAATGGAAAGAATTTTACTGGTGCGTTTTACCGTATCTCCTTCTTTAATGTTTTTATAATCGCCTATTATAATGACGCCCACTGAATCCTCTTCAAGGTTAAGGGCTATACCTAAAGTTCCGCCGGCAAATTCAACCATCTCCGACATACGACAATTATCAAGACCGGCTATCTTGGCAATGCCGTCTTTAACCTCGGCCACATAGCCAATTTCGCTTATTTCCGGAGAAGCTTCAAACTCCCCCAATCTCTTTTTTAAATTTTTGATTAATGATTCCGTGTTCATATCTAGGCTTGTTTTAATTTATTTCTTAATTTATTGACTTGCGAAAGAAGCGAATAATCGTGCAGCCTGTTTTTATATTTAGCCGTAAAGCCTCCCAAAATTTCTTTATCAATCACCACTTCGGCTTCCCCGCCTTCCGATCCAATCGTCTTTTTTATGTCTTCTAAAGATTTTTCGTCACTTTTGATTGCCAGCGTTATCGCTATTTTATTTTTTTCTTCATCTTTCTCGCGCAGACTCTCAATTCTAAACAATACGCTTTTTATAAGACTTTTTAAATTATACTTCTCGGCGAAAAGAAAAAAGTCTTCCGCCACTTTATCCGGCTTTTTGCCGTCATCTTCCACCATGCTCACGAGAGCTCTTGCTATGTTGCCTGATTTAATCATGAGTTTTTAAGATGTAACTTTCTCCAAAATACTTTTCTTTACGGCCGGAGTTATGTCTTCTTTTATTATTTTCTTTACCCCGCCGGCCACGAGTTCAGCCATTTCTTCTCTCACTCTCGCTTCCATGCTTATCCTCTCTCTGTCTATGCCTTTTTGCGCTCTGAGCAATATTTCTTCCTGTTTTTTCATAGCCTCAAGCGCGGCATGTTCTATTGATTGTCTGGCCTGCTCGTAACCTTTGGCTATTATTTTATTTGCCTCCTCTTTGGCTCCGGCGATTATCTCATCGCTTTTTTTCTTGGAAGCGTTCAGTATCTCTTCAGACCGGTTGGCTTTTTCAAGCCCTTCGTCTATCCTATCTTTCCTCTCTCTTATAATTCTCCCTATCGGCGCGAAAGCAAACTTCTTAAGCAAATAGAAAATAATAAGAAAGTTAATAAGGTTGGCTAACGCCAACTTCCAGTCAAAACCGATTTTTGATAAAATTTCCGCGAAATCCATTTTACTAACTACACCCTACCAATAATTCAAAGATTGCTGCTTTTAGATAATAAAGAACGCCACCAACGCGTAGATAGCCGTTGATTCAGCCATAGCCACGCCAATGATCATTTTGCTAAAAAGCGAACCTGACTGTTCCGGATTCCTGCCCATTGCCTCAAGCGCTTTGCCGATGATATAGCCTTCGCCCAAAGCCGTGGCAAGCATTGAAAGAGTTATGATGCCTTTTGCCAATAATCTTACTGCTTCAGCTTCCATGTTTTTTTAAATACTAATTTTATTAATTTTCGACTTTTTGTTTTATTTTCCTTCACTTTCCTCTTGCGGCTTCAATGCTATCATATAATACGCCGCGATCAAAGAACCAAATACTATCGCCTGCACCACTCCGAATAAAATTCCCAGAGATGACCAGACTGCCGGCAAGGCGTAAGCCAAAGCGCTCATAATTATTACAGCCATTACTTGACCAGCATAAATATTGCCAAAAAGACGGAAGGAAAGCGATATCACTTTCGCGACTTCTGAAATAATATCCATCAAACCTATCAAAAAATTTATTATGGACATCATTCCTTCTCCCGTATTCTTTCTGAATCCTGTAAAGATTTCTTTAAACTGGAAATATTTTCCAAAGTAGCCAAACAACCCCCAACTTTTTATACTGGCGGCTTGTATTACCAAAATCATGGCAAAAGCCAAAGCAAAGGTGGTGTTGAAGTCGGAAGTAGGCGCTCTAAAAATAGCTTTGCCGCCGAAAGTTATACTCCCAAGTCCAGGGATAAGCTCTATTAAGTTTGAAATGCCGATGAAAATAAAAAGTGAGCCGATAAGCGGCAGCATCTTCTCCGACATGGATCTGCTGGCTGTAATTTGAGTTATCATATCTATCATGCCTTCGTATAATATCTCCACGAAAGTCTGTCCGCTTCCGGGTTTTATGGAAAAATATTTTTTTACGCAAACGAAACAGAAAACGGCAATGGCCATTAAAATGGCAAAGCCAAGCAACACTGAGCTGGACACGGGAAAATCGCCCACGCTAAAAACAACCTCCGGAGAAATTGCCGGTAAATCGCTTTTAACTTGTAAAAAATTTAACATAATAATATTTAACTGATGTTTTTATTCCTTTCTTCCTTTATGGCTTTATCAATCCCTTTGAGCTGTTTATCTATCTGAATATATCTTTTTGCCATAATTGTCCAAGAGATAACGAAAGCCGCGGCCAAGGCGATTATTTTAAACTTTCTTTGGTGCTCATATATGCCGTCAAAGTAGCCACCGACAAAGAAAGCGATGGCGGCCGGCGCTCCGAAAATGACAAAAATTTCAAAAAGACGAACAAAAACGCGATGATGAAACTCATCTCTTTGTTGTTCCAACTCTTTTAATCTTTGATTCCGGCCGTTTTCCATATAAATTGATTTTTAATCACAAAAACCCCAAACAGGGTCTTATTTAATATTATATTTAATAAAGCCTTTTGTCAAAAAAATGGGTGGGGTTATTCATATGCTTGCAAAAACTGTCGCAATATCCTATACTTTAATGCATAAAATATGACAACAATAACAGAAAGCCCCTTGGGCGAAAAACAAACAATAATTGGCAGACAGAGCTTCATGGAAACTCTCATGAAAAATACCCCCATAGTGGTGCCTAAAGTGGATGACCTCGTAGATGGCATAGTGATAGGCTTGCAAGCTTCCACTCTATATGTGGATCTTGCTCCTCTTGGCACCGGCATAATTTATGGCCGAGAATACAATAGAGCCAAAGACATCATCCGCTCACTCAAATCCGGAGATAAAATCGCCGTAAAGATGATAGAGCCGGAAAACGAAAGAGGTTACATGACGCTATCCCTTAAAGAAGCCAAAGAAGAGATCGTGTGGCGCGAAGCGGAAGAGATGCAAAAAACAAAAGCTCCCATCACTCTTGCCGTAAAAGAAGCAAACAAAGGCGGCTTGGTGCTGGAGTGGAACGGCATCCCGGGCTTTCTCCCCACTTCTCAGCTTAAGTCTGAACATTATCCCAGAGTGGACGATGGCGACAAAGATAAAATAGAAACGGAGCTTAAAAAGCTTGTGGGAGAAAAACTTAAAGTTACCGTAATCTCAAGCAATCAGAAAGAGAAAAAGTTGATATTCTCCGAAAAAGGCAACGATATGGAAGAGATTAAGGAAATCGTTTCAAAATATAAAGTCGGTGACATAGTTGAAGGCGAAATTACCGGCGTTGTGGACTTTGGCGTTTTCATTAAAATAGACCAGAATCTTGAGGGCCTTGCCCATATTTCCGAGCTTGATTGGGTGCTTATAGACAATCCGGCCAGCAAGTTTAAGGTTGGCGAGAAGGTTAAAGCTCAAATAATAAACATTACTGAAGGTAAAGTTTCCCTATCCATAAAAGCGCTTAAGACAAACCCGTGGAATGAGGCCAAAGACAAATACAAAACCAGCCAAGAAGTAAGCGGCGTGGTGATTAAATTCAACAAACACGGCGCGCTGGTAAGCATTGAGGAAGGTGTGGCCGGCTTGGTGCACATCTCCGGCTTTAAATCGGAAGAAGATATGAAAGAGAAACTTGACTTGGGCAAATCATACAAATTCAAAATCGCCACCTTTGAACCAAAAGACCACAAACTTACGTTGCTTTATATAGGTCAATAGTGTTAAAGCTGAATATATGAATATAATTAAAAAGGAGGCCGTTTTGAGGTCTTCTTTTTAATTATACAAGCTCATGGCCTTGTTGAGTCCTTCGGCGATGAGCGTATCCAAAGCTTCAGTAACTTTTTTAGACGCTTTTTTAATTTCTTTGAGCTCATCCGGTTTGAATTTACCCACGATAAAATCCAAAAATTTATCACCTTGCGGTTTCTTCACTTTTCCTTTAACGCCGGCTTTGGACACGCCAATCCTTATTCTCGCAAAATCTTTCGTCTTAATATTTTTTATTATGGATTCCACTCCTTTATGCCCGCCGCTGGATCGGCCAAAAGATATTTTTATTTTACCCAAAGGCAAGTCCACGTCGTCGTGGATAACGATTAAGTCTTTGGCTTTCTTGGCGGAGGCGATAATCGGCTTGAGAGACAAGCCGCTTTTATTCATAAAGGTTTCCGGCAGGATTATTTGGAATTTATTTTTACCCAGCTTCCCTTCCGAGACAAGCGCGTTTAACTTTTTATTAAATTCCGGCTCGTCAATATCTTTCTTGACGATAAAATCAAGCGCGGCGATTCTGCCGGCGTTGTGTCTTGTATTTTCATACTCCTCGCCCGGATTACCGAGCCCAGCGATATAATGCATGCATTTATTTTAAATCATTTTTTATCCCAACGCAAAAAAAAATAATCTTGCTTGTTTGCGTGAAATTATTTTGTGCTGTATCATGTGTGTAAAATGAACGAAAAAAATATAAATGAGAACGGTGGTGGCATTTTGGAATTTTTAAAATTTATTTTAATCACCGCCATTATCGTGGTACCCGTAAGGCTCTGGGTAGCCCAACCTTTCTTGGTAAGCGGCGCCTCCATGGAGCCAACCTTCCAGAACGGAAATTACTTGATAGTGGATGAAATATCCTATCATCTGCGCGCGCCTAAAAAGAACGAAGTTGTAATCTTCAGATATCCGAAAGATCCCAGTAAATTTTTTATAAAAAGAATAATCGGCCTGCCGGGCGAGAGCGTCACGGAAAATGGAAAAACCACTTTTCTGGACAACGATGAATATTTCGTAATGGGAGACAACAGAGACGCCAGTTCCGATTCAAGAATATGGGGCCCGGTTAAAGAAGATCTTATTATTGGCCGCGCTTTTATAAGATTGTGGCCGCTTAATGAAATAGAAATCAATCCGGGCAAACAAATATAAACATGACTCCGCAACAAAAAAATATCCAAACACCCAAAGGCACGAGAGACATACTTCCCCAAGATTACGCTTTTTATCAAAATATTTTTGATAAAGCGGAAGAGATATGTTCATATTACGGCTTTAAGCCCATCCAAACTCCTCATCTGGAGAAGATTGAGCTTTTTACCTCTACCGTCGGCGCGGCCACGGACATAGTGGAAAAAGAAATGTATACTCTTAAAACTTCCGGCGGAGACAATTTGGCTCTAAGACCGGAAGGCACCGCCTCGGTGGTAAGAGCCTATCTTGAACACGGCATGCAAACTTTGCCTCAACCGGTAATGCTCTGGTACAAAGGATCATTTTTCAGACACGAAAATCCGCAAAGAGGCCGATTCAGAGAATTCCAGCAATTCGGAATTGAAATACTCGGTGAACCAAAACCGATAGGCGAAGCGATTATAATAAGAATACTTACCCTTATCATAGATGAGCTTGGCGCCGGTCCGTCCATGGTGCAAATAAACTCCATAGGAGATAAGGAATGTCGCGGTGAATATAGGAAGAAGCTTGTCGCCTATTACAAAAAACACGAGAGGGCACTTTGCGATAATTGCAAAAAACGTCTCAAAACAAACCCTCTGAGACTCTTGGATTGCAAAAATCCAGGGTGCGCGGAGATAAAAAAAGACGCTCCGCAAACTCTTGATTATCTTTGCGGCGAATGCAAGAGCCATCTTAAAGAAATTTTGGAATTCTTAGACACAAACGAGATATCCTACACCTTAAATCCCCATTTGGTGCGCGGCCTTGATTATTATTCCAGAACCGTTTTTGAAATCTTTATAGAAGACAAAAATGAAGACGGCGAAGAAAGGACGCCTATAGCCGTGGCGGCCGGAGGCAGATACGATTATCTGGCAAGAATACTGGGCAAAAGAGACGTGCCGGCTGCCGGCGCGGCCATAGGCGTTGACAGATTGGCTTTAAGCATGCAAGAAAAAAAGGTTGCCCCAAAACTCAAAAGAGTGCCCAAGGTATTTCTCATCCAATTGAGTCAAGCGGCCAAACAAAAAAGCCTTAAGGTAATTGAGATGTTTAGAAAAGCCAATATTTACATAGCCCAGACCGTAAATAAAGACAACCTGAGCAGCCAGCTCAATCTCGCCTCCAAAATGAACATCCCGTATGTGCTTATCCTCGGACAAAAGGAATGTTTGGAAAACACCATTATAGTAAGAGACATGGATACAGGCTCTCAAGAATCGGTACCGTTTGAACAGGTCGTGGATGTTATAAAAAAGAAGAAAATCAAGAAATAATCAAAGACTGCCAAGGAAACTTGATTTTTTAAGCGAAATCCGTATTATTACATCATAATGATAGAAGTAAAGAAAAAAGAAAACGAATCTTCTCTGAGCTTGCTCAGGCGTTTTTCCCAAAGGGTTAAGAAATCCGGCAATATAATCCGGGCTAAAAAGTTGCGATTCTCAAGCAGACCGGCTTCAGCTAAGCGCAAGAAAGACAGCGCCATCAGGAGAGTGCTCAAGAAAAAAGAAAAGGAACTCCTGCGAAAACTTGGCAAAATAGATTAGCCGAGGCGTTAAAAAGAATGCGGAAAAACTGGCTTGAACTCAAAGAAAAAGTCTTAGGCAAAAATTACGACCTAAGCTTTTTCTTTCTGCCCGAAGCGAAGATGAAGCAACTAAACTCCCTTTATCGCAAAAAAGATTATGCCGCCAACGTGCTCTCTTTTCCTTATTCCAAATCAGAAGGAGAGATTCTGATAAATAAAACTTATGAAAAAAAAGCGGGCGAAGCCTCTTACTTGTTTATCCATTCCCTGCTCCACCTCCAAGGTCTCAGTCACGGTAAAAAAATGGAAGAAGAAGAAATGAAGCTGCTTAAAAAACTTTACCCAAAAAAATGGGATCGGATTATTAACGGCTTTGCGTAGAATAATCTCCTTTAATTATCATTTTTTTATCCACAATTCCTAAAAAAGTTTTTTTAGGTTATAATTAATGCCATAAATAAAAACACTATGGCTAGAAACATTATCACGGGTATAGATATAGGAAGCTCCTCAATAAGAGTAGTCGTGGCTGAGAAGACAAAAAACGGAGGATTAAACATAATCGCCGCCAGTAAGAAAGATTCCGAAGGCATAAGGCGCGGTTACGTTACAAGCATGGAGGATGCCGCGCGCTCTATTAAAAGCGCGATTAAATCCGTTGAGAAAAGCTCGGGAATATCTATCAAAAGCGCCGCCATATCGGTGAGCGGCATAAGTTTGGGCTCAGCCAGATCAAAAGCCATGATAAGGACATCAAAAGCCGACGGCGAAATTACCGACCATGATATTAAAAGATTGGTAGCTCAAAGCGAAGCCAACATCACAAATGTTTCAAACAAAAGTATCATTCATTCCGTGCCATTATTTTTTAAGGTAGATAATAATTTAGTGAACGGCAAACCCACTGAGATGAAAGGCTCCAAGATAGAAGTGGAAACTTTTTTCGCGACCTACTTGAATATTCACCTTACTGAACTTATTAAAACAGTGGAAAGAGTCGGCATCATCATAGAAGATATTGTGGCTTCGCCTTTTGCCATGAGCTATGCCGCGTTAACTCGTCAGCAAAAAGAGACCGGCTGCGTGCTGGCTAATATCGGCTCAAGCACTGTTTCCATAATAGTTTTTGAAGAAGGTTTGCCAATCTCTCTTGAGGTCTTCCCGATAGGTTCATCTCATATCACAAACGATATCGCTCTCGGCTTGCAAGTGCCTCTCGGAGAAGCGGAGAGTATTAAACTTCAATACGGGACAGAAGCGGAATCCCAATCAAAGAAAAAGATCTCCGATATTTCAAACATGGTGGAGTCGCGTTTAGATGATATTTTTGAGATGATTGAAGAACATCTTAAAAAAATCAGTCGCAACCGGATTCTGCCGGCCGGCATAATTCTCACGGGAAGCGGCTCAAATCTTTTTAATGTGGACGAATTCGCCAGAGCGCGCCTTAAACTTCCGGCAAAAGTTGGCGCTTTTCTTCCGCCTAAAAGCTATCCGGTAAGCATCTCAGCCACTCCGCCGAATTTTAAAGAACACATGCTTAATGATCCTGGATGGACCACCGCCATCGGTTTATGCTTATACAAGTCAAATGAAGAATCCGCCGGTTACGATGGAGGCCGTTCTGAAAATTTGAAAATAATTAAAAATATAAAAAAATGGCTTAAAACCTTAATGCCTTAACTTATCACATCGGCGTTGGAGCGGGTGAGATTGACCTTTGCTTAAATAAAGTATAAAATCAAGTTCAATATGACAAAGATTAACCCTGACATAGAGGCTTTCGCAAGAATAAAGGTTATAGGCGTGGGTAATTCCGGCACGAACGCCGTGAATCATATGATGCGCTCCAAGGTTAAAGGCGTGGAATTTATAGTTATAGACACGGACGCTCAAAAACTTCACCACAGCTTAGCCCCGAAAAAAATCCATATTGGGAAAAATCTCACCAGAGGATTGGGTGGCGGCATGGATCCGGAAATTGGCAAAAGAGCGGCTGAAGAAACCAAAGAAGCCATCCAAGAGGCCATTAAAGGAGCTGATATGGTGTTTGTGGCCGGAGGACTCGGTGGAGCCACCGGTACCGGCGCCGGCCCTACAGTGGCTAAAATTGCCAAAGAACAAGGCATTCTCACCATAGCGGTAGTTACCAAACCATTTTCTTTTGAAGGTTCGCAGAGAGAAAGGCTGGCAAACAGCGGCTTAGCTTCACTCAATGGTTCAGTAGATGCCATAATCATAATCCCCAACGAGCGTCTTCTTGGCATAGTGGGTAAAGATACCACGTTTTTGGCAGCATTCCAGATGTGCGATGATATACTTAAACAAGCCGTAGAAGGCATTTCCGATCTTATCACCATGCCGGGCATCATAAACGTGGACTTCGCCGATGTTAAAACCATAATGCAAAACGCCGGTTCGGCTCTTATGGGCATAGGCATAGCCCAAGGAGAAAAAAGGGCTGAGGAAGCGGCTAAAATGGCTATAAACTCTCCCCTGCTTGATGTCACAATAGACGGAGCCAAGGGTGTGCTTTTTGCCATATCCGCCGGAGAAGACCTTACCATGCTTGAGGTACAAAAAGCCGCCGCCGTGATAACCGCTTCCATAGATCCTGACGCCAAGGTTATATTCGGAACTATCAACGATGACAAGCTCAAAAAAGGAGAAGTGAAAGTTACGGTTATCGCTTCCGGTTTTTCCGGAATGGCCAGAAAAATCATGCCGAAATCAATTGCCGAAGAGCAAGAATCTGAAACGGAATCCATTGATACTTCCAACGTCTCACAAAAGAAAGAAGAGGAAACGAAAGAAGAAACTTCCGGCATAAAAGCTTTAAGAGATAAAGTCAGAGAAATTGAAAAAGACGAAAATGGCGATGATGAAGACAGTTCATGGGATGTTATCCCCGCTTTTTTAAGAAGAAACAAATAACGCTCAAAAAAAAATAAAACTCGCGGTTTATAAACCGCGAGTTTTATTTTTAAGATATTCATAAGCGTTCAAAAGAGCGTTGGCACCCTGTCCGGCAGCCACAACATATTGTTTGTGACCGGTATCGGTAATATCACCGGCGGCAAATACGCCTTTTACGGAAGTTTCATTTGTCTTGGGGTCAATTATAATCTCTCCAAATTTGTTTATTTCCAAAAAGTCCTTTACGAAACCTGAATTCGGTGATTGTCCGATATTCACAAACACGCCTTGGGCATCAAGCTCTCTATCTTGACCGGAAACTCTGTCGGTATATATAATTTTTTCCACGAAGTTTGAGCCTTTAATTTCTTTAATTTGAGCGTTTACCATAAACTCCACTTTGCCGCTTTCTTTAAGCTTTTCCTGCATAATCTCATCGCCTAAAAGCTTATCGGCAAACTCCAAAATATAAATATTGGAAGCGTACGGCAATAGATCATAGGCGGCACCAAGACCAGCGTTGCCACCGCCTATTACCGCCACCGCCTTGCCGCCGTAGAGCGGCGCGTCGCAAGTGGAACAAAAACTCACTCCCCTGTTTTCAAATTCCTTTTCTCCGGTAATACCGAGTCTTCTCGGATTTTTGCCGGTGGCGATAATAAGCGATCTGGCGATGAAAGTGTCTCCGTTTTCCGCTTTTACGGAGAAATTATCTCCGTCTTTTTTAATTTCTGTCACCTTAATTCCTTCTTTAATTTCCAAACCGTGCTTCAGCACCTGATCTTTTATCTTGTTTATAAACTCAAGGCCGGTGATGAGGGTGAAGCCCGGATAATTTTCTATAGTTTCCGTAAGCAGAGCTTGACCGCCCACTTTATCCGTGAGAATGACGGCATTTAACTTCTTTCTGGCGGCGTAGATGCCGGCGGTAAGTCCGGAAGTGGCGCCGCCTATTATTATCAAATCGTACATAATTTTTATTCTATTATTTTAATAACTTGCACAGGACAAACATCCGCCGCCTCTCTATTGCAAGGAGCGACTTCTTTAACCTCAAGCTCCTCGTCTCCGGTTATCGGATCTTTTGAGGCTCCGATAAGATCGGCTTTACCTTTCTCATAATCCATTTTCCAATACTCCGGACAAAGCGCTTCGCACGAGCCGCAACCGATGCAGCCCTCGTAATGATGGGTAATTTTTGGCATAAATACAGCTTAATGTCTAAAAAATTTTATAATATTTACATTTTAGCAAAATTTAGGTAGAATAACAATGCTCATTTATTATTCCGGTCTGGGCGCTTAGCTCAGTGGTAGAGCGTTTCGTTGACATCGAAAAGGTCAGAAGTTCGATCCTTCTAGCGCCCATTTGCTGATTATAATTCAAGGCCCCATCGTCTAATGGTTAGGACAGCAGGTTTTCAATCTGTTAATCGGAGCTGTCTGAAGCATGAAGCGAAGCGAAATAAGAAGCCAACTGCTTGGCTTCTGTGCTTCAGACAGAGCCGGAGCAATGTTGCTTTAGCAATAGCGAGGCGGGGTCGCAAGCACTTATGAGCGAAGCGAATTAGTGACTTGTGACCGATTCGGAGAATCGAACCCATTGTTATTTTAACAATTTTTCAAGGCCCCATCGTCTAATGGTTAGGACAGCAGGTTTTCAATCTGTTAATCGGAGTTCGATTCTCCGTGGGGTCAAAATTGCGCAAAGCGGGCAAACTGCTTTGCCCGCGAGCAATTTTGAAGGCACAGCGATGTTTTTGTTTTGCGAAGCAAAGGCAAAAACCGCGAGCCGGGGTCGCGAAATTTTTCCGTCAGGAAAAATATTTGTGACATAAAGCGAATGGAGAGGTGGCTGAGTGGTCGAAAGCGCCGCTCTCGAAAAGCGGTAGAGGAGCAATCCTCTCGCGAGTTCGAATCTCGCCCTCTCCGCCAAAAAACAAAATCGGATTTTAGAGCCGAAATTGGGTCGCGCCGAAGGCGCGACACTAAGGCATTCCCCCCGCCGAATTCAGAATCCAAAAGGGTTTTCCACGCTCCGCGTGGCTCAAAAAGTACGGTTCGATCCTTAATTTGAAAGTTCGAACCGACTTTTTTGAATTCCCGAAGTATTTCTTCGGGAATTCCCTCGTTTGCCAATTCTGCATTGGTAATATTGGCTTTTAGAAATTTTTCTGTAAGTTCGAACCGATTATTCGCTTTTTCTTCAAAAGAAGATAATTTTTCTTTGAAAAGCTGTTTTTGGTTCACCAAACGATTTTTCGTTTCCCGATATTATTCAAGTGATAACGAATTATAATGTAATATTTTGACTGCCCGAAAGCGATTGAAAGCATAAATTTTCCCTGCGGTGTCGGATCAAACCAAAAAGTCGGGAATTTTAGCTCTTTGATAACGCCCGTATCAACGAGATAAATAATTTTCCCGCCGTCAACGGAATTTCTAGCTAATCTGTCGGGGTGCCACGCTAAAATTCCCGTTGCTTCGCCCGCTTCAATTCTTTTGAGCATTTCAGCAAAGATAGGCCGACCCGGCTTTTCCGCCGCCGCCGAATTTCGCATTTCGCTTTGCGAAATGCGCCGCCAAGAAGTGTTGCCCTTGTCCCACCCGCCCATACGAGGGCAACGATAAGAAACTCCTTATTATTTGCTGCTAAAATTCATTTTATTTGGTAGTATAGTGATACAGATAATAAACGTATTTACCATAATACTATCGAAACTTTATTTATATGACAAGCGGAAAAACAATCAGCAAAAATATCAAGAAAATGCGCGCCAAGATTGGCCTAACCCAAGATGATTTGGCTAAGAAAGCGGATATAAAATATACAACGCTTATGAAGGTCGAAAGTGGCACAGTGAATAAGCCGAGCGTCCAAACTATGGATAAAATCGCCAAAGCATTGGGCGTCTTAATAGAAGATTTGATCAAATAAACAAATGAGAATACTTTATATTATTACACAAGGAGAATGTGGAGGAGCACAAAAACATGTATTTGACATTGCTTTATTCATGCGTAAGAATGGACATCAGGTTTTTGTTGCCACCGGACGACAAGGATCCTCACAAGACAGTTGGTTATTCGACAGCCTTAAAGAAGCGCAATTCAAAGATTCTCAATTATTTATTTTAGAAGATTTACAAAGAGAAATAATTATCCAAAAAGATATAAAATCATTTTATTCCATTTACCATCTCGTAAGAACCTTGAAGCCGCATATCGTTCATGTGCATAGTACAAAAGCAGGAATAGTAGCCTCTGTAGCGGCAAGGCTTGCCGGAAGTCATATTGTATACACGGTTCATGGATTCGTATTTTCCGAATCACTATCACTCATAAAGAAAATTGTTTTTATTACGGCTGAATTTATAACCTCTTTTTTTCGTAGTCAGACGATCGTAGTGTCCGATTACGATCTACAACAGGGTAAAAAGTATAAAATATTAAGAGGCGAAGGAGGTGTTCTTATTTATAATGGTTTAGATGAAAGTATTACTAAGAATATTTTAGATCGCGAATCGGCGAGAAACATTATTTGTTCGAAAATTAACCCGTCAGAGAACCCTGTTATTATCGGCGTTATTGCGAATCTCTATAGAACAAAGGGTATAGAATATTTAATAGAAGCCGCTAAAAAAATCCATTTGAGCGGTAAATTTATACCTTACTTTTTTGTGATTGGCGATGGCGAGCTAAGGCAAGAATTAGAAGAAAAAATAACAAACTATAACTTATCTAGATATTTTTTTCTTGCCGGAACCATACCGCAAGCATATCGTTTTCTCAAGGCTTTTGATCTTGTTGTTTTGCCATCCACCAAAGAAGGCCTGCCATACATTCTTTTAGAGGCGACTCTTGCACATGTCCCACTCCTTGCAACACGCGTAGGTGGGGTTATGGAGCTTGCAAAAAATATACCCATTTCTCTAGTTGAACCGGCTAACAGCGAAGCTCTTGCTCAAGAAATAATCCTAAATATCTCTTCTATTAAAACATCCCGCAACAAAGGGAAACTACCTGCAAAATTTACTACAGAACATATGATTAAATCCTTATCTTTTGAATATGAACAAATTCTAAAATATCCACTTGAGAATCCAATTTGTAAAAGTTTTCTTCTAACTTTACCAGCTTTTAATGAAGAAAAAATTATTGGCGAAACTCTTCTTAAACTTCATAGGTATTTAATTACAAATTTCAATAACCTCATCCATGCTAAATGTCTTAAATGTTGCGTTGCGATTAATGGAACTACAGATAAAACGGAACAAATCGTTGCGAGTATGATTCCTGTTATGCCCTATCTTACATATACTATCACTAAAGAACGAGGTCGTGGCAGGGCTCTTTTCAATACTTGGAGAAATGCCGAAGAGGATGTTTTTTTGTACGCAGACTCTGATTTAGCTTACGATCTTAGTGATATTGGTTCCATGCTTAAATCTTATCTTTTGAATGAAAATTACGATTTAGTTGTTGCGTCACGTCGCATAGTCGGCTCTCATGTTGAGAGGCATTGTTTGCGAAAAATTCTTACTGAAGGCTATAATATTTTAATTAAAGTTTTATTTTGGAACTCTTTTACTGACGCACAGGCTGGTTGCAAGTCAATCACCCAAAACGCCTTTTCTTCAATCAGTAATAAATTATATAACCATTCAGGGTGGTTTTTTGATACCGCGATGTTGCTTTACGCAGAAAAAAATAACAGAAAGATTAAAGATATAACAATTAGCTGTGTCGACAACAGAAAATGGAGATTAAAAATTATAAAGACAGTTATATATTTTCTTAAAAATCTTTTTTTTCTTCGCGTAAAAACCTTTCTATCTGAGTGGCATAGGAAATAAACGCATATTTTGTCCTAAAACTATGGCTATTAAAGTAGCGCTAATATCATTACATGTTTGACTACGATAGGTTGTTAAGATATTACTCTTAACAACCTATCGTAGTCAAACAATTACCAACGTGCCACGTTGACTGTTATGCACATCCAAACCTCCATAAATAATCTTTGCAATGCTTGGCGTAATCAATGCCGACTCTTTTTGAAGTAATGATGTCTTTTTTGGACACTTTAATCCCCCAATATTCCAGCCAAATTTTATTGCCGGAAACATCCAAGCCGTTGAAACTTTTGTCTATTCCGAAATAACGGCTTTTTTTCGTCCTGGTCCTATTATTTTTTCATCGTCGCCACTATCGACATTCAGTGTTGATAGTGGCGAAATTCCTCTTATCAAAACCGCCGACGGATAATTTTCTTTCTCCGTCACGATGTTAAGGCAAAAATGCATACCATAAATAAGATAAACATAAATCGTTCCCGCTTTCAGATACATAGTTTCCGTTCTTTTCGTCCTGCCTTTTGAGGCGTGGTTGGCAAGATCATCTTCCCCGCGATACGCTTCGGTTTCTATAATTATTCCTCTCAAAATTTTTCCGCCGTTTTTAATGCATAAAACCTTGCCCAACATTTCTTGAGCAACTCTTAAAGTATTTCTGTTGAAAAAACTTTCCGGCAACCTTTTTTTGTTGCTTTTTGGCATTTATTATTTTAAAATAATAAAAGATTATCAGTTAATTTTCAATGCAAAAATATGAACAATGCAAAAATTATCAAATTGATTTTAAAAATAGCGGTAGCCGGAGAATTTATCGGCCACGGCGTTTTCGCGCTTCAAGGCAAAAAAACATGGATTGACTGGATTGGTCAGCTCACAGGCGCGGATGCCGGCACGGCAACAATAATGTTAACGATTGTCGGATTGCTAGACTTATTGATCGCCCTGCTTGTTTTAATACGACCTATTCGTTTAGTCATATTATGGGCCGCTTTTTGGGGTTTTTGGACGGCGCTTATCCGCCCTCTTGTCGGAGAACCGATTTGGGACTTTATTGAACGCTGGGCAAACTGGGGAGCTCCGTTAGCATTACTTCTTTTAATCGGATGGCCGAAAAATTGGAAGGAGTGGTTTAGATAAAATTTTTGCTGGGAATATTTGTCTTAATAATGGGGTACCTGGCGGATTTTGTCCGAAATACATTCGAACTTTGTTTAATACACACCGCCAAGTTACAAAAACAACATGATAAATTTTGATGATTTTCAAAAAATAGAAATAAAGGTTGGTGGAATTTTGTCGGCCGAGAAAGTGGAGGGCTCTGAGAAGCTTCTTAAGCTCTCCGTTGATTTCGGAGAAGAAATACCGAGACAAGTTGTTTCCGGAATAGCCAAAACATTCACCACACCTGAAATTCTTATCGGCAAACAATTTATCTTTATTACCAACCTTGAACCGAGAAAGATTATGGGATTGGAAAGCCAGGCGATGATTCTTGCCACTCATAAAAAATTTAAAGATGGCAGTGAAGAAATAGTCTTAACGAAACCCGCAAAAAAAGTTTTAAACGGAAGCCGATTGGGATAATCCATGAATATCCTTGCCATAGAAACATCGTGCGACGAAACAAGCGTTGCCATGCTTAAAGCAAAAGGAGGATTAAAAAATCCGTCTTTTGATGTTTTATCCAATATCGTTCTGTCTCAAGTTAAACTCCATGCCGAGTGGGGCGGCGTTGTGCCGAATTTGGCCAAAAGAGAACACCAAGCAAATCTAATCCCCGTTCTAAAAAAGGCATTGGAAAAATCAGGTTTTTATAACGAAAAACAAAAAATGAAAAATGAAAAACTGCAACCCGAAATTTTAAATTCTGTTTTAGAAAGAGAGCCGGAACTTTTAGAACAATTCTTGAAATTTATCCCAACAATTAAACCGCCGAGGATTGACGCTATCGCCGTAACGATTGGTCCCGGTTTGGAACCGGCGCTTTGGGTGGGCATAAACTTCGCCAAAGCCCTATCGCTGGTCTGGAACAAACCAATGGTGGCGGTTAATCACATGGAAGGACATATCGTCGCTTCGCTCCTAAAGGAAAAAATGAAAATGAAAAATGAAAAAGTAGGATTTCCGGCAATTGCTTTATTGGTCTCAGGCGGACATACGGAATTAGCGCTTATTAAAAATTGGGGAGATTATAAAATTATCGGCGAAACAAGAGATGATGCTGTTGGTGAATGTTTTGATAAATGCGCCAGAATGTTGGGTCTCCCTTACCCGGGCGGGCCGCAGATAGCCAGACAAGCGGAGAATTACAAAAAATATCCCCTCACCTTCCGCATGGGCGGCTGGACAAGACGAGAAATGGAAAAAGAAGCATTTAATTTGAAGCTTCCCCGACCGATGATTGATTCCAAGGATTATGACTTTAGTTTTTCCGGACTTAAAACCGCCGTCTTATACATGCTAAAAGATATGAAAGAAAGACATGTAAACATCGGCGATTTTACACCCATGATATGCAACGAAATCCAGCAATCGGCAGTGGACGTGCTTGTTTTAAAAACCATCAAAGCCGCCAAGGAATTCGGCGCAAAGTCCATCATCCTCGGCGGCGGCGTGGCGGCGAACAAAGAACTCCGCGCGCAAATAAAAAAGGCTGTCGCTCGCGAATTCGCTAAAACTACAGCCTTATATTTGCCCTCCACCAAACTTACTACCGACAATGCCGCCATGATTGGCGCGGCAGGGTATCTGCACGCGACAAATGGCGATTTTGCCAAGCCGGAAAAAATGGCGGCAAAAGGAAATTTGTTGCTTTAATTAACCATGTCTTTCTGCTAAAATAGTACCATGAACGATGAGAAACTGAATCAAATAAACGAAAAATTATTGAAGCCTTACAATCCTAAAGAAACGGAGGGAAGAATTTATAAATCATGGGAAGAAAGCGGATATTTCAATCCGGATAAATTGCCCGAAAGACACAAGGAACCCTTCACCATCATCATGCCTCCTCCAAACGCCAATGGCTCGCTTCATGCCGGCCACGCCGTTTTTGTAACTATTGAAGACCTAATGATTCGCTACAAGCGAATGCGCGGTTATAAAACTCTCTGGCTCCCCGGCGCCGATCACGCCGGCTTTGAGACGCAAGTGGTATATGAGAAAAAACTTGAGAAAGAAGGACGCTCCAGATTTAAAATGGAGAGACAAGAAATCTACGACGAGATAATGGCCTTTACTCTCGCCAATAAAAAGCACATGGAAAACCAGCTCCGCGAGCTTGGCGCTTCCTGCGATTGGAGCAGAGAAAAATTCACTCTTGATAAAGATATTATAGAAACAGTTTACGCCACCTTTAAAAAGCTTGATAAAGACGATCTGCTCTACAGAGGCAAGAGAATCATCAACTGGTGCGCCAAGCATCAGACTTCCCTCTCTGAACTTGAAACTAACGCAAAAGATCAGACCGACAAGCTTTACTATATAAAGTATGGTCCGATCACTATTGCCACATCAAGACCGGAAACAATATTTGGCGACACAGCCATCGCCGTAAATCCTCACGACAAGAGGTACTCGCAATATATAGGCGAAGAAATTGAACTGGGTAAATTAAGCGAGTTTATAGGCAAAAGCAAACTCAAAGTAATAGCTGATGAGTACGTGGAAAAAGATTTCGGCACCGGCGCTCTTAAAGTAACTCCGGCGCACGATCCAAACGACTTTGAACTGGGCAAAAAGCATAATCTGGAAACCGTTGAGGTGATAGACAAGTACGGCAAACTTAACGAGAAAACCGGCAAATACGCCGGCATGAAGGCGGAAGAAGCCAGAAAAGTAGTGGTTCAGGATTTGGAAGAAGCCAGTTTGCTTGCAAAGATGGAAAACTTTAGCCATGCCGTAAAGGTTTGCTATAAATGCGAAAAGACCATTGAGCCAATGATTATGCCGCAATGGTTTGTAAGAATAACTCCTCTGGCCAAGAAAGCCATAGAAGCGGTTGCGAGCGGAGAAATAAAATTCGTTTCAAAAAATTTTGAAAAAATATTTTTCCACTGGATGAAAAATATCCAAGATTGGAACATCTCCAGACAAATCGCGTGGGGCATACCGATACCGGCCAAAATTTGCGACAATTGCGGAGAAGGCTTTGTAGACACGGAAGATGTTATTAAAAAGTGTCCAAAGTGCGGCGGCGCCGTTTATAAAGATACGGACACTTTTGACACATGGTTCTCTTCCGGCCAATGGCCGTTTGCCACACTTGGCTATCCGGATGGAAAAGATTTTAAAGAATTTTACCCCACCAACATGATGGAAACAGGCTCTGACATACTCTCTTTCTGGGTGGCCAGAATGATTATGTTTGGCCTTTATATAACCGGCAAACCACCCTTTAAAACAATATATCTGCATGGGCTGGTGAGAGACGCCGAGAAAAAGAAGATGAGCAAGAGCAAGGGCAATGTGATAAGCCCGATAGAGATGACGGCCAAGTACGGCACGGACGCCTTGCGCATGGCGCTTATTGTAGGCAATACTCCGGGCAGCGACATGGCATTGGCGGAAGACAAAATCAAGGGATATAAACATTTCGCCAATAAACTTTGGAATATCACCCGCTTCACTCTCTCCGCCGCGAGCAACTTTGATCCGAGCGCAAGAATAGATATTGCGGAGCAAGACAAAGCGACCTTATTGGAACTTAACAGTAAAATAGAATATATTACCAAAGACATAGAAGAATATCGTTTCTACATGGCCGGAGAAAAATTATATCACTATATTTGGCATAATTTCGCCGACATAATAATAGAAGAATCCAAAAAAAGATTGGCCGGCAAAGACAGCCAAGACAAAGATTCGGCGATATGGACACTCCTTGAAATACTGAAAAAAAGTGTAATCGTTTTGCATCCGTTTATGCCATTTATTACGGAGGAAATTTGGTCTATGCTTCCAAACAATAACGGAGAAAAAATGTTAATTATAGAAAAATGGCCGAACAAATAACAACCGCGAATTTCTTTTACTCGCTTCTCGGAGGATTTATTCCTTCTGTCTTCTGGCTTTGGTTTTGGCTTAAAGAAGACAAGAAAAGGCCAGAGCCGAAAAAAGCCATCATCTTTACTTTTTTGGCCGGCATGGCAGCCGTGCCGGCGGCTATCGGCGCGGAATACGTGGTGTCTGTTTACGTAGCGGCTTCAAGTTTCGTTATTCTCCTTATTTGGGCTTTTATAGAAGAGATCTTAAAATTCTTTGCCGCCCATAAAACCGCCTTGTCAAAAAAATATTATGATGAGCCGATAGACGCCATCGTATACATGATAACAGCCGCTCTCGGCTTCGCCAGCTTGGAGAATACGCTTTTTATCATTAAGTCGCTATCCGGTGGCGAGATCTTTGACGGCATAGACACGAGTGGCATCAGGTTTATTGGTGCCACGTTATTGCATGTGGCCACTTCCGCCATTGTCGGCGCCAGCATCGCCTTTTCTTTTTTTCATAAAAATAGAAGGCTTATCAATTTATTTTTCGGTATTTTGGTAGCCGGCACTTTGCACTTCTTGTTTAATTATTTTATAATATTGTCAGGAGGGCAGAATATTTTAAAAATCTTTATGCCTCTCTGGATTGTGATTATAATTCTCATTTTCGTTTTTGAAAAAATTAAAAGGATTAAAAAATAATTTTTAAACTATGACAAAAGACAAAAGATCATTTTTTGAAAGATTAACCGGCGCTCCCATAAGTGGCGAGGAAGAAAGCGAAGGAATAAATAGCAATTATGAAGAAGAAACTTCGGAAGAGTGGGAAAGCAGTCCCGCTAAAGAAATAAATCTCTATGACGAGTCTGGTTCTGATACGGAAGACGGCGAGCTGGCCATGGATGTGGCGCAAACAGACAATGAGATTATCGTGCAAACCATTGTTGCCGGCGTTAAACCAGACAATATTGATATTTCCATCACTCCAAACAATCTTACAATAAGAGGTTCACGAGAAGAGAGCAAAAAAATCAAAGAGGGAGATTATATCCAACAAGAATTATACTGGGGATCTTTCAGCCGAAGTATTTCTCTTCCGCAAGAAGTTAGCCCAGATGATTCCGAGGCAATCACCAAAAACGGCGTTCTCACCATTAAGATGCCTTTAGCCAATAAAACAAAAGCCCATAAATTAAAAGTGAGGGAAGGATAAAATTATAAAAATATAGTCGCCCGAAGCTTTGCTTTGTTCTCCTTATTTTTTATGCCGGAGGTGAGAATCGGACTCACGACCCCTTCTTTTTCAGAGAAGTGCTCTACCACTGAGCTACTCCGGCGGATTGAATATTTTCTAATTTGAAAGATCTTTTATTCTGTCAATGAGATTAAGAGGCAAAGTTTCGCCCACGTCGCCTATTTTCCCCACGCCGGTGGAAATGCTTTCCGCCGCGCCAATCATCTTCTCAATATACGGCTGGATGTAAACATAAGCGCCATAAGACAAGCCTATGATAACCACCCATTTTACAACCCAAAAAACAGTTCCAAAAATTCTTGCTCTGTTCATCTTTCTGAGCATTTTATTGTTCTCTTGAGACAGCTCAAGATTCTCTCTTAGAAGTTTTTTGATCTCGCTCTCATTCATTTTCCACTTGAAACTATAACAGAAAATACGCTCAAATACAAGGATTTAAGGATTTCTGCCGGCTTTAATTTCGTTTACGTAATACTCTCCTTGCTCTTTGAAGCTTGGATTTATTTCTATGGATTTTTCTATCTCGGCAATAGCCAACTGTCTTTGGTTAGCTTGCAGATACGCAGCCGCCAGCCTCAAACGATGCTGGATATTGTTCGGTTCTTTTTCTATAAATAGATTAAGGATTGAAACAACTTTGGTGAAATTATTTTTAGAAGCATAAGCTTTCAAGAAACGCTCATCGGCTTTTACGGTGCCGCCGTAATCAGCCATCAGTTCTTCGGCAAGCTTTTCATTACCGGCAAAGATCGACGCCACGGCATAGATAGTTCTGGCTTCACCAAACGTCTCATCAAGCTCAAAGGCTGTTTTAAGAATTTGCAAGCCGTTCACGTAATCATTCCTGCTTATATACAAACCTCCAAGTTCAAAATAGATCTGCTGTTTATCTGGAGAAAGAGCCATGGCTTCTTTAAGAGTTTTCTCCGCCTCATCATACATGCCTGTTTTGTTGTAAAACATGCCAAGAAAAAGAAGCTCTCTTATATCGTTCGGGTATTCTTCATTTTGTTTTTTAAGCTCATCTACGGTATATGAGATCATTTCGCTTCGGATCTCCGGCTTTACGCTCGGAGAATCTTTGGTGCTTAACACAAAACTGGTCATATGTTCTCTTGCTTCAAGACTGCCGAAAGAATTATGAGAAATGGCTTTTTGGAATTTTCTGAAAGATCCTTCGGCATCGCCGGCAGAAGAGGCTCTCATGGCGTATATGATATTTTTTGAAGCCATAATGCCGGGTATATTCAAATAATAAATGGAAAAAATAGCAAGTCCCGTTATGCCGGCAACCATGTACATTTTCTTGTAAACATCGTCCGCGGACAAAATCTTTGACTCCGGCGAATGAACAACAACCGAAGGGCCTTCAACGCGGCGGTAATGGATATAAGCCAAAAAAGTGAAAAATAAAATAAGGCTTATGAGATTATCAAACACAAACAAATTGTGCGTGAAGTACGCCGCGAACATCGCGGTCAATATGGCAGAATCATAAACTGAAAATCTCGTCTTGTTTCTCCTTGACCAAAGATAATACACGGCGAAAAAGAATAATCCAAGATAGGAAACCAGACCAATAACACCGCCGGTTACAAGCCTGTCAAAGAATACGTTATGCGCTCTGTCAAACCACGGTTCTTGTCTGTACAAGCTCGGCTCGTAATATTTGTTGAAGACGAGATTAAAATTTTCCGGCCCCCAACCAAGAACAGGCTTCTCCATAAAACCTTCCCAACTCATTTTCCAAATAGTCAATCTGGATTCCGTTGTTCTCTCTTTTAGAGATATGCCGGAAAACCTGTTGAGCACAGGGCTGCTTGTTACAAATGATGTATTTTTAATGGCTAAAAAACCGCCGATTAAAATCATGACAGCCAACGCAAATCCTCCGGCAGCCATCTTAACCTTCTTGCGTTCGGCAAAAATAGCGATAAGCACTGAAGCTAAAAATAAACCGCCAATTACACCCAAGATGGCTCCTCTGGTGGCTGTGTAATATAAAACAATAGTTTGCAAAGCAATAATGGGAGCATAAATCCAAATGGAACTTCTTTTGTTTTTACTCCTAACAAAGAACAACAAGGCGGTAAAAAGACCGAAAGCCATATAAATGGCCATATAAGAAGCATTGCCCAAAGAAGCATCCAGGCGATCCCCTTGGTGAGTTTTAAGCCTGCCAAAGAGCTGTAAAAGACCATAGAGACCGACAATCACGTTTACTCCGAGATTAGTTTTGAGTAACCAGTCCCAAGCTTTTTCTGTTTTCAAGAAACTGATTAAAACCGTAAAATAAGCAAATAGGTGCAAGAATGTGATAAGACCCTCCATCCTCTCGTAGTTTGACCAAAAGCTTCTGTAAAAATTGGCGCCGAAAACGGAAGAAAGAGCCATACCTAGAGTAAAAAATACTAATGTTAAAAAAATCCAAGTTTTTTTCGGTCTATATCTTGGCTCAAAGATAGCAACTATTGCCCACAAGGCGACGGTTATTTCTATAATTATTCTAAAAAGAAAATTTTTCCCGGTTATAAATGGGAAAAACATAGTGCCTGAAACCACTAAGGCCAAAAAAGGGATAATAAAAATACCCAGATAAGCTAGATACTTAAGCGCCTGAATACTTTTCTGCATATGTCATATATGCTAGCATATCAATATGATTAAAACAAACCGATCTATAAAAACCATCCTTTTTGTAGGGGATGTACTACTTCTTTATTGGAGTCTTTTGGTAACTTTAAGTTTAAGGTATTGGAGTTTCCCCGGCTCTGTTTTGTGGGAAAATCACAAATGGCCGTTCTTCTTCGTGAACGCCTTATGGATACTTATATTTTATATAGCCGGCCTGTATGACCTTGGCAAAATAACGCCTAATTCCAAAATTTTGCATATCTTTAAAACCATGCTGGTCGCGGCCGGCGTGGCCGTTTTAATGTTCTATTTTGTGCCAAACTTTAATATCACACCCAAGACTAATCTCTTAATAGACGCCGTAATCGCGTCCATAACCATATGGCTATGGAGAAAAGCCATTAAAAAATTCATTCTAAAAAGTTCAAAGATTAAAATATTTTTTATCGGAGAAACAAAAGAAGTCTCGGAGTTTGCCGATTTTGTAAAAGACAATCCGCAATTCGGTTATAAGGTTTTAGACAGCGCTTCTCACACTGATGTAATAGTAACTCCGGCCCACGCCAGACAAAACAGCGAAATAATCACAACGCTTTACGATATGATTCTCAAAGGCAAAACTATCGTTGATTTTGATAGATTTTACGAATCCATTACCGGCAAAATTCCGGTTTCCACCATAAACAAAGTATGGTTTTTGGAAAACTTGATAGAGATAAACAAGCAAAAATTTGAAATAATCAAAAGATGGCTTGATGTTACGCTGGCTATAATTTTATTTATCCCCTATTCAATTATTTTACCTTTTGTGGCAACCTTGATAAAATTAACCAGTAAAGGCGACATCTTCTATAAACAAAAAAGAATCGGCAAAAATAATAAGACTTTTGAAATAATCAAATTCAGAACAATGTTCAACAACGCCGAAAAAAACGGCGCTGTCTGGGCGGATAAAAATGACAAACGCATAACTTTCTTTGGCAACATTCTGAGAAAAACCAGAATTGATGAACTACCGCAACTTTGGAATGTGTTAAAGGGAGAATTATCTTTTATCGGACCGAGGCCGGAGAGGCCGGAGTTTATAAAAGACTTAACGGAAAAAATACCGCATTATTCCATGAGGCATTTGGTAAAACCCGGTCTTTCCGGTTGGGCTCAAGTTAATTATCCCTACGGAGCCTCGGTGGATGATGCCAACAAAAAATTGCAATACGATCTCTATTATGTAAAAAATCGCTCTTTCGCGTTAGAACTCTCTATCGCTCTTAAGACAATTCTTACTCTGCTTAAAAGAGAAGGACGATAAATTATATTACTCCCCCGCCAATCATTTCTCCTTCATCGTATATAACCAAAGATTGACCTGAAGTTATGGCCCGCTGTGTTTGAGAAAATATAATTTTATATCCGCCATCAACAAGTTTATCTATTTTCTCAATCCGGCATTCTTGGAGCGGCTGACGGTATCTCGCGCGAGCTTGATATTTCCTGCTAAAATCCGGCTCAGTGCCATTGATCCAGTTTACGTTCTCTATCGCAAGCTCCTTTTTCTCAAACTTTTTTTCTTCTTTCTCTTCAGCCACAATCAAAATATTTTTTTCAATATTTTTATCCACCACGTAGTAAGGCCCTCCTCCACCACCGCCGAAACCGAAACCATGACGCTGTCCGATGGTATAAAACATTATCCCATTATGCTCTCCTATCACCACTCCGCTTGTTGTTAAAATATTCCCCTTTTTTGGCTTTATATGTTTTTCTAAAAACTTCTCCATATTAAACTCGCCGATAAAGCAGACTCCTTGACTCTCGTCTTTTGAAGCTGTGGGCAAGGCGTTTTCTTCGGCGATTTTTCTCACTTCGCTCTTAAGCAAATTGCCCAACGGGAAAAGAGAATATTTAAGCTGGTTTTGAGTTAAAGTCCAGAGGAAATAAGATTGGTCTTTATTAATATCTTTAGAAATTTTCAATTTACAATTTTCAATTTTCAATGAATTTTCAATTCCTAAATTTTCAATATAGTTGGTGTTATTTGATAATTGGAAATTGATAATTGGAAATTCCGGCTCCCGCCGGACGTAGTGTCCAGTAGCGATAAAATCAGCGCCCATTTCAATGGCCTTCTTTAAGAAAATACCGAACTTTATTTTTTGATTGCACATTATATCCGGATTCGGCGTCCTGCCGGATTTATATTCTCTTATCATGTAATCCACCACTTCTTTTTTGTATTCCTTTTCCGCGTCTACGGTTATAAACGGTATGCCAAGTTTGGCGCACACTCTCATGGCGTCTCGCCTGTCTCCTCGCCATGAACAAGCCATACCTGGCGGATACCAGCCCTTTATAAAAGCACCGACAAGCTCATACTTGCCGCTCTTTTGCAAAAGCAATGCGGCCACAGAGCTATCCACTCCGCCCGACATGGCTACGAAAACCTTTGGTTTTATTGGTTTATTTTTTTTTGATTCTTCACCTCCAATGTCAAGGTTCAACCTTGACATTGGGTTACTTCCAACTGTTTTTAGCATACCAAATTTATATAACAAAAAAACACCTAGCGCAACTTTTGTTTAACGGCCGGTGTCCAACATTTTGCCAAGTACTCATCACAAGGCTGCGAGCCATAAATAGTATTAGAGGAGAGAGTTTTAAAAATCTCAACCACCAATGACTCAACAGCCTTGTAGCGACTACTTTAATCTCACTTTGAACCCGCTATTTTGTTTTTTGAAATAACTGAAATAACGAGCTCAAAAAAGATGCGTGGAAATACTTTTTTGTTTATTGCCCAAGGAAGCAATAACTGGTATGCTTGTGTTATGAGTAATAATGAAGAAATACGGAAATTATCCAACTACTGGCGGGAATTGTCCGATTATGACATGAAAACCGCCGAGCATATGCTGCAAACCAAACGATACCCTTACTGTCTCTTTATGTGTCATCTTGCCGTTGAGAAAATCCTTAAAGCAATAATCGTCTCAGGAAGCGGAAAACATGCTCCTTACTCGCATAATCTAGTTGAGCTGGCAAAAAATTCCAAACTGGACTTTGATGAAAAACAGAAAGACTTGCTGGCTGATCTTACTGAATTCAATTTGGAAGCAAGATATCCGGAATGGCAGAAAGACTTCTATAAAAAAGCAACCAAGAGTTACACAATCAAATACATCGACGATTCAATTAAAATTCACAAATGGCTAAAAAAACATCTGCAAAAATAAATAAAACTATCAAAGATTACATTGACGTGATAAGACAAGACATGCCTGTCTCAAAGGTGGTGCTTTTCGGTTCTCACGCCAAAGGCAAGGCAAAACAAGGAAGCGACATAGACATCGCCATTGTTTCCGACAAATTCGGCAAGAATCCCAGAAAAGAAGGGCAATATCTTTTCAGAAAACTATGGAAGGTTAAAAACTCTGCCATAGATCCTGTAGGATATTCTCCTAAAGACTTTAACTCCTCCAACCCCTCTCCTCTTCTTCACGAAATCCGCAAACACGGCAAAGAAGTAAAAGTCTAATTTTGCCATAATTTAGCGCAAATATCTAAATTTATTCGCCTTATGACCTTCAAAATCCGCGGCATAATGCATATTGCCATCAAGATCCGAGAGATAGAAAAGATAATCCGTCTTTTCCGGATACACGGCCGCCAATATGGCATCCATGCCAGGATTGGAAATGGGGCCTTTTGGCAATCCCTTGTATTTATAAGTGTTATAGGGAGAATCCGTTTTAAGATCATCCAGTGTAACTTCAAAGGTATTTTTGCCTATTATATATGGAAAGACGGCATCCACTTGAAGAAGCATTCCTCTCTCTATTCTTTCCCACAAGATACCGGAGATGATTCTTCTGGTTTGCGCCGTTCTGGCTTCTTCTTCCAGAAGCGAAGCCATAATAACTATCTCTTCAAGCGTCCGGCCTTTTTTCTCAATGGTTTGTTTGAGCACATCCGTTATCTTTGAGTCAAAATTATTTTTCATCTCTTTTATCACCTGATCCGGCTCTATGTTCGGCAGAAAAAAATATGTGTCCGGAAAAAGATAACCCTCATGCTCTTTGGCTTTTTCCGCGAATTCTTCTTTTTTAAAAGCATCAATCTTTGACCCAAGAATAAGAGATATTTCGTAAGCGGTGTTTCCTTCCGGCACGGTAATCTTTACCGGCGATATGCCGAAATCCGCTTTTATAATTCTCTCGGCTATCACCAAAACATTTTTCGCTTCTTCAAAAAAATAATCGCCAAATTTAGCGCCGGAGCGTCCTCCCAGCACGTAAACCGCCGCTTTAAAAGCTTGCTTTGATTTTATAACACCCTTTTCTTCCAGCAATTCCGCCACCTTGCTTAGAGAGAGGCCGCTATCCACCCTCACCACTCTGCCAGCCGGAAAATCTACTGGCGCGCTCCAAAAATACGCGTTGATAACATACGGCAGGTATAGAAAGAAAAAGACGACAATCAATCCAATAAATAAAAAAAGCTTTTTTTTGATATATTTTTTTATCATAAAGCTATACTGGCAAACCGGGCGGCGGTTCGCCCTTCTTGGCCTCTATTCTGCTGAAAGTCGGCGTCTCCGCCACACTGCCGGGGAGATGGAAAATAGTGGCAAGTTCTTCAGTATTGAGCACGAAAGTGGGATAGATATAAGGCAAGTAAAAATAGGATCTCTTTCTGTAAGCGTCCAACATTTTTTTCTTCTTGGCGGCCACCCTTTTTTCCACGAAAAAATAATTGACATCAGTAACTCTTGTCGGCTTAAAACCATTCAGATTCATTGAGTTGTATTGATTCATGGAGCCGATCATTGAGGCAACGTTTATCTTATCAAACAAATTCGGTCTGGCAAGATAGATTGTCCTCATGCCCACGTCAAATCCGTATTTGGACACATTCTTCTCTATTGCCTCGGCTATCTTTCTCTCTCCGGGCGAGACGCTAAAGGAACTGAAATCTGTCTCGCCTTCCTTTTCCTTGGGACGCTCCTCTCTCTTCATAAGTTTGTCCACCAATTCCCTGCCGGAATCTTTCCATTCCGTTGTAGTAGTTCTTATGAGAATCTGATACCAAACTTGTTCGCCCTTCTTGAGTGAACCAAGAAATTCAAGAAACGAGGTCATTGGGTCAATCTTCTGTTCTTCTTTAGTTGCCATTTCATGCAAGCCGTAATCAACGTAAGTTTTTATCGGAAAAGGATCCGGCGCGACAAGCTTAAATTCGGTGCCGTACATTTTCCACTCTTTATCCAATCCTTTGTCAAAAAATTCTTTCACATAATCATCCGCCTCTGCCACCTCAACATCCGGATAGTGAGAATATATCTGTTGCTCCACCATTTTTTTGAAAAATTTTTGCGTTCTTATGAAAAATCTTATTTCACCCCCATCTCCCAATATCTCTAAGCTGAACCACTGCCTCACAAACCCGTCCCAATACTTCTCCTTCAAGTTCGGATTTTTCGCGTGATAGAAAACATTTATCACGCTCTCCATGGCCTGCGGACTTTTATAAATCTCTCTTGGAAGTTTTATTTCCAACATAACCCAGTTAAGACTGCCTAGAAAACTCAGTCTTACGTAATATTTCCATAACCGCCAAAAGAAGAAGAGGAGCAACGCCGGCAACCATAAAAACCATGCATCAAACACAACGCCGGGAAATTCGGCATAGATATTCTTAATGTTTATTTGCGGCATAATGAGCAGTTTTAAGAAACTATATATTTACCGTCTTTATTTCTTTTAAAGTGGCTGCGGTTTTGCAAATTCACTAAAATAGTATTTTCTTTTACGTATCTCTCTTTTAGAACTCTTTTTATAACGTCCTCTTTAGTGATCGGTCCGCTGTCTTTCAAGATGCTTTTTATCACTTCTCTGACGGTACCATAATTATACCCCCAATCTCCCAGCGCGTACAAACCCCTACCCACCAAAACGAATCTTTTGTCTTTTATGAGTTCGTTATGCACGGTGGCCGGATGCGCCTCGCGAGAGAAATATGACTTTATTTTACCGGAAACTTCCTGGAAATGCATGGGGGTGCCTTCTTTTCTAAGCACCAGAAAAGCCAAATCTCTTACGCCTCTCGGCTTTATATTGGCGGACATCCTGTGCCCCCATTCGCCAAGCGCGTTTGAACCCACCACTTTAGAGAGACTCAACCATGACCTTAGAGTATTCTCATCAATCTTCACGCCTATTGTTTTTTCGCCTTTGTTTCTCAAGAATTCAAGTATTTCGTTTTCCGTCATGAGTTTCTCTTCATCAAACTCTCCATGCAAAACTCTCAACAAATTATGCACTTTCTCCGCCTCAGTTTCGTCTATCGTCCATCTATGATGGAATTCTTCATCCTCCTTCATTTTAGTGAAGTCATCTCCCAGAGACAACAGAAAATAAATATGATTTTTTTCTTCATTTTTACCGGCCAAATGTTCAAGAATATCATGTTCCGCCACAATCTTGCCTTTACCTCTCAGATGGCTTGTCAGTTCGGCAAACACACTGTCATAGCTTTCGTATACCGGATTATTTTTGATCAAGTCAAAAGAAAAGTTTATTATCTGCCTTATTCTCTCTCTGGTAATGCCATATTTATCGCCTATGGCCTCAAGCGTTTTGCTTTCATTGCCGGCAAGACCAAATCTTTGAATCAAAATATCGGCCGTCCTGTCTTTAAGACAGGAAATGAGCTGCTTTGTAACCTTATTTGGTTTAAATGTGAGTATTGGCATTATTTTCCGGCACAATGTTTACTAATTTGTTTTTTATAAAAATAAACTTTTTTATACCCTTGTCTACTATCCACTTTTTAACATTTTCTCTTTTTAATGTCAATACCTTGATTTCTTCTTCGTCCAAATCGGCTTCCGCTTCCATGAGATCTCTCACTTTGCCGTCAATCTGTATGACTATTTTTACGGTACTGTCTTTCAGTTTTCTTTCATCATATTTCGGCCATTCTTCTTCATGAATTGAACCTTTATTGCCTAAAACTTCTTGCCATATTTCCTCAGACATGTGCGGCGCGAAGGGAGCTAATAATTTAATTATCAATTTCCAATCATCAATTTCCAATTCCGGATCCTTTTCCATTTCATTGGTCAATATCATCAAAGCCGAAATAGCCGTGTTAAATTTGAAACTCTCAATACTTTCCGTAACTTTCTTGACGGTTTTATGGATAAGTTGTTCCAATTTTAAGTTTTTGGTTGCAGTTTTTAATTTTGAGTTTTGAGTTTTGAGTTTTTTTTGCATTACCCAAATTTTATCTAAAAACCTCTTCACTCCGATAATATTTTTCGTATTCCACGGTATTGTCTGCTCAAAAGGACCCATAAACATTTCATACATTCTTAAGGTGTCCGCTCCCCATTCTTTTATGATGTCGTCCGGATTGATGACGTTGCCCCACCTCTTGCTCATCTTTCTGCCGTCTTCCGCCATTATAAGGCCGACATTGAAGAGTTTGGCAAAAGGCTCACCGCCGCTTACAATGCCGATGTCATTTAAAAACTTATGCCAAAAGCGAGCGTAAATAAGATGTCTCGTGGCGTGTTCCGCCCCGCCCACGTACACATCCACGGGCATCCAAAAATCTAATGCTGTCTTAATGGTTTCGTCATTTAAATATTTTTTATTTTTTAGTTTTAATTTTTTAATTCCGAGCGCGTAAGCGAGGTAGTACCAAGAAGAGCCTGCCCATTGGGGCATGGTGTTGGTTTCTCTTTTGCCTTTGCCGCCACACTTTGGGCATTTTGTATTTACCCACTTGTCTATGGCGGCAAGAGGTGACTCGCCCGTGCCGGTCGGCTCGTAAGACTTTACTTGCGGCAACTCCACCGGCAAATCTTCTTCCGGTACCGGCACTACGCCGCAAGCATCACAATGAATAAGCGGGATTGGCTCACCCCAATATCTTTGACGGGAGAATACCCAGTCTTTTAGTTTGTATGTTATCGCCTTCTTCCCTTTTGCTTTTTTAATGGCTTCATTTTTACCAATCCAATTTCTTTGCGATTCTTTTATATACTCCGGCCAATCAAGCTCATCAAGATCGTTTAGCAGCCTGTCGGCATAATCGGTAATTTTGAGCACCCATTGTCTCATTGGCTTTTGCTCTATCTTGGTTTCGCATCTCTCGCACTTGTCACCATCCAAATCTTCGTTGGCCAGTCCGGTCTTGCAAGAAGGGCACCAGTTTATCGGCTCGTAAGATTCGTAAGCCAAGCCATTTTTATACATCTGCAGAAAAATCCATTGCGTCCATCTATAATATTCCGGATCGGTGGTGTTTATCTCCCTGCTCCAATCATAATCAAAACCAATCTGCTCAAGTTGATCTTTAAACCTCTTGATATTTTTATCGGTCGCGATTTTCGGATGTATCTTGTTTTTAATGGCGTAGTTCTCCGCCGGCAAACCGAAGGCGTCCCAGCCCATCGGATGGAGTACATTAAAATCATTCATTCTTTTAAAACGAGAATAAATATCCGTGGCAATATATCCTTTTACGTGCCCCACGTGCAAACCCTCTCCGGACGGGTACGGAAACATATCAAGCGCATAGTATTTGGGTTTTTTAGAATTATCCTGAGTTTTATATATTCCCTCTTTTTCCCAGTGCTTTCGCCACTTCTTTTCCGCTTTTTTGTGATCGTATTTTTTCATAGGATACTAAAACAATACCACGAAAAAGACTTTTCCGCCAGCTGGCGGAAAAGTCTTTCAAATCTTACTCTTGCTGAATTTAGTGTTTCTACTCCCCCTTAAATTTTTTCACGGCTATATAGATAAGCACGGCCAAGGCTATGCCAAGCACGATAAATCGTAAGTAGTCATCCATCTCTGACCAGAATCTTATAGTACCTATTATTACCGAGAGAAGACCGCCATAAATAAAAGATACGGACAAAGACCCTATTGTGGATATCACCAATCCGGCAACAAGAAACGCCACGCCGAAACTCACCAAGACAATGAAAACATTGCGCTGATAAATTTCTCGCGCGTCTTCGTATTGCTTCCTGCAAGTATAATCAATATCACACCAACCGGCCGGCTCTTGCTGTATCCCCGTAACGATCGGCTGCGTGATTTCTCTGGTTTTTATCATTGACTGATTGGCCGTCCAAGCGCCGCCTCCGGCTTCACAAATCTCTTGAGTATCATACACCTGAGACCATCTTCCTTCCAGACAAAAATCTGTATAATCTGGCGCATCGTAGAAAGTGGCGATACCGAAATTTATAAAAAGATTAAGTACAATAATAATCCCCAAAATAATCCCTATTTTTTTAAAATTTATCAATTTCATAATGATAATATCATACTCTAAATTCTATCACATCGCCGTCTTTTACTATGTATTCTTTGCCTTCAGTGCGGACGAGGCCTTTTTCGCGAGCTTTGGCGTAGGAACCGGTATCAAGCAAATCTTGCCAACCTATCACATCCGCTCTGATGAATTTTTCTCTGAAGTCGGTATGGATAGCCACTCCTGCTTCCGGCGCGGTGGAATTTTGTTTTATTGTCCAAGCTCTTGTCTCGTCTTCTCCGGTAGTAAAAAAATTCATGAGTCCGAGGAGTTTATAAGCTTCCACTATCAGATTATTTATTTTACTCTCCACACCAAGCTCTTTTTTATCTTCCGCGCTCATGTCCGCCATGTCTTCTTCCGTTTTAATATCCAGCGCCACGTAATTTTTATTTTTAAGATCATCCTGCACGCTATCTCCCTCCAGCATATTATACACATACAAAATCGGCTTCAAAGAGAGAAGGTGCATGTCTTTTACCAAAAGCGTTTCCTCTTCACTTAAGCCGCAATCGCGAGCCAGCTTGCCGGCCTCCAGTCCGCTCTTAACCCTACCCGCAATTTCCAATTTTTTAACCGCTTCTTTGTTGCCTGTTTTCGCCTCCCTTTCCAAACCGGCGACTCTTTTGGTGGCTGTTTCAAGATCAGCGAGAATAAGTTCTGTCTCAATCACTCCGATATCATTTTGCGGATTAACTTCATTATGCACGTGAATTATTTTGTCGTTTTTAAACACCCTCACCACTTGCGCGATAGCGTCTACCTCGCGAATATTGGCAAGAAATTTATTACCCAAACCTTCCCCTTCAGAAGCGCCTTTGACGAGTCCGGCGATATCCACAAACTCCACCACCGCCGGCACCACTTTTTTGGACTTGGAAAATTCCGCCAACTTTTTCACTCTTTCGTCCGGCACCTCCACCACGCCCACGCTCGGATCAATAGTGCAGAAAGGATAATTGGCGATATCCACCTGCTTTTTGGTAAGCACCTTAAAAAGCGTGGACTTCCCCACGTTTGGCAAACCGACAATTCCGATAGATAAACTCATGCGCTAAACTCTAGCATTTTTTAAGAAAAAAGAAAGATTCCTGACGCTTTTTTTAGAATTTAATAAAATTTTAAGGCCTATTTTGCAAAAGATTATGTTGATTTTTATATATAATTAATATTAAAATTACAGCTAAAAATAAAACTAAAAGTTTTATAAAAAAAATTACATATCGTTCCTCAAGTAAAATAATCATCAAGTTTATTGCTATAAACAAAAACTTACCCTCGGTTGGCCCTATTTTAAAGTACGCTATTTTAAATCTATTTGTTATGGCAAGGTATAAAAAAGAATTTGTCATGAAACTGCAGGACACCACAAGAGACGAGGCTAAAAGATATCCATTAAAAGAAGATAGAACTAAAGAATATCCTATGATTATCGCTATCAAAAAAAAATAATCCAGTATGTGGTCTATATAAAAATTCCAATATTTTTTAATATTTTTTTCTCTTTTTTCAATTTCTATATCAAGAGCATCTGTTAGGCAATGAAAAATTATCACCACCGAACTAGCCAAAAGCCATAGATAATTATATTGTGCCAAAAAACTAAATATTATTATTAACAAACTCCAAAGTATTGTAATTAGCGTTAGATGAGACGATTTTATAAAACGAGGTACTATTAATGAAATTTTCTCCAGAAATAATTTTTCATAATTCGCAAAAAAAGAATGTTGAATTTTTTCAAATTTAATAAGATTGTTTTTGTTTTCAGAATTTAAAGAATGCATGCTCAAGTTCGGCTAATATTTTTGGAAAAATTACTTAAAATTTGTTGATATAAAAATATATGCTGGAGATAAATTTTTTCCCATGAGTATTTTTTAGATTCTTGGATGCCTTTTTTCACCATTTTATTATACTCTTTCTTGTTAATATTTAATTTACCCCATACTTGTTCAAAATCATCAACCAAAAAACCGGTCTTTCCATCCTCTATTATCTCTCCAGCTGATGTATTTTTATGGGCAATGACGGGAGTTCCACAGGCGAGAGACTCGAGCACAACATTGCCAAATGTATCTGTCTTGCTTGGAAAAACAAAGAAATCAGCCGATGAATACCAGTATGATAAATCTTCCTGCGTTTGCCTGGGAATAAAAACGGATGTCTTAAATGTCTTTTTAATTCTATTAAGATAACTTCCCGATCCCACGAAAACAAATTGAATTTTTTTAGAATATATTTTTTGCATACTTAGGATGTTTTTTTCAGGAGATATTCTCCCTGCGTACAATAAAATTTTTTTACCATTTTTTTTGCTCTCAAAAACATTTTTAATTTTTTTAAAATTATCAAAATTTGTTCTTCTGCAAAATACTTTATGGTTTATTGCTCTCTTGATTATATGAAATCTTTTATTGCGGAGGAATTTTTCTAAATTTTTAGCGCAATGCTCAGTGGGAGCGATAATATCTTTTATGCCACAGTAAAATATTTTTATATATATTTTAATTATTTTTTCAATGATTATATTTGAGACTACCCTTGCGTAAGCGTCAATGTTGGTATGATGATGGACTACAATTGGTATTTTTCTTTTCCATGCCAAATACCTGCCAACTAATCCCATTGTCCCTGGTCCTGAAATTTGGATTATATCAACATTATTAAGCAATTTATCTACTTCCGAAATATTGGGGAAATTCAAATAAAAATCAAAATAAGGAAGCTTAATTCCCCATTTTCTTTTTACGGTTATCTTAGAATTGTTTTCGCAATAATCCAAATCGCAATTTATAATGGTAAGTTTATTATTATCTAACTTGCCAAAATGGGGTATTATACCTTCAAAGTATGATAAAATTCCGTCAAAACTATTGAATGAGTTTTCAGTAAAAATTGCTACGTGCATAGAGATTATCCTTTTAATTCGTTTAATATAGCCCTGCTAATTGGTATGAGAGATTTCAAGCCGTTATAATAAACGCTTGATTCGCGTTCGCCTATTTTTCTGCATTTATCACATTTTTTGGGGCTGAATTTTAAAGACTTTAGGTTATTAATATTGCCGTAGCACTCATCGCTCATCTGACATCTCCATATATTATTATTCCAGTCAATATAAAAGAACTTATATCCGGCTCTACAAAAAAATCTTGCCGGTTCTCCTTTTAAGAATCTTATAACCTCACTTAATCCTTCATATGAATTAAAAATTCTATATTTTTTTTTCAGTTTTATAAGCTCTTCCGCTATTGGTATCAGTTCGTCATTGGTAAAATGCAAAATTTTCGAATCACTACCTATCTCGTAGGAAGATTTTGTTGATTTGGTCGGCAATTGAAACGTTGCCTCCTTAAATCCTATTTCAAAAATAAATGACAGTATTTTTTCAATTTCCATGTAATTATGCCGAGTAATCGCTGTACTTGACACGGTCTTAATTTGATACTTATTCAGAATCTTTAGATTTTCTATCGTATGCTCTAGAAGATTCGGTATTCCTCTTATTTTGTTCATAATATTGGCATCATAATGGTCAATCGATATTCCGACAGAATTTATCCCCGATATCTTGAGCTTTTTTATAACCTCTTCATTTAATGCTTTCCCATTGGTCACAATACTAACATGCATTTTTTTAGACTTGGCATATTTTATAATCTCATAAATATCTGGATGCAAGAGTGGCTCTCCTCCTCCAAGCATTAGGCCAAAAACTCCTATCTTATTAAGTTGATCAATTGCAAACTCGGCATCTTTAAGCGCAGGAAAGGTTTTTTCTTTCGTTGCCCAGATAGAGCAATGCTCGCATCTTGCATTACACATGTTGGTTAAAGCGTATATTGCAAAAGAGCGTTTTTTAATCAATTCCGGAGCTAGCGACAGAAGCTTTAATTTATCCATAATAGTGCTCATGTGGTTTTATTTGTGTATTTAATTATAATTCTTCTTTTGTTTGTATTATCTGTATTGATTTAGCTCAAGTTTTACAACTTTTATATCTTAAATTTTATCGCCTTGCCGTCTTTAAATTACCCGGCCATTCTTTCATTAACTTTATCGTATGCGATTTTTCGTTTTTTCGCAAATAATGCCACGGCACTCACGTAAGCTTGTTCTACATTGGATGTCTAACAGTATCATAACCAAAGAAAGGTTCCTGATCAAATCAAAGGATCAAAGGGGTCAGGTACCTTTGATTTGCCTCCCCCTCTTTCGTATAGTTGCTTTTAACCCATACCTGTCGATCATCGCAACACTCCACGCATCAGATCCAAACGGCTTCCCTCTGTCTACCGAATACCGTATCATTTCTTCTTCCTTTTCATTCATCGGCATATTCACAAAGGTAAGATAATTCTTTGGTGTTTCAATCGGCCACACGGCAAGCAGTTTTTGTTTCTTAAGGTTTCCTGATAGTTGTCTTGATAGACTTGAGAAATTCCAGTTTTCTACTTTTCTCACCAATTTTGCCCGCAAAGGATTTCTTTCCACATAACGAATTACGGCAAGAAGATGCTTGTCCCCTTGAATTAAAAAAGATTTATATCGTCCTTGATACAAGTGCCCCGTACCGATCGTTCCATTTTTTGTGTGCCAGCGCTGTGTATGCGTGAGAGTGAGCCACTGCATAAATTTCTGCAGATCATTATCTTTAAATGTTTGTAGTACCAAATGAAAATGATTTGGCATTAAGCAATAGGCGAGAATCCCTACCCCGAACTTTTCTTGCGCTTCTTCAAGAATTAACTCGAAAAGTTCATAATCTTCCTCTGTAAAAAAAATGGGTAGTCGTGCATTTGCACGATTGATCACATGATAAATTTCTCCACCGACATCAATGCGAGGTATTCGTGGCATTGTTGTATTGTATCTTAGAATAATCCAAAATCAAAGGTACCTGACCCCTTTAACCAAGAATAAATCGAAAATTACATTGAAAAAATCTACGATTTTTGCTATGCTTGCTTTGAATCAAAAAGAATGAATGGGGAATGGTTTGATCTAAACTCCGCTGACTTAAAAGCATTTAAGCGGTGGAAGAAAATCGTCTAATAAATTTATGGCAAAAAGAAAAGAACCAGAAAAAATAGAAGCAAATCTGTCATACCAACAAATGGAGACGGCTATTCAGAAAATTGATAGAAGAATAGCCGACCTTGAAAGTTTTGATGTTGATTCTGTGACAGACGCTTCGGAGACGGACGAACAAAAAGGATTCATGATGATGTTCGCCGGAGCTGTTGCCGGTTTAAGAAATCCGCGTGCTCACAAAATTATTAAGGATGACCCTGAAATGGCACTGGAATTTATTGCTTTTGTTAGCTTGCTCGCAAAGTTAGTAGATAAGAGTTCAAAATAATTATGGCAAAATACGAGGCAACAACAAAAGATAACAAATGTATTTTCTGTGAAATTTCCGCTGGAAATATCAAAACAGCAGGGCTGTTCTGGGAGGATGAAGAATTTATGGCTTGGCTCGCCATTGATCCAAATACAAAAGGTTTTTCGTGTGTCATTCCAAATCAACATTTTGGAAGCGATGTTTTGAAAATGCCAGACGATGTCTTACAAAGATTTATTATCGCTTCCAAAAAAGTTGCAAGTATACTGGAAAATTATTTTGACGATGTTGGACGAGTTGGATTGATGATGGAAGGAACTGGAATTGACCACGCACATATTAAACTTGTTCCGCTTCACGGAACAGAAAACTTGAAGAAAGGTATTTGGAAGCAAGTTTTGAGTGGAAAAGAATTTTGGTTTGATAAATACGAGGGTTGGATTTCTTCGGGAAGTGGACCAATGGCTGACCCCGAAGAATTGAAAAAACTTGCTTCTGACATTCGACAACATTATGGAAATAAAAAATAAAATTATCAAACTTGGTCTTAATTCTGAAAATGCGGTTGTTATCGGTTCAGGTATTTTGAACGCTCTAAATCTTCGAGAAAGCAAAGATATTGACGATGTGAAGTTAATGGAACAATATCTTTCTGGTCTAAAAAATAATTAGCCGCCGATTTTTTCAAAAAAGAAAGCCGAAGATCATTAATTTATTAAACCAAAAATATGGAAAAATTAAGAAATGCCACCCTTGTATTTTTGATAAAAAAATCTCAAGGTGAAATAACCGATATTTGTCTCGCAATGAAAAAGCGTGGTTTTGGCATGAATAGGTGGAATAGAGTTGGCGGAAATAAAAAAGTAAACATTGTTAACGAGCTATAAAAATGAACGAGAAAAATTTTAAGAATAATAAATTTAAGATTGGGAAGATGGAAATATGCCGCGGCTGTGCCAACTCTTTTCGGAATCGGAATAAGTCCTTTGGCTCAGCTGGCTTTAACCGGAATAATTTCTCTCATTTTTATAAAAAAATCAGATAACAAAATTCAGGATAATAACACCTACAGGAATGGCTGAAAATCGGAAGTAAATTTAACTTCAAACTCCTCCGTTTTGAAGATCTTTCCGTCACGAAGAATTATTTTTAACGCGCGTCCACGCCTTGTATCCTCGGAAAAATTTTGGTCAAAAACAAAATTCCCCAAGCTGTAAGCGATATAACCACCGTTATATTCTTCAACTTCCTGAACAACGTGAGGATGATGACCAATTATAATATCAGCGCCGGCATCAATCAAAGCGTGAGCAATCGCTTGCTCTCTCGGACGAGACACTGTTTCATATTCTTCTCCCCAATGCCACAAAAGAATAACCACATCCGCTTGATCGCGAGCGATAGAAATAAATTTTTTAATATTTTCAAGCGTGGGCGCACTCACGCCGTCTTGCGTCTCGGTTGCCCATAAGGATTGCGGATACAAATCGGTGTAAGCGAGAAAGGCGATTTTAACGCCGCGGATTTCAATAACGCGCGGAGCGTTGGCTTCTTCAAAGTTATGGCCGGCGCCGACTGCCGCAATTCCGACATCATTCAAAATGCCGATAGTGTCTGACAAAGCCACGCGTCCCCAATCAAAAATATGGTTATTGGCTATTGAAAGAACATCAAAACCGGAATACAAAAGACCTTCGGCTGCTTGAGGATCGGCTCGAAAAGAATAAATGCTTCCTTGATTGACACCCCGTGAAGAAATCGGTCCTTCAAGATTTCCTATGGTTAAATCCGCGCTTCTTAAAAAATCAGCCATTTCCAAAAAAGGATATCTCCAATCATTATTTCTCGCCATAATGTCTCCTATCGTCCTTGAAAGCATAATATCACCGACAAAAAGAAGATTTATTTCTGAATTTTCCTTATCCAATAAATTATTTTCCGGTTTTATCTCGGCAACGTAGACGTACCGCCCCTCCGTTTTTGATAAAAATAGATATAAACCCGCGATGGCCGACGCGAACAGAATTATGGCGACAAATACTTTAGGACTAAAAAACCTCATCTAATTATGATTAGCGATGCCGCGTTAAATCAACTTCCCCATCGCCATGGTTATTAGGTGATCCAACAACTCACCATAGGAGGAACCTACCGCGTTCATCGCTTTGGGTAAAAGCGATTCTGAAGTAAGTCCGGGAAGCGTGTTTATTTCCAATATATAAATACCGTTTTTGGAAATTATAAAATCGCTGCGAGAATAATGTCTCGCACCAATGGCATCGTGAGCCAGTCTCGCCATTTTCTCTATTTCTCTCTTTTCTGTCAAACTAAAATTGGCCGGTATAATTTCCTGCGCTTGACCGCCATATTTAGACTCATTATCAAAGAAGCTGTGCCCGACAGCCGGCTTAATCTCTACCACCGGCAAAGCGTACACCGTCTCTCCCCGAAAATTATCTATCACGCCGCAAGTAGCTTCTTTGCCCCATATATATTCTTCTACCATAATTCTCTCTCCGCCCGATGGAGAGAGAATCGTCTCAAGATTGTCCACAAGCGAAGAAAAGTCTTTGATGATAAAAACCCCCACCGAAGAGCCACCGTTTACAACTTTCACAACCCACGGCGGGCTGATAGCGCCAAAAATCATTTTGCCGGCCTGTTCGGCACTTAAGCCGGAATCCAGAAGGATACCGCGCGGCGTTTTAAGCCCGACTTTTTTGAAAGCCTCTTTGGCCATTTGCTTGTTCATGCCCATGGCGGAGGCCAAAGCGCCCGAACCGGTATAAAGCACACTGTGGTGTTCCATAATACTCTGCACTTTGCCATCTTCGCCAAAGTAACCATGCAAGGCGTTAAAGACAACATCCACGTTGCGAAAAACTTTTTCCGGATAAGCGTATCTTCCGTCCATATTCCACTCTCCGTTTTTCTCTATGAAAATATCATGACCGAAATACTTTTTCGGCAGATTGGCCAACACGGCTTCGCCGGTCTTAAGAGAAACTTCGTGCTCGCTTGAAGGACCGCCCCTTAGTACCCCAACTCTAATTAAGCTCATATCTTTATAATATCAAATTCTATCTGTTTTTAACAGGAAAGAGTTTGGCGAGCCACAGCGCCAGATCATCCATGAAGGACGGCTCCTCGGAAAAGATAGTGGTGCCGTGTCCGGCGTTTTGGAAAGTTTTTATTTCTTTATTTTTTGTTTTTATAATTTTGTGAAGCTTGAAAGTCGTCTCAGTGGAGTAGCCGTCGTTTGCCCCGCCGGCAACAAGAAAAATATTTTGATCAGGCTTGATGAGCTTGGCGTATTTTTCCGTTTCCACGCCCCGATAATTCAAGCCCGGCGAAAGAAGTATGGCTGTTTTAATTTCCGGATATTCAGCTATAAACTGAAGAGCCAGATTGGCGCCTATGGAAGCGCCAACAAGAATTATGTTGGACAGGCTCACTCCCCTGTCTTCAAGAAATTGCATGGCTCCGCCTATATCATAAACACTCGCTTGATGTTGCTCATCTGAAAATGTTTTATAACCATCCGGTCCGCCGCCGGACTCACCATGCCCTCTCATATCTATGGCAAGCGTTTCAAAACCGGCATGATGCAGTTTTTTGGCAAAATCCTTCCAGCTTTCTTTTGTAGCCGGCATCATGTGCAAAAACAAAACAGACGGAATATCTTTTTTATCTTCCTTTTTTCTGTCAAACTGCGCGCAATAATGACCGACTATTTCCATGCCATCATTTGTGGCAAATTTTATTCTGATTGGCTCCATGTATATTACTAACTTAACAAATAACGCCTAAAATACAAAATCCCCCGTTTGGCAGGAGATTTTGTATGGACATTTGTGTTGGAGTAATTGTCTGCCCCGTATGAATAAAAGACAGACAAACGCTCACTTAAAAAAGTATAGCATATTTTTATAAAAATCGCAAATTTCACGATGGCAAAAATAATTTTATAACTTTTTAATCTCATCAAGATTCTTGTCCGGCAAATATAGCACCAATAGACCGGCGATGATGCCGCCAAAAGCCGTCCACAAATGATTACCTCCTAAAAACAAACTATCCACGCCATCAAGCAAATACCATACGCCTCGCCAGATTAAAACCAGGCCAATTACAGTGGATAAGCTTTGAGCAAAATATTTAACGATTTTCATGTGGACCTATGGGGAATCGAACCCCAACTTCATCCATGCCATGGATGCGTAATACCGTTTTACTATAGGCCCTTCAATATAGGGAATAATAACAGAATCCGGTCTTTTTTCAAGGCATTGCATAACCCCACTCGTTTTTGCTCTCGGTAGGAATCGGACCTACATCTATCCCTTAGGACGGGACTGTTCTATCCATTGAACTACGAGAGCGCAAAGTCAAACCCCGCCTCGCTGCAAGCGGGGCGGGGTTTAATGAAGCTTATATCCCCAAAAGAGATGAGAGCTTGTCTTTGTCAAAGCCGACCATCATTTCCCCGTCTACTTCTATCACGGGTACGGCCATCTGGCCGGTTTTCTTTACCACTTCTTCCCTCTTTTCCATATCTACGGAAAGATCGTAATCGGTAAACTCAATACCCTTTTCTGTTAAAAATTCCTTGGCCATCTTGCAATATACGCAAGTAGGCGTGGAATAAATTATTACATTCTTCATAATATTGTCATATTAGCACCATTTAACGCATCTTTCAACACCGGTTTCGCATTCTATCATCTAAAATGACACCGAAAGGATATCGGATCTATCATATAAAAAGACACCGAAATTTTTTCAAAAATGATAGGGTTTAAGCATTAAAAGCTTAATTAAACACCTATCATGATGAACAAAGAGGCTAAACAACAATATATGCAAACATTAAGAGAAAAATATCTAAAAGGTTCAAAAAAAGGAGAAAACAGAAATTTTAAATGAATATTGCCGCAACACCGGTGAAGATCGTAAATATTCATTTAAGAAATTCAGATACAAAGTTAAATTAAAAAAACCAGAAGAAAGAAAACGAAGAAAAGAATATTACGACGGCCAAGTCAGAGCGGTTTTAGCGGAAATCTGGGAAATATGACAAAGCTAAAACACCATATCGAAGATTAATGGGTTGTTCATATGTTTCAGAAGAATTGAAGATTGTTGGATTTAATACTCGTTTCTTCTTCCAACTCTCTTGCTGCGGCACCTGCAAGTGATTCACCTATTTCAAAGTGACCTCATGGCAAACACCAAGTTCCATATTCAGTCTTTCCAATACGTTTCCCTAGTAAAATTTTTCCATCTTTGATTACAAATATATTCACTCCAATTTTTGGATAAGCTTTTTCCATGGAAATATTGTATCAGAATTTTCCTAAATCTTAAATTCAATCACATCGCCGTCTTGAACAATATATTCTTTCCCTTCTGTTCACGTCAAACCTTTTTCGCGGGCTTTGCCATACGATCTGGGGGACAAAGACAAAGGGGTTAGGAGCCTTTTTGGGGTCTCCCCCTCCCTCGCAATGTATAAAAAAAGAAAAGTAGTATAATACTTACATGCATATTGGAGCTCATGTGTCTATAGCGGGTGGGGTGGAAAACGCGCCAGAGAGAGCCAAGGCCATTGGCGCCGAAGTGATACAAATTTTTACTCGTTCGCCTCAAGGTGGCAAAGTGCCGCCCATTACACCGGAGGTGGTCAAAAAATTTAAAGCCAATTGCGAGAAATTTGGCATTAAAGATACTTACGTCCACGCGCCGTATTTTATAAACTTTGCCTCGTCCAATAATCGCATCAAGTACGGCTCAATAAGCTCAGTGAGGCAAGAGCTGGATCGCGCTTCTCTGCTCGGCGCCAAATATGTGATGACTCATCTCGGCTCAACCAAAGATCTGGGCGAAAAAGAAGCGATCAAGCAAACTATAGAAGGTCTTAAAAAAGTTTTTGACGGCTACAAGAGCTCCGCCAAACTGCTCATAGAAAACAGCGCCGGCAGTGGCAGCATCATCGGCTCCGATTTTTCTCAAATAAACAAAATTCTAAAAGCGGCGCCTTCGCCTCACCTTGCCGGTATTTGCCTAGACACTCAACACAGCTTTGCCTCCGGCTACGATTGGAAAAATAACTTTGGAAAAACCATAGAAAAAATTGAAAAAGAGATAGGCCTTAAAAAAATTAAACTCATCCACGCCAATGACAGCAAAACGGAACTTGACTCAAAAAAGGACAGACACGCTCACATCGGCGAGGGGTTGATTGGCATTGAAGCTTTTAAAAAACTCGTGGCTGTAGCCGCAGAAATAAACGCCGATATGCTATGTGAAACGCCTCATCCAGGAGTGATAGCCGACATTGAGGTTCTAAAAAATTAAGAGGCTAAAGATTTTTTTTCAATAACAGTATTTGCGACAGGCAAAGTGAAATAAAACACCGAGCCCGGCCCGTCTTCTCTCGGCTGAAAACCCGCATCACCACCATGTCTTTTGATGATATTTTTAACTATAAAAAGGCCCAGACCGGAACCTTCCGTGTGCGCCTCCTTGGCTTTCTTATCTCTGAAGAATTTAGTAAAGAGAGAAGAAACGGCCTCAGGCGAAACTCCCATACCGCTGTCTTTAACCACAAATTTTATAAATTCTCCGGCTTTTTCCAAATACAAATCTATCTTGCCTTTTACCGGTGTATATTTTATGGAGTTTGTAAGGTAATTGGCCACAGCGGCGCCTATTCTGCTCTTATCGCCTCTTACAATATAATTAGAGTCAGCGGGAGAGTGATAAGTTACCTTAATCTCTTTTAAATCACTTTCTTCTTTAGCGGATGCCGCCATTTGAGTCACAAGTTCACTCATGTCTAAATCTTCCATCTTATAACCGAACAGACCTTCTTCTATGTCCGTAATGTCCAGCAAATCAGAAGTGAGCTTCACCAACTTGTCGGCATTGTTTATTATGTTATTTAAATTTTTTTCCTGCTTTTCTTTATTGGCGTCTTTGCCTATAATCTCGCCGGCCGCCCATTTTATATTAGTAAGAGGAGTAAGAAATTTATGGGACATAATGGTAACATATTCTGTTTTCATTTTATCCAAATATTTTACGCGGCTTACGTCTCGGATAATTTTAAGGATTTCACCCTTCTCCTCGTTTAGAGTTACTTTGATGATAAGATAATAAAGTTCCTGACCGGTCTCGTTTACAAAAGAATATTCCATCTCTTCCTTTTCCTTCATCTCTTTTTTCAAAACATTAGCCAAAAAAGAATTTTTGGCCGCTATTTTAAAAGCGCCGTCGCCTTTCAAATCTTTTTCCGTAACACCGATAAAATTTTCCGCGGCGCTGTTTACCGATAGCACTCGGCCATCTTTATCATGCACCACCAATCCTTCTATCATATTTTCTACGATTTCTTTTTGGCGTCTTTCAAGCACCAATCCTTCTTCTTCTTTCTCAGAAATGCGGTTTAAAAACAAAACAGAAAATTTGGTGAATACGATAATCACCACCGCGATAAGTGGTATTATTATAAAAAGTATATAAGCGAAAAAAGAAAAATTACCGGGATAAAGAGAAGACAGCGCCGCGTTTAAAAACGCGAGCGCCGCCACTCCCCCTATAACCCCTAAAATCTTTTTTTTGTTCATCCTCATCTTTTCTATCCTACATAGATAAGCTTCTTCTGGCTGAAGCTAGTTTGTACAAACCAAGTATCACCAAGATAAAGCCAAGCCCCACACCGAAAGCGTGCGCGATGGAAGATCCGGCCGCGCCCAATATGGAGGGAAATGATTCCACTCCGGTGTACATCCAGACGAGCAAATGAGAATCACCTATGCCATAAAACAGGACTCCCCACGCGATAAAATAGAAACCTCTCTGGAAAGGAGTGCCTTTGTAAATTCTTGACACAAGGTAAGCGATGATTGCTGTCATCACCAGGAGAGTTATCTCCACCACCAAGGTTACAAACACCTCGGCGATGCCTTTAATCTCAAGCATGCTTCCTATTTTCTGATAAGAAAGCATCACAGGGAACACCAAAATGATATCAATTATTATAATCAAGGCTATAAGCCACTTAAAATTTTTTGACATGTTATTTTTTGTTTGAATCGTCTTCTTGATTGCTTATATATTTCCGGACCTTTTTCACTATATCTTCCGGAGTGCTGTAGGCCTTTACGATGTAATCCTTCGCTCCAAGAAGCATGGCGTTATCTATGCTTGTTTTGTCGTAAAGATTGGAAAGCATCACCACCGGCACCGGCTTAGCCGGACCATGATCTCGTATCTCTCTTAAAACGCCGATTCCGTCCATCCCTGGCAAAACAATATCCAAGAGAACAAGGTCGTAATTACCTTCTCTGGCCTTTTGAAGTCCGGTCTCGCCATCGGAAGCCGCTTCAATATCATATTCGTCTTTATTAAACTTATCAGACAAAACGCTCAGCAGAAAAGAGTCGTCTTCCACTATAAGTATTTTTTTCTTTGCCATAAATAATCTTTCAAAAATAACGATTCTTAATTAACCACTAATAATCAAACGTTTCATCGACCGGTACAAACCGAAACAATCTTTACTTTCTTTTTATATTCTATCAAAGCCAAATGAGCATGGCAATCAAAACCGTGGAAATGATAGCGGCCACATCTTTTCCTAACCATTGATTTTAGAGCTTTTTTGTGTTAAAAATAAACAACAAGGGCCTTTAGCTCATCTGGTAGAGCGCCTCATTTGCAATGAGGAGGTAAGCGGTTCGAGTCCGCTAAGGTCCACCAAACGAAACATTGTCGGAATTAAGAAAGCGGAGCGATTTGGCGGGGGGGGGGAATGCGGGCGGGTTTCGGAATTACCCAAAAAAATTTTGAATCGCCATAACTCATAAGTATCATTATAGTGCAACATTTACCTATAATGCAACAAGTGCTAAAATGTAGATAATGGATATGACAGAAATATCGCCAAAACTTGGACTAAATCTCAAGCGCATTAGAACAAAGAAAAAAAAGTCGCAAGGAGATATTGCACGTGCCTTAGAGGTTCACAGAGCGTATGTGAGTGGTATAGAAAACGGCAAACGCAATCCTACTCTTGCGACAATAGAGAATTTGGCTAATGCACTTGGTGTAACAGCTAGTGAGCTTTTGAAATAAATTTATGAAAGGCAAAGTGACAATCGTAATAGGCGGACAGTTTGGTTCAGAGGCAAAAGGCAAAGTAATTTCATTTCTTGCCGATGAATTTGATCTTGCCGTAAGAACTGGGTCACCGAATGCGGGACATACGGTTTTTAAGGACGCGAATATTTATCGTCTACAACAAATTCCTGCGACTTTTGTAAATAAAAAATGCGTTCTCTATATCGGTGCAGGTGCACTCATCAACCCCGATATTTTAAGAAGAGAGGTTGAGCGCACTAATACAAAAGAACGCCTTTTTATTGATCCACAAGCTGGAATCATTGAGGAAAAACATCTTTTGCAAGAAGGCGAGCTTGTTCAAAAAATCGGAAGCACAGGAAAAGGTTGTGGTGCGGCACTTGCTGATAGAATCTGGCGAAAAGATTTCAAGCTCGCAAAAGATGTTTTGAAAGATTTTCAAATTGTAGATGTAGCAGAAATGATTAACCAAGGGATTGACGATGGTAAAAATGTTCTGATTGAAGGCACGCAAGGTTTTGGACTTTCGCTTTATCATGGAATTTATCCTTTTGTTACTTCTCGCGATACAAATGCCGCGAATTTTTTGGCAGAAGCCGGAATTTCTCCGCTACTTGCTAGTGAAATTATTCTTGTTATACGAACTTACCCTATAAGGGTCGCTGGAAATTCCGGCCCATTGCCAAATGAGATTACTTGGAAAGAGTTATCTGATCGTATTGGTAAGGAGGTTGAGGAAACAACGACGGTTACCAAAAAAATTAGGCGCGTAGCCGAATTTGATATTGAGATTGTTAAAAAAGCAATTTCGGTAAATCGCCCGACACAAATCGCACTTCAGTTTCTCAATTATCTTTATCCCTTAGATGAGAATAAAAAAACTTGGGGTTCTTTAAGCCAAGAATCAAAAAAATATATTGAAAATTTGGAGCGCGATTTGGGAGTACCAATAACACTTATCGGAACCGGACAATCAAACGAAGCGATGATTGATCGCAGAAAATAATTTTATGAAAAAGATAATTTTTGCAACTGGGAATAAAGCGAAACTTGCTCAAATTCGATTTGTCGTTGAGCATTTTAAGTTGCCAATAGAAGTTATTGGTGTAAAAGATTTTTATAGTAACTATACTTCGTATGAAGAAATTGGAGATACTGTTGAGCAAGTTTCGCTTAACGGTGCTTTAGCAGTTGCAAAAATTATCGGCTCGCCGGTTATTGCCGAGGATACTGATTTTCGGGTTGAAGCATTGAACGGCGAGCCAGGAGTCCGAGCCGGAGAATTTTTGAAAAACTTTGGTCGTGCTGAAATTTTAAAAAGAATGAGCGATATTGAAAATCGTATGGCGGTAATAAGCTCTGCTGTCGCTTATGCGACACCGAAAGACGCGAACAAAGTTTTTCTGAACAAAGTTGAAGGAAAAATCGCGGACAAAGAAAGATTTGGTAATTTTCCAGATTGGGTTGCACCAACATCAGAAAATTCTTTCGGTGGTGGATATAACGCGATTTTTTTTCCGAATGGTTGGAATAAAACGCTTGCGGAAATCAGCCCAACCGAAGCAATGTCGTGGTCGTATCGAGAACAGAATTTTGCCAATGTGTTAAACTATATTTTGAGTTTGGATTGATTGGCGATTCAAAATTTTTTTGGGTAATTCCGAAACCCGCCCGCATTCCTCCCCCCACCCAGCGGGCGGGAAATCAGCCGAGGCAAGGCGAATCCATTCCCCCAGAAAAACAGATTTTCGCTTTGCCGAGTCTGCATTGAAGCCCCGCACTGCCCGAATACTTGGAGGGCAGAACCCCGAAAGAAAAACACCCTTTCCTTTTTCAAAATGCATTCCCCCCCCCCGCCAAATCAGAAACGCAAGGAGTGTTTTTTCTTTCGAAGTTGCTGGCGTACTCGCCAGTGTGCGGGGCTTCGATTCATTCGTTCATTTTCCGCTCGAAAAAGGTTCGCGCAAATGCTAAAATAACACCACCAAACGAAACTTGTTCGGAATTAAGAATGCGGACGAAGTTTTGGCAAAACTATTTTTTGGGGAAAGGATTTGCCAAAACTTCGGCACATTTGTTTTTGAATTCGGAAGTCGCAAATGGAAAAGGAGGGGTTTGAGGAGGAATTTTCCATTTGCTCCTCTTTTTGTTTTGGGGGAATTTGGGGCGGACATGTATGCATTATACTGCACTCTTGCAAAAGAATGCAAGTTTTCCTATTATGTATTTATGTCATCAGGTAAAAAGCTTGGGGAAAACCTAAGAAAATGGCGTTTGAAAAAGAATATGTCGCAAGGAGACCTTGCGACAGCTTTGAGTGTGGATAGAGCGTATATCAGCAATATTGAGAATGGTCGAATGAACCCTACTCTTTCAACATTGGAAAAAATTGCCGGAGCGTTGGGGATTTCCAGTAGTGAACTTTTGAAATAAATTTATGAGTTATTTCCGCACAAGCTCCGAATTAAGTTTCGTCAACAAAAAGGGTTTTAATAATCAAAATTTTGAAGCGCTTGATTATTGGCAGGGGGATTTTAAAATTAGTGATGATCATGGTGGGGTTGTGAGGAATGAGAATTTTGATTTTTTATACGACGTTTATTTTAAAATATTGTGTCGCGGAGTTGGAACCTTTCCTTCCTACAACACAGAGAGACTCATTGTTGATTTATATGGCGGGTCGTATGTGCAGGAAAAACCAAATGAAAAAAGTATTATCTACGATACATCCCCAGAGATCGCATCGACTTACAATGATTTTTCTGATTTTGTGGAACCGTGGCTTGGGAATACGCAGGAGATGGACTTTGACCCAGATCATCCGGAGAACGAACGCAGTCTTTTTGAAAAACTTATAAAGCGATTTGGCCCTCGTATTGGGGCCTTTGTCTATCCTCAAGCCCCCATAGAGTCTATTTTACGAGGTCGAGAAGCAGACAATTTTATTGGTCAGCGTGTTGATTTTTTGCTTATGTTTCCAAATGGCAAGAGCCTTATTATTGAGCCGGGAGGGACAGAACACGATGAGCCAGTGCAAGCGGCTAGAGATCGGACCAGAGATCAGGCATTTTTAAACATGGGGATACAGACATTACGCCCACGCAATGAAGAAATCGCAGGAAATGATCTTTATGACGGGATAGCGAAAGAATTGGAATTAATAAATGCAGATGTTTTTTTGAAAGAATCAGCCGGTGTCATATAATCAATTTGTTTCAGGCGGACTTCAAAATTGTAGCGGTTTAAATATTCAATCAGTTTGGTTTCCATATCTTGTCTGTCCGCCAGCAGGTATCTTTTGAAAACTTTGCTTTTGATCTTGCCGTTGAATCTTTCCACCATTCCGTTGGTCCAAGGATGTTTGAATTTTATGGTTCGGTGTTCAATTTTGGGCGAAAACAGGGTATCTATGTGTATGTACCCGATGGTGTATTTCCTGAATTTCCAAAGTCAGATAAATTTCATCAACCGTTTTCTTGAATTTCTTTCTTTCAAACAAAATCAGATCTTCTTCCTTTTCGGATAAAGTGGTTCTAATTTTATCCGGACGGGATGATTTGTCCTCCAGCGACATTCTTTCTTTCCATTTCTTGGCGGTCAGCCAGGAGATGTTGAATTTTTCCGCCAGAGCGGAAACAGACAAGTTGCTTTCTTTTATTTCTTTTCTGATACTATAATTTGTTTTAGCGTTTTTGTGTAATTTTTGTAGCATAATTGTTAAGATATTACTCTTAACAACCTATCGTAGTCAAACAGTTAATAATTTGCACCATCAAGGACTCCCCTTGATGGTGGGGTGTTTCGGTACAACAAAAAACATAATGTGATGAGAGTATTAAAGAGAGTTATTAACAGTTTGCTGGTCTAGTGCCTTAAGCAAATTTTCTCCTATTTTATACACATCGCCGGCACCCATGGTGATTATCACATCATGCTCTCCGGCATTTTCCTTAATATATTTTTCTATGGCCTCAAAAGATTCCATGTATTTGGCATTCTCAATTTCTCTCGCCAACATTTCTGAATTTATGCTGTCATCGTGAACTTCTCTGGCCGCGTAAATATCGGCAAAAATCACTTCGTCCGCATCAGTGAAGCTCTCCGTAAATTCTTTAAACAACATTTTAGTTCGGCTATACAAGTGAGGCTGGAAAATACAAATAATCTTACCGCCGCTTGCGCGATGGTAAGCGAAAAACTCTTTGGCTGTCGCTAAAGTGGCTTTAATTTCCGTGGGATGATGCGCGTAATCATCGTACACTAAGGCGCCTGCATTCATTTTTCCCTTATGCTCAAACCTTCTCCACGTGCCTTTAAAATTGTTCAACGAACCCAACAAAGACTTTTTATCAATTCCAAGCGTTGTCGCCACGGCTAACGCCGCTTTGGCGTTTTTTACATTATGATTGCCGGGCACCGCGAGCCGCAAACCGTCTTCAGGCGCTTTGGCGTAATTTATTATTTTTGCTTTTGTATTCGTTATAATATCTTTTAGATTTTCATTTTCCGAATCGCACACAAGATAATCATTTTCGCCAAGCTTGGCGACAAATTCACCAAAGGCCTTTTTAACATTTTCTAAAGTGCCATAATAATCCAAATGATCGGCGTCTATATTCGTAATCACAATTATATTCGGGTGAGTTATGCTTAGAAAAGATTTTTTATATTCACAAGCCTCAACCACAAAATATTTTCCTTTGCCAGCCGTAAAATTGCTATGATTGCCGTTCATCAAACTGCCAACGATTATGGTGGGATTAAGATTCGCGTCTTCCATAATCTGCCCAATCATGGCTGTGGTGGTGGTTTTGCCATGCGAACCGGAAATGGCTATGGTGTATTTCCCCTCAGAAATGAGGCCGAGCATTTGCGGATAAGAAAGCATCGGAATACCCAGCTTTTTGGCTTTTTCAAATTCAGGATTGTCTTCCTTAATGGCCGGGCTGTATATGGCCATTTCAATATCATCAGACACATTGTCGCCATTATGGCTGTAAAATATTTTAGCCCCCATCTTTTCCAAATCTCTTGTGATGGAGCTGTCAGCCAGATCAGAGCCGGATACTTCTTTGCCTTCGGTCAACATCATCTTGGCCACCGCAGACATGCCAATACCGCCAATGCCGATAAAATGAGCCTTTTTAATTTTATTTAAATCAATATTTTTCATTTTAAGCTTAAATATAATATCTTGAGATACTTTCTCTTAACTTTGCCATTATCTCATAATTTATGGTATCGGCCCAGCGAGCGTGATCATTGGCTGTTATGCGCTCTCTGCCCTGCTTACCGATAATTACCGCCTCATCTTCCGTTTTTACATCAAATATGTTGCTTACATCAACAATCATCATATTCATGCAAACTCTGCCTATTATCGGCGCTTTTTTGCCTTTTATTAAGACGTGGCCTTTATTACCAAGCTTTCTGTCCAAGCCATCGTAATATCCTATCGGCAAGACGGCTATCTTCATTTTTTTTCCGGCCGTAAAGTCGCACCCATAACTTACGCAAACGCCTTTTGGAATTTCTTTGATCTGAGCTATCTTTGTTTTAAGAGTCAATGCCGGCTCAAGATTGATGCCTTTTTTCTTTGAGCAACTCTCAACGTGTTCGCTTGAGTGATAACCATACACGCCTATTCCCGTTCTTATTATATCAAAACCATGATCGGGAAAGATTATGGCTGTAGCGCTGCTGCTACCGCTTATTATAAGATTTTCCAATCCTTCATCCTTTATTTCGGCGGCAATCTTTCTGAAAGCTGTCAATTGCTTTTTAAAATAATCGTTATGGCTGCCATCATCATCCACGGCAAAATGAGTGGCGACTCCTTCTATTTTAACACCCTTCAATTTTCTAACTTCTCCAATGAAAGACGTGATATTTTCCGGCAAAAGGCCAAGCCTGGAAAGACCGGTGTCTATTTTTATAAAAACGGGTATCTTTTTTATTACCCTCACGGCTGACGCGGAAAGAACTTTGACAGCGGCAAGATTATAAGCAAACACTCCGGCGCCAGATTCCGCCACCCTGCGCGCGTCCGCTCTCTGAGTAAAACCCATTATGAGAATAGGCGTTTTTATCTTAGCGGCTCTAAGCGCTTCCGCCTCTTCTATTGAGTTTACGCAAAGCCAATCAGCGCCGACTTGGGCGAGAATCTTTGAAGTTTCTATAAGACCGTGGCCATAAGCGTTGGCCTTTACCGCCACCGCTATTTTGGTATTTTTGCCGGCAGATTTTTTAATCTGTTTAAAATTATCAGCAATGGCTTTTTTAGAAACCTCTATCCAAATCAAGTCTTTCATAATGTTATTCGTTTTGTCTTAACTTGCCAATTTCTTCTATGAACTGCTCTCCCCTGTCAAACTCGTTTTTAAACACCCCGAAGCTGGCCGCGCCGGGAGAAAGCAGCACAACGTCTCCTTTGTCCGCGTTTGATACCGCGAATTTAAAAGCCGCCGACATGTTATCAAAAATCTCTATCGGAAAATCAGTCTTACCAAACGCCGCCATAATCTTATCAGTAGCCGCGCCCTTAAAAAGCGCCATGGCTTTAATCTTGTCTTTTATAAAACCGGCATATTCATTAAAATCAAGTTCTTTGTCTGCTCCGCCGCCAATTAGAACAATGTTGGATTTGCCGTCTTTATGCAGACTTTTGACCGCCGCCATGGCTGCGTCCGGCGTGGTGGCGGTAGTGTCATTATAAAATTTTATGCCATTGATTTCTTTTACAAACTCAAGTCGCCCCGGCGCGCCGGCAAAATTTTCTACGGTATTTTTTATTATATCATCACAAACTCCAAATATTTCACTCACTTTAACGGCCATGGCAATATTTGCCAAATTGTGTTCTCCTTGCAACTTTATATTCCACTCGCTTGGGATATTTTTTTTACTCGCTACTAATTTTTTACCAGCCGGCTTAAAACCATTCTCTTTCATAAATTCCGCCACTTGCTCTCCGCACACCAAATAATCTTCGGCTTTTTGATATTTGAAAATATTGGCCTTGTCGGCAAAATAAGCGTTCATGTCGCCTTTGTAATAATTCATGTGGTCTTGCATAAAACTGGCAAAGACGGCCACATGAGGACTAATCTTACTATCGCCGAAACCTTGAAGCTGCCATGAATCAAGCTCCATCACAACAATATCTCCTGTTTTAATTTTTTCCAGCAACGGCAAAGTGGCCAAACCTTTTACGTTGCCGCCAAGATAAACATTTTTTCCACCAGCCTCAATAATCTCGTATATAAGTTGAGTAACGGTGCTCTTTCCTCTTGTGCCGGTAACGCCGACTATCATTACACCATCAGCCAGCTTGGTAAATAGCGACGCGTCCATCTCCACGGGAATATTATTCTTCCTCGCCTCGGCTACATAAGGCGAATCAAGCGGCACGCCAGCAGCTTTTATAAGCATATCTTTATCCCTAAAATCGGCCAAATTATGTTTGCCTAAAACATAATTTATGTTTTTATGCGGAGATAAGATTTGAAGCGAAGAAGCCAACTGCTCTTCGTCTTTGAGATCCGTAACGGTCAATTCCGCTCCGGCATTGGCTAAAAATTTGGCCACATTAACTCCTCGGCCAAGTATTCCCAAGCCCATCATCAATATTTTTTTATTCTTAAAAAAATCTTTATAATTCATAAAGTCAAACTATGGAATTATTTGAACTTGTAAATTATCGAGACATTTGCGTTTGCGATAATGATTTATTGGGTTAAGTAACGGTGTCATTCTGCTCGGCGGCGCTTCTGGCACTTTAAGCTGAGACATTAAACGCAAACTTACGGAAAGATTGCGTTCTCTTGCCATTCTTCTGAAACTTTTAGCGCAGCTTACGAAAAAATCTCTTGGACAAAAGCCGCTCGCATCCGCAAAACCGCCTTCTCTTAATCCGTCTCTTATTATAGTGGCGCAACTATTTTTGCGAAAATTAAAATCTCTGTAAAAATCCGGACGAGCGGGGTCAATCGGAGTGCTATGTATCTTGTTTAATTTTTTATTAAAAACATCCTTTAAGAAAGCTGCGTCCAGTCCTTCCCCCTCAATCCTTATCACGTGGATTGAACGCATAAAACGCCGACCGAATTTATCATAATGAGGAAGTTTCGGATTGGAAAAATCCTGTCCTCCGTTTAAGCCGGGAGAAAACTCTCCAAGCGCCGGCCTATAAAAATATTCTTCCGGAGACAATATTTCGTTTTCGTTTATTTTATTTGAAAAATTAAAGATATCGCCGTTTACATTCGCGGCAACATGTCCCAGAAATGAAGACCAGTATTTTATCAATCTTTCGTTATAATAAACCTCTATGTAATTTGAAACCGGGTTTTTTAATTCCTCGGCATCGCCGCTCCAAACGAGCACTATGGGCATATCGGTTTTATAATCCAACTGTTTAAGCTCGCGAACAAACACTTTCTTTTTCAACCAGTGAGAAACATATCCTTCCCAAATCCTTTCTCCGGAAAAATGTCTTTTGCCTTCAAGATCTTCAATGAAGCTTCCTGTTTCATCTTTTTTTAACACGCCTTCAGTTATTTTATTTGAATTTTTTTCTATCATGGTTTTATTCTAACTATAGCCTGTCCGGAAAATCTGAAAATATCCCGTCAACGCCGGCTCTTTTTACTTTTAAAATGTCTTCGTATTCATTCACTGTAAACACGAATACTCTGAATCCTCTATTATGAAAATCTTTTACTATCTTCTCATCAATAATGCCAAATGGCAAATTAACGGAATAGGCCCCCAGCTCTTTGATAATTTCATAATCCAAAGGCAAATCTTTCGCGAGCGCGCCGATTTTTATCTTCGGCATTTCTTTTTTAAACAAGAAGAGGTTTTCCATATCAAAAGAAGAAATTATAAAATCTTCTTCTTTCCAATTTCCGTCTCTTAAACTTCTTTTGATGATTTCTGCCGTTTCTCTCACAACCAAGCGATCTTTAATTTCCACGTTAACCGACACCTCTCCGTTTACAATAGACAGCAACTCTTCAAGTGTCGGGATTTTCTCGCCATTCTTCATGCTTAAAGATTTTATTTCTCTCAATGTCTTGTCGGCCACTTCTTCTTTGCCACCATCGGTAACCCGGTCAACAATATCATCATGTATAACAACAGCTTCTCCAGTTTTGCAAGCGTGAACATCCAATTCTATCGCGTCCACACCGAGATCCAAAGCCTTCCGGAAAGAAGCCATTGAATTTTCCAGCTCATATCCGCAAGCTCCGCGATGGCCGATTTTAACAAAATCTTTTTCAAGCCCTGTTTTATTTTTTTTATCACGATTTATCATAAATTAATCTAATCTTATTTTTATCGGCTTTAACTTTTGACCGAAAAATTTGCTCCCCAGACTTTCAAATCTCGCCGTCAAATCCGTTGTGTAGAAAATTCTTTTCTTGCCTTTCAATAAGAATTTTTCAATCTCATTATGTCTTTTAAGATAATCGGCGAGCTTATCGGCCACAATCTTTCCTTCAGACACGATACTCACGTCGGCGCCGATGCTTCTTTTTATTTTTTTCTCAAGAACGCCATAATGAGTGCAGCCAAGTATAAGAGTGTCTACATTTTTATTTTTAAAAAAAGAGAGATAATCCTCAAGCGCGGCGGCTAAAGTAACGGTATCATGTTCTCCGTTTTCTATAAGCGGCACGAGCAAAGGACAAGCTTTCTGAAAGACTTTTGTTTTATTGTTTATTTTTTTAAGTTCCGCCGGAAATGTTTTTGAGAGAACAGTACCGGTGGTGGCCAGCACGCCCACTCTGCCGTTTTTTGTAAACTCGGAAGCGGCCTCGGAAGCCGGTACGATTACGCCAAGCACTCTCCTTTCGGGATAACGCTTTGGCAAATATTCCTGCTGTATTCTGCGCAATGCTTCCGCCGAGGCAGTATTGCAAGCCAAAACAATAATCTCGCATCCTTTCTTGAAAAGAAAATCTACAGCTTGCTCGGTGAAATTATAAACCGCTTCTTTGGAATGATCGCCGTAAGGCGCTCTTGCCGAATCTGCCAAGTACATATAATCATATTGCGGCAATCTTTTGACTATATCTTTAAGAATAAGAAGTCCGCCGAAACCGGAATCAAACACACCTATGGTACCTTTAATTTTTTTTTTCATCTTTTGGTGTCTTTATTGTACCAAATTAGAACCTATTTCCAAAACAAATGATGTCTCACGCGCGAAGCGCGTCCCGCATTTTGGCTTCCAAAAAACCGTTCAGTTCATTGATGGTGCGTTTGTTTGACAAAATCCGAACCCATTTTGAACGGAACTGATGGCGCGCTTCGCGCGCCAAACTGAACGCTCGGGCGGGCAAAAAGGAAGGGGGTTGGGGGGAAGGAATTTTTGCCCGCCCTCGCTTTCCGCCGCCACCGAATTTCGTGCCAGTGAAACTGGCGCGCCACCTATCTATTTTAACTTGTTAATTTCATTAGGCAACTCTTCCAATAATCTTTTAATATGCCTAACGAGATAAATTCTTTTATCCCCATAATAGAAAGCGATATCGTCCTGATATTCGTTGCCTGACGAAATATTTTCTCCAATCTTTACTGCGTTCGGACACTTTCCGACAAAAGTATTAAAAACAAATTTTATACTTGAGTTGCTGATATAATTTCTCGGGCTGTCACTATGACAAGCGGCATTTCGCAAATTATTTACCAAATCTGTAATATCTTTGATATTTTGATCAATTTGAACATCGTCCGCCCAAATTATTCTGGTATTCTTTTTACTCAATTCTTGAAGGAGATAATTTAGTCGGACTAAAATTTCAATAAAAGCGGATTGAGTAAAAAGCTGATGATTGGTAAAAATTTGCGAATTAAAAAGTTCCGCACATCTTTGCGTTTCAGAAAGTAAATCTCGTTTTTGTAATTCTAAATCGGTCATACTTTAATAATTTTCAAGAACAAAAGTTGACACTGACTGCAAAAATAATGGTTTGATTTTTGAATAATCATCTGTCGCCGTTCCTGCACTGATTGAATACATGGTGTCGCCCTTCGCAATATAATAAATGAGGTTCGTCATTTTTAACTTATAATCCAAAACTTGCGAACTTGCGGAGTATTCAACCCAATATGCAGGTTCATTATCAATTTTTGTTTCGCCATGATTGATAATTTTTACATCAGAAAATTTTTCTGTTGCACCCTCAAGAACAGTATCAATAAACTCTTTTGAAGTGCCGGCGTCTTTTATTGAAGAAAAGCCCACCTCTCCTCCTAAATCAAGTTGTTGAACGATTACGCTTATTGTGCTGTTCTCAAAACTTGCTTTTTGCACAATATGGATTCCGTCGCCCACACCAACTTTCCAACCTTCTGGAAATTTTATTCTAAAATGATATTTAGTATTTCGGTAAAGATTCCCAACTTGTTCAGAATAATCACTGCTTTTATCAGTTTTCAAAAGAGAAATATCCTGTTCGTTTTCACTTGGTGAGCTAGAAGCCAAAGCAATAATAACAACTAAAGCAATCAAAATAATTCCGGCCCATATCCATTTCTTTTTTGAGCTCTTATTTTTATTGTTATTTGTTATTACCGATTGATTTTCTACGCTTTTTTCTATAACTTTTGGAGTGCTCTTTTCCTGTTTTTTGCCGCTGATTTTTTCTCTGACAAGACCAGCAAGATATACAAAACCAAATAGAATACCCATCGTTACCAACGCACCACGAAACCCCAACTCTCTTAATATACCGACGACTAAACTGGCTGGAATGATCGCAATAAGTCCGTTGATAAGAAAATTTTTGCCGGAAAAATATTTTTTCCAAGCAGATTGATCTTGTTTATTGTTTTCGTCTTGTGTATTCATAAAATTATTTTATTAGCTCATCAACGCTTATCTCAAGAGCTTTTGCAATTTTTTTAAGAGTATCAAGCGTTGGATTCTGGTTTTTACCAGCTTCAATTTTAATAATCGTATTATTGGCGACATCGGCCAATCTCGCCAATTTTTCCTGAGAAAGCCCTTTGCTTTTTCTTAACTTTCTTAAATTTTTGGTTATGTTTGACATACTAATATCGTAGTAGTAGAATTAAAGTATTAGTGATATTACTTTTCTATTACTTTGATACTACACCAAAAACCAAAAATAGTAAATATTATATCCGTGTATTTCGCAAAGCGAAATACGAAAAATTGCGGCGGCGAAAAAATAAGCGGCGAAAGCGAGGGCGGGCAAAAATTCCTTCCCCCCAACCCCCTTCCTTTTTGCCCGCCCGAGCGTTCAGTTCGTTGATGGTGGGCGTGGAAGGAATCGAACCTTCGACTTCTATCTTATCAGGATAGCGTTCTACCACTGAACTACACGCCCAATCTTTAATTAACCCTTTATTTATAACAAAAAAACGGCTGAAATGCAACAGGCCGTTTTTTTGTTACGCAATATTTTAATATTCTTTCTTTTGTTCCGTTCAGTCTCAAATTAAAGCTCCGAGACCAACACTTCTCTCCGCTTACGCGGAGGATCGCCTAGTTCTGTTTTTTTACGACAGAATTAAGTTTAATGTTCCACGAGCAGCTTCCGCTACCCGTGCCTTGTTACGACTTAGCCCCTGTTACCGAACTTACCGTAGGTCCGCAAAACGGACTTTCGGGTATTCTCGGCTCCCTTGGCTTGACGGGCGGTGAGTACAAGACTTGAGAACGTATTCACCGCAGTATAGCTGACCTGCGATTACTAGCAATTCCAACTTCATGAGGTCGAGTTGCAGACCTCAATCCGAACTTAGACCGACTTTGATGAGATTGGCTCCGCCTCTCGGCATTGCGACCCATTGTATCGGCCATTGTATCATGTGTGTAGCCCGGGATATCAGAGGGACATGCTGACTTGGCGTCATCCTCTCCTTCCTCCAAAATGGCAGTCTGTTGTGACACTTGTAACACAACACGAGGGTTGCGTTCGTTGCCCCACTTAAGGGAACAATTCAAATCACGAACTGACGACAGCCATGCATCACCTGCCCAACCGTCCTTGTGAGACTCTCAATGTTTCCACTGAGATTCGCTTGGGTTTCAAACCCCGGTGAGGTTCTTCGTTTATCATCGAATTAAACCACATGATCCACTGCTTGTGCAAGTCCCCGTCTATTCCTTTGAGTTTTAGCCTTGCGGCCGTACTTCCCAGGCGGTTCTCTTAACGCGTTAGCTTCGCCTCTGATAGGGTCGATACTATCAAAAGCTAGAGAACATCGTTTAGGGCGTGGAATACAAGGGTATCTAATCCTTTTCTATCCCCACGCTTTCGTGCCTCAGAGTCAGAAATGCGCCAGCATATTGCCTTCGCCTTTGGTGTTCCCCATGATATCAACGGATTTCACCCCTACACCATGAGTTCCATATGCCTCTCGCACTCTCTAGTTTAGCCGTTTCCTGTCCATCTTTTCGGTTAAGCCGAAATTTTTAAGACAGGACTAACTAAACCTCCTACGCACCCTCTACGCCCAGTGATTCCGGATAACGCTCGGGGCACTCGTATTACCGCTGCTGCTGGCACGAGTTTAGCAACCCCTTATTCCTCTACTAACATCACACCGCAAAAAGCGGTTTTCTCGTAGAGAAAAGAACTTTACAGGCCGAAGCCCTTCTTCATTCACGCGGCGTCGCTCCATCAGGCTTTCGCCCATTGTGGAAGACTCTCGACTGCTGCCACCCGTAGGTGTATGGCCCGTGTCGCAGTGCCATCGGTGGGGATCACGCTCTCACGCCCCCTAGCCGTCATTGCCTTGGTGAGCCATTACCTCACCAACTAGCTGATAGCGCATAGACCGATCTTAGAGCAATAAATCTTTACCCTTGCGGGACCATCTGATATTATCCCACCTTTCGATGGATTATCTCAGACTCTAAGGTACGTATCTATGTATTACTACCTCGTTCGCCATGGGTCTAAACCCATTCGACTTGCATGCCTTCTCCACGCCGCCAGCGTTCATCCTGAGCCAGGATCAAACTCACAAATAAATTTTATAGAACGGAACAAAAGAAAAAATATGTTTTCAGCCAGCTTGGCTGAAAACTAAAATGCGTACTTGCTTCTTAATATGTCAAAGTCCGTGCCGTTTTTCACGTCTCGTTTATACTTCTTAAGAGACAAAGTTTATTCTATACTAACGGGATTATATAGTCAAGCTCGCCTAATAGCTCATAAAAAAGATCAGTGAAGTAATATCGTATAGCTCATAATTCCTGTTAGTGTAATCGACATGACAATGGACACTAAAAAGGAGTTGTTTGGTATTGAATTACAAGTATATTTAAACGCCTCTAAAAAGAAGAAGGGGGAAATTCTTGATTCTTTAAGTAGGCAAACCGGAATGTGGAGAGAATCAATCATGCGAAGTTTCAAAAGACTTCAAATGAAATCTGTGTATATTCCAAAGAAAAAGAGAGGTCGGTCTGTATATTACACCCCAGATGTATATGCAGGATTAAAAGAGGTATGGAAAGCAGCAAATTCCTGTTGCGGTGAATTGCTCCATCCTGTAATTTCAGAATATGTTTTAATTTTCAAGAGAGACAAAACATGGAAACACGGGGATGTTGCCACAGGTAAACTTCTGGCCATGAGTAGGGCTACCATTAAAAGAAAAGTGAATGGTTGGCAATGCGAAAGTGGAAGAAAAGGAATTTCTACGACCACTCCATCTGCGATTAAAGAACGAGTACCAATCTTTCAAGGTTCTTGGTATGAAGTGTCTTCTGGCATGGGACAGATTGATACAGTAGCACATTGTGGCGGCTCTCTTTCTGGTGATTTCATATACAGTTGTGGATATGTTGATGTTTCTTCTGGTTGGTTTCATTACACCGCTCAATGGAACAAAGGAATGGAAGTGACAAAAGAAAGTCTAAAACACATTCAAAAACAATTACCCTTTCCTCTTGAACATATTCATCCAGATTGCGGTATGGAGTTTTTAAATCAAATTGTGATGAAGTGGTGCGAAGATGAAAAGATTGAAGTCTCAAGATCAAGAAGCTATCACAAAAATGACAACGGATACATCGAGCAAAGAAATGGCCACATTGCTAGAAGATGGCTTGGATATGACCGACTTGGAAACAAAGAATTACTTCCAAGGATTATTAAATTCTATGACTTGGTTTGCGAATATCACAATCATTTCATTGCTCAAAGATTACGTATCGGAACAAAATTATTGCCAAATGGAAAACATCACAAAGTTTATGAAAAAAATGGAATGACACCTTTTACCAGATTATTCACAAATGAAAAAATATCAAAAGAAATCAAAGAAAAATTAAAAACCGAGCACGACAAACTTAATCCAAAAATACTTCACGACAAACTTTTGAAAATTAAATATGATATACTGCAAACAAATCGACACACTACGGAGAGGAGCTAATTCACTGATGTTTTAATATGAGCTATTAAGCTTGCATAAAAACTATGGATTATTGGAATATCCAAAGACTGTCCTTGGATGATTTGACTTAATTAGGCAGTTATGATTTCTTTTGACTGGATGATGATTTTTTTAGCGGTATTGAAAGCGATGTTAAACTTGTTTGCCAGCTCTTCGGGAGAATACGGCAAAATATCTTGGGCCAAAAGAAGGCCAAACTTGGCAAACTGCTCTCTCTCATATCTTTTTACCGAAGGCAGTACTGTAATGGGATAGAGTTTTCTGTTTATAATAAGATCCTCCAGATTATCGCCATTTGGATGCGTCCAACCGGTAAGCTTTATGTCGCGACATTTGGCGTATTTTACGGCCTTGTCGGTAAATTTGGTATTTGTGATAAGCCAGAGTTTGGCTTCACCACCGCCGGCTTTAGCGATATCAGCCAAACGAGCATCGCCATACATCACCACGTCTATGTGAGTTTTTATGCCATACTCATTTCTATACTTAGCTTCTATATAATATTTAACGCCATCCTTTTCTGCTAAAACGTCTATCTCATGCTCCACGCAAAAACCCTTGGCCATTATGTTGCGAACGGTTTTATAGCCGTAAGCCTGAAGAATTATTTCCACGTAATGTTCAAAGAGAAAACCGGCCGGTCCGAGTTCGCCAACTCCTCGCCTTAAACTATAATTCGCCGCCAAGCTCAAATTCTCTTTAAGCAAATATCTTAAAGAGCTTCTGAATATCTTAGAGGTGGTCATCCCGGGCTTAAGATCGCTTGCCGCCAAAGCGCAAACCTTATTGGCAAGTTCACGCGGCGCTCCGGCATTTTTAAGCGATTGGCAAAGTTTATCTTCGCTAAACATTTCCTTCTCTCCGGTGGATTTTATGATTTCCATATCTTTAATATATTCTACTATACGGCGGCGCAAAAAAACACCCTCGTTTTTGACGGGGTGTTTTTTATGTTTGTTAGCCTTTGATGAAAATATCTTTATTCAAGTCTTCCGCTCCTCCTATCCTAATGAGATTAAGAATCACGTCTTTGCCGTTAAGCTTGGCGGTAATGGAAGCGTCTTTTGAAGCGTTAAACACAACTTTAAACTTTTTGGGAGTAATCACCTGCGCGCAAACTCCTTCTCCAGCCTTGCTCTTAAGTTCTATAATAACCTGTTCAGGGAAAGACTCAAGCACAGTGGCGGTAGCGGTAAGCTCATGACAAGGTGTCGGCAAATCCACATCTCCGGCCACGGTATGCACGCCGTTTTCAAAAAGGTGCTTAGCCGTTATTCTTTGCGCGACGCCGTTTTTATCTATTTTTACATCACCCGTGTTTTCGCTCTTATCGCCTTTGCCGAGAAAAATAAAGGCCATAATTATAACCGCGATTGCAAGCAACAAAACAACTATATTCTTTTTGCTCATGTTATTTTATGTTTTTAATATAATAATAATTTTTTAAATAAATGGCCAATTACAGGCCTTATCGACTTGTTTTCTACATTATAGGGCATTTCAAGTTTTTTGTCAGCTTCATTTTATGTCCGTAACCAATACCACCTCTTTCATCTCAAGAACCGCGGCGGCGGGTATTTCGGCCAAATCGGCTTTATCGCTTAACACTTTAGCCAAAATTTCTTTTTTATTTTCACCGCGGACGTACAACAACGAAGCGGCAACCTGGTTTAAAAGAAAATCTATGGTTACAGTGATTCTTTCCGCGTGTTTGTTTTTCTCAACTGGCGCGCGATAGCCGATCACCCATTTGTCACTGCTCCGAAAAAGTTCCGAGAATTTTTCTTTATCTTCCGGAAACGGCAAAATGCCTGCCGTATGGCCGTCTTCTCCCACCCCTTGAGTGATAATTATTTTCCCATCAGGATTATTTTCTTTCCATAGTTTTAATTCTTGCTCAAACCTGTCGGCAACTTCTCCCAGACTCTCTCCTTTTTTAGGCCGAGTGTCTATGTCCAAGATTCTATTACCTAACAGTTTTCTCAGATTTGCAAAATTACTGTTTGCTTCATCTTGAGTATAACGTTCGTCTAAAATGGTAACGGTATCTCTCTCGGTAAAAAAGTTTTCCGGCAAACATCTCGCAATCTCCAGCGCTGATCCGCCGGAAAACATAAACAGCCTCGGCGCGTCTTTGCATTCGCTTGCCATCTTCGCAAACTCCGCCGCCGCTTTTTCGGTCGGATTATTTTTTTCGTAAATAATTCGCAATGGTTTATTTTAAATATTGTGATTATAAATCAATCTTCGGTTTCTCACCTATCTCGTAAAAATCAAGCTCCGGCGAACCTCTCTTCCACGTCATTATGATAGGATCAATAAACTTCCAAGCCGCTTCCACTTCTCCGCTTGTGGCAAAAAGAGTTCTGTCTCCGGCAATACAATCGTACAAAACTTTTTCATAAGCATCTGGCAACCTGTTTATATTTTGTCCATTCCCGTTTTTCTCTTTCTCATACTCAAACTTGAGAGACTGCTCTTCCAGCTTAAAAGCCATGCCCGGTTTCTTCACCCAAAATTTCATTTCCACGGCTTGCTTGGGTTGTATGGAAAGAGTAAGAATATTTTTATGATTGTGCGAATCTTCATCTCCGCAAACGCAATGAGGCGCTGCCTTAAACTCCACCACGATCTCCACCTTGCTTTCGCCGAGCGCCTTGCCCGACTCAAGGTAAAAAGGCACACCCTTCCATCTTTCATTTTCTATGAATGCTTTAACGAGAAAGTAAGTTTCCGTTTTTGAATCTTTTAAAACACCCTCGGTGTCCAGATAGCCTTTGTACTGAGCTCTCACGGAATTGACCGCCGCCTCTTCTTGAGAATATATCTTGAGCGCTTGGAAGACCTTGGCCCTCTCTTTTATTATATTTTCCGGCTCAAAAACGCCCTGGTTTTCCATCGCGATAAGAGCAAGAATTTGCAGCATATGATTTTGCCCCACGTCACGCAGTGCGCCACTTTCGTCGTAAAATGAGCCTCGCCCTTCTATGCCAAAATTTTCGTACAGTTTGATATGCACTTTTTCTATATCACCGTTATGCCAAGAATCTTCAAAAAGTAAATTAGAGAAACGAAAAGCCAAAAGATTCTGAACCGCGTCTTTGGCCAAATAATGATCTATTCTGAAAATTTGTTCTTCTTTAAAAAACGCTGTTAATTGACTATCAAGAGCCTTGGCCGTTTCCAAATTTTCGCCAAAAGGCTTCTCTACCAATACTCTCGCCCAGCCGGCTCCTTCGCCGCCGCAAGGCGTATTCAAACCGGAGGCGGAAAGGTGCTTGAAGATATCTCCATAAGAAGATGGCGGTACCGAGAGATAAAAAAGCTTGTTCATGCACATCCCCGCCTCGGCATCCAGCTTAAGCAAAAGATAGGAAAGATCCTCGTAAGTGCACGATTCTCCAGAGCAACCTTTCTTGTAATAAATATTCTCCAAAAATTTTCCAATCAATTCTTTGCCATGTTCGTGACCTTTGGCCACGATAGCTTCTTCCACCAATTTTCTGTAATTCTCATCAGAAAGTTCCTTCCTTGAAATACCTATCACCCTAAATACTTCCGGCAGAAAGCCTTCAATATACAAATGAAAAAGGGCCGGCAATAGTTTCTTTTTACTCAAATCGCCCGTCCCGCCAAAAATCACAATGGCCGTCGGATTATTTTTAGAATTTTCTCTCTTATTATTGTTCATAACCGGTATTATAGCAGATTAGCAGATTTTGATTAACAACGTATATCTGAACATCGGACGTCCAGATATTATTGCGTTAATTTAATGCTTCCGCCGGCGTTATCTATATTACCATCGTCATTATAGTAAGTGTTTACTCCGGAAGAACAAGTTTCCGCGTTATCGGTCGGATAAGTTTTCCCGCCAGACCAATCTGTTTTTTGGCAAACTTTATTTCTCCACCTGAAAACATACTCGGTCGCCGTAACATCGGATATGTTAGACGAACTTATCGTGACGGAAATTTTTTGCGTGGAAGGATCGTCGTTGGAAGAATTGTAAACGGCTTCTATGTCTTTGTTGGAATCGCGACTTACGTTATCTATGGAAAAATATCTCGTGTATGTTATATCCCCCACCTTAACACTATCATCTCCCGATTGTAAAACCCATTTTCCGTCGCTTTGGCCCGGATAATAATGGCTGGAAGAACCTTTGCCGGTTACGGGATCGCCCGTGCCGTCCGGCGGTTTGTACAAATCCAACCAATTTTCAGCAACAACCATTCTGACCGCTTCAAAAGTCTCTTCGGCCAATTTTAATGCGGAATCTCTCTCTCCTGCCGTTTTATTGCTTCGCAAACTGACAAAAATCGTTTGAGAACCGATTGTTATAATAACAGCCAAAACAGCAATGACTATGATTATCTCCAGCAAGAGCATTCCTCTGTTTGTTTTTAATTTTGACATTTTAATATATTGTTCCGGTCGGCGTTACGGTTATCGTTTTGGTGATACCGTCTGGGCTTGACAATGATATCGTGGTGGTCGCCGTGGTCGTTCCCGCTATTTTGCCAAAAATTATATCGGCCGTGGCAACCGGATCGGTAAAATATATTCCTTGAGGCAAATAGGCGATGCTGTTAATTGTTTTTTCCGCGTCATTGTAACCAGTCGGTGTTGAAAAAACTTCATAGTAATCATCGTTTACGCCATTTACAAAGTGAACTCCCCATTTTCTTCCCGACATGCCTGTCATCGCGTTTGTTCTGGCTTCTTTTAAAAAAGCGACGATTGATTGCGATGATGAATCAACTTCAATCTTTTTTATTATTCCTCTGAGTAAGGGCGAGCTAACTGCCGCGATGACGGCTAAAATGCCGATAACAATCACCAACTCAAGAAGAGTAAAGCCTTTATTTGACATTTTATGAAAACTTACCGACTAATTGATATACCGGCAAGAGCACGGATAGGGCAATCGCTCCGATAATCAACCCCATTATCAAAAGCATAATCGGTTCAATCATCGTCGTCATATCTTTCAGCGTGTTATCTATTTCCTCATCGTAAAAATCGGAAAATGTTTTCAGTACGCTTTCCATAGAACCGGTTTGCTCGCTGACGGCCAACATATTGACAAAGATATGAGGAAAAAGATTATTATAACCGCCAAGAGCTTTGGATAATGGAATGCCGCTTTTGATTTTTCCAATGGCTTTCAAAAGCGCTTTCTTGTAAAGACTGTTGCCTACCGCTTCCGCCGTTAGTTCCAACGCTTCCATGATGACAAGACCGCTTCCAATAAGACCTCCGAGCGTCCGGCTTAATCTGATTAAGGCCGATTTTTTCACCAAATCTTTAATAACGGGAATTCTTAAGGAGATTCCGTAAAAAATTTTCCGGCCAAAATCGGTTTTGCGAAAATAGAAAAACAGCCAAACAAAAAAGATAAACACCAATAAATCCGCCAATATGCTCTTGGATAAAACTAAACTTATTCCCATAAAAATTTTAGTTATCATCGGCAATTCCACGTTGCTAGCCGCGAAAGATTTAGCCAATCTCGGTAAAACAAAAACTAAAAGCAAAATAATTATACCCGCGCTTCCGGTCATTAGTATGGCGGGATAAGCCAGAGCCGAACGGATTTTTCTTTTCAGAGAATATTCTCTGGACATATATTTGGCCAGTTCCGCGAAAGATTCGCTCAAGTTGCCGGAAACCTCGCCAGCTTTTATCAGACCGACAAAAACCGGCGGAAAATATTTTTTATAATAAGAGAATGTGGCGGAAAGAGGCTGACCTTTCTGGATGTTGAACTTGGCTTCGCCGAGAATTTTTTTTATTATTTTTTTCTCCGAATCATTTATAAGTATGTCCAGAGACTCCGTAATGCTTATGCCGGCTTTTATCATTATGGAAAGATTGCGCGATATCATTATCAAGTCAATAGGTTTTACTCGCTCAAACAAACTCATGGACAATCCGGAAGATCCTTTTACATCTCCTTCCTTCTCAATAAGAATCGGGCTCATCCCCTTGGCCTCAAGACTCAAAATCGCCTCATTTTTATTGGCGGCGTCAATTTTACCTTTGGCGATGGAATGTTTTTTCTTGTCCACCGCTTCATAAATGTAGGTCGGCATATTTATTCTTTAATAACCCTTAATACTTCTTCAATAGTTGTTATTCCTTTTTCCACTTTACTGAACCCGTCTTCAAACAAAGTCCGCATCCCCTCTTTGATGGCAAGTTTCCGTATCTCGCCGACCGGTCTCATTTTTAACATAAGATCTCTTATGCCTTCACTTATTTTGAACACTTCAAATATGCCGATCTGTCCATGGAAACCGGTAAGATTGCATATTTTGCAACCCTTTCCGCGAAAAAATCTTTCCGGCATGCCTTTTTTCCCATCATGTCCGGTCAAAGCCAACTGAGATGAGATCATCTTTTTGACATCCGCGGTTATGGAATATGATTCTATGCAAGAAGAACATATTTTCCTGACAAGCCGTTGAGAGATCACCATATTTATCGTGGAAGAAAGCAAAAACGGCGCCGCCCCCATATCTATAAGTCGAGGCAAGGCTCCTGGCGCGTCATTAGTGTGCAAGGAAGATAGTACGAGATGCCCCGTCAAAGAGGCGTGAACGGCAATGTCAACAGTTTCGCTGTCTCTAATCTCGCCAATCATTATGATATCCGGATTTTGTCTGAGCAAACTTCTCAAACCGTTGGCGAAAGTTACTCCGGACTTGGTGTTTACCTGAGTTTGATTGATACGAGAAACTTCATATTCTATCGGGTCTTCAATCGTCGTGATATTAACCGTCGGCTTATTGAGGATATGCAGTATGGCGTAAAGCGTGGTCGTCTTGCCGTGTCCGGTCGGACCGGTAACAAGAATCATTCCGTGCGGTTTTTTGATTTCGTCCGCCACTATTTCAATTGATGTTGGCGATATGCCTACTTCTTCAAGAGTTAGCGGGCGAGCTGAACTTTTAAGTAATCTCATCTCCACTTTTTCTCCGTGGAAAACCGGCATGATGTTGACACGAATATCTATGTTTATATCTTCAAGCTCAAACTTAAAGCGTCCATCTTGAGGAACGCGGTGTTCGTCTATAAGCAAATTGGCCAGCACCTTAACTCTGGCAACCAAAATCGGCGTGATAATCTTGGGCATATTGAGAATCTCCTGCATTATTCCGTCCACCCTGTAGCGAATAAGTATCTCGTTGACAAGCGGTTCAAAGTGAATGTCTGAAGCGCCTAAAACCACGGCATGTTCTATTATACTGTCCAAAATGGAGACAATGGGAATAGACTCGGCCATTTTCGCCAAGCCGGCTTCTTGGTCATTAACAAGCGAAAAAGACTTTTCTATATTTTCCGAGACTATTTTATTGAAATCAGAACCAATCTTTTTCTTATATTGCTTAAGACCGTATTTAAAACTGGACAAAGTCGTATAATAAACTTCCACCCAGCAGTCAAATTTTGCCCTGACAAATTCAATAGTGTCATAATCAAGAGGATCCACCATCGCCAATTTGGCGATTTTTTTCTTGGCGTCAAATTCAAAGATTATGGCATTTCTGGCTTTGGCGAAAGTTTCCGGCAGCATTTCAAGCGTTTCAAAAGCTATTGTTTCATCTTTCAAATCAACGATTTTGACTCCAAAATAAGGCTGCAAAATTTCAGCCAGATAATTTTCCGTTATAATTCTTTGCCCCATCAAAACATCAAGAATATTCTGCCCAGACATGACAGATTCATCCTTGGCCGCTTGGTAGTCAGCCTCATCCAAAATATCAGAACTCAAGAGAAGTGATTTTAATTTTTCTTCGGCAATTCTCATTGCCATCATTATACCATAATCAAATTTTTTTAGGATACTATTCTTTGCGAGCACCACCCCACTTGGAAGCTTCGCTTCCAAGTGGTAGTATTTGAGTATATGAAACGCAAGGTAAATTTTGTGACAGGCGAGTTTTATCATATTTACAATAGAGGCGTTGACAAGAGAACAATCTTTTCTGATACCTATGATATGAAAAGATTTTTTCAAAGCATGGAAGAATTTAATGTGGAAAAGGCTATAGGTAGTATTTATGAAAACTCATTTTTGAAGAAAAACCAACTTGGAGGCGAGGCCTCCAAGTTGGTGAATTTTGTTTGTTATTGCTTAAATCAGAATCATTATCACTTTGTTTTAGAGCAGGTTTTAGATGGCGGCATTGAAAAGTTTATGCAAAAACTTGGAACAGGATACACTATGTATTTCAACAATAAATACAAAAGAACAGGATCTCTTTTTCAAGGAGTTTTTAAAGCATCACATATAAATTCCAACGAATACCTCTTGCATGTTAGTGCTTATGTTAATTTGAATAATCGTGTTCATAAAATAGATAACAGTTTAAGTTGGAACAGTTGGAATGAATATATCGGAGAGAAACCAAGCGATTTTTGCAAGAAAGACATTATTCTCGGGCAATTTGACAACAAAGATGAGTATAAAAAATTTGCGGAAAGCTCTCTTGTTGATATCTTGGAAAGAAAAGGAAATGAAAAAGATGTTGAAAATCTCTTATTGGAGTAAGTAATATGAATTGAATATATGACAACTTGGAAGCTTCGCTTCCAAGTTGGGTAAAAACAAAGAAAAACCGCCTGTTTTAAGAGGCGGTTTTTCTTTAAGCGATTTAAACCTGAAATCTACAAAGACAGTTTTGATCCAATCTCATAGCGGCCAGTTTCATTGCCACCATCAGTTGTCATCTTGTCTAAATATTCAGAACTCTCAAGAACAGTGCTGACCTCAAAGGTTTTATCGCTAGAATTGCATTTATACCAATATGCGTAGTCTCCGCTATTAGTAGGATCTAGCGGCAAGTTTGATATCGGAGAACCTCCTCGCAATGTGCTAAAGTTTACCGGAATCCAACCTGTGCTATCTACCGGCATATCAGGAGTCGTTGAACTGCTTTTAAGACTGCCGCAACTCGTATCCGCCATATTACCGCCTAAATATGGCGTTGAAGTGCCGGTGAGATACAAGCCAAGAGCGGTTTTCAAAGTTGCCAAATCGGACATTCTTTGAGTGTCCCTGGCTTTCTTCATGGTCTCCGCCGGATTGAGCACCAAAATGAGGGTAACCGACAAAACAGCGATTATGCCGATGACGATTAGAAGCTCCAGCAATGTAAAACCACTTTTTCTATTGTTTGCATCTTTCATAAATTGTTTAAATTTTTCTAATAATTAATAATAAATTTTACGATTGTTTATATTATATTACAGGCGTCTTAAGCTTGCAAGAATTCCACTTGGAAGCGAAGCTTCCAAGTGGATTATTCCAAGTATTGCTTGACTTTGCTCACTATCTCGTTAATTTTTGAATTTGATTTTACCACGTACTCCGCGACTCCCAAATCTTTGGCTTTTTTGATATCAGAATCTTGACCAAGATTGGAAAGCACGATAACCGGAATATTTTTCCATTTTTCTTTCTTTTTCATAGCCGCCAAAACATCAAATCCATTCGTTATCGGCAACATCAAATCAAGCAAGACAATATCCGGGATTTTATTTCCATAAAGCATGGCCATCGCCTCATTCCCGTCGCTTGCGATCATTACTTCAAATCCTTCTTTTTCAAACTTGACTTGATAAATCTTTATCAGAAATTTATCGTCCTCCACGACAAGAATTGTTTTTTTATTTTCTTTTTTGTCCGCCATTTTGCTATTATATAATTTTTATCGTCTTTCCGCCATCATACCGCCAATTTCACTTCTCCTTTTTGACGCTTCATACCCGTCATCGGAATGGTAAAATAAAAAACGGATCCGTCAAATTCTGACGACTCAAACCATGTTTTGCCGCCCCATCCTTCCACTAGCAGCCTAACGAGAGACAAACCCAGCCCCGAGCCTTCGGGCACCGCCTTTAAAGCGTTGGTCGCGCGGAAAAATTTTTCAAAAACTTTGTCTTGTTGGTTTTTCGGAATGCCGATGCCTTTGTCTCTTATTGAAAACTCCACAAAATCCTCGCGGGCGATAATTTTTATTTTAATCAAGCCTTCTTTAGGAGAATAGCGGATTGAATTGGAAACCAGATTTTGAATAACTTGCCCGACCATGTCTTTATCCAAAAATATTTTAGGCAAAGGCTCCGGATCTATAATGATTTCTATTTTCTGTTTCTTTGATTCTACAACGGAATCAAAGATGGAAATGATATTTTTCGTCACCTCTTTCAAATCGCTCGGCCGTGGTTCAATTATAACCCTGCCCGCCTCCACTCTGGCTATTTGCAGCAAAAGATTCACGACCGCTATCATACGCTCCGTTGATTGATAAATACTAGATGTGAAATCTTCCTGCTCTTTCGTCAATTTTCCAACATCGCCGTTTAAAAGCATTTCGGAAAACCATTTTAAAGAAGTGAGCGGGGTTCTGAGCTGGTGAGACGCGGTGGAAATGAAATTCATTCTCGCTTCGTTGAATTTTTTTTCAATTGAAGCGTCTTGAAAAACTATTATTTTTATAAAATTTTCTTTTTTGCCATAATCCGTAGTAGTAGTAGTAGTAGTAGTAGGAAAAAATTTACCGGAGACAGTTTCAAAGAAAATATTATCTTCCAATTTTATTTGCCTATCTTGAACTATCGCGGAATCATCCCATGAGATTTTTTCTTTGCCTTTATGAATAAAGATTATTTTGCGAATATCAGCGCCTTGCATCTTACCAAAACTGACGCCAAGCAAATCTTCGGCTGATTTATTCATCATCAGCAGGTGAAAATTATTGTCAATAACCAATAAACCGCTGCCCATCGCGGAAACGATTTTTTGGGTCTTGTTTCTTTCATTTTTTAAACTCTTTTGTATTGCCAGCAAATCGTCAAAGATATTAAACACGATTTCAGAGGTGCGTTTGGCGTCCTCATTCATAATTTCAAGTTCTTTTACTTGCTGACTTAATTTTTCGTTAAAAATCTTTTTTTCCACAACTCTGCCTAATTGCGATCCAATTTGATTGACAACGCCTAAAAAATAGTAGTCCGGTTTAAATATGTTCTCGCAAAAAAATTCCATGACCGCCGTTATTTTGCCTCCACTTATTATCGGCAAACCAAAGGCTGCCTTTAAACCCAATTCTTTTCCCATTCTTGATCTGGGAAAATTAGAATCTTTGGTAATGTCCACTATCCAAGCCGGCTTGCCGATGCCCAAAATTCTGCCGGGCAATCCCTCGCCTATCACAAAAACCGTTTTCATCGTCAGCTCGTAAAAGTTTATGAATTTTTCTCTATCGCTTATAAACCACAAATCGGAAGGCTCCAGCAAGTTTTGCTCATTAACAAAATAGATATGTCCGACCGGCCAATCAGTAAACAGACAAATCGCGTTGAGCACAAGCTGAAACGCCTCTTCCGCCGTCGCGCTCTCGTTGGCAGAAAAAGCCGATATCTGCAAAAGATTGTTAAGCCCTTGAAGATACTGGGCTTCGTTTTCTTTTCCCGCGGCGGATGGAAATTCCGTTATTGTTTTATTTTTCAGCTTGAACATTTAAACGCGATACATTGAAAAAATAATGCTCGGGATGACCGGCTCATTGAGCGGCTTTGTCGTTAAAAGCCCCATTCCGTTATTGATGGCGCTTACGGACATCATTACTTTTATTATATCCCCGGCTTTAAACGGCATCACTGCCTGGCACACCAGCACGTAGGTGTCGCCAACCACCAAGCTTGATGGGACGCTGGCGCGGACGTTGCTGTTTGGAACATCTCTGTCGTTGACACTTAACCATAGATCAATGAAACGCAACAACGAACCGGATGTTCTTCCCACCTGGCCGGCCGCCACGATGAAATAAATTCCGTCACTGACAATCTCTATATCCTCAGGATTATTTTCCTCGTTGTGTTTAACGCCGGAAATAAAATCGTTGGTATTGAACTTCACCGGAACAGGATCGGTGGTTACAGGCTGTTGATCGGAAAGGTCAGATAACTGCGCGAAAACAGGTAAATTATTTATTTTTTGCTCTTGTTCCATATTGATTTGACTTAATAGATTACCAATAAATAAAGACTCCGTCTTCTTCCGCGACTATCCTTGTCTCCAATTCCGCCATTGCCGCCGACAAATCGGAAGAGAAGGAAGCAGTGTCGTTTTGTATCATTTCCGCTTTATCGTATCTTTGAGTAAAATCTTTAACTACATTCAAAAGTTTCGTCATTTCCGCGATAAATTCCTTTATATCGTCAATGTCAAATCCCTGCCCTTCCATCTTTTTTAAAAGGGGTTGATAAAAAGCGCAATTTTCAAACTCAGCGTGATTGGCCAATTCAATATTGAATTTTCGCAGTTTATCCGGAATATCTCCAAAATCAGACCGACTTTTTTTAATTTCATCCGATATCTCTTTTAATTTGTTTTTAAGATCAACGTGTTGACCCTTTAACACTTGGATAGTGTCTCCCGAGCAAGCCCCGTCATTTGAAAATTCTTTTTGATCAGACATATATTTTTTTATTGATTAAATTTGTTTTTTAAACTTTCAACCTCTTTTTTTAATTCCAAGATTCTCAATTCTCTTCCGAAAGACAGCTTTTTAAACATCTCCAGCTCCTTTATCTTTTCTTCCATTACGGCTGTCCTTGTTTTCAGAACATCATCCTGTTCTTTTTTTATTTTCTCAAAAACTTCAATCTTCTCGCGCAACTCTTTTTCCAACGACAAAACCAGTTTCGTGAAATGACTTTCTTTTTCTTTCAAGTCTTGTTTAATCACCTCCACTCCTTCAAGCATATTATTGAAAGCGAAAGATATATTTCCAAGTTCGTCTTTCGCCTCAACGGGAAATCGTATGTTGAAATTATTATCGGCTATCTCCTTGGCTTTTATAGCGATTAAATTCAACCGGCGGTAAAAATTTTTGGCCAAAAGCAATGAGCCTCCAATCGCGACAAATAAAGCCACGGAAATGCTTCCGAAAATGTTACCTCCGGCTCCTTTCAAAACATTAGCTATTTCCATTAATTGAGTTTCGGCTATTATAACAAGACCGTCTTCTTGGAGGCAAGAGGAGCTGCCGAACACTTTTTCTCCAAAATAATTCACGTACTCTTTTACCCCCTCTTTCGCGTTGTCAAAGCAATCAATGACAAGTTCGGTCTCATTGTGCAGTTTCAGAAAAGCGTCTCGGACAAATCTGGAATCGGAAACAAAAAGACGGTCGCGATTCACCATATAAATTTCAGCGGTTTTATAAAAATTCAACGGAGAATCGTTTTCTCCGCCAAACAAAACATTCGCGAGATCATTGCTTTTGGCAAAATGCATAAGCATTATTGCATCTATAGGCTCCTCGTTTCCATTTTCAGGATTTAAAACAAATAATCTTGTCGTGGTGCGAATCATCGATTCTAAATATTCGTCTTGTTCTATCACTGTCGCGCTCGTGACAAAAACTTCTTTACTTTCGCTTCGTATCGCTTCATTGTATCTTAATGATTTATTTCTTATCTCCTCCAACCCTTCATCAAGACCGATTCTGTCTTGGCGCGAAGAAGCGATGACTACTCCGTTTTTATCCAAAATGTCTATAATTTTTACCGATGGGTCATAAAGTATTTTTTCTTTTTTTAAATAATCGCTTAATTCCGCAACCGCATCTTCCGAACCGGATTTTACAATCTCTTCCGTCAGTTTCTTTATTTTCCCATCGGATGCCCAGTCAACCGTTCTAACCTTTATCGCTTCAATAAAAGACAAATACGCCGATGCCGACACGCTCGTCAGAGAATGCAGCATATTTTCCGTCTGTATTTTGGTCAAATTGACGGAATAATTCCTGACATAGAAAAATAATCCTCCAAACAAAAAGAAATAAAACGCGAACAGCAACAAGAAAAATTTGGTGAAAAATTTCATTTATCTAATCCTATTGTAATAATAATATCGTATTTGTTTTCTTTGTCCAAATCTTCTATCATAACCGGCTCGTATTTTTTACCGACAGACTCATTTAAAATATCGGTAAAATCTTTTTTCTCCGGCTTGATTTTTATGATTGTCTCCGGTGTTATTTTAGGAGCGTTTCCGATTTCAGTTGATATAAAACCGTCTTTAACCAATATCTCTTTTAATTCAGCCGCCACTCCATTTTTCCCGGACCCGTTCAAAACCATTATTCTTATAGAGGTTTTGTCCAATTCAATCTTAACCGGCTCCGAGCTTGAGGCAGAAACCTGTTCCTCCAACTGGATTGGTGTATCTAACGCTTCCGGAGAAGATGACGAAACCGCCAACGCGTCATTAATCTGCGAAACAGGGACGGCAATTTTATCGCCAATTTTCTTCTTAACCGATTCAAAAGTTTCCAAGTCAACCTTTGTCATTTTTGATTCAAGCAACTCATTATTGACAGAAAAAGCCTTATTGAATGAAGCGGAAAGAAACCTGACAGAGTATACAAAGAAGAAAACAGTGGTCACTATCATAACTCCGGTGGAAATCGGATAAATTATTTTTTTGAATTTTATTTTTTTGATGTTAGACATTTGTTGTATTTCACCTGACATTCAATCTTGCTTTCATTGCTATGGAAGAATTATCCAGCCAGCCAAATTGGCCGGATCTTATTTCCAGAGAATAAATGGAGGAAAAATAAGGCAAATTTTCAAAGTCTTTCATATAATTTATCAAGGTAATCAAGTTTCCATTAAGAGTAACCGTGTAATCTATGGCCTTTCCGTTTGGATCGCTGAAGCTCAAATTTTGAGACAACGACTGCTTTTGAGCCAAGTTTTCCAATGCCCCCATAAAAGAGAGAATATTATCGGCGGGAGGAAAAGCGTTGGTGATTCTCTCCGCTCCATTACCCAGAATTTTAAAATCATTTTCCAAACGAGCGTTCATTTCGCTTCTTTTTTCCAAAGCCATATTGGCGGCACGGCTTTCGGCGACGAAGCTGGATATTCCTGCTATTTTCTTGCAGGAATAAGAAATTATAATGGTAGCAATTACAATAGATAATATTATTTTTGCCGATTGCTTGACTATAACCGTATAAAATTGTTTTTTACTCAGCATGTTTGTCTATTACTCGTTTAACATAATCGGAGTTTTTAATTTGAAGGTCATGGAAAAAGGGATATTTTCTTTCATTCCCACATTGTTTATCGGCACATTGACTTCCGTTATCAAAGGAGATTCTTCCATTATTTTTTTAAACAAATTCAATTGAGGCCGGCTTTTGGCAATCCCCGCCATATTAAAGTAATCATTCACGGAAGACGCGGATAAACTGCTTACGGTTATGTCATCTATTTTTCTCGCTTTCAGTTCTTCTAGAGCGACGCTCCATTTTGGGGTTTCGTTAAGGATTTTATTTGCCATTGCCACCAACTCGTTAAACTGAACGGCTTTTTCTTCCAAACCGGCTCCGCTTGGATTTGGATTTGAATTTAAAATTGAAAGCTTGTCGTTAAAATTCTGCCTCAAGGAAATCATCATAATGAGCGTGGCTATGAAAGCAAAAGAAAAAAAGACGGATAAGCCGATAACCGCGCTGGAAATAAAATGCATAAAAGAAATGGCTCTTTGTTTTTCGTAAGCTTCTTCCGTTCCTATCGGCATCAGACTTACAATTGTATCGGACGAACGCGGCAAATTACCTCTTATGGCTGCTCCGACAGCGACAATCCACCTCGGCAAATCACTTTTAATTTCTTCTTTCGGCTCTATGTTTGCCACTAACTTTGGTTCTATCTGAATAGGTAAATTTTTAAAAGAAAAAGATTCTCCTTCGTTGTTTACAATTACAGTTCCGCGAACATTATTTTTAGTTTCATATTCATAATAATCAATAATTCTGGATAATTCTTGGTCAAAATCTTTCTGGTTGGGGTAAAAATTATTCAGCAAGAATCTGGAAAAATGGACTGCTTTCCCGCGAGTCAATAAAACATTAAGTCCGCTTTTTTGTTTCATCAAAATAGCGACTGAATAATCGCCTTCATCTCCAATAGCCCTCGCGGCACTTTGACCGTTTGTTTCTATGGCTACCGCTTTAAAACCGGCTTCAGTCAAAACCGCGATATAATCATCTATCACTTCTTTGGGAATGGCGGATAAAAATACTTCATTTCTTCCCTCATCTTCCATTTTCTCCCAATCCAAATATGCGTTTTCCGGTCTAAGTGGCAATTGGAAATCTATATTTAACTTCATGGCTTCTTCCAATTTTTCTCCAACCACTGTTTTGGGAAATGAATACACTTTAGAATAAACTTTTTCCGAAGGAATGGAGACCGCAACGAAACTGATTTGAACTTTTGATTTTTTGAAAAGTTCTTTAAGCGTGGAAACAAGGACGGCTTTATTGATTATTTTTCCATTTTCAATCGTCTTCTTTCTAAGGGACTTTTCCCCGATTGGTCTGACGTAAAATTTTTCCGCTTTTGGTTTTTTAGCCTCTTTTTTAAGTGGCGATTTTACCAACTTTTTCCAGCTGGAAAAAGTTCTTTCTTTTCTTTCTTCCGCCTTTTCAAGAATGGCAAGGCGAACATAGCAGTCGTTTATTTCCAAACCGGCTATAACTTCTTCTCTTGTAAAAAATTTCAGCAGATCCATATTTTCAAAATTATACCAAACCATGCTCGCTAAAGCATTTTGAATATTCTTTATCTTTGATTTTTATATGTTCAGAAAGCCACTGTTTCAGAAATAACATCATCTCTTCGCCAACATCTTCTCCTTTCTCATATCTATTTTTAAAATCAGCTATCTTTCTTTCGTAAAAATGATGTTCTTCCGTATGGCTTTCAGTCTTGTCATATTTAAATTCTTTGAAGTATTTTTCTTCGGTGCCGAAGTGGAATTCAACATAAGCCGCTAAATCAAGAATGATGTTTTCTATAGACTCTGCTTTACCGCCATGAATATTGTTTGTCGCGACATAAAGGTCGTCTATCAATTTAAATAATTTTTTATGCTGAGCATCTATTATTTTGATGCCAACGCTATAACTCTGATCCCATTCAAAAAATGTCATAGTGATATTATATCATAATTAATTTATCATCTCACTCCACGTGGTTGTGGATATCTCGCCATCAAGTAACGAGTCAAAAAAAAGAATTTCCAATTATTGAAGTATACTTTATAAATTATTAAATTTTTCTATGGATAGATTGGCTTGTTTTACAACTATATTGTGAAGCGTGCCGATAGGCACGTCTTTATTGCCGCCATGCAGGGGCACGGTAACAATTTTATCCGCATTTTTCAGATAAACATGGCTTCCTCTTTGGTGAGTTTTTATAAAACCGATGGATTCCAATTTCTTGATAACTTTTTTGGCTGACAGAGGATTAAGTCTAGGCATTGGTCGGAGCGAATATTTTTATGTAAGTTCCTTCAGAGTGAAATGACGGTTTTGGCATTTCCGCCTTTTCTTTCATAATAGTTTCCATATAACCAAGAGCGGCCTCTTTGACATTAGCTTCAGCTTCAGCGAAAGAATCGCCAAAAGACGACACATGATTTAATTCCGGTATCACCGCCGTCACCTTTTTGCTCTTTTTATCAACTTCGTATTCAATTTTATACGCAAATTCTCGCTTTTTCATATTATACACAGATTACACCTATAATTTTAAAATAGCAAATATAAATTTTGCGCGATTGTGCGATACCGGATGTCCAATATTTGAACTAAACTAATTGGTTATCTCTCTCCACGTGGTTGTGGATATCTCGCCATCAAGTAACGAGTCAAAATATACGTCCACTTGAATTTTTCTAATGTTGTTATTAACTCGCCCTTCTGAAACTATGACCTTGGGAGAATTGTCCGAGCTGACGGTAATTCTGGCGCAGCCTTCATTGGCCGAACAGCCGCTGGTTTTATAACTGATAGTATAACAGCCGCTTGACGGAGAATCGCAAGTATAATTTTTGTTTCTGGCTATCCTCATAAGAGCGTCTTGAGCTCCGGCTTCCGCGTAATACAAAGCATTGGAAGATCTTGCGGAGCTAAGCGTCATTGAACTTTCCAAAAAGCCAGACAGAGCAACGCCGGTGCCAACAACCAAGATCATCGCCATTAGACCAATGACAATGGGCAAAGAAGCAAAGCCAGTATGACATTTGACTTGGAGGTCTCGCCTCCAAGTGGCTTCCATTCCAGTTTTGAGTTTTGACATTTTAATTTTCATTTATTTTCTAATCCCTACCGTCGTCTTTCGGCTTTCTATATATTGCTGTTCAGGATTAAGGCTTCTAAAACTTGAGGTGGCCATAATTTCAACACTAGTATAAGTTTGGTTAAGTATCGTATTGGTCGTCTCAAGTCTCTTAAACATCAATCCGGTAATTTCCGTGAGGCTGGAAGTGATGATCTCCGGCCCGGAACCGGCCGTTCGTTGAAGACGATTGTCGCTGGTAGTGGAATAAGAGATAGTGTTTCCGCCGACAATCAAGGTGAGAATACCTGTTGGAATAGCCGTATCGGAAGGGGTGATTATGTTAGCCGAAGAAGTTGCCGATCTTATGTCTTGGGCTATTTTGTCAAAAACAAAACGAAGATTTGAGCTCACTTCCGTTCTTGAATCGGAAGCTCCCTTGCCTTTGTTTATGGACATAAATATACCGGAAACCACTCCGCTTATTATGGCAAGAACGGCAAGATAAATCAGAAGTTCAAGCAAAGAAGAACCCTTGGAAAATTTCCAATTTTCAATTTTCAATTTCAAATGAATTTTCATTTTTAAAATTTTCAATTAATCTTACGGGCTCCAACTTACCACTACGTCATTTACTGTCGGCGTATAATCGCCGCCCGTTACGCAATCATTGGAACACAGCATGACTTTATATCGGTAATATCTTTTATTGTTTAACTGTGGATAGCACTTTACCTCGGCAGGAGTATTCGCGTATGGCGAAGCCGGTTCAAACCAACCACTGCCGTCACAACCGGCTCCGCCGATATAATTCCACGGACCGGACGAGCTGTTTGAAGTCGCCATCTGGAATCTTACTTTTCCGGTATTGCCCGTTCCGAGACTTCCTTTCCATAAAATGGAATTATACGCGGCGCCGGATGAACCGGTGTCAAATATGGAAGAATAGACCAATCCGGACACGACATATGCTCCGGTTTGCGTCGGGGGAATAATCTTGGTGTATGTAACTGTTAACTTAGCGTTAACCAAATTGACAATATTGTTGGTTTTTAAATGAATGTATCTGGTGTACTCACCGGCTTCTCTGGCGAAAGTTTTAAAATAATCTGTAACGTCATGATTGACGCTAAATGATGTCGGACGGCCTGATGAGTTTATGACGTAAGTGGCATCATAAGAAACCGGCGTGGAAGCGCTATTATCAACCGCCACATCCAAGTTTACCGATGAAGGATCGGCCACGCCTTTTATCTCTATAAAAGCGCTTTTGATGTCATCCAAAGGATCGCCGATGGAAAAAGTAAAAGATCTGTCATCGGTTCCATTAAGAGGAGTAGCTCTTTGAAAGAGATGGTACTTTGTCTTTTTGGTCACCACCTGAAAATCAACATCAGCATAAATTTGCGAAACTCTATATTCCGCGTCTTCCCATGAGCCACCGACCTGAACAGTCTTAACCCCCGCTTCAAGATTGGTCAAATCGGAAGTGGACCAGCTGGAGCTGGTGGAAGGATTGACACTCCAATAAGCGCTACAATATTTATAACCCGAAGAATCCAAACCGGAACAAGCCGTGCCTTCATAATCGGCGCCGGCCACTCTTAAAACCGGCCGAATCTCCTCAGCCGTGCCGACAACCTTCACATAAGAAATGACCCTGACTCCATTTATCGTTCCGGACAAAGAATAATTTTCAAGATTATAAGTCTGGAACGCGCTAGGAACGGAAGCGGTGTTATAACTCGCGTCTCCGTCGTTGTTTGGATAATCGTCAATATCGGCATATGTTCCGGTCCAATCCGAATGATAACCGGAAGCATCAGGCAATAAAACCTTCGCTTCGGCCGTTGTATTGAAAAAGAATGAAGCAATCAAAATTGCAAGGATCAATACTGACAATTTTTTCATAAATTTTTAATCCTATTACTGAGCTTTTGTAGAGGTTACACCCCTTGAGGTTGTTAACGTGTAGCGCCATGCCTTGAGATCCGTGTTGTAATACAGGGTTAGCGCCGATATCGTGGCATCCGAGTATTGAGGCAATTCCTGTAAACCGATAATCGCTTCATTTGAGTCTCTAAAATTTATCGGCAGATCGACGCCGACTGCCGATAAATCAATTTCTTTTTTGGAAACGATTTGGTCAGCCTGGATTATCACCTCGTATCCTTTGCCATTTTTTAATACTGAGGAAAATACCAACTGCCATTGACTGGATTTTCCATCAAGAGTAACCGCGCCCAATGATTTCACCATCGCAACTTTTGCGTCAGAAGACCACTCTTGCGCCGCCGGCATAGCTAGATCATAACTGCCTTTTACGGTTAAAATAGCTTTTGTAACAATAATTTTCTCTCCATCGTTTTTGGGAACAAGCGGTGTTTGTACATTGCCTTCACCGCCAAATCTACCTTCAGTTAAAGTGACTTTTTGCGTATCAGGTATTACCAGATCTTCATCTATAACTTTGGGTTTCTCTTTTTTATCTGCCATAAATGACAAATTATCGCTTTTATCATCCCGCAAAAAATAAACAGCCGAAAAAATAAATAACACTCCAAAAACAGAGCCAAGAGAAAGATAAATAATTTTATTTCTGTTTTGGCGAATAATTGCTGTTTCTTTTTTATTTTTTGATGAAGCCATAGTTATAAAAAATTAATTGATAATTGTTGTTTGTAAGTTTTTGGTTTTATTGCACTGGCGTATGATAATATGTTACCACAATTTTCGCCGAAAGGGCGGTAATATTGGTGCTTGCGTCAACAACCGTCACTTTGAGTGTATTGGAATTGGTCGGGTTTGACGGAGTGGCTATATTCAAATCAGAAGCTGAAACTTCATGAATGATGGCAAAAGGTGTCGTAGCGCCGGTTGCCGTTCCTACCGTATAAGTCGCGGCTGTTGCCGAATTAACCTGAACTGTTACTTGCGATGGCGGCGCGGAATCAGTGGAGAAAACTCCCGTAATTTCCACAAAAGCGCTCTTAATATTATATCCGCTTTCCGGAATCTGCGCGGTAAAAGTTTGAGAATACTGGCCATCGGATTGGTTCAATGCCGTCTGTTTGGATGTTACGAAAAATTCAGTAGTTCTGGTTTCCGCCTTGCTCGTGGTAAAAGTACAAGAAGTGTCGCCGCCCAAGCCATAACCTTTGCTTGTTTCATTCCCCGCCTCGTCTTTTGAACGCGCTCTGTAATAATAAACCGTATCAGGACTTAAGCCGGTGAGTATGATTTGCTGAGGGTCGCTGTTGTATCCGGAACTTGGCGCGCCGCAAGTTTCATTGCCGCTTCCCTGCGAACAAACGGAAGAAGTAAAATTCGTCGTGGTGCTGTATTGAACTTGCTTCGTGAAAGTTGAGGACATAGCGTCTGTAAGATACCAGATGATAGTCGCCCCGCCGGCGGTCAAACTGCCGTGCATCGGGCAAGAAGTGGTTATGGCCGGCGCCGTCGCGTCTATGTAAAAATCCACATCGTTTGGATCCGTATTCCCGCCAAAAGAAACCCAATCGCTCGGATAATCACCGGTGCCATCACAAGCGGATGTGTGCGTTCCGCCTTTATTGTGGCAAACTCTGGCTTGCCAATGATATTGGGTATTAGTGGAAAGAACGGTTGAAACTTGCCCCGTGGCAGGACCCGGGCCGGCTTGTCCCGTGCCTTCCGCCGTTACCGCGTTGGTAAAGGCCACGCCCACCGCTTTGGCTTCTATCTGCGGATAAAGAGTTCCGCCAGAAACTGAAGCTTGCATTGTCATCTGGAAATATATAGTGGTGGAACTGGCCGCCCCTCCAACGCTTATTGAATCCGTGTAGCCGGAATTTTTGAATTGATCGAGGACGGACGGGTTGCTAGGAGTATTGGAAAGCAAGGTTAAGTTTAACGCGTTGGAATCATATCCGTTTGACTTAACAACGACATTTCCAGAAGCGGCGCCGGTCGGCACTTTTACATTAACGCCAACCGTGGAAGAATCTCCGTTCGCCCAAGTATTAAGCAATGTCGCGTCAACGGCATTGTAAAAAGTTATTTTATTGTCCGCGTCAAGCGCGCCCGGGCAGCTTGCCGCGCCGGCTTGACACAAATGATTGCCGATAATTTCCACATTATCACCCACAGCCGGATTAACCGGATTAAATTCCGTTATCTTCGGCAACACCCTAAACCCATTGGAATCGTAAGCATTATCTTCTTTTGAACCGGTATCGGCGGCTCTGGTGATTTTAATATCTCCGAGATAAACATTATCCGCTATTGAGGTAGGAACAACCACGGTAATGGCGGTATCAGACCAAGTAACATCAACGGCTGGAACGAGAATGTCGCCAAAATTACCGATAAAATTAACCGCGCCTTCCGTAACTCCGAATCGTTTGCCATCAATGTTGATATTATCAGCTTCTCTGGCTTGAGTGGGTATATTGGTAACCTCCGGGTAAATATAAAAATCTCGTCTTGCATCATCTTGTGTTCCTCCGACAGTCGCCAACAGGCCTTTTCCTGATGCCGCTGTTCCTCCATAAGTGGTTACTTGAGTTGACGGAATAGTCGCTGAAATAGTGGTGTTGTTGGCGTTGTTACAAGTGAGAGTTGTGCCTTCCACTTGGATTGATATAGAACCACAAACCGTGCCGAAGCCGGCGCCGGTGATCGTAATATTTTGACCATTCCTTGCGCCAAGATTATTTAAAACAGCCTCGCTAATGTTGTCGTAGGAAGTAACATTTGGACGGATAGTGGTGGAGCCGGAAAGCTGAACCGGATAGGTTCCCGCTTTAGTTGTGCCGTTTTGCAAAGTAAAATCTGTTGAACTGGTTATTTCCAAATCAATCGCCTGCCCGCCAACAGCACCCATCGCAATATCAAAAACGACATAAACGCAAGTGTAATTACTCCCAACCGTCACCGGTATGCTTAAACCCGAAAGCGTCATTTTGTCTGTCGTAACATCAAAAGTATCACTCACTAATGTTTCAGTTCCATTATACGCGCAAGTAGCAACTCCGCTTTCGTATCTTATGCCCGCGTTAGCGCTTAAATTCGCGTTCGCGTTCACAGTGCCGGCTTCGGAAATAGTCAAAGCAGTAATAGTATCTGCGCTTCCGCTTGTTTGCTGAAAAGTAAATGCCGCGCCAACATATTGACCGGTGGCACCGGAATCAAGATTGACTGTTTGCGTTCCGCTTGAAGCCGCCGTAACTTGCGGTGGTGCTGATGTCGTCCCAGAACCCGCAGTACTCAAACCTGTTTGATCTCCATCCTCGTTTTTCGCTTTTGATTGAAAATCATATAGTGTGCCAGCTGTTAGTCCGTTGATAGTTAAGCTGGTAAGTTGCGTATCAGTTAACCAAACTTCGGTCACTGAAGCGTTACCTAAAGCATTCACCCATTTGCCATTCCAGTTGGCATCAGCAGTAGTAACCTGCACCGCAAAATTAGTTACGGGATTAGAAAGAGGGTTTCCATTTTCGTTGTTGGTAATAACAAGAGTGGTTTCAGTCGGAGAACCAACAGCCGGCGCAGTCGGCGTGTTAGCAGAAGTATATAGAGTAGTAATACCGGAATATCCGGTCTCGTTTGGAGTGCCAGCGTTGTCGCGCGCCTTTACCTTATATCCATAACATTTGTTTACCGAAAGCCCTGTGTCGCTATAAGTAGTGCCTGCCTGCCATCCACTATCCGCCGCACCTATGCCGACATTTGCACCAACACAAGCAGTGGTATCCAAAGCGAAATAATAACTAACTGGTGGAGTAGTGGCATCAGTGGCGGTGGTGGCAGTCATATCAATCTGCGTGGCGCTCGTATTTGACGGAGCCGTAGCAAAAGTCATTGGGTCGGGTGTTGGAGGTGTGGTGTCATTGGCAATAGTAAAAGTCAAGCCATTGCTTGTATATGGACTTCCCCCTCCTGTAGTAACCGTTACACTGTATCCGCCATTGGTTAGCGTTGGAGCATTAGCGATGATTTCAATATGAGTAGGTATGCCTGTAACTGTGGCATTAGCAGTTCCCCACTTTACATCATTACCATCGTCGGGAGTAGTGTTGAATGTAACGGCGGAGGGACAGGCTCCTGTTTGACACAAGTGATCGCCGGCAATAGTAGTGGATTGACCGTTCGGACCGGTATTTGGTGTGAGTGAAATAATTCTTGGTAAAATTCTAAATCCATCTGCCGAATATGCTAACCCTGTTTTGGAGTCAGAATTTCTGGTAATTCTAATATCGCCAAGATAAATACTGTCGCTCAAAGTAGTTGGCACAGTGACGGTAATAGAGGTATCTGACCAAGTAATACCACCTGTGGCAGGAACAGCAGCGCCGAAACCACCGACAAAATCAATAGTGCCTGCAGTAGCTCCAAAGTGATTTCCACCAAAAGTAATACTGTCGTTTTCTTTGGCCGCATCGCCACCGGGCCAGCTGGTGATTTTAGGAAGGATGATAAAACCAGCGGAATTATCAGATAAGGTATTGTCTCCTTCTGTTCCTTGATAGGCGACAACAGTAACCGAGTTGTTGGCGTCATTAATAGCTGAAGGTACCACTGCTTGAATAGAAGTATCTCCCCAAGTTGATATTGTTGCCGCTACTCCATCAATAGTTACCTTGTTAGTTCCTTGAGTTGTGCCAAATCTTGTACCGGTAATAGTAACAGTGTCGCCTTCTTTTGCTTCACCTACACCAGAGGGAGAGATGGAAGTAATATCTGGATATACTTTGAACGATAGAGGTGTGGTGTCCGCTTGAGAGTTAGCGGTAACTGTAAGATTGTTTCCATAAACGGTGATGGCTGATGGAATATTGAATGTAATAGAGGCAGCTGACCATGCTGTAACATTAGCAGTTGGTATTTGATAAGTTCCCACCTTGACATTGTTGGTGGCAGTAGAACGGTTAGCCGCTCCCGGATCAGCTCCGAAATTAGTACCGGTGATGACAATGGTTTGACCAACTCTCGCTCCGAGATTATTCAATCCCGATTCAGTGCTGTTGGTGAAAGAGGTGGCGTTGGGTGGCGTCGCCGCAGGCGTAAAAGTCCCAATAGCAACCCCGACATCATAGTTGCCATTGGTATCACGGCTGAAAACTTTGTAAGTGTAGGCCTGTCCATTAGTCAAAGCAGTAGTAGTACAACCAGCACTTCCTCCTGTACCATCAATCTTGCTTTGAACAGCGGAAGCAGTGGAGGAAATGACACAAGCGACAGTGGCAGTGGTAATAGTGTTACCGGCAGAATAGGCCGAGCCTTCGGCTGGGACTTCAGAACCAGCAGTGCCAGAAGCCCAACGGAGAACAACGGAACCAGAAGTGGTATTAAAATCAGCAGAGTTAGAAGCTGTCCAATTGATAGTGTTAGCAGTATCTCCGGCTGTACCAGAAACAGAAGTGGCGCCATTAGGTGAAAGGTTATCTAAAGTCATAGTAGCGCTACCAGAGTCAGTGCCCGCTTGTGTAGCATTGCCACTGGTAAAGCCAGTCACTGTGGCAGTGATAGCATACGAAGCGCCAGGAGGAACAGGCATAGAGCCGTGTGCTTTAGCCGTTAATTTAATTTTGAATTGAGTGTTAGTGATAGAAACAGGAATACCACAAGTAGAAAGCGAAGCGGAGTCGCCAGAAGGAGTTGCGGAACAATAGGTTACTGTGTCGCCGTCATTAGTAATCGCCACTGTTTGAATATATTGCCCCATACCAGCAGCGATGCCAATAGTGGCGGCGGTAACTGTGTCAGTACTACCATCTGTTTGCAATCCAAAAGAATCAACCAAAGCCGATGCTCCGGGAGCGATAGTGGCATTAGACGGCTCGGCTGTAACGAAGTTTGAGATGGTTGTGATGTAGGAAGGCGCGGAAGTCGTACCCGAGCCCGCCGTGCTCAAAGCCGTTTGGTCGCCATCCTCGTTTCTCGCTTTTGATTGAAAATTATATAGCGTTCCTCCTGTTAGTCCATTAACCGTCAAGCTGGTAAGCTGTGTGTCAGTCAGCCAAACTTCGGAAACAGAAGCGTTACCCGTAGCATCAACCCACTTACCATTCCAGTTAGCATCAGCAGTAGTAACCTGCACCGCGAAAGAGGTGGTTGGATTAGAAAGAGGGTTTCCATTTTCGTTGTTGGTAATAACAAGAGTGGTTTCAGTCGGACTGCCCACCGTCGGCGCGCTCGGCGTGTTGGCTGAAGTGTAAAGAGTGGTAATGCCAGAATAACCGGTTTCATTTGGAGTGCCGACGGAATCGCGCGCTTTTACTTTATAGCCGTAACATTTGTTTACATCAAGACCAATGTCGCTGTATGTTGTGCCTGCCTGCCATCCGCTATCAGCGGCGCCGGCGCCGATATTAGCGACAACACAAGAAGTAGTATCCAAGGCAAAATAGTAACTGACTGGCGGTGTCGTGGCATCAGTAGCAGTAGTCGCTGTCATATCAATCTGCGAGGCGCTCGTATTGCTCGGCGCCGAAGCAAAAGTCATCGGGTCGGGGGTGGGCGGGGTCGTATCAGCAGGTGGTGGCGCCGGTTTTAGCGCGATAGACATCATTGCCTTATAGGTATTTGTTGATACAGTAACAGCAGTTGCCCCATAATTTCCAGCCGTTACTTTTTCTCCGCTTGCTACACCTAAGGCACCTCCATTATTAGTATTTTTAGCATTATCGCTTTGCTCTGTGAGGCTGGAAAGATTGGCATTGGCCCAACCAGAAAAAACAGTTGTGCTATTTCCGTCAGGCAACGCGGTGGCGATAGCTGTCACTACAAGGGTATTATCTACGGTCGTAATGGCGCCGGGTATAGAACCGCTGTTATCCGCTACTGCTTCAACCCCACCAGCTGTCACATCCCATGGATCTCCAGTGGTGATAACTCCACTGTACGCGGATATTCTTGCGAATTGATGGTCGCCGGAATCTCCCAAACTGGGGTTGCCTTGCGTTCCGTTATATCTTGACCAAAAGGCCGTAAGGCGAGTGCCGGCTGTGCCAGCCACGCCGGCGGTTTGTGGAGAATTGGTAACTTCTGTCCATGTTCCGCCACCTTGATTGGTAATAGAAACCGCTTGTGCTCCTGTCTCAACAAAAAGAAGCAAGATATCATCTGTTTGAATTCCTGACGGCAAGGCAGGAGTGATTGCGGCAGCGCCGGCAGCAAAAGTTCCATTGGCAATCCATACTGGCGCCGTGGCCGCGCGCGCTTCTTCAATTTTCCACCCCTCTTTCAAATTTCTTAACGAAGTAAACTTATCAACAACATTATCGTCTTGCGACAAACGCCATGCGCGGTCTACGATATTGCCGGTCTTAATATATCCTTCAATCGCGCCAGACAACATATAAAAAGGAATATTAGAAAACACCACGCCAAAAATCACCAAAACAATGGCGGAGTTGCGGAAAAATTTTAATAATTTTTTAACTATTTTCATCTTTATTTATTTTATCATCTAAAAACCAGATTCCCAAGTTATTCACAGCGACTATTGACATGAAATACGGGCTTGCTAATATGTAAATACAAATGGCTTCGGCCCGACTCCGCCATAAGGCGGAGGAAAAACCAGAAAAACTCAAGGCAATAATGCCTTGAGTTTTTCTATTAAGCTTCTAAAATCTTTTTCGCTTATATCTCCTATTTTTCGGCTTAATCTTTGCGCATCGATAAGTCGAATTTGGGATAAGATTGCGACACTCATAGCAGTGCCGCTAAAAGGAAATTCAAAATAATATTTATTTCTCTTTTTTGTTTTTGAGAGTGGAATTGCCCAAAAAATTTCATTGTTGAATTTTCGCATGACAACAATGGGTCTCTGGAAATCTTCTCCGACTCCATCTTGTTCAAATCCAACATTTGCTCCGACAGAACAAAACCATATTTCTTTCTCGTGAAAAAATGGCCGTTTTTCCACTTCATTAATTGTTGATTTTTTATTATGCCATTTTTGAAAATCTTTTTTCATTTTCATTCTGACTTATTCCTTATATTCTTTCACATAATTATACACCTTTTCTGAAATATCTTTAATGATTTCTTTTGCCTTTTGTTCGGTTTCATCTTTTATCATCACCGTAAGAATGTATGGACGATCCTTCTCATAAACAATACCGGAATCAAGATATATTTTTTTATCCTCGTCCACGCCAATCTTGTGCGAGAAGAGAATATCTTGAGGTAGACCACTTTGAATATAATTATAAAATGACGATTGCGATAAATATGAAAGCAGTTTTTGCGAGTTATCTTCGTTGGCATAAGAAGCAGAATACAACGCTCTTACTATAACTGAATATCTTTTAGCGCTTAAACTTCCATTAGTTTCCAAGAAACTATCTAATCCTATATGACTATAAACATCTTCTATTTCTTCCATCTCAAGATTTCGTACCAAAATAAAATGCGCGGTGTTATCTGAGTCCACCAATGAACGCTTGATTAAATCTTCTATGGTATGTGTTGTATTAGTTTTTTCTTTGTATAGAGTACCGAACTTATCGTCCTTATCCGTCGACATCAAAACCAGTTCATTCGTCCATTTCCAATTTCCTTTTTCAATTTTTTTTGCCACCGCCATTGCAACGGGTACTTTAAGGAGCGATGCCGGGTAAAATTCAGCGTCTTTATTCATTGAAATATTGGAACCCGTTGGCAAGTATTCAAAATAAATAGAAATATTCGGATCAGCTTCGTATTTGTCATTCAAATAATCGCGAAGTGGCTGAAAATTAATAATCAAATCTTCCTGTTTAATAAATTCTCTCGCGGGATTTAATAAATTATATTTGTCTTTCACAACATCGGAAGATTTTGGCTTGAAAAAATAAGCAAAAAAGTTGCTGGAAATCAAAATGAGAATAATAAAATACAAAAAATAATTTATTTTATTATTTTTTGTATTTATATCTTGTCTATTTCTTTTCATGTCTTTTTATTATACCACTTCCAAAAAAATACGCCTGTGGAAAACCGTCCCAGCCTAAGCACCCGATATCCGGACGTCGGACCTCCAGATTATTACAGTTTTATTCTCTTGAGCGTAAGGGCGTTGGCTACCACTATTACGGTGGACATGCTCATTATGATGGCGCCTATTTCCGGTCTTAAAAAAAAGCCGAGCGAGGCGAAAGCGCCAGCGGCGGCCGGAATGGCCACGACGTTGTAGCCAAGCGCCCAAATAAGATTCTGAATCATTTTGCCATAAACTTTCTTGGAAAGAATGATTAAACGCGCCGCGTCCATGGGATTGCTGCGCGTAAGCACTACGTCGCCGGCTTCAGCCGCCACGTCCGTACCGGCGCCAATGGCTACCCCGATATCAGCTTGAGCCAGCGCTGGCGCGTCGTTTACGCCGTCGCCGACCATCATCACCACGCTGCCGTCTTCCTGAAGTTTTTTGATATATTTATATTTATCTTCCGGCAATACTTCGGCAAAATATATTTCTATACCAAGAGCTTCAGCCGCGTTTCTTGCCGTTTCTTTGTTATCGCCTGTTATCATGACGGGCTTGATGCCCATACTCTTTATGGCTTTTACCGCCTCGTAAGATTCTGTCCTTATCTTATCGGCAAGCGCGATAAGACCGATCAATCTTCCGTCTTTTGCCACGAAAACAACCGTTTTGCTCTGCCTTAAAAAATCTTGATGCGGCTCTTTTCTCTCTTCAAGCACTTCGTTTTCCGCCATAAAACTTTTATTGCCTATCAAATATTCGCTGTTCCCCACTAAGGCTTTAACTCCCTTGCCAGCAATATTTTTAAAATCTCGGATTGACGCAAGCTCAATACTTTTTTCTCGCGCGTAATTCACTATCGCGTTTGCGATAACATGCGATGAATGTTTTTCCACCGAGGCAACAAGGCCTATAAATTGTTTCTCGTCTCCATAATCTTCCGTCAAAAGAGCAATGTCCGTTACGCCGAAACCGCCCTCCGTGAGAGTGCCGGTTTTATCAAACACGACATAGCTGGCGTTTTTTATTATTTCCAATTTGGAAAGATCTTTTATAAAAATTCCGTTTTTGGCGGCCAGAGAAGTGGCAATGGAAGTAACGGCCGGTATTGCCAAACCAAGCGCGTGCGGACAAGCTATTACCAATACCGTGATAGCTAGCGTAAAGGCAAAAACCAGCGGCTGGCCAAAAACAAAAGCCCAGATAAGCAAAGCGAGAACGGCGGCGGCGGCGGCGACAAAAGTCAAGACTCCGGCCGCTTTATCAGCCAAGCGTTGCGAAGAAGGCTTGGTTTTTTGCGCTTTGGCAATAAGATTTTTAATCTGCCCTATCGTTGAGTTTTCTCCCGCTCTGGTTATTTTTACGGTAAGCGAACCGTCCAAACAGATGGAACCGGCCACCACCTTGCTTTCCTTTTTCTTTTCAACCGGTTTTGACTCGCCGGTGATGAGCGCTTCGTTTACGTTAGCGCCGCCTTCTATCACCTCGCCATCGGCCGGCGCTTTCTCACCCGGCCTTATAAACACAATATCGCCTTCTTTAAGCGCCGATACGTCAACCTCTTCCTCCATTCCGTCTTTTATAACACGCGCCTTCTTTGGCAAAAGCTTGGCTATCTCCTCAAGCGCGTTTCCAGCCGCGGCGCCAGATCTGGCTTCCAAATAATGGCCAAACATCAACACCCAAATAAGCGTGGATATCTCAAGATAAAACTTGATCTCCAAAGCCGGCACAAAAACACCGGCAACCGAGAAGAGATAACCGGATCCCACTGCCAAAGAAACTAGCGTCATCATGCCGTATTTTCTTGTCTTTATCTCATGCCAAGCATGGCGAAAAAACACCAGACCAAACCAAAAGACAGCCGAAGCGATAATAAATTGAATATAATCATTTAAGATATAGCCCTCAAGACCGAAAATTTTAGAACCAATTCCGCTGCTTAAAAATAATGGAACAAGTAGAGCGGTAATAATCCAAAATTTGTTTAGAAATTCTTTCGCCGATCCGTGAGAAGACATGCCGCCGCCGCTTGAGTGACAGCAATGATTGTTTTTATTTTCCATGTTCATATTTTAGTTTAAATCTTCAAAGCGCAAACTGACGGCTTCCCAATATTTTTCGCCGCAAAATATATGGAAAAAACAAGCAAGGCAATGCTGAAAATCTTTATTTCCTGACCGCCAAACGGAAAAAAAGAAACTAACCAGCCTCCTCCAACCGAGGATAAAAGAGAGCCGAAAACAAATGTCCCGCAAGCGCCACATCCGGCTCCCAACACTCCACTGGCGATACCTCCGGCGCCGATGGCGGTCGCGTTGCCGCCAAACTTTCTTCTTTTGTCCTTTATGTAATAAATGATTATGGAAACATTAATCCCAAAAAGAACAGAAATGATCACCAGATACACCCTCGCCCATGCCGTAAAATTTGTTTTAAACGCGCCAAGCAAGTTGACGATTGTTTTTATTTCTTCCCAAAAACTTCCATTTGACGATAATATTTCCAAAACAAGTTTCCAGTTTGGCAACAATATGGTCAAAACAACGGACGTGACGGAAACAACAACGGCAACCGCGAGATAATGCCGGTTTCCAAGCGCTTTCTTTAAAACTTTAAAAGCTTCCATTTAAAATTATTTTTCTTCCAAAGCCAGCTTTACCAATTCTTCAACGGATGAGTAAGGCAACGCGCCATTTATGGGAAATTTTTTGCCGTTTGGGGCGATAAGAATGCTCCACGGAGTGCCTCGCCCACCGGTAGCAATAGCATTATCAACCTCATCCTGAATATGCTTATCGTATCTGCCACTCTCAAGACATTCATTGAATTTTGTTTTGTCCAAACCCATATCAGTGGCAATTTTAGGCAAAACAATATCTATGTCCGTTCTGTTGTTTGAAGGAGTAACTTCAAAAAATTTGTCCGCGAATTCCCAAAACGCTTCTTTGCCACCAAGCTCAACCGCACACTCCGTGGCAATCGCTTCTTTGCGCGCCTTAACAGGGTGGAGTGAATCCAACGGAAAATGCCTATACACCCAAGCCACCTCACCGGACTTGCCGTACTCATCAATTATTTTTTTCATTGTAAAATGAAAACTCTTGCAAAACGGACATTCAAAATCGGAATATTCCACTATTTTTATAGATGCGTTCGGGTTGCCGAGGATATGATCGTTGTTTGTTATCGGACTAAGCGACTCAAGCGGATCAGCCTTTTTTTCTTTGGGAAGATTTGCGGCTGAAGGAGCAGCTTTGCTTCTTGTCATAAATATGGCGCCGGCAATTATGATGGCGGCAATTATGATGGCGGTCGGCACCGACAAATTTTTTTTATTTTCTGTCATTTTTGATATATTTGGCCAAAGCGATTACTCCCAGCACCAAAAGCGCTATTACCAAAAGCATAAAAATCCAACCGAAACCCAAACCAAACCACCCCATTGAACCATAACCACCCATCATGGAAAAATGATGGTCAATCAATCCCGCTTGTTCCCCCATTCCTCCAAAATCGGCATAAGCCGTGTTTATTATTTTAATCATATTTTTTGATTATACTATTTTTTTAATTTTTAATCACGTTGCCGGCAAAAGTAACTTTTATTTCCGGTGTAACCGTTGAGTTTGTTTTAAGAAAAATCTCTCTTTTTATCGGCCCAACACCTTCCGGACCGTGAGCCATCGGATCAAAAATCGCCGTGAGTGTTTTCTCTCCGCCAGCTGGAATTATAACTTTGCCGGAACTGCCATGCATGCCAAAATTAAGATCGCCTACCACTCCTTCGGTACACATGCAGCTGGTTCCGCCAGAAAGAATAACTACGTCTGAGTCTCCAGTATTTTGAAGAACATAACCCGTTTCCACTTTGCCGCCAAAAATATCAATATCGCCGAAATCGTAATGCGGATTTATGGCGACAACAGAAGAAGCTGAGGCTTGAGGCTCTGATTTTCTGTTTATTATTTTTTCATCTTTATTACCAGAAAAACCGATTGCGGCTCCGATACCCAAAACAATAACCGCGATTGACAAAATTATATATTTGTTCATGTTTTAATATTTTTTAATTTTAATAATTTTTATCGACCTTCTTCTATATCTACTTGTATCGTAATCTCCGCTTCTGGCGTACTCGGATCATTGGTTGGTATAAAAATGGTGCGCTTAAAAATATCTTTAGGCTCATCGTGAAAATCAGGATCAAAACGGACAATCATCTCGGCTGATTCTCCGGACGCGATTGCCGAAGACGAGATAGATGCGGAAGTGCAACTACAGCTGGTGGTAATTTTGCCTATTTCAAGCGTTTTTACGCCATCGTTTCTTACTTTAAATTTAGCTTCCACCACGCCGCCGTATTGCGGCACTAAACCGAAATCATGAAAAGTCCGGTCAAAAGATATTTTCGGATCATTCGGCGCGACATCTTCATTGCCCATGTTTTTTTGCTCTTCATAAGCACCAGCTTCCACAAAAGGATGTCCATCCTCCAACCAATGAATCATGCCGCCAGACATACTTTTAATGTTGGTGTAACCGAGAGAACTCATAATATCATAGGCTGTTTTGCTTCTGGCGCCGCTGCGACAATAAATAATTATTTCTTTATTTTTTGCTTCTTCACCAAGACCCACTTCAGCCAATGTTTTTTCATTAAGATTCTGCACCGGCAAAAGGATCGCGTTTTGCAGATGACTTTCTTCATATTCCGCTGGCGTACGCACGTCAAGTAAAATAATATTCTCTTTATTTTTTATCTTGTTGGCGATATTTGACGGACTTATCTCATACGTTTCCAGATTATCCATATGTTCTTTTTCTTTTTTTAAATCCATTAAATCATTTTTATTTTCATTGCTGCCAGCTGAAAACAATAACGCTATTCCCGCAAAAATCATTATAACGATCCCGCCAATAATAATTTTTTTAAACATGTTTTTTATTTTTTCTTTGATAATTTATAAACCGACAAAATTTCTTCCACAGCTTTGGATGACTTACTGCCTTTAATCTGTTCAACGACATGCGTAGCCAGATGATTCTCAAGCATAAGATCTTCCACGGAAGAGAGCGCCTGCCGCGCGGCTTGAGTCTGCGTAATAATGTCTATGCAATACTTGTGATCTTCCACCATCTTTTGCAGACCCTTTACCTGACCTTCGGCAATTTTAAGCCGCCTTAAAACTTTCTTCTGAATATCTTTTCTCATAACAACTGTATGATACCCCCTATGGGTATTTGTGTCAAACACTTGTCAAGGTCAGACCTTGGCAAGTCATTACAGAAATAATCTTGCCAATCGCAGGTCTTCGTAAGAATATTTGCCGCCGAGAATTTCATAAACCGGAGCGAGTTTTGTTTCTTTCACTTTTTTGAACACCTCGCTTATTATTTTAAAATCTCTTTCTTTCGGCTTATAAGCGCTCAAGTCAAGCGCCGGATTTTTCATCTTTAATTTTTCCAAATGAGAAATTATCGTGCCCGGCGTCATTCCCCTTTTTTTGGCGATTTCCGCGAGTGGCATTTTTTCAGACACAAGCGCCAAAGTTTTTTCGCAAGTGGATATTTTTTCCTTAAACGCCTCTTTTTTATCTTTTTTTTTAGCGGTATTTCTGGCGATTTCTTTTTCATCAATCATACCGCCGATTTTCTTCAAAAAATTTATATGCATTTCATTCATCTCTTTATCGCTAAATCGTTCCAGCACCTTTTCCCATTTTGCCGATTCGGCCAGTAAACGCGCGTCAACTTCCATCGCGCGCGGATGCATCATAAGCGCCATATCGTTAAATCCGCGAAGCGACAAGCCGGCGAAATCACGCAAACGCGACAGCGCCACGTAACCTTGTCCGGGAACAAACGCTTTAGATAGATCAATTTCCGCCGCGTCCAAACTCATCCCTTGACTTTTATGCACCGTTATCGCCCACGCCAATCTCAATGGCAACTGCTCCACTCTCGCCAAAACCTTTTCGTCTTCTTCCACCGTCCATTTCGCTAAAGTTACGCGTATCATATCGCCCGAAAATGTCCGCACAATCGGCATGCCCTCATTATCAAAGTCTTTCACTTTTCCCAGAGTGCCATTGGCATATCCTTCATCAAAAGAATTTTTTACAAACATCACCACCGCCCCCTTTTTTAAACGAAGAGTCTCCGGCGCCAATATTCCTTTTTTAAGCGATTCCACCATGCTCGCTTTTCCGCCAGCCGACATTTCATAAACGTGCGCTTTGCCTTCTAATTTTTCCAGCTCTCTTTCGTTTTCCGCGTCCACGTCAATATTGTGCGTATAAAGCCGAGTCGGAGAAACTGATTTTAAAGACGCCGAATTATTTTCACAAATTTCCGCCAATTTGTTTTTTGACGCCGGCGAAATACCACCTTGGCGCATTTCATTTAAAATCTTTTCCAATGAAGAATCTTTTTGCCTGAATTGTTCAGACAAATAACAAATACGAACGTCCATTTTATTCCAAGCTTCAGACGAGTGGATGAAATCGGCATTTCCTCCTTCTTTTGTTATGGGAGGCAACTGAAAAAAATCACCGGACAACACTACCTGCATCCCGCCAAACGGCTCTTCGCTTCGCTTCATCGCCCTGCATACTCTCTCCACCGAATCAAACAATCGGGAAGAAAGCATGGATACTTCATCTATGATAAGGACTTTGGTTTTCTCAAATTTTTTATACAGATATTCTTTTTGGATAAGCCGCTCTATATCTTCATCATTTAAATCGTCTTTAATGCCGGCGCCGGACCACGAATGAATCGTTACTCCGCCTATATGCGTAGCGGCAATACCGGTAGATGCCGTAACGGCCGCGCGCGCTCCGCGATTTTTGAGATAAGAAATATACTCATTAAGAACATGAGTTTTTCCGCTTCCCGCCGCGCCGGTAAGATAAACATTTTTCCCCGCCTTCAATATTTTAAGAGCGTCTTTCTGCTTCATAAAGATAATTATAACAGAGAGACAATTAAATGTTTATCTTCTGCAAAAACTGGAGCAAATCACTCATACCTAAGCGCTTCTATGGGACTCTTGGATGCGGCTTTACGCGCCGGATAAATACCAAAGACAAGACCTACGATAATAGAACTGCCTATCCCAAGGAGAGCGGCAAAAACCGGAAAAGAAAACGAGGCGCTAGCGCCAAGAAACCTGCCCACGGCAAAAGACGCGCCGAAAGAAAGAAGCGCTCCCAACACCACGCCAACCGTGCCGCCGATAGCGGTAAGCAGTACCGCCTCTATGAGAAATTGCAAAAGTATGTCTGTCTTGGTGGCGCCTACGGCTTTTCTTAAACCTATCTCTTTCGTTCTTTCCGTAACGGAGACGAGCATTACATTCATAATACCAATACCTCCCACCACCAACGCCACCGCCACCACCAGTGAAAGAAAAGCGGTGAAAGCGCCGAGAATCTTACCTACCTGTTCCACCACTCCTTGCTGCGTTTGCACATGAAAATCGTCTTTACTCGGGTCACTGATATTATGCAGCTCACGCAGTGTTTGCTCTATATCAAACACCACCCTATCTATAATGTCGGCGTTTGCCGCCTTGGCTATAATCTGCGTGTAATGCTTATCACCGGTAAGATAAAGCTGCGCCGTGGTATATGGCAGAATAAGCAAATCATCAACGTTGAAAAAAACTACTTGCCCTTTCGGTTCGTACACTCCTATCACTCTGAACTTCTTGCCTTTGATTTGAATATTTTTACCTATGCCATCTTCCGCGCCAAAAAGTTCTTTTTCCACTCGCGAGCCTATCACCGCCACCGCGGCTTTGGATCTTATTTCCCTGTCGTCATACAATCTTCCTTTTTCAAGAGTAAGATTGAGTGAGTCAGACATAAATTCGGCTGAAATGCCCAAAATGGTAGGCTTAAATGTTTCGCTGCCGTAAGAAGCACTGGCGCTTAAAAAAACTTCCGGTGTGGCGCTTACAATACCCGGCACTTTGCTTTTTTTAAGTATCTCTTCAAACTCACGCTCTTTGAGAGAGTCGGAGAGAAGAACATCGGCAAATTCGTTCGGTCCGCTTGGCTCCTTGCCCGGCCTTATCACGATAGTCTCGGCGCCCAAACCACCAAGCTCACCCACGATTATTTTTTCCGTATTGCCGCCCAAAGAAGAAATAAGCATAATGGCGGTAATACCAATAAGAATACCCAGCATGGTGAGAAAAGTCCTTACTTTATTTGCTTTAAGACCCCAAACGGCAGTTTTAAAAATATCAAAAAAACTCATGAATTATTTAATATATTCCTCTTGACCGCTAATTCTGTCTTTCACCACGTAATCATCAATTATTTTACCGTCACCCATTTTAATAATTCTTTCGGCGTACCTGGCGGTGTTTGTCTCATGCGTTATCAGCACAATAATTCTATCTCTCCTTTCCTTGTTCATCTTATCAAATATATCCATCACCGCTTTGCCGGAACCGGAATCAAGATTGCCGGTAGGTTCATCGGCAAAAATAACATCAGGATCGTTTACAATGGCTCTGGCAATAGCCACTCTTTGCTTTTCTCCACCGGAGAGCACCGCTACGTCAAAATCTTTTCTGTGCCCCAAACCCACAGACTCAATGGCTTCTAGCGCGAGCTTGGATCGTAGCGGCTCTCGTATGCCGGAATACGCCAAAGGCAATTTTACGTTTTCCAACACACTGGCTCTCTGCAAAAGATTAAACATCTGAAATACAAAACCTATTCTTTTGTTTCTTATGCGAGCTACTTCCGCTTCAGAATAATCTTTGATTTCTCTGTCGCCAAAAGAATAAGAACCGGAGGTATATGAATCTAAAAAACCAAGTGTATGCAAAAGCGTGGACTTGCCACTTCCCGAAGAACCCATTATGGCCACGAATTCTCCTTTTTCTATATCAAGAGAAACACCGCGCAGAGCGCGCGTGCCATCTGAGTAAACTTTCTCTATATTTCTCGCTTCTATGAAAGCCATTTGAATTTATTGTTTTTCAAAAATGATCACCTTATCGCCTTCTTGCGCGCCTTCCGTTATCTCCACGAATCCGTCCGATCCTCTCATTCCGGTTTTTACTTCTACGATTTCCGCCATGCCGGCATCATTTAAAATTTTCACGAAGCTCTTGCCGTTTTCTTGAGATATTGCTCTTTGAGCTACGGCTATCACATTCTTTTTCTCATCTATCTTTATCTCCACATTAGCCGTCATGCCGGATTTTATGCGCGCATCATTTTGCTCAAAAACCAAAGTAGTTTTATAAGTAGGCACGCCTTCCACAATCGTCTCTGCCGGATCCACAAACAAAACTCTGGCTAAAAACAACGCCTCATCTCCGTAAGCATCCAAGGTTATTTCGGCCATATTGCCACTTTTTAAGCCGGCAATATCAACCTCAGGCACATTTGCTTCTATTTTAAATTTATTGAGAGAGATCACTGAGGCTACAATCTCACCGAGAGAAACAGTTTCGCCAATTTCAATTTCAAGCTTGGATATGACACCGCTCACCGGCGATCTTAAAACTGTTTTAGAAAGCTCTGCTTCGTATTGGCTTATCAACGCCTGCGCTTTGGCCAGCGCCGCTTCTTGAACAAAGATATTTTCCTGCGAAGCGCCGGCCAGATCAAGCTCAAGCTCTCTTTCTTCCAAGCTAAGAAAAGTGGCAGCGTTGCTCAATTTCTCCTGAGCGGCGGAAAGATTTGAAATAGCCGTGTTTATATTGCTCCTAGCCGTAGAAATATCGTTCTTATATCCATCTATTGTCGCTTGGCTAAATGAAGCGTTAGAAGTAAGGCTGTTCACGGCGAGAGAAACGTCATCTAAAAAATTTTTTATCTTATCAAGATTAGTTTTTGCTTCGGAAACGTAAAAATCCAAATTGCCAGTAGAAACAGAAAGCTCAACGAGAGATTCTTGCCATAAGATTAAAAGCGATTCCATGCTTACCCTGTTGTTTTCTATCCTATCCTTTCTCTGCTGATCGGCCAGAGAAAAATTAAGTTTAGGGCTTGCGCTCTTTGGGTTTGAAATAAACTGGTCAACTTTGTTTCTCACGGCATCGTCAGACTTGGTGTAAGAATCGCTTATCACGTTCATCATATTTCGCTCAGCCTCTTCAAAGAGAACTTTTTTATTTTCCACTTTAGCTTTTTGCACATTTATCTCTTCTTCCCTCGCGCCCTTTAGCAAATCGTTTAATTTTGCTTCTTCCGATTTAACTCCGGCTTGAGCTTGAGCAAGCTTGGCGGCGATGTCGGCGGAATATATGGAAGCGATAGCCTCGCCCCTTACCACGGAATCGCCAATTACCACGTATATGCCGGTAATTTTGCCGGATTGTTCAAAAGCAAGATTGGCATCCGCGCCAGGCTTAACTCTACCCGTAACGCTGACTTCTTTTACGACATCGCGCCTTTCCGCCAAGGCGTATTCGTAAATCGTCTCTTTGTTTCCTCTAAAACCAAAAAACCATACACCGATCGCCACAATCACCGCCGCGATTAAACCTATTTTAAAAGATTTTTTCATAGCACATTAATGATAACAGTAAAACTCAAACCTCCGTCCATAGATATATTTTTAAAAGAAATTATAATTTATTTACCGCTATCTATATTTAATTTTTCTTCCATGTATTTCACTCTGGACATTAGATCGTCAAACTCATGACGATAAACGAGGTGTTGCCTTATTTCAGACACATCTCTTTCTATGTACGAAAGTCTGGCATTTATATGATCCATCTTTTCGTCAACTCTTTCAAATCTTGCGTCAATTCCTTCAAATCTCGCGTCAATCTGATCAAATCTCCTGTCAATCTGCTCAAATCTTTCATCCACCCTTTTAAACCTTTCATCCATTATTTTATGCGTTTCTTCAAAACCTTTGGCCACCATTAAAGCAAGGTCATCAATTGTAACCTCTTTTTTTAATTGCCCTTTTTTTGATTTTACGGATTTTTTAGCCATAAATTATAAATAGATGATAGCAAATCTGCGGCAAGTGTAAACCACCCTAAAATTGAATATTAAAACTGTGATAAATTCTTTCTTCTCCGAAAGAAGAGTTTGCGCAATTCTTCGGCAACGATTATTGACGCGGCTACCGGAATGATTAAAAGCCATTCTGAAAATTCCAACGGCACGGTGCGAAGAATTTTCTGCATGACCGGCATGTATATTGCGATTACCTGAAGTATAATAACCGCAAAAGTCGCGCCAACCAAATATTTATTTGAAAACCAATCCATCTTAAATATTGATTTATTTTCCGAGCGGCAATTCCACACATTGAACCATTGAAAAATCGCGAGTGTTGTGAGTGATATTGTCCACGCTTTGGCGATATCAGTTTCAAAGTATCGGCTGAATAAGAAAAGTGTTCCTATCATCATAGGCAACGCCATAATAATCATTCTTTGAATTATCAATGAATCAATAATATATTTTTTAGGATGTTCAAATTTTCCGGACAAAAGTCCTTCTTCTTTCGGTTCCATAGCTAAGGCCATAACAAGAAACCCGTCAGTTACGAAATTAAGCCAAATAATTTGTGCCGCGAGAATCGGCAACGGATACCCCAAAAACAAAGCGACAGAAATCACCAGCACTTCTCCGGCGCTTGTTGAGAAAAGATACAAGATAACCTTTTTTATCGTCTTATATATGCTTCGGCCTTCCTCAATTGCCGAAATAATGCTCCCAAAATTATCATCAAGCAATACAATATCCGAAGCTTCTTTCGCAACCTCCGTGCCGATTTTACCCATGGAAACTCCGAGATCAGCGGCCACAAGCGACGGCGCGTCGTTAACTCCATCTCCTGTCATGGCGATAATTTCACCTCTCTTTTTGTAAGCGTTGATAATCTGCATTTTGTGCTCAGGCGTCACTCTGGCGAAAACCGTTGTGTTTGCCAGTTTATCGGCAAGCTCAGCGTCATACATCTTTTCAATTTCATCTCCGGTTAGCACCGTATCTCCTTCTTGGTATATGCCCGCCTCCTTGGCAATGGCGCGGGCGGTTATCTTATGGTCGCCGGTTATCATTACCACCCTGATTCCCGCCTCTTTCGCTCGCTGCATTGCTCCTTTAACTTCCGGCCGGAGAGTATCTTGCATGCCGAAAAATCCGACAAAAGACAGCGAATGAATTGATTCCTTTTTTAATTGTTTTGGCGCTTCATCACAAGCCGCGACCGCGATAACGCGAAGCCCTTCCTCCGACATGCCGGTAAATATTTTCTCAAGTTCTTCTTTCTCATCCGTTTCGAGAGGATGATTCTTTCCTCCGCGCCTAATATCAACGCAAAGCGAAAGTATCTTCTCCGGCGCGCCGGTAACGATTAAGAGATGGCCTTTTTCCGTCTGATGCAGAGTGGCGCGATACTTCATCTTATAATCAAAAGGAATTTCTGAAATAAGAGGCGATTCTCTCAAGAGATCTTCTTTGCGAAAGCCCGCTTTCTCGGCAAACACAAGCATGGCGGCTTCAGTGGGATCTCCGGCTATGCGCCACTCCTTTGCTTCTTCAACATAAAAGAGACGAGCGCCGGCAACAAGCGAAGTGGTTTTTCCCAAATACAACAATTCATCATGCTTTGCCACACTGACAAGATTCTTATCAAACTTGATTTCCCCCTTAGGTTCATATCCGATACCGCCAACTTCAAATAATTTGCCGCCCGCCCACGCTTTGCGTATGACAAGTTCGTTTTTAGTAATGGTTCCCGTCTTGTCCACCGCAATCACTCGCGCTTGTCCGAGGGCTTCCACGGCTTGAAGCCTCTTTACAAGCGCGTTCCGCTTTGACATGCGCCAAACGCCAGTCGCAAGTACAAGTGTCATAACAATTGGCAGCCCTTCGGGAATAATTGAGACGGAAAGCGAAACAACGGTCGTGAACATTTCTTTGGCGGAATGACCGAAAAGTATGCCGGCAGTGAAAAGAATCGTACCAATGACAACGACGGCGACAATAATTGCCCGCGAGAGATGGCGGATGTTTGCCTTGAGCGGAGTTTCCGTATCAATGGCGGAAATTTGTTTAGCGATACCGCCAATCACAGTGCCAAGCCCCGTTGCCACCACGATTGCCCGGCCATTACCGGAAACAATATGCGTACCTTTCCAAACCATATTCTTTTGCTCCGCTGTAGGAAGATTATCTTTTTCAAGAACATTAGTATTTTTATGTATCGGCTCGGATTCTCCGGTCAAAGAAGCCTCGTCTATTTTTAAACTTTGAGAGAAAATAACCCGAGCATCGGCTGGAATTCGTTCTCCCTCCTGAAGAATGAGAATGTCGCCGGGAACCACCTCCATATCCGGAATGATAAATTCTTTTCCATCACGAAGGACCGTCGCGCTTGTTGCCACGAATTTTTTGAGAGCGAGGAGAGTATTTTGGGCTTTACCTTCTTGAATAACACCGATAATGGCGTTAAACAAAAGTACGGTGAGAATAATCAAGCCGTCCATGGTCTCGCCCATAGCAAAAACAACCGCGCTGGCGACAAGAAGGATATAAATAAGCGGACTCTGGAACTGACTTAAAAAGAGTCTTCGCTTGGATCGCGGCTTTTCTTCCAGAAGACTATTCCCGCCGTATTGCTTAAGACGCTCATCTGCCGCTTCAAGCGAGAGCCCCCAATCCGAACTCTCAAGCTTCTCAAATATTTTTTCTAATGTGAACGAGTACCATGGTCGCGCCATAATATTTATTATAACAAGTTTTAATAGTTTTTTAGAACATCCAAAATATTTTCAGAAAGAGAAGCAAATTCTTTTTTTGATTGCTCTAAATTCTCTTTAGTCCCTTTAACATTCTCAAAGCCATCAATTGTTGGATCAAGATTGAAAATAGCCTTATTTTTAATCTGAGCAAGTGGTGGCAACTGACCATAATCTTTAATAAGCGCGAGTGGACTGCTCCAAGACTTTTCTACAAGACCATTGCGACAATGTTTTTCAGATAAATACTTCTTAATAAATGTTGGTATTTTCTCAATCCATTCTTCATTGCTCTTGATCGGTTTTTTAGAATATTGATTATATGAATTTACAATATAGCCAATAAATAACCCTTCTCCATCTAAGACCTTATTATGTGGTATACCCTTATCTCTCGCCAAAACTTTTGCTGTTTTCTTCCAATTATCTTTCCATGCTTCAAAAGTATTTCCTAGATTTTCAATTCCCTGCACGGAAAAAGCATCAGGCATAAGCGGAGTTATAAAATAATCCGAACCAAGAAAAATTACCCTATTTAAAAGATTTAGATTTGGAGAAGTATCCACTATAAAAAGATCAATTTCTTCCGCTAAACCTTTTTCAGTTAAAAATCGATCGATAGCGCTAGTACTAAAGAAGCCTCGTTCTGATCCTTGAGCAGCTTCTCCATACGCTGAAATAAGAGAATTTTCATACTCAGAAAGCTTTAAACTTCCGGGCAATATAAACAAATTACCAGAAGAGCCGATTTTTTCAAATTGCACGCTTGTGTCAATATCAGCCCCACCTCTCACTACGCCTTGCAAAACTGTATATATTGTTTTCTGGCTATCTGAAAAAAGATTCTCTTCAAAAGTATTCCCAAGAGAAATACGAGAAAGATTGCATTGAGGGTCTAAGTCAACCAATACTGTTTTATAGCCCATTTCCGCAAATTTAACCGCTGTATTATAGGCAAGAGTGGTCTTCCCAACTCCCCCCTTATTATTAAAATAAACCAGTTTTTTCGTACGAGTAAACTTCATGTTTATATAATATCAAATTTTATAAAAACAAGCACGCCAACCCTTTATCACGGCTCGCCTTTAAAAGCCTTGTTCAAAATTGATTTCTTCATCTCCTCCAAAATCTCCTTCGGCTCACGCAAGGAAATTTCACTCTTCAAAGTCGCGCCTTTTCCCGCCACTTCACAACTGCCACAAGCGCTGGAAGCGAATTCCGAAATGTTGGCTGGCGTCCTTGAGTAAGAACCGCGGTCGGTCAAGCCCCGTAAGGACATTTTCAATACTTTTATCTTATCATTTCGACGGTCTTTGAGCAGTAGGTTTTTTATACAAATCAGGGTTTTGCTTTCTGTCCATTTTCAGCAACAAACTAAAGAAACCTACGGCTCTATCTAGCTCTTCTTTAGTCCAATTCTTCGGATTTCCTTTATCTTTATTTTTCATAAAAAGTGACAGTGAATCGCTATGTAAAGTTACACAATGATGTAACTCTATTTTGACAGTAATTTGCTATCAATAAAACTTTTCAGAGAATAATTTACTATCCTTTCAAACCAACGGGTACGCGGCAACTTCTCTTTCTCAGATATTTTCTTTCTATCCATACTCATTCCCACAGAAGAATCAATGTCCCATTTCTTCACATCATCTCCTCTCATATCCATACTCAAAAACATTGGCTTACCTGTATGTAAGTATGCAGACCGTGCATCATAGATGCGTTTAGCATATTTAGACACGTCACCCTTTGATATATAGCAATGAGAAGCCTGCTTAGGAACCTCGCCAGAAAATCCATCTGCATACTGTTCGATAAAATCTACAAACCTTTTACAGATCTTTCTATTTTGAAGCCACCTCTCAATCTGCCCCCACTCATCTGGAATAAATAACTCCTTGTCCTTAAGTTCTATTAGCTTTTTCTCTAAATTATCAGACTCCACTTTAGATATATCTAAAAGTGCCTCAATTGAGGAAACCATTTTTATGAAAAACAACTCATGATCAACTCCTATTTCTTTAATAGCCACAGAATACCAATGAACCGCTCTAATGAGGTTTTGGTGGTGCTTTTCATCAACCGTCTTTGTGGAATCAAGAAAGTTTAAAAGACCATTATCTTTACACCAATTCCTATCGTGATTTGAGAACATTTCAAGATTCAAACAAGTTAAATCATCGTTAATTTTTTTATACAGAAATTTCTTTTCCAATCGCATCCTTATACTCTGAGGAGTCATAGCTCCAGTAATTGTTGCTTTGAGATAAAAACGTGCCTGAAAATAGAAAGAGAATAAAGCAATAATTTCTCCAACTAATCCCTCTTTAAAGTAATACCCGTCTTTTGAGTAGTTACTCTCATCGTAATCGAAAACTTTCTCAACGTGCTTAATCTTTAAGATATAAGTGTAGAGATTGTTATCGTCAGCCTCTTGATACAACGAGCATTCAAGCATTCCATCGCCATAGGTAAAAACGCCAGGTATTCTCACTTCTGAACATATTTCATACTCAGTGAAATAAATAGGGGTTTCTCCAGCTTGCTCTAATTCTTCAAGCTTGAGTACCCACTGCATTCTATTGTCGATTTTTTGTCTTTTCATATGCTTGTATATTAACTAGTAATTATACAAGGTCAACGTGCAACTTTTGGGGTCCGGGCCAACAAGAAGTGGCAACAAAGGATTAACCTTGAGCAACATATATCTTATATTACAAAACCCGTTTTATTATGGAGTTTTTGAGTACCCGAGAAAAAGCGGGAACTTTTACACAGGAAAGCACGAGCCAATTATTTCTAAAGAACTCTTTGATCAAGTCCAAGGGCAGGTAAAGAGCCAAGTATTGAGAGTGCAAGAACCAAAAGAATTCGCTTTCACTAAAATGATGACTTGCGGACTCTGCGGGTCTGGAATCTGTGCTGATGAAAAGTTTAAGAAATTGAAAGATGGATCTGTAAACAGACATATTTACTACGGATGTACAAAGTCCAAAGACAAGTACTGTAAATGTGGCTACATAAATGAGGTAGATCTGTTAAAGCAGTTTGAAAAATTAATAGATCGAATCGAGATAAATGGGATTGGTATAAAAAAAAATCAAAAAAGATGTTGAACGATTTAAGAAATTTCAGCAAATGCTTTTGGGTAAGAGAGAGAAAATAGTGATCGGTGATATTGATATTCGTAATTATGCAAAATACATACTAAAAGAAGGAGAGGATATTGAAAGAAGAGAACTTTTAGGATGTTTAAATGGCCAGATAAGACTTAAAAACAAAGAGATTACGATAGTTCAATAAACTTAGACGCTTACCCACTGAAACAAAAGAATTCATCACACACCTTTTTGAAAGATAAAAAGGTGTTCGTGCATTATCAACAAAAAATTTGATTCTTTTGATTTTGTGACCCAAAATCCAGTTGCTTTGCAATTAAACTGTCTTTTTATTATATCTTCTTTTAAAACAAAACCTGAATCTAAAAACTTCTGCATTACCTTAAAAGCAAGTGGTTGATACATTTTATTTCTTCGAGTATCTCCCATTAAAATTGCACAGTATTTTCCTTTCTTTAAAACTCGAAACAACTCTTTGGCAACTTTTTCTATTTCATCAACAAAAGCGTCTATGTCGTGTATTCCCGAAAGATCTTCCTTAATCTTACCCTCACTGTATTTTATTATGTCTGCATATGGAGGATGAGTTAGAACAAAATCAATTTCATTGTCTTTAATAAAACTCATATCTCTCGCATCGCATTTCGCGATCCGTTGTTTCGCTTTATTATCAACTTCAAATTCAAGAGATTTTTTCGTTCTCTCTAACGCTTCATCATTAACATCAATACAAGTAATATGACGATTTAAAATTTTTGCTTCTATTGCGGTAGTACCTCCGCCAATCATGCAGTCGAGCAAGTGGTCTTTCTCTTTTGAGTAACGCAAAATAAGATTGCGAGCTACTTCTGGCGACCAGTTTCCACACCAGTCAGATTTATGTGCCCGTCCACTCTTTCTCGCATTCAGCACAGCGGTTATTGCCAGTGTGCTCAAACATGTCGGTAAAACCGTTTGGCTGATATATGTTTTCCTTTTTGCTCCAGAAAAACTCATCATCGATAACTGTCTCGACATATTTACGCTCAGCTCCACAGTGTTGACATGCATGTTTTGGGTACTTTCTTGTTTCATTTTCCATAATTAGATCCTTGATCGAATCGATTTCTATGTCAAGCGATATTTTCCAGCTTCAACGAATTCAAGATAACCTTTATCTCTCAAAAATTGTAATTGCTGTCTTATTTTCGGCTTTATATTTTTGTTTTCAGGATGAATGACAGATAAGTCTTGCTCAAAAGCATACATATCTTCCAGTGTGAAATCTTTTTTATTGAGAGAGTCAATGCAATTCATAATGTCTAAAATCCAACCCTTAGCGTCAGGTTTTTTAACTTGTTTTAGAAACACTGTTTTCTGCCATTTTTCCAATACATCTTTTTTATCAAGCTCTTTTCCATTTTCAATATAAAAAATTTGCCCTGCTTTTGGTATTTTTGAAAACAGAATATTTGAACCAACCCAACCAGCTCGTCTGGCACTTTCTGCGAGAGGTTTTCGTTCTTCGATAATTTCAGATACAAAAAAGTGTTTTGGGATAACAAAAAAATCATTCACATTCCACATCTCGACCATATAACCCATAAAAAAGAAGTTTGGTTTTTGAAACGAATTGATTCTCTTTATCATCTGAGAGTAAGCACCCGCAGAAACTTTTTTGCCAATTTTGCCTTTTTTAGATTTTAACTCAAAATCTTCGGAACATTTTTTGCAATAAAAATCTGCAACAGGTTTGTTGTTGTCGTAATCGTAAATACTATCACCACAACTTGGACAATATATTTCATTAAGAACCCAAGCCTCACTTAGAACACGGGCTTTTTGAGAATAACTTGTGTAAGTGTCAGCTAGTTTAGTATCGAAAGTTAAGTTCATAAATTAAGCAAAAGTGTACGAAGTAAACGATGCAGTTTTACTTACTGGATAATATGGTGGATCAAAATAAACAAAATCTCCCTTTTTTGCTTTTTTAAGTACTTCTTTATAATCTTGTTTTTTTATTTCAACATTTTTTAATGCTTTTGATGCTTTTCTAAGATTATTTTCATCGCAAATAAGAGGATTTGTGTATTTACCAAATGGAACATTAAATCCGCCTCTGCTATTCACGCGATACATACCATTGAAACAAGTTCTATTCAGATAGATAAAGCGAGAAGCAGTATTTAAGTCAGAGAGTTTTTCTGGGTTTTGAACTCGTATTTTTAGAAAGTAGTCTTTATCTAGTTTGTGTTTTTTAAGTGATTTTATTAGATTTTCAACATCATTTTTTATCACATTGTAAGTGATAACAAGTTCGTTGTTTAAATCGGAAAGATATGCTGTCTCTGGAAGTAAATCAAAGAACACTGCACCTCCGCCAACAAAAGGCTCGAAATATTTTCCTTTTTTAATATCAAATTTTTCAGGTGGGTATAGATTCATTAAACGAAATTGTGCGAGAAGCTGTCTTTTCCCACCAACCCATTTAACAAAAGGTTTTGGCTTTTCATCAATAATTCTTCCAGAGTCTTCTAATAGATTTGTTTTGTCGGCAAGTGAGAATACTCTCTGTGCGTAAATTGCATTAATATTGAAGGTGTTCTGAATCTCCTTTATAGCTTTTTTTGTGGTCATTAGCATAACTTCATTTTACAATAATCTTGAATTAATATAAAGGTAATAGTCGAACACAAAGCCACCCGATCGGGTGGCTTTGTGTTCTGAATACTGCTCTCAGCAGGTATGCAATTTAAGTATAGATCTTCCTGATTAGCTCTATCTTTGAGCTAGCTCAAGTTGGCTGCCAGACTAGGATTCGAACCTAGATAACAGGTTTCAGAGACCTGTGTCCTACCATTAGACGATCTGGCAATATGTTCTTGACAATGTTTTTACATTCCCAATCTACCAGAAAAATGGCCAAAAATCCAATTTTTGTGATATGGTTTAAATATAATGTGGCGGTCTCTCCGGAAATAAAAGCTTGTTTTGACGAGTTTATAGAACTCTTGAAAGACCAGTCGTATGGATAGGCTAAACCCTCAGATACCGCCTTATGGCGATGAAGCTGGAAACAGAGCAGATCAACACGCCGATTATCAAAAGAATTACAAAGATTTGTCCGAAGTTTTGGATATAATAATTATACACATTCATGCCGCTTAAAAAGTTTTCCGTGAGAGCGCCAAGCCACATGGTAACGGGAAAGAACATAATCATGGTAATAATGGCCGAAACCACGCCGTACATAACACCCTCCACTATAAACGGCCCGCTGGCAAATTTATTGCTAGCTCCCACCAAGCGCATTACTTCTATCTCTTCGCGAGAGGAATAGATAGTAAGCCTGATAGTATTGAAAGTAACCAATATGGCGACACCGGCAAGCACCAAGCTAATAATCACCCCGAATCTCTGCGCCGAATCTGTGAGCACGGAAAGACGTTCTATGACTCTTTTATTTTCAAAATAGTTTATCTTGTCTATATAATCACTCGCGCCGGAATTCATGTGACTATTCAAAAAATTGGCGATTGATTCATATTGAGAAATTTCTTTAGCTTTTATGTTTAAAGAAGCGCCAAGAGGATTCTCACCTAATTCATCCAAAGATTGCATAAGGAGAGCGTTATTTTTGTTTCTCTCTTTAAAACTTTCCAGGGCTTGTTCTCTGTCAACATACGCCACATCCTTCGTTTCCGACAATTTAGAAACAGCTGTTTTAATGGTCATTATGTCCTGCTCTTGAGCCTCCGGCTTGAAATATACGGTTATGTCCACTTTGTCTTTAAGCTGGGCAACGAGCGCGTCAAGACCACCTTTAAAAAACACCAGCGAGCCGATAGTAAAAAGGGTTATCACCACCACCAGAATGGAAGCGAGCGACACCCAGCCATTTCGCCAAAAACTCATAAAACCCGCCCTTATGACTCTTTTTAATTTTGTGAAAAACATTTGCTTTATTATTTCTAAATATTATAACGTATATTTGCCTTTTTTATCATCTCTTATTATTTTACCATCTTCCAAGGTAACTACTCTTTTACCAAGTGAATCTATAACACCTTTGTTGTGCGTAGCCAGAATGATGGTGGTGCCAAGTTCGTTAATCTTCTCCAATATTCGTATAATCTCTCTTGTGTTTTCTGGATCAAGATTACCGGTCGGCTCATCGGCTACCACCACGTCCGGTCGATTTATAATAGCTCTGGCTATGGCTACTCTCTGCCCCTCGCCGCCTGAGAGTTCGTGAGGGAAGCGATGGCTCTTATCAGTAAGACCCACCAAATCAAGCACGTACGGAATATTTTCTTCTATATCCTTAGTGCTGCGGCCGGAAGCTTCCATGGCGAAAGCAATATTCTCAAAAACGGTTTTACCGGATAAAAGTCTGAAATCTTGGAAAACCATGCCGATTTTTCTTCTTAAAAAAGGCAATTTTCTTCTGGGCATATAGTGGATATTTACGGATTCAAAAAAAACTTCCCCCTTGCTTGGAGCTTCTTCGGCCAGAAGAATTTTAAGCAAAGTGCTCTTGCCAGCGCCACTCCTGCCTACCAAAGACACAAACTCTTTAGACTCTATGGTAAGATTGATATCTTTCAAAGCCACGGAATCAGCTGAATATATTTTGAATACTTGGTTAAAATAAATCATTTTTAATTTAAGTTTTCCGCTTCTATAAACTCATCTATATCTCCTTCAAGCACACCATCCACATCGCTTGTCTCTACTTCCGTTCTGTGATCCTTTACCATCTTATACGGATGGAAGACGTAAGATCTTATTTGACTTCCCCATTCCGGCTCTACTTTTTGAGCAATTCTCATGCTGTCTTTTTCCTCTTCCCGCTCTTTAAGCATTGCTTTGTAAAGTTTAGCTTTGAGCAGATGCATAGCTTTTTCTTTATTCTGCGCTTGTGACCGTTCGCTGTCCACGTGCGCCGCTATACCTGATGGCAGATGCACGGCTCTTACCGCCGTCTCTCTCTTGTTTACGTTTTGGCCGCCCGCGCCGCCGGCTCTCATCAAGTCTATTCTCAAATCTCCTTCTTTTATCTCCACTTCCTCCGGCGCCACAAACTTTGGCGTTATTTCAAGAAGAGCGAAAGCGGTGTGACGAAGCTTCTTGGCGGAAAATGGCGATACTCTCACTAAGCGATGCACGCCAGCTTCTTTTTTTATTTTACCATATACTCCTTTTCCCTCAAGTTCAAAGGAAATGTTTTTGTATCCGCCGGTTTCGCTTCTGTGCTCGTGAAGTATTTTCGCCGTCCAATTTTGCTTCTCCGCGTATCTGCGATACATGTTAAAAAGTATCCCGACCCAATCTTCCGCGTCATCGCCACCAGCGCCGGCAAAGAGCGTGAGCACGGCGTCACCCTTATCATATTTACCCACGCCTTCAAGTTTGTTTTTAAGCTCACCTATTTCCCTTATCACTTCTTGAGCCTTAATCTTGTCTTGCCAGAAGTCCGCGGTTTGCATGGACCCTTCCAAATCCTTTATTTTTTGAGATATTTCTTCTTTGTTTGTCTTCATAATGCGATACTCTGATTATAGCAGAAATATCGCTCACTAAGAAAATCTTCATAAGAAAAAGCAGGCTTTTCAAGAAAGCCTGCTTTTGTTTTTTTAAAAAAAGTAAAAATAAGTTTTAAACGAACTTATTTAATTAGATCATACTTGGAATTTATGTCAAGATTTTGACTAATCCTGTTTTATGCTAAATTTATAAAGTAATTAAATCATGGATATACAATACAATTTTCAACCGAAACAAAAAAGCGACCTTAAGGCAAAAATCTTTTTACTTATCGTTATAGGTGGCATTTTGCTGGTTTCATCCGGCGTATTTAGCAGTGATAAAATCGGTGGCAAAGAAGCAGAGGCGGAAGAAGAGCCGCTCAAGTTCCCCTCCGTAAAGCAGGTGGAGGAGCAAATGCAGATTGGCACCAGCACCGTAATTGTCTTGGCGAATCCGGTGCCACCCGCGCTTTCGACCGGATCGTTTCTTTCCGTTTTTTCTTATGGTAACGGAAAATCAAAAATACTGGCCGGAAAAGAGCCGGGCAAAAAAATGCCTTTGGCCAGCGTTACCAAACTGATGACGGCTCTAATCGCCTATCAAAACATATCACCGGAACAAGAGATTGTGATAACGGAAGATATTATAAAAGAAGACAGCTCTCTTAAGTTTTGGGCGGGAGATAGATTCTTCTTTCGGGATCTATTTTTTGCCATGCTTATAGAATCAAACAACGATGCCGCCAACGCTTTCGCGGCCACGCTCGGCAAAGATAATTTTATAAAAATGATGAACGCTCAAGCCGCCGAGATAGGCATGATAAATACCTACTACGGCAATCCCACCGGCCTTGATCCGAACATAGACAGAGAGCCCATTATAAACTTCTCCACCGCTGAAGATATCTTCGTGCTGGCGGAATATATATTAGAAAATAAATCTGAAATCTTTCCCGTTACCACGCTTAAAGAATACGATATTTACAAACTTAAAGGCGGCTTTAATCACAAAGCCCAAACCACAAACAAGCTTCTTGAGTTTGGCGACACGCTGGCCTGCGCCGGTAAACCCATTAAAATATTAGGCGGCAAAACCGGCTCCACGGATCTGGCTCGCAAGAATCTTTTGCTTGTCACCGAATCGCCTATTGAAAATAGTCATATTATAAATATCGTTCTCGGCGCGGATGATCACTTCGCCGACATGACATCTTTAATTGATTGGGTGTGCCAAAATTATGATTGGCAAATATTATAGATTTTCGTTTTTGTGTTGCTGATTTTCTTTCTCCTTTTTTATTGCCATATCCTCTCTCCAAAGCTTTTTCTGCATTTTGTAAACCATTAAGATCATTACTACTGCTTCCGCGCCAATTATAAAAGGCAAGGCCTTTTGAGCCAAATTAACGCCAAAGATTATCAAAAGAGTATTAAGTAAAATAATGGCTATCCTGCCTTCAGTCGGACCCATCCGCAAGAAAGAGATATCCAGTTTGCTTGAAGATATAAAGGAAAGATAAACACTGACCATAAAAGAAGAAGAGAGCGTTAGTATAATCAAAAAGAGTATGGCAAAACCGGGCGGGAACAATAAGGCGTAAGCGATAATGATTGAGCTTAAAAACAAATAGTCCAGAAAATGATCCATATAATACCCCCACTTGATAAGTCCGGTATCTCTGTATCTGCCGAGCGCTCCATCAAACAGATCGGTTATGTATTGGAAAATTATCATCAAAGAAATAAACCATAGCCAATTTATATCGTTTCGCGCAAGCCAGCCAAACAAAACAATCAAGCCACTCCAAAGAAAAGTTAAGCAAGTGAGATGATAAGTTTCTATAAAACGCGGAATATGCGGAACTATCTTGTTTCTGAATTTATTTTCAGCGTCCTGCGTAAACCATTTTCCTTCTTTTTGATTGTCGGTAATTATTTTGCTCATAATGTATTTTAACTAAATTTAGCATAAAATGCATTCCATGAATATCGTATACTAGGCTTTGCTACCCTCTCGTAAAATATATTCACTTCGTTCATTATTTTACGGAGGGTGAGAGATTCGAACTCTCGGTGGGTTGCCCCACACAGTCTTTCCAGGACTGCGCACTAGACCACTATGCGAACCCTCCTTTTTTATATTATTTAATTAATGTTCGGGTTCGCGACATGGAACTCCCTCCAAAACATAAGTATTATAGCAAAAAACGACCAAAATGACCAATTAAAACAAACGCCCATGATATTTCTATCATGGGGCTTTTTCAAGATTTTGAGAAAAAATCTCAAGGAAAATGGATAAAGTTTTTTCTATACCACCGGTGCAAAATTTTGCGTGGCAATAATTCTCCCAATCTTCCCAGATTTTTTGATGTAAATCTCCGGAAACATTATATTCAAGAGCAATTCTTAAAAAATCTTCTTTCTTCATTTTGATCCTCCTTTTTCTATATGAAAAATAAAAAATGCAGGATAAATTTAAGATACTATTTTCTACTGTACATTATACCCCTTCTTTCTTATCTCGCAAAGCGCACAATCTCTCCTCTATCGGCGGATGAGTGGCAAACCAACCGGCTATGCGACTAGACTTAGGCGAGGATATGTATAAGTGAGCGGTGGCTTTATTGTATCGCCTCATCGGCATCTTATAGTTTGAAATTTTTTCCAACGCCGAGGCCAGTCCCTCAGGATATCGGGTAAGAAGCGATCCCGAAGCATCGGCTAAAAATTCCCTTTTGCGAGATATGGCAAGCTGAATGAGCGTTACGGCAATGGGCGCCAGAATAGCTAAGACAATGCCGGCCAACATCATTATCATCTGAACGCGGCCATCTCCATCTCTATCTCTGCTTCTCCCACCTCCAAATAAAGTAAACCTCAGAAAGAAGTCGGAAAGAAGAGCCACAAAGCCAACTAAAATCACCACTATGGTAGAAAGCAAGATGTCTCTATTACCAATGTGAGAGAGCTCATGCGCGATTACTCCTTCCATTTCGTTTTTATTTAATACATCCAGCAAGCCGCTGGTAACGGCCACGGCGGCATGTTCTTGATTCCTGCCGGTGGCAAAAGCGTTTGGCGCCGGATCGTTTACGATATAAAGTTTTGGCATTTTAAGCCCGGCGGTAATGCAAAGATTTTCCACAATTCTTACCAGATCCAAATGTTCTTCTCTTTTTATCGGCTTAGCGCCGGAAATTTTAAGCACGATTTTGTCGGAATACCAGAAACTGAAAAAGTTCATAAATAAACTAAAGGCCACGGCGATATAAACGAAAGACGGATCACCAAAGGCCTGCGAGAATACCCAGCCAATACCAATAACCGCCACCAAAAAAATGACCATAAGCGCCCACGTGCGACGAATATTTTTATCTTGTTGAGTGTATAGATTCATTAAAAACTAACCTTCACCGGCTCTTTGGCCGCTTCCTCTTCCAGTTCAAAAAAATCTTGTTTTTTGAATTTAAACATATTGCCAACGATATTGTTTGGAAATGTTTCCAGCTTGATGTTAAAATCTCGCACATTGGTATTGTAAAAACGACGGGCCGCTTGAATTTTATTTTCCGTATCGGAAAGCTCGTCTTGTAGCTTAGTAAAACTCTCTACCGCGCGCAATTGCGGATAGGCTTCAGCTATGGCAAAAATAGACTTAAGAGCAGAGCTCACCATATTGTCCGCCTCCCCTTTCTCGGCCACTGTTTGAGCGCCGAGTGCTTTGGCTCTGGCTTCAGTTACCTTCTCAAATGCCTCTCTTTCGTGAGTGGCGTAGCCTTTTACCGTCTCCACCAAGTTTGGGATAAGATCATAGCGTCTTTTGAGCTGCACATCTATGTCGGCCCAAGCCTCTTTAGTGCGGTTTAAAAGACGCACGAAACCGTTGTATATGGCTATAAACCAAGCCGCCGCTATGGCAGCAACACCTATTATTATATATGTAACCGTATTCATAATATTGATACTAAAAGCCTATAATAAATAATTATAGCATATTGGGAAAATAATAGAGTAAGCTACTCTCCCGCCAACTGACCGCAAGCGGCAAGAATATCTTCCCCGAAAGAAACACGCTGAGTTACGGATACGCCAAGCTTTTTAAGCGTGTCAAAAAAAACGTCTCGCTTAGCCTTGAGCGATGGTTTATATGTTCCGCCAGTATCATGATATTTAATGAGATTTACATGATACAGATGCCCTTTCATTAGCTTGGCAAGTTCATACGCGTCTTCTCTGCTGTCATTTACCCCATCTATAAGCAGATACTCAAACATTACTTTTCGGTTTGTTTTTTTAATGTAATTATCTATGGCGGTCATAAGAGCGGCGATCGGATAAACTTTATTTATAGGCATAAGTTTTGTTCTTATTTCGTCATTGGCGCCGTGCAGAGAAACAGCGAGATTTATTTGCAATTTTTCTTCCGCAAATTTCTTTATGGCCGGCGTTATGCCGCAAGTGGAAATTGAGATATGCCTTATGCCAAGATTAAAGCCGTCTTTGTCGTTTAATATTCTTGCAGCTTCCATTACATTATCGTAATTTAAAAATGGCTCGCCCATGCCCATAAAGACAATGTTGTCTATGGCATTGCGACCATCAATGCGACCATCAAGGGGAGTCCTTGATATCAAGGACTCCCCTTGATGGTTTTCAGACTTCAAATACCGCGCAAAAAATAAAACTTGTTCAACAATCTCCTCGCTTGCAAGATTGCGTTTATAGCCTGCCTTGCCGGTGGCGCAAAAACCGCAAGCCATGGCGCAACCGGCCTGAGAAGATATACATACGGTATTGCGGCCGACCACTTGTTCTGAGCCGGTCGCAAGATGCTTCATCAGCACGGTTTCTATTTTTAAGCCGTCACTCGTCTCAAACACCACTTTCACGGAATCACCTTTTTTTGATTCAAGAGTTTTTATGTTTTTAAGACACGAAAAAGCAAATTTTTCATCCAGACTGTCGCGCAAATCTTTCGGCAAAAATTTTATATCTTGCCAGCTCGTTGCCAAATCCACAAACACCGCCTTCTTAATTTCTTTAAGACGATAAGGTTTGTGGCCATTTTCAGCCAAAAAATTTTCTATGTCTTTAATATTCATTTGATATGATATTCTTTGAATTACGAAATAATATCATTTGCTTAAATATGCAAGATTCTCAAACAAAACCGCCACGGTTACAGGTCCCACGCCGCCGGGCACCGGGGTAAAAAAATAAGCTTTTTCTTCCACTCCCGGCGCCATATCGCCGGCCAGTTTGCCGCCTTGCTCAGAAGTACCAGCATCTACGATAGTTACCCCTTCTTTTACCATATCAGAAGTGATGATACCCGGCGCGCCGACACCGGAAATTATAATATCCGCGGCGATTGTCTTCTCTTTGGGGTTTATCGTTTGCTTGTCTATAACAACGGTCTTGACGCCAATATTCTCAAACCAAGTCGCAACCGGTTTGCCCACCAGAGAACCTCGGCCGAAAATTACTATATTTTTCAAAGCCAAATCTTTAGCGTTTAAACCAATCTTCTCTAAAATAACTTTTACCGCGCCTGTTACCGGCGGCAAAATAACACTATTACCTTCCTTAAAATTTTTCTGAGAAAAAGAAGACAACATGTCTATATCTTTTTCCGACGAAATATTATCTAAAATTTCTTTCTGAGCTTGGCGCAGACTCTCCGGCAGCGGCAACTGAACAATTACTCCGGAAATATTTTTATCGGCGCAAATTGTTTTTATTTTAGTTTTAAGATCTTCTTTACTTATGCTCTCCGGCAATTTAATGACGTCGGTTTCCACGCCTATCTCCTCGGCAAATTTTTTCTTCATCTTTATAAATCTCTCAGACACATCATTCTTGCCAACTTGAACAACGGCAAGACAAAGCCTCTTGCCTGATTGAGAAACTTTTTCTTTAAGCGTTTGTTTTATTTCTTCCGCTATTTTTTTTCCGTCTATTATCATGTTTAAAATTTAATCAAACTTAGATTCCAAATATTCCGCCTCTATTTCTTCCGAACGAGCATGCCTTGAGTATCTTCTCATGCCCATTAAAATTCCGAGACTCATATACACCGTGGCCATGTGCGAACCTCCATAACTTAAAAACGGCAAAGTAGTACCCGTAATCGGCAGAAGGCCTATATTCATACCTATATGCACGAAGAAATGAGCGGCCAAAAAAGAAGCTACGCCGATCCCAAAAAGAGTTTCAAAATTGCTTTGCCCAAGATAAGCGTTTTTAAGCACTCGCCACACTACAATAGCATAAAAGATAAAAACAAACATAGCGCCGACAAAACCCCATTCTTCCACGAAAGCGGCAAAGATAAAGTCGGTTTGATGTTCCGGAAGAAACTCAAGCCTGCTCTGGCTGCCAAAGCCTATGCCTTTGCCAAACATTCCGCCGGAACCAACGGCAATGGTGGACTGAAGCGCGTTATAACCGGCGCCGCGCGCATCTCTCGCCGGATTTAAAAAGGTAAGAATACGATCTTTTTGGTATGGCTCAAAAGCAAAAAACCAAGAAATGCTCAGGAGGGTGGTTAAAATAAGAACAATGGCAATGAGGTGTCTCTTGCTTATGCCAGCCACCATAATCATAGCCAGCCAGATGAGAAAAAGTATTATGGCCGAGCCAAAATCCGGTTGCAGAAAAACCAAAAAAGTTGGTATGCCGACATAAAGACCCGGGATTATAATATGCCTGATGTTGGCTATCTCTATATGCCGACGAGAAAAATATTTTGCCAATATGAAAATTATGAGTATTTTGAGCGGATCTACCGGCTCTATGGAAAAGAGCCCCAGATCAAACCAGCTGGCCGCTCCCTTTGTAACCTTGCCGGTCACCAGTAAAATCATCAAAAAGAAATTGGCCACCAAGAACAAGACAACTAAAACTTCCGTTTTTTTAAAAATACGCCAATCCACAAAACTGAAAGAAAAAAACAGGAACATGCTGAAAATTATCCAGTAAACCTGTCTGGTAAAATAATAATCCGATTCCAGCCCGAAAGACCTCATGCTTATAAGCCCTGCCGCCAGAAGAGGCAAAGTGGCAATAAACAGAACCCAGTCTATGCTGGCATTTTTATATATCGCTCTCATGATATTTTTTACGGATTAAAGCTGGATGGTTCAATAGAAATGATTAACTCCACCGAATCCACGTCGTCTTCAAAATCGTACGGCCATGTAAAGTATACGTCACTGCTGTTGCCCGCTTCAAGAACTTCCAAACGGGTGGCGCTGACCGCGATGGCGTTACCATTAAAATTATAAATAATAGCCGTCGCCCAAACACCCTTGGCATCTTGGATGGATTTATTCGCGAGAGTGGCTGAAAGTTTTGGAAACCGGTCATCATTATATTCTTTATTGGTTACTATGATACTTAACTTGTCATCTCTATTGATATCCCATTTTATATCCTTCTCAAATTCAATAAAAGCTTTGATTGGCTCTCTTCTGCCCGTATCTATATTGCTCTCAAAGATGGCAAATTTCTGTCCGGGCGGAGCAAAAGTTTGTCCGCTTTTTACCGCCACGAGCACATTATTTTTATCATACAGCTTGAATTGATATTTAATTGCTTCGGACACAAGAGAAAGATTCCTGTTTTCAACCATGGCAACAACATCGTAATTACCATTTTCCACCTTAAGCGGTCTCACCCATATTGAAACAAGATCTTTTATGTCCCCCAGACACATTTTAGAACAAGAACCGCCACAATCTACACCTTCTTCATTTTGATTTTGTTTATCGTCATCGCAAGTCGGCGCGGTGATTTTGATAGCAAACAATCCGCCGATACCGGCGATAATAAGAAAAAATATCAAAAAGTAAAATAATTGTCTTTTTGCCGCCCAATTCATGAACATATTATAGCACAACAAAAGCGGACGCCGAAACGCCCGCTTTTGTGCTTTGAACGATTAAATACTTTGTACCGGCGACTGCCTACTTTCCCCAAAAGAGTATCATCGGCACTACGGCGTTTTACTTCTGTGTTCGGAATGGGAACAGGTAGTTCCACCGCGTCAAGTCACCAGAACAAAGTATTTAATCGCTAAATCAATATTCAAACAAGGATTTTAAGTATTTTAAATTTCAAAACAAATAAGTGGCTGAAATTTACAAAGTTCCTAATAGGACGACAATTAGTACTTCTCGGCTTAATCCGTTGCCGGACTTACACCTAAAGCCTATCAAGGTTGTCATCTTCAACCTGTCTTAGATTCCTAATCTTGGAGTGGGCTTCCCGCTTAGATGCTTTCAGCGGTTATCCCTTCCCAACATAGCTACCCAGCAATGCTCCTGGCGGAACAACTGGTACACCAGAGGTTAGTCCACTCTGATCCTCTCGTACAAAGAGCAGATCTCCTCAAGAATCAAACGCCTGCAGCAGATAGGAGACCAACCTGTCTCACGACGGTCTGAACCCAGCTCGCGTATCTTTTTAATTGGCGAACAGCCAAACCCTTGGGACCTTCTCCAGCCCCAGGATAAGATGAGCCGACATCGTATATTTCTCCATTATTACTAATGGTATGGACTATATCTTCTTCCTTCTGCGATAATCACTCGCAGTTAGGAGTTGGCGTATTAGCGTTTCTCATTTGAAACACTCTCAGCTTGCGCTTCAGTCTCTACGGGGTCATAACTAACTTATATTTCATTGATGGCGCAACAAAAGGTTTAATAATATCCATAAAACCTTTTATGCTTTCCTTCAAGATTCTAATACGATGATATTTCTTATCTCTATTAAGACGAGCATTTATGCCCAATTTTCTTAAGCAATTCAATAAAATCTTTTGATCGTTTAAACTGAATTGTTGAGTATTAAGATAGATATCGCCATCTCTACATTTACTCCCATCATCCATATACCAAATGGCTATGGAAATAGGATCAATGTCAATGTCTTTTGGTATTATTTTGCGTCCGTTTTTATAAAACATATAATAAAGATTAGTTAAATCTTTATGTTGTTTAGTAAAAAACCTACACGCACGACGATTATCACCAGACACTCTTTCCTTTGGTGCAGATTCACAAATTCTTTTTAATTTTTTGAATTTGTAATCAACATAATCTTTCGCTTTTATAGAATGATTTATTTCTAAAAAAGCGTCTGATCTGCCGGGCATGATTCTCACGTACCCGTCTCCCAAGAGAGATCCGATTATAATCGATCGTTCAAGTTTAGTTAGACTTCCCACGGTATTGTCCATGATTATATTATATCATGGAGTTCACCGTTATAAGCCAAATATTTTAATCAAAACATATTCTCCTAAATATGCTTTAACCCAGACTGCGCGATCTCTCGCGCCGCACCCCGATATGTTAAGGTGCCGAACTCCGCCGTCGCTATGGACGCTTGGGCGGAACTAGCCTGTTATCCCCGGAGTAGCTTTTATCCGTTAATCTTCCACCGCTTCTAAAGCGAATGGTCGGTTCACTATGTTCTGCTTTCGCATCTGCTCGACATGTCCGTCTTGCAGTTAAGCCGGCTTTTGCCATTGCGCTATCAGCGCGGTTTCCATCCGCGCCTAGCCGACCTTTAAACTCCTCCGTTACTTTTTAGGAGGAAATCGCCCCAATTAAACTACCCACCAGGCACTGTCTCCTTGCGTTTTTGCCGCAAAGGTTAGAATTTAGCTTTTTAAAGAACGGTATTTCACTGGCGGCTCCATGTCACCCAAAAGCGACACTTCAAAGCCTCCCGTCTATGCTACGCATTAAAAATCTAAACCCAATACCAAGCTATAGTAAAGCTTCCGGGGTCTTTTCGTCTAGCTGCAGGTAACCGGCATCTTCACCGGTATTGTATTTTCACCGGGCTACTTCCCGAGACAGTTCTCCAGTCGTTACACCATTCGTGCGCGTCGGAACTTACCCGACAAGGAATTTCGCTACCTTAGGACCGTTATAGTTACGGCCGACATTCACGAGGGCTTATACAGTCCAGCTTCCGCCTTGCGGCGAAAACCCTCCGTATTTGACCTTCTCGCATTGGTCAGGTGTCACCCCCTATACATCCTCTTACGAGTTCGCAGGGAGCTGTGTTTTTGATAAACAGTCGCCAGAGAAACTTTCGCTGCGGCCCGCCTTGCGGCGGGCAGACCTTATCCCGAAGTTACGGTCGCTTTTTTGCCGAGTTCCTTGGGAAGAACTCACCCGTTCGCCTTGGTCTTCTCGACCTATCCACCTGTGTCGGTTTTCGGTACGGTTTCCGTATTTCTTTCCCCGCTAAAGCGGGGCTTAGAAGCTTTTCTTGGAAGACTGCTTTGCTAAATTTATTCCGCTATAAACGGAATATTTCATTTGCGCTTGGAATTTCCCTTGCGGGCGCGGGCGGATTTTCCTGCCTGCGTTCCTTACGCCAATAACGCAAATCCAGTAATGCGCCTAGCATACTAATCTTCGTCACTCCATTAAAAATACGGAAGTCACGGAATATTAACCGTGTGTCCATCGGCTGCGGCTTTCGCCATTGCCTTAGGCCCGACTAACCCTTGGTTGATCGTCATTGCCAAGGAAACCTTGGATTTTCGGCGTCAGCCGTTTTCAGGCTGATTGTGGTTACTTGTGCCAACATTCTTACTTCGCAACGCTCCACCGTGCCTCACGACACAGCTTCACAGCAGATGCGAACACTCTCCTACCATGTTCCGCTAAAAGCGGAACATCCTCACCTTCGGTACTCTACTTAGCCCCGATTATTTGCGGTGCAAGATCTCTTAACGAGTGAGCTGTTACGCATTCTTTAAAAGATGGCTGCTTCTAAGCCAACTTCCTCGTTGTCTGAGAAATTTCACCTCCTTAAGTGCACTTAGTAGAAATTTAGGGACCTTAGATTGAGATCTGGGCTCTTTCCCTTTTGACTAGTGAAGCTTAGCCCTCACAGTCTAACTGTCTGCCAATTACTTCCGGTATTCGGAGTTTGATAGGATTGACGAGGTTTCCCCCTGTTCAATCCTTCCAGTGCTCTACCCCCGGAAGGTAAGACAAACGCTAGCCCTAAAGCTATTTCGGAGAGAACCAGCTATTACCAGGTTCGATGAGCTTTTCACTCCATACCACAGGTCATCCGATAGTTTTGCACGGCTAACCGGTTCGGACCTCCTCCCGCATTTCTGCGGAATTCATCCTGCCCATGGCAAGTTCACCTGGCTTCGGGTCTAATTTGTAATACTTTTGATCGCCCTTTTAAGACTCGCTTTCGCTGTGTCTCCGTCCTCTCGGACTTAGACAGCAACACAAATTAACTCGTTGGCTCATTCTTCAATAGGCACGCCGTCGTCCACGACTTGCGTCGAGACTTCGACTCCTTGTAGACATATGGTTTCAGGTTCTATTTCAACGCCCTCATCGGGCTACTTTTCACCTTTCCCTCGCGGTACTTGTTCACTATCGATCTTAAAGAGTATTTAGCCTTGCCGGTTAGTTCCGGCAGATTCCTCCGAGCCATTCGTGTCTCGAAGTACTTAAGAATAATAACTGAAAGTATAATCATGTTTTCGTTTACAGGGCTATTACCTTCTTTGGCTCCGCTTTCCAACGGATTCAGCTAACAAGATTAAAACTCACTTAGAATTGCTTCATTCGCTATTACCTTGCAACCCCTTACTTAATAAAAAGTAAGGTTTAGGCTATTCCCATTTCGCTCGCCGCTACTCAGGGAATCACATTGTTTTCTTTTCCTCCCGGTACTGAGATGTTTCACTTCCCGGGGTTTCCTTCCCGCCAAAGGCGGGATAACACCGATTTACGGTGTTGGGTTTCCCCATTCGGAGATCTCCGGATCAAAGGCCGCTCAGCGCCTCCCCGAAGCTTATCGTAGCTAAGCCACGTCCTTCATCGTCTCTTTAAGTCTAGGCATCCACCATACGCCCTTATTCCTATTAGGAAATTTATAAACTTCCTTTCTAGATTCACTCGTAACCACTTTTTTGTTTTGGTTTAAATACAAATTACCTACATTTTGCTTGATTGAATATTGATTTTTCAAAATGCAGTCTTTCCGAAAAATTCCAAATAAAAAGCCGCCTCTGAGGCGGTTTTAGCCAAAACAATAAATTGCCAGGGCTAATATTTCCGCTTCATTTTTTTGCTTTTTATTTTTCTATACATCAATATTTAAGAGTATATATGATGGAGAAAATAAGTCAAGCAAAAAGACCCCGACTAAAAGGAAGGGGTCTTTTTGAGTTTTTCCTTTATTTTAAAAGCTTACTCCGCTATGTCCTTCTTGAGCTTTTCTATGTATTTCGCGGCCGCGTCTTTACCTCCCAAACCGAAGGCCAAACCGCCGGCAATGGCAACCATGGCCACAAAGCCGGTAAAAAGAGTCTGCGCGAAAGCTCCAGCGATACCAAGCTGGAAAAGAGCCGCCAAGATGGCGAAGATCCATATCGCCCATTTGGTAAGCCCACCCAAAATATTTACCGAAGGCACTCCGGCTGCTCTGGCTGAACCTGTTACAAGCTTCTGCATGGCGCCAGCCAAAAAAGCGGCAACCACCAAAATGATTGCGGCGATTATCACGTTAGGCAAATAGCCAAGCACTACGTCTCTTAAAAAATTGTTTACGTCACTCAAGCCAAGAATATCTATGGAAGCGACCAAGAAAACGATAATGAGAAACCACTTTATGAGTCCGCCGATAAACGCTCCGGCATTTAAGCTGAAGCCGGCCTTGTTCATCATCTCATCAACACCAACAGTTTGAAGAGCTTTATCAACCTTAAGAGCATCCACCACTTTCGCGACAAACTTTCCTACAATGGAAGATATTATCGCGCCGACTATAAACACGATTAAAGCGATAATAAAAACAGGCGCGAAAGACAAAACGCCGTCAGATAGACTTTGGAAAGATTCCGTAAGAACCCCCGTCCAAATTTCTGTTGTCATAAAATTAAAATTTATTTATTGTTAATAATTTAAAACGACCGTTTTAAAAAGCTAATAAAAAAGCTTACCTTAAATTATACATCAATTTAAGATTTTTTGACCATAGCACTGTGGATAAGTAAAAAGACGGGTCAACGACCCGTCTTTTTACTTGCTATATGCTAAGTCTGTTTACCACTTTCTCGTGAGGCGATTCCATTATTTCTCTTACGAATTTATCATACATGCCGTAGCGATACATAAAGTCTTTCGTAGAAAAAACAGCATACACGATTTCCTTGCCCAATTCAGCTTCCACATTTTTAAGCGCTCTGTCCAACTTGCTTTCCTTTATCGCGTCTCCCACCAACAAAAGATCCACGCTACTGCCTCCTTCGTTGTTGGTAAATATGCCGGACAAAATCATCAGTTTCACCTTGCCGGCCGCGCCAAGATTCTTTATCAGTTTCTCTTTATCAAGAGGCGCTGAATTTAAAACAAGATTTTTGAGCGGAAAAAGAAATGGAAACAATTGATTTAAAACAAAACCGCTCGTCTCCACTTTTTTTGTTTTAATTTTCCCGTCTTTTAATTTTAATTCTTCTAAGAACTTTTCTGTCTTGGGCCGCACCAGTCCAATACTTTTTAAAAGAGAAATCTCTCTTCGCGCCGATGCCGCCGGCACCTTGGCGCGTTGAGAGATTTCCTTCAAAGAGTACACTGTTTCCGGATTAAGCATAAACAGTCGGATGATCTTTATCCGGGCGGATGATCCAAAAAGTTTTGATAGTTTATCGTTCATCACGCGCTATTTTAACATTTTATCTACTTAAGCGCAACTGTTCCTCCGGCAGCTTCAAGCTTGGCTTTAAGTTCCTCCGCTTCTTTCTTATCCACGCCTTCTTTTACCATAACGGGAGCTTTGTCAGCCATGTCTTTGGCTTCCTTGAGACCCAAACCAAGAGCTTCTCTGAGCACTTTGATTATCTGGATTTTCTGATCGCCGGCGCTCTTAAGTTCCACGCTGGCTTTACTTGGTCCAACAGCATCACCGCCTTCAGCATCTCCACCGGCGACAGGAGCCGCGGCTACGGCCACAGCTTGAGCTGATACGCCGAATTTTTCTTCAAATAATTTTACAAGCTCGGAAAGATCGAGAACACTCATTGTTTCTATTTTCTCAACAATGTCCTTGAACTTTGCCGGCACCTCCACAACTTTTTTTTCTTCTGTCATATTTTTATTATTTTTTTTAGTTTTTGATTAATAATTTTACGCTACCTGCTTTTGCTTCGCTATTTCAGACAAAGCCACGGCAAATTTCTTTATCACGCCGTTTAACGTTACCACCATGCCTCTTGTTGGTGAGCTGATCACATTTACAAATTGGCCAAGCAACACTTCTCTTGAAGGAATATTGGCGAGCATTATCATTTTTTCTTTGCCGATATAACCGCTTTCAAACACGCCGCCGATTATTTTTATAGCCTCATTCTTCTTAGCGAATTGCTGCACGGCTTTGGCGGCAACGGTCGGCTCTTCGCTTGAAAAAGCAACGGCTATCTCTCCATCCAAAGAAGGCATCTCTCCTTCAAATCCGGCGGCGACAAAAGCTTTCTTGATTAAAGTCTTTTTGGCTACCGTGATTTTGGCGCCGATTTTTCCAAGCATTCTTCTAAGTTCGCTGGCGGCTGCCACGTTAAGACCATGGAAGTTTATAAACATAACCATGTTGGCTTGTTTTATATTCTCCTCAAGATCTCTCAGTATCACACCCTTTTTTTGCTTTGTTATTGCCATTCTTTTACATGCTAATCAAATAAAAAACGACCTTTTATAAAGTCGCAGAATACAAAATCGCCTTAAAGCAATTATTTGTCTCGGCAGGATTTATTTCGCCAAACGGCGAGAAACCTGCTTTCTACGACCAATATTTAATTACTTATTATTATATACGATTCGCCGAAACTGTCAACGACAATCGCGCGAAGGACGGACCTTCGTTAATATTCTATTTCCTCTCCCTCTATCGTCGCGTTGCCGGAGATCTCGCTGCCTCCGGCAACAACCACTCCTTCGTCGGAGACATTTTCTATTGTTACATCAGACAAAGTAGCTGAAGAACCGTTGTATAAACCGATACCATCTCCGTCCAATATGTCGCTAATGGTTGATGTCGCGATTGTGATAACGGAATCGTAAGAGCCTATACCATCGCCATCTAAAACATTCGTTATCGTGGAGCTGGCTATGACAATAGTTGATTCGTAAGCGCCTATGCCATCGCCATCAAGAACCGTATCTATGGTGGTTGAAGACATTGTCAACGAAGAATTATAAACGGATACCGCGTCCGCGTCTATGGTATTGGTTATCGTGGAAGAAGCAATGGAAACGGAACTTCCGCTGTACGCCGCAATCGCTTCATTCGTGGTACTGGCAAAAGTGGTATTTTCAATTATGACCACGCTATTATTATTCAATTCAATGCCGGCGTTATTGCTGATAAATTCCGAATCGGTTATTTCCAGATCGGCTCCATTGCTTAGGCTTATACCTCCCGTATTGGAGATTATAACGTTATCTAAAGTGCTCGTTCCATTATTGCCGCTAATTTTTATTTTATTCGCAGTTGATGTGTCTGAAAAAGAATCAAAGACTATCGGATTGTTTTCTTCTCCGTTAGCGTTGATGACGCCATTGACTTCAAGGTCATCTAAGTAAAGGCTCACTTGAACGCCGGACTCAATGGTGAGAGTTGAAGTGGCTGAGACTTGAACATTTTGGGAAACATAGTAACAACCACCTTCTTCAAGAGTGATGTCTTGATATATGCTTTGGCCGTTGTTGAGATTATTAAAGCTGACGGAATTACATTGGCCGGGCGTGCCGGAGATGGAATTGCCTTCGGCATCTTGTCCGCTTTTAATGAAATCAATGTTCGTCCCCCATGTGGCCCAATTGGAAGTATCAGATCCGGACTCTTTGGAGTTTACTCTCTCCATAGTCTTTCTGGAAGTGGAACTTGTATTATCTCCGGCGGACCATCCGTCGGTTGCGACAGGAGTTCTGTCTAAAGTGGTGGATGAGTGAGAGAGAATGATTTGTTCTCCATTGTTACCAAGCGCCCACTGAGATGACCCATTGCCATAAACGGAAACAGTTGATCTGGCGGTTATTGTGTTTGCCCTTCTTTCAAGAATGCGATATTCATAAGGAGCCATTTCTCCGACAAGGGCGATAAACGGCGCGCCGTCAGTTGATTCTACTGCCCATTGCGACAAATCTAGCGTATAACTTGTATTGTTTTTTATTTCCAGCCATTCATCATACGCGGAAGCCGCCGTTCCCATCCACGCGATTTCGTTGATAGCGAGAGGAATGGTGGCGACAGAAACGGCTTGAGTAGAAGTGGCGCTTGTCGTGGCCGAAGAAATTGCCGATACAGAAAAAGTGTACTCGGAAAAATCGGAGATGTTGGCGATGAAGCTCGGTGCCGTCGTGGTAGCGTATTCTCCGTTCTTACTTATGGCGTAATGTTCCGCGTCGGAAACCGCTTGCCAAGAAAAAGTTACGGTGGTGGTGGCAAGAAGACAGCCATCGGTAGCCAAAGAGTAATCGCATTGGGAAACACTAAGGATTGGCGCGGAAAGTGAAACTGTTTCTTGCTCATCCTCTTCTTCCTGATCTTCTTCTTGCTCGGATTCAGAGACAAGAGAAACTTTTGGCGCCGCCCCGCCGCCGAAACCGGAATACGGAAGACCTAGAAAAATAATGCGAGGCTGATTGTCAGCCTCGCTCTTATCAAAATCTCCTAAGGAACGAGACGCGCTAAAATCGGCGCGTCTAGCAGTATCATCCTCATCAGTTGATTCACTCTTTACAAGATTCAACACCGCTTGTTTTTTCTCACTCTCGCTGTCTTTCTTTTTCTTATCCTCTTCCACTAACGCCATGGTTTGCTTTTTAATATCTTCCAGGGAAGCTTGAATTTGAGTGATTGAAGCGGAAAAACTCAAATTTGAGAAAGACTCCGCCGCCTCGGAAACCACTGTATCAAAAACCGCTAGATCAACGACTTCGCTTACCTCATTGTCAAGGTTCAACCTTGACAATGAGGTAACAGCCTCCACCGCCACAGCCAAACCATCGCCATCTTTCGGCGAACGACTCGCCTCAAGAGAAAAAATATCGGTAATCTTGCCAGTCAAGCTTGACGCGACACTTGCGATCTTACTCGCGCCGGCAGAAATATTTTCTTTAACGGAATTATAAGAATCTTTAGCAAAGGCAAAAGCTTTGGCCCCTTCACCCACAACAGACACTCCGCCAATGTAGCCGTTTAAAGTAACGATTTTCTTAATAACTCCATTTTCTTTAACAAAAATTTCCGGTGCCGGTTTTTGGCCGGCTATTATTGCCTCCGCTTCTTGATGAAATAACTCTATCAGGCCGGCACCATTTATAATAGCTTCGCGAGAGAGACGGGAGAAATATTGAGAAAGGATTTCTGTTTCCTTTTTGGTTTCCAAAAGATATTCTTTTTTTAGATTAAGAAGATTATCAGGAATAGTTCTTGCCCTAATAAGCTCAAACTCCTCTCCATTCTTATCCAACCCATAACCAAAACTTTCATCTTCTCTCACTATTTTAGGATTAGCATATTTAGGATCGTTTATAGTGTCTTTGCTAAAGAAATATCCATTGGAATAATTAGCCAAAGCGTAAAAGTAATTATCCACCTCGCCTCTTTGGATAGGAGTCATGCCTTTGACTGCCAACTCGTCAGCCACCTTAAAATTCTCTCTGGTAAAATCCTTGGCGTATTCCTCCAGCGGACTGCCGTAATCGCCGGTAATCGTTCTGGCCTCATGAGCGTGCGGGTCGTCTCTGGTGTGGTCCGGCACGGCCATATCCTCCATCAAGTGCAAAGTATGGCCGAGAGTCGCATACGCTTCTTTTTTATTGCCGTTTGCGTATTCATAAAGCGCTTTCTCCCAAGTGCGATTGCCCAGGTATTTGTAATATTCCGCTTGCAACTCTTGATTATGCAGCCAGTCCGGCGCAGGCACGGGAGCAGTGAAGGACAGAAAGTTTTCCGCCAAGTAGCGCATCAACCAAGCCGGCACCCGGCCAGTATTCTCTCCTGTCCAACCTGTCTTATTCACCGGATCATAAAAATGGTTTACCCATCTTGGCGGCGTATCTTCCGAGACAACGCCTGATATAATCCACTCTTTCTCTTCCGCGCTCAACTTATCTTCGGCGAATATGTTATAAAAATCCACAATTTCGTCCGTAATGGCCGGATGAGTGGTAAGATCGTCAAAAGCCAGCGCCGACGCGCCGGTTAAGAAAACTCCCGCCAAGACGAGCGGGACAGTGATTTTACTAAAATCAAATTTCATTTATCTTCCAATTATCTGATGGGTATTTTATAAAGCTAACAAACATAGATGGTTTTGAATTTAATTTCGCTTCCATAATAAAAGAATCACTACCAGCACCAGATCTCCATTCACTTGCTGTCTTTAAGATGTTCATCAAATTATAAATATTTTCTTGTGGAGCATTATTTAATATCCTCAATTCCTCCCCTTGCTTCTCCGCCACAAAATATTTACTGGCCAGTTCATAATCGCCGGCTTCCACGGCCGCAATAAACATTTCCAAAGTCTCTTGTGGAGTGTTACCGCCAATAGTGTCTTTTGCCAATTCTTTTTCTCTGTCTTCCACCATTTTATCAATCTTAGTCATATTTCTCTCAAACTTAGTATTATCTCGCCACTCCAAAAAACTTATCACGCCAATAAGTACCGCCCAAATAGCAAAAAAAATCCCCACTCCATAAATTATTTTTCTTCTCATCCTCATTATCAAAATTTTATCACACCAAATTTTCTAAAACAACCCCGCCCCCCACCATCAAGGACTCCCCTTGATGGTGGGGGTAACTTTTCTAGCTTTCGCCGGGTTGGAAAATCTCCTTTAACGCCCAAGGAGCCATAAATTCTTGGATCGCTGAAATTGGAATATCTCCGAATATAGAAAAAGGGCCTTTGTCTTCATTACTATAATCAACTCCGACGCAGGAGGCCGAGAAAGCTTCCCGTTTCGGGGCAAACATCAAATCACAGCTTGGTTCTCCGTCATATTTAGAAAGCAGCAGCGGTTTCATTATCCTTACCGCTTCCGCCCAAGCCAAATCATCGCGAAACAGTTCGTTTCCCTCTCTCATCATTTCGCCCTTTTCAAGATCGAAAATAAGATATGTTCGCTTGGGGTCGCTGGCTTTACTGCCAGACAAATGGTCTGATGATGTAAAAGCCATGGAAATCAAACGCGGAGACATAAGCAATATTTCCGTATCTATATTGAGAGTGCTTGCTTCCCCGTTATCATCGGCGGCGGTTCTGACACCCCGAATAAAAATATCCTTCAACGCTCCGATATATCCAGCAACATCCTCGTTAATTTTTTCGGCCAAGAAATCATTGGTGTAAATAACCACATCGGGAATCCTTAAACTTATTAAGAACTTTTTTGGTTCATCCTCTATGGTAATTTTTTGCCATTTTATGACTGGCTGACTTAATTGCTTTACCACCTGAGAAACCTCTTCTTTTTTATTCCAACGCGGAGTAAATGCTAAAAATGAAATCGCGATAATTATCCCAAAAATCACTGCGATGGCTTTTGAAAAAAATTTTCCAGACATAAAAATATCAATCAATCACCTTCAAAACACCGACGCTTCTTTTATCAACTCGGAAAAATTTTTCAAAGGCTTTAACCTCGACCCTAATATCGCGCCCAACAGAATTACCGGCGTATTTTATTTTTGTAAAATTTAGTTGAATTGATTTTATCACACCAAATTTTCTAAAACAACCCCATTTAAACTCTAATATTATACCACACCCACTGTCCAAATATGCCATCCAAGGGTAACCCTTGGATGATGGGGTGTGGATAACTTTTCTAGCTTTTTCTAATGGAAAGATAACCAATCATCTATCATGGTGCTAAAGTCTTGTTGAGTTAAAAAATACTCAGGAAAAGTTTCCTTGCTTAGCACCACCATCAAGGGGAGTCCTTGATGGTGGTGCTAAGCAAAAGCCAATCGTTTATAAAATCATCAAAATCTTTGCGATTTGAAAAATATTCAGGAAAAGACTCCTTGTTAATAATCTTTCCCTCCGGCCTGTTACCGTTTTCGCTATAATCAAAATAACTTGAATAAGAATACTCGTTCAAAAAAGAACTAGCTGTGTTTTTATTTTTAATGCCACTTTCTTTCCATTCCGGCTCTATTAGTTTAACTGGATTTAAATGAATATAGGCAAAAAGATATTTTAAATACTCATCATTATCCGCATGAGTTGACTTAAAAACCCCTTGGAATAAAGCCCCCGTCCTATTATATCTCTTATTAAAATACATTGAGTATCCTGTAGCCAGCTTGCCCATAAATTTACTGATGCCTTTTTCTTTTTTCTCTTTAACAAGAAGATGGAAATGGTTAGGCATCAAACAATAAGCTCCAATATCAACAAGAGAGTCTTTTTTATTTATGTTTAATATCTTCATCAAGGACTCCCCTTGATTTATGAGGTTGCTTATGTGCACAACATCAACATTGTTGGAAATATAAAGCAAAACAAGAAACCTTAAATAATCGGCTTTGTCCGAAAAAATATCTCTTTTTTCGGTGCCACGATTGTAGATGTGATAATATTCACCAACAGAAAAAACTATTTTTCTTTCCATGCTTTTATTTTAAGACACTTATCCCCAACCATCAAGGACTCCCCTTGATGGTTGGGGATGTTATAAATTTATTGGAAGTTTTGAAGAAGATTTTGGAGGTCTTGGGATGTGTCTGGGTTGGCGGCGATGCCTTGTTCTAGAAGAGCTTTGGCTTTGGCTTCGTCTTTGAGAAAATTTCTATAGAAATCATAGAAATTGCGGTAAATGAAAATCATGTTTTTACCATTTTCTATCGCCTTTTTATAACTCGCTTCCGCTTTGGTGTTGTCTTTAAGATAATAAGCGTAAAGTTCTCCCAGATTATTGTATGATACATAATTATCCGGACTTATTCTGCCAACGTAATTCCACACGTCCGCCGCGCCTTGATAATCGCCTATTATTTTCCAATATATCCCGAGCACCAGCCAGTTTTCCACATTTTTCGGATCCTCTCTGAGGCTGGTTGAGATTTCATTGATCTTTTCCATCGCTCTTTCCGCCAAGACTTGGTCTATGCTACTTATCGGTTGAGCGACTCTATCTAAGAGAGTGGCGCCTTCGCTATCAAGCTTTTTTTCTTCCTCTATTTTTATGGGACTAACTTTAAAATCACCATCGCCTTCAATGGCTAAATTTGACCCTTCTATAGTCTTAATGGTGGAAGAGGCGGATTCTATATCTTCGGCAGCATTCTCCTTTGAGTTTAAAGCTAAATCCGAACCGGACTTAGTAAAGATATCTTTGGATATAAAATAACTTACTCCGCCGACCATAAGCAAGATAAAAATTATAAAAATCAGTTTGTTTTTATTCATAGTACTTACATATTAAATAATTCCTTATCCTGCGTCAAACCTCGTCATCAAGACCATCAAGGGGAGTCCTTGATGGTGGGGAGTTTTCATTCTTAGTATGTCCGTATCCAAGGACTGTCCTTGGATACTTTATGTTGGGTAAAGATAGAAAATACAAAAACCCCGTTCTCTTACGAGAACGGGGTTTTTGCTAACCTCCCGCTAAAAGCGAGACACAAGATGGTTAGATTACTTAGATTTGGTGTAGCTGATACCTCCTGACGGAAGCGACGTTACGTTGTAGCCGTTTATCCAATCGTAGTCATTTATTGAGTTTGTCGTTGTAGTAGCTCTTGGTGACCAGATGAAGTTATTGGCTGCTGTAGCCGCTGCCTCAATATTTACGTAGTTATCAACCAATCCGGCCAAGGAAGGATAAGCATTGTCACCCTTGAGGGTTACCGTCAAAGAATCTCCTGAAGAAACTCCTGTTATGGTAGCCACTACCTTGAAGTATCTCGTAGCGCCGGCTGGAATCTCTATTGTCGTAGAAGCGGTGCTAATTTGAGGATAAATTTCAAGGTCGGTTGAAGCTGAAGCCCAGTTGGCTTCCAAATCAACATCAGTGTTCATAAGCTTGCCTCCTGAGTTTATTCCGGAAATCGGTCCGGTAAATGAACCGTTGCTGTAACTGTCATAAGCGTAAACATTCAAGCTGTCTGCCGTTACACCAGTGGTGGCAATATTGAAGGAAAGTTTGTACAAGGACATCTTGCCGGCGCTGTCAGCAGTGATGCTGAAGCCCATGATAGTCTCATCTGTCGTACCGGACAAAGATGATTCTATGCCGGAAAGTCTCACTACCGTCGGGAATGTTTTAAACATTCTTACGCCGGAGAAAGAAGTGGCTCCTGAAGTTGAAGTAATGGTCGTACCGCTGGAAGATCCTCTACCTTGCGCATTGCCGGCTCCAATATAGTCAACGGCAATGAGTGCTCCCTGAGTACCCACCTGGCTTGTGCCAATGGCGGCTAAATCAGCCTTAACTGTCATACTCTTTGTCTCATCTTTACCAATGATGAACTTTGAAGTTCCATCAGTGTTGGTAAGTATGGTTGATGTGCCTGTGCTACCCGTAAGGATAAGTGTGCCAACTTGCGTTGAACCATCCCACAAAGTTACCTGAGATAAATCAGAAACTGAGGAAGAGGCTGTATTGGTAAGCGTAAGTCCTAGATAGGTAAGTTCAATGGCTTCGTTTGCTGAAGTAAAGTCAATTACTCCAAGCGTAACCGTTGAACCTGAAGCAGCTACGGCGTTCGCGGCCGGACTCTGTGATGTGTTTTCCGTTACAGTAAGCGTGCCATTCGCTGTAAGCGCCATAGCCTGACCAGTTGAGTCATTCTCAGTAAGAGCAGCGCTTTGACCTGAAGTTACGCCTGTAACTGTCGGTAAAGCCTCGCTATCGTAACCCCAAGCGTAAGTACCGGTAGCTCCGGCAACAATATTACACTTGAGAGAAATCGTTTTCGCGGTGCCTTTTGATATAGTAAGCGGATTGTCAAGCGTGAAGGTCGTGGAAGAAGCTGAGGATGAAGTCGGGCTAAGCACATTTGAACCGGTGTTCAATGCTGTTGAGCCGTCGTATAGAACACAATTGTTCAAGTTCGTGGCGGTATTACCGAATTTCTCATACGCGAATGGGAATGAATTGATTTTTACATCTTCTCCTGATGCCGTAGCGTCAAAAATGTAGTTGGCAAAAGTGAATTCTTGCGCTCCGGCTACCACTGTTTGAGCGGCCGGATTAGTGGAAACGCTGATGGCCAAAGCCGCAGCCTTAACTGTCATTGTGTTTCCGGTTACAACAGCTGATGAAGGCGTAATTGAATTGCCTGTTGTCTGGCCGGTAATGCTAGTGAAGTCGGATGAAGGGGTAGTAGAAGCAACAACTGTTTGGTTGTTGGCAAAATCCGTACCCAATTTTCCTTTAAGTGTATATGTTCCCTTTCCTATCGGGAAAGTTACGGTGTCGGTAAAGGTTACTGTACCGTATACAGCGGCTCCTGAACCGTCGGCCGGACCGGCTACTATGTTGCCGTTTGAATCAAACAAAGCGATGTTTGTGATATCTTCAACTTGGCCGGCAGTGCTGGTAATCTGGAAGTGGTAAACCTGCTGCGCTACCGATATGGCTTCTCCTTTGGCTTCTATCTCAAAACCTCCGAGCGTTACATCAGATACATTCTCGGCAATATTCTGAGCGGATACCGAAGTGGCCTTGGTTATCGTAAGCGAGCCTGTTGAAACTGTAGCCTGATAAGCATCAAACCATGGGTTAGCGCTTGAGAAGGCGCCGGTGTCATCCGTGGGATCTGTAGCTCCATTGGCCGGCGTTATGCCATAACCATAGGTCTCTCCCACTACGTTTACATCTGTTCTCTTGTAGATATCAAAATCTATCGTTCTGCCCGAACCGCTTACAATGTCTCCTTTGATAGACATTTCAATGCTTCCTCCTTTGTCTACTACGATACCGCTACCGAAAGTGGAAGTGTAGTATTTGCCGTCTGAGGAAACTGTTGTGTCGTAAGCAACACCGTCTATGTATGTCTTTACGTTCTCAATGTCGGAAGTGGCGGCTGAACCTGATTGATTCCATCTTATGGAATTGAATCTTACTTTCTCGGCTGAACCAGTTGTGAATTTAACTGAAGAGAAAGTGTATCCGGTGGTGCCTACCTCTTTGTTCTGACCTGATCCCGGGTCTATTGAACCCACGGCCAATGTCGGAACCGAACCGATTGAAAGCGTAGCGTTTATGGTGTGAACCGCTCCAGTAATTGGAAGTATGCCTGATACCGTGGCTGAAGTGTTGATGCCATTTATAGTAAGGGCTACAATCTGTCCGGCTCTGGTGCTGTTGTCAGCTGCCATGTTTCCGGCAATCGTCATAGTTTTTGAAGTGCCGGCTTTTACCGTGAAAGTGTCTCCTACCGTAGCCTGGTGATTTGAGTTCAAAGTTTTCTCCAAACCAAGCTGTGTGTCATTTTCATCTAAAAGCACTATTCCGGAAAAGTTTGAATCGCTTCCTAAATTAGTCCTTTCTATATTGATGCCGGTTACGGTTACATCATCGGCTCCCGCCGTGAGGGTAACTTTCGTAAACGGAACTCTTGCCGCGCTTTCCGGAGCCAATGTGGCTACCGGTTGCGTCGGGCTGGCTACCGCCAAGCCTGTGCCTGTCGGAACGGTTGTGATGACACTTGAGCAAGACTGGCCCGTCGTCGAGCTGAATCCTGTCGCTGAAGTACAACCTTCAGGGTATGTCGTTGTGGTTGTGGCGCAAGACTGACCCGTTGTCGGGCTGAATCCTGTCGCTGAAGTACAACCTTCAGGGTATGTCGTGGTCGTCGTGGTCGTCGTGGTCGTGGTCGTGGTTACTGAAGCCGCCAACGAATTGTACTTGGCTTGCGAAACCGAGCCAAAGTATCCTACCGCCGGTGATACGCCGTTGGCTGATTGCCACGCGGCCACCGCTGTTCTCGTTACCGGTCCGAAGTATCCGGTTGATCCTCCCGAGAATGTATAGTGCCCCGTGCTTTTCAAATAATCCTGCAAGCATGTTACGTCACTTCCTTGTGAACCTATTGTAAGGCTCTTCGTGAAGGCGCATTCTGCAGTTGCAGTGCCGCCAGTCGCTGTGCCAAGAGCGGCAATCTCAGCTTGGAGCTGCGTTATCTGCGCAAGCAACTGAGCTATTGTCTCTTCCGTAGTAAGAGCTGACGCCGTTTGAGGCGCGGCCATTACTCCAACGGAAAGGGTCAAAGCGGTTGCGAATCCAAGAACTACAGAAACAACTTTTCCTAATCTGGTATTTCTAATGTTACTCATAATTTATTTATATCTTTATAATAACGATTCCACGATTCTCACTTGCTTCGTTTTTAAACAAAGCTTGCGTCAAACCGCAAAACCATTTTTGCGCGGACTTAATTTGGTTTCGACTTCCGCCAAATGCCCGACGCATTAACTAACCAATAATTTCAAAGCCAGCCTCTTTTAAAATTTTTAATTTTAGGCTGGCTCGTTCCGCTAAAAACGGAACGGCGAAAATTTAACTGATTAACATTTTGTCTCTCGCGAATCTTTCTATCATATAGTGAGGTGTCAGTGTTTCGGAAAATTTTTTCCATCTTGTTTCTTTATTCTTTTTTCAACGTTCTGGCAATAAATCTAAAACAAGCAAGTTACAAAAATCATACATTCGTTCCGCCTTTCTGTAATTATAATACACTAAGGTCATTACTGACAAATACACATGTGGATAACTTTAGGCGCTTGTATGCGAATAAAGACTTGCTTAGCCCAAAACACCTTATTTTTAAACATTAAAAAACTGGTGCAAAGGACTATTAAATATTACACTAGGATATATTTAATGTCAATTAAACCTTGATTTTAGACAGACTCGTAAGTTCGCCATCTTTTATCTCCTTTCGCCAGTACCCTTCCCATGCGCGCCAGATCAAGCAAATCTCTCTGGGTGGCCTTGGTACTCACGGAGCCTTCAAAAATAGCCGATATTTCGCCCACGGTTTTTGGACCGCCGGCCTTCAAAAACACCGTTATCTTATCTTTGCGATTTTCCGGATCAAGCGATTTTCCGGCTGTATTGCCCCCACTTTCTTCTCCTAAAATTAACGTTTTTTCCGACACTCTGCCCGCCCCGCTACTTGTCCCGCGATAAGTGGGAACAGCGGCGGTTTTGCTTGGCGCGGGCAATCTAATCTCTCCTATCGGGGCGATAATGTCACCGGTGGTAATCTTTTTATTTTTCCCTTCTATAAAATTTTTGAGATTAAGATATTCCCTTTTGAGAATATCAAAATTTAAATTGGACACATACACGCCAATGGAGACCAGCTCAAGAGTCTTAATAATACGAAAGAAGTTCCCCATTGTTTCTTCAATCAATCGCCCTTTGTCTTTTATAAATCTAATGGACATAACATTCTCATGCAGGTGCATGGCAGTGTCTCTTAGTGTCCATTTGATTGGTTCCTTATCGGACATCAAGTCTGTAACCCTATATAAAGCAGCGGTTATTCTTTGTATTCCGTCCGTTATTTGTCCATAAATGTCCTTTAGCTCTTTATCTTGATTGTTTTGTGTTTTGCCGTTCATTTTTTATTGCTTAAATATGTCCTTTAAACATATCTTAATGGACAAACCGGTTCTGTAAAGAAAAAACCAATCCACATCATAGTAGTCAAACTTTCGCAAACAATACTATTTCATAATTCAAAGTAAAAGTTGTATAATAAATAAGTAAATTAGCAGAATTGAACAACAACTCAATGTCATCAAAATCAAAAGCAAAAAAGCAAAAAATTAAACACAAAAAAGAGGAGGAAAAAGAAGAAGACGAACCAAAAGAAAGCTTTCTAAATGCCTTGGAAGATAGAACAAAAAATTTCATCATATCCATCGTCCTTTTTTCCTTTGGCACGGTTTTTACTCTTTCGTATTTCAATAAAGCCGGACCGGCCGGAAAATACATAAATAATATATTTGATTCACTTTTCGGTAATGGCTCAATCTTGCTGCCGCTCGCGCTTTTCGCTTCGGCTGGCATATTAGCTCTCTCAATCAAGCCGTCTTTCCTTAAAAGAACGCTCATCGGTATTGCCGTTTTTCTAATCGGCAATCTGGGGATCATGGCAACCATCTGGGGTAAAGACGCGGGAGGATACATTGGCTATCTGACCTCCCTGCCACTTATGAAGCTTTTTGATTTTTGGGCGTCAATCATCATCCTCTCCGCCATTCTCGTGGTGTCCGCGACCCTGATAATCAATAAGCCGATTTTCGCTTTTATTCCTTTCAAATTAAAACGCAGAGAAGCTGATGACGATATCATCCAAGCCAATCATTTTAACGAAAACGGCGGGGCGGGGGAAGAGGAAGAAAAAGAAAATGCCAAAGAGTCCGCGCATGTCCCAGCTGAAAGCGGAGCGGGAAAAGCGATGGAAATCAAAAAAGACAAAAAACGAAAAGAAGGAACAGGTAAAGACAAGGAAGAAGAGTACGAAGAAGGCTCAATTTCCTATCCAAAGCAAAACAAGGTGGCATTCATACCGCCACCACTTGAACTCCTTGAGGGCGACAGGGGCAAGCCGTCCAGCGGCGATATAAAGGCAAACGCCAATATCATAAAAAGAACTCTCCAAAACTTCGGCATAGACGTGGAGATGGGAGAAATCAACATCGGCCCATCGGTAACTCAATACACTCTCAAGCCGGCTGAAGGCGTGAAGCTGGCCAGGATAGTGGCCTTGCAAAATGATCTGGCTCTTTCTCTGGCCGCCCATCCCATTAGAATAGAAGCTCCTATCCCCAGCCGATCTCTTGTAGGCATAGAAATCCCAAACAGCACAAAAACCATCATCGGTTTAGCCACCTTGTTTAAAGAAAGCGACTATCAAAATGGGACTCATCCCCTGCTTGTAACTTTTGGCCGCAGCGTGGGCGGTCAAGCGGCCTTCTACAATCTGGCCAAGATGCCGCATCTCTTGGTGGCCGGAGCGACGGGCAGCGGGAAATCAATTTACATTCATTCTCTCATTATGAGCTTGCTCTACCGCAACTCGCCTGAAGATTTGCGTTTTATCATGATAGACCCTAAGCGCGTGGAACTTACCGTATATAACAAGATCCCGCATATGCTTACTCCAGTTATCACAGAAACCAAAAAGGCTATTCTCATTTTAAAGTGGCTTACAAAAGAAATGGAAAGAAGATATGACACGCTACTCTCCGCCGGCGTAAGAAACATAGAATCTTATCGCAAAGAAGAAGCCTCTGACAAAAAACCCATGCCCTATCTCGTAGTAGTGATAGACGAACTCGCCGACTTAATGAGCACCTATCCGAGAGAGATGGAAGCTTCCATCGTGCGCTTGGCGCAAATGTCGCGCGCCGTGGGCATACACTTAGTGCTCTCTACTCAAAGACCATCGGTAGAAGTTATCACCGGTCTCATAAAAGCCAACGTTCCGAGCCGTGTGGCCTTGCAAGTGGCCTCTCAGATAGACTCCAGAACAATACTGGATATGTCTGGCGCCGAGAAACTCCTTGGTAATGGAGACATGCTCTATTTAGTGGGAGATTCGGCCAAGCCGAGACGCGTGCAAGGACCTTATGTAACAGACAAAGAAATTAAAAATGTGGTGGATTTCTTGGCCGACACTTATAAAGATTTTGATTTGGAAGACATAGACACATCCGCGGAAAACGGCGGCTCGCCATCCAAGGCGCGCGGCGCCATCAGTATAGACTTAGACCAAGTCGGCATGGACGAAGACGCCGACGACGAAATGTACGAAGAAGCAAGAGCCACGGTAATAGAATTTGGCAAAGCATCCACCTCATTTCTCCAGAGGAAACTGAAGGTCGGTTACGCCAGAGCCGCCAGACTTATGGATATGCTTGAAGAGAGAGGAATTATAAGTCAAGGAGACGGCGCCAAACCAAGACAAGTTTTAGTGGAAAGCAGGGACGCTTTCGCCGACGCTGTTGATGATTACAAAGATGAAAACGGAAGTAAGACCGATGGTAGCGAACAAATAAATCAACAAGAAAGCGTTTCTACTTTTCCGACCTCGCCAAGCGAAGCGGGGTTGGCCGATAAAGACGCCGATCAAAACATAGAAAAAAATGGGAACCAAAACTAAAACCATCACCAGCATAAGCCTTGTTGCCACTCTACTCTTCTTTTTTGGCATATATGGCGCGTACAAAGCCAGAGATTTCTTGGCCGGACCCGGTATTGCCTTCAGCTCCGTCAGCAATGGTCAAACGGTGGATCGTTCCGACATTAAAATAATCGGCAAGGTTTCAAACATGGCCAATTTATTTATAAATGGCCGGAAGATTCTCCCCGACAGAGACGGCAACTTTGAAACGGAGATGCTTTTGGCGGCGGGTTATAATATAATAGAAGCCCGAGGAGAAGATAAATTCGGGCGAGAAACAAAAAAATTATTGGAAATAATCTATAAACAATAGAAAATACTAAATTATATGGCATTCACGAAAAAAAGCGCCAAGGCGCCAAAAGAAACAAACATCGGCGTGGAAAACGCCTTAAAAGACATTAAAGCCAAATACGGCGAAGGATCAATCATGAAGCTTGGTGAAACACCTAAGGTAAATATTGGCGCCATATCCACCGGCTCCTTGAGTCTGGATATCGCCCTTGGCGTAGGTGGCATGCCAAGAGGCAGAGTGATAGAAGTTTACGGTCCGGAAAGCTCCGGCAAAACCACGCTCGCCCTAAACGTAATAGCCCAAGCCCAAAAGAAAGGCGGGGTTTGCGCCTTCGTGGATGCCGAACACGCTCTTGATCCGGAATATGCCAAAAAACTCGGCGTTAAAATAGACGACTTGTTGGTGTCGCAACCGGATAATGGAGAACAAGCTCTTGAGATTACGGAAAGTCTGGTAAGAAGCGGTGGCATAGATGTAGTAGTGATAGACTCCGTGGCCGCTCTTACTCCAAGAGCTGAGATTGAGGGAGAAATGGGCGCTTCTCACGTAGGCTTGCAAGCCAGACTTATGTCGCAAGCGCTAAGAAAGCTTACAGCCATTACCGCCAGGTCTCATACTATCGTTATTTTTATAAACCAAGTTAGAATGCAAATAGGCATAATGTTTGGCAATCCGGAAACTACCCCGGGCGGCAAGGCCCTTAAATTCTACTCTTCCGTGCGCGTGGAAGTAAGAAGAGCGGCGCAGATCAAAAAAGGTGAAGAGGTGGTGGGCAACAGAGTAAAATGCAAAGTGGTGAAAAATAAAGTGGCGGCGCCGTTTAAAATAGCCGAATTTGATATTGTATTTAATGAGGGTATATCCTACGAGGGCGATATACTAAATCTTGGGGAGAAATACGAAATTATAAAAAAATCCGGCGCTTCCTATTCCTACGGCGCCACTTCTCTTGGACGCGGCTACGATAAAGCTAAAGAATTCTTGAAAGAAAACCCAAAAATAACTCAAGAGCTGGAGAAAAAAATAAAAGAAGCGGCGGCATAAAAAAAGTCCGCAAGATTAACCATTAATATCTTGACAAAAAAATATGACTACTCACACAATGAAATTATCCGGACTACCCTTTGAAAAAATAACGAATGGCAAGAAAATTATTGAATCAAGGTTATACGATGAAAAACGCCAACAAATTAATATTGGTGACCAAATAGAGTTTTCTTGCAATGATGAACCGAAAAAAAAGGTTACTACAAAAGTAAAAGCGCTTTACAGATATGAATCGTTTAAAGATTTATTTTCTGATTTTCCTCCCGAATATTTCGGTAGCAATTCAAAAGATGAATTAATTAAAGAAATTGAAACCTTTTACTCAAAAGAAGAACAAAAAAAATATGGTGTTATTGGGATAAAAATAGAACTGATTTAACTCTATCTCCGCGGTAAACATACGCTGTTCAAAATAAAAGAAGCGGCGGCATAAAAAAAGTCCGCCTTGAAAAACAGCGGACTCTAAGATATTTTAAAAATAGAATTTAACTTAAAATAAACGATTTTTAAGGTCTTTTTCAACGACCTTGTTGTCAACATTTCCCCAAGATAATGCTCTGATTAACCATGAGCAAGATTTTAAGGTTATACAAAATAAAGAAAAAAAGACGTTTAAAACTCTCATACTAACACTGATTTTGGGCGGTTTGGGCGCCCAAGTCCATCCATTACTGTTTTTCATCTTTCCTCTCCTTTATATAATAAGGAAAAAAATAAAGTACGATTTTATCTGATTCAATAGTAAACCAAATTATTTAAATAAGCAAGAAATAAAGTGGCGTAAATTAAAATTTTGAGACGCGTCTCAAAATTTTAATTTACGCCACTTTATTTCTTAGATTTATTGCACCGTTACCCCCATGCTTCTGGCTGTGCCCTCTATAATCTTCATAGCCGCTTCTATGTCGTTGGCATTCAAATCTTCCATCTTCTGCTCAGCGATTTGTCTTACTTGATCTTTAGTAATCTTGCCGGCTCTAGTAGCGAGATTCTTCCCCGAACCTTTCTCTATGCCTATCATTTTACAGATAAGATTGGCCGCCGGAGGCGTTTTCATTTTAAAATCAAAAGTCCTGTCTTCGTATACCGTTATTTCAACCGGTATAATATCACCTATCTTTTCTCTGGTAGCCTCGTTAAATTTATTTACGAAATCACCGATATTTACGCCATGCTGACCGAGAGCCGGTCCTACCGGCGGCGCCGGATTGGCCTTGCCGGCCGGAATTTGTAATTTTATTATTGTTTTTATTGGTTTTGCCATATGTTTTAATTTAAAATCTAAAAAATAAAATCTAAATTTTCTTAACTTGCAAGAAATCTATCTCTACGGGGGTTTCGCGACCAAACATGGAGATGAGTATTTTAATCTTCCCTCTTTCTTCGTCTATCTCACTTACATTGCCCTCAAAATCTTTAAACGGCCCATCGGTTATTTTTACCACCTCTCCAAGCTTAACATCAAGTTTATATTTCGGCTCACTCACGCCCATTCTATCAAACAGTATCTTAATCTCTTTTTCATCAAGAGGCACTGGCGTAGTGCCGGCGCCAACGAAGCCGGTAACTCTGGGAGTGTTTCGCACTACGTACCAAGAATTATCGGTTACCACCATATCCACCAATACATAACCAGGATATATTTTCTCCTCCACCACCTTTCTCTTACCGCTTTGGATCTTAATCTTTTTCTCTGTCGGCACTACAGCGTTAAAGATAACGTCCTCCATGCCAAGCGACTCTATTCTCTGTTTAAGATTCCTTACAACAGTGTCTTCATAGCCGGCATAGGTGTGCACGGCATACCATTTTCTACCGACTTGTACTTTTTGTTTACTCATGATTATATGATAAATTCTTTAAGTAAAAAAGAGAAAATTACGTCAAAAAAGCCTAAAAATGCCGCCGTGGCTAAAGATGCCGCCACCACCATAGCGGTAAAAACCATAGTCTGCCTCTTTGATGGCCAGCTTACGTTTTTAAGCTCCGCCTTTGTTTCTTTTATATAATTTATAAGCTTATTCATTGCTTGTCTTTCTAAAAAAGCCCCATGAGGGCTATTAATATCAATATGCTTAAATGCTACACTACAAACCAAAACAAGTCAATCATTTTTAAAATTTGTATAAAACAGCCAAAAGCTATATACTCTAATCCAATACGGGCTGTAGTATACCGGTAGTACGCACGCTTCGGGTGCGTGTAGACTGGGTTCAATTCCCAGCAGCCCGAACGAAGTTCAGACAATCATCTCAACTAACAATATCTATCGCTTGGAATAATCCCAGAAGCCCAAGGATAAAGATAATAATTAAAACAAAAATTAGAATAATTAAAAATAAAATCTTTTGCACAAAATTATTATAACACTTTTATTGGACAGTAAAACAGGGGTGCCTAAAGGGAATCGCCTATTGCATAGGCAGGCGGTTTTTGGCCTTACGGCAACAAAAACCCTTTCGATTCCCTATGCAGGCAAAGCAGTTTGCCTGCTTTAGTCACCCTACGCTTCGCTTTGGGTGCCTAAAGGGAATCGCCTATTGCATAGGCAGGCGGTTTTTGGCCTTACGGCAACAAAAACCCTTTCGATTCCCTATGCAGGCAAAGCAGTTTGCCTGCTTTAGTCACCCTACGCTTCGCTTTGGGTCCTATTCCAAATAACTTTATAAAGCTCCTTTCGGACAACAATTACATGCAAAGCGTGGCTACGCAACTGGCTTTCATTAAAGATTTGCAAGAATCAGAGCTCGCGGAAATGGCAATGTAATTTTGCGTTTTTACGCAGAATAAACCAGTTCCTAATATCATTATACCAAACCACGAAAAAAAGTGATAAAACACTCATTTTCCTATATAATTGAAAACATGAACTCCATAAACATTTATTGTGATGAAAGTAACCATCTTGAATCGGATGGTATCTCCACCATGGTGCTTGGTGCTGTTTATGGCCCTGTAGAAAAAATTAAGATTGCGAACAAGCGATTACGAGAAATTAAGGTCAAACACAAGATATCCCCCGACACGGAAGTAAAGTGGGTAAAAGTCTCCCCTAATAAAGTGGCTTTTTACCTTGATGTTATCGATTATTTTTATGACAACGACGACTTACACTTTCGAGCCATTATCATAAACAAAAAAACACTAGACCATAAAAACTTCAATCAAACGCACGACGACTTTTATTACAAGATGTATTTTGAACTTTTAAGCAAAATACTAGACCCCCAAAACAAATATTGTGTCTATCTTGATATTAAAGACACGCAAGGAAGCAAGAAGGTCCGTAAGCTACGCGAGGTACTTTCAAACAAAATGTATGACTTTGACGAAAGCATCGTCCAGCGTATTCAGCTCGTTCGTTCTCATGAGATAGAAGTGTTGCAGTTGGCAGACCTGCTTATTGGGGCTATGCAATTCCTCAATAGAGAGGATGTAAAAAGTGAGGCTAAGAAACAGGTCATCGAAAGAATAAAGACTCGGTCGGGATATGATTTGTCAAAATCCACTCTGGTAAGAGAGGAGAAGACGAACCTCTTTTACTGGAAAGGTCAGAATAATGTGTAAGAGTCATGAGTTCACTACCCGATTGGCTCGAACCGCTCGTACGGTTAGAAGATTTTAATGGAGACGCGGAAGCATATATCGCCAGGCTCTTTGAGATATTTGAAAGAGATTTTATAAAATCCTCTCCTGCTTTTCGTGGTAAAAGAGTTTTATTTGATAAAAAAGACGACGGAGGCAAACCGCAAGCATTTACTCACATTACTACTGAGGAAAATTGGCAAACAAAAGAAAGAGAAATATGTCTAAGACGATGCGAGCGAATTGCATGGATAAAAGCTGTGATTGAAAATGAGAATGACCAAAAAGTCTTAGTGTGGGAAAAGGAACAAAAGACAGGAAAAAGATGGGCAACCCGTACATTTCTGTTTCTTGAAGAGGGGGATTTTCTCGTTATTCTCCAAGAAATTAAACACGGCCACTATCTAATTACGGCAATTTATGTCGATAATCCTAACCAAAAGCGCAAGCATTTAAAAGCTCACGCCTCATACAAGAAAGCCAACCCATAAAAGCAAGAATCGCCCTTGCGGGCGATTCAAGAACTCCTTTTACGCTAGGTAAATGAGATGTTTATAGTATATGTGATTTTGACTTAATTTTCAATGAAGTGTGGATATCGTATTCCCCTTCACCTATTTAGACGATATATCCCTTTATTTTCTTACTTTATTTCAGTGCTTTCTTTTTTAGGCTTTTCTATCTTATTTTTTTGAATCCTCTGGTCTATTTTTAGCAAAAGTGAAAAGAAACCAACAAGATTTTTCATTCCTTCATCATCAATTTTATCTTTATCATCTTTGTTATCGGTTTCAGTACTCATGGCTACCCCAAAATATCAACTATCTTGTCTTTGGTTAAGACACCAGTGTCTAGGAATAAGTCTTCGAGTTGCGTGTGGTCAATATCGGCATTAGATAATTTACGCTCGATTACGCTGAGCAAGTCTTTTGCTCTAACCAAAATGACGGGAACGCGCGTAGCTCGGTAAATGTCTTTCAATGAATTTTCAAGTGAGGGGCTTTCGGTAAACTCCGAAGACACAATCAGAAACGATACTTTATTTACTCTCTGTCGCTGTAATTCACGCTCTTTGTTTTTTATATACTCGGTTATCTCTCTATCACCAGTACCGATTGCGTATTCTTTCTCTCTCGCTTTCGCATCATAAATCACAGCGTAGTAACCTGAATGCCCATCGGTTGAAATGGCAACGCCGTCTGGCTCTCTGCCTTTGCCTTGTCCAAGCTCTGTTACATCAAAGCCGAGAATCGTAAACGCATAGCGTAGTTTCGTTTCAAACGCTTTTTCGGGTTTAACGCCACGCTTCTTTGACCATTCAGTTTCCTGATTGAGAGCAAGTTGTTCCAAGTCAGCAATAATAGGCGGAATCCAACTCTCACCAGGTATTTGTCTAGATTCTCTAATAATTGGAATATCTTTTTTTGTAGTGGTAACCACTTCAGTATCAGCGTGTTGCTTCTTAAAACCCCTCCAAAGCACATGCTCAACGAACCATATCGGGAATTGTTCTTTGATACCTTTTTCAGTTTCAAAATATAAGCGAATTGCGTAAATGATATCGGCAAAATACTTATATTCATCACCCGGTGTATCTTGGCTCTTAAAATCAAAGCCGATACTTTCAAGGATATTTTTTGAAGAACCAAAGAAGACTGGATAAAGCTCAGAATTTTGTACCTCCCAGAAATACGAAAGCATGAAAGATTGGTTGGTACGCGGAATGCTTTTTGGGTTATCCGTTTCAGTCTTTAGTCGCTTTAGATATTCCGCCATTGCGTTTATCTTTTGCGACGCTTCTTCCATTGATTTCGGAAGCGCGAGAGCATTCTTTAGTTGTGTTTCTTTCTCGGCATCTTCAATGTTGTTTACATACTGGTTTAATTGCATCTGTCCGCTAAAACCTTTGAATCCCCAGTATGGAACGGAACGGCTCATGGAATCACTCTTTTCCTTAAAATCCGTGAGCGATAGTTTGCCAGTAAGAAAATCTGCAACCATTGCTTTTAGGTCAGGGACTGCATCCTTTCTTTGTTGGTCAAAAGTACCAAACGGCATTTTGACATTCTTATCCTCAACCATCGAGTCTTTTTTGAAATCCTCAAAATAGCTGTCCAGTTGCTTTTTGTGTTCGTGTGTTAGTTCCATAATTTTATTTTAATATCTATTCTTAATTTCTTAAATACTTCTCGTCACGCTTCGTGAATGCTGGCATTGTGCCTTCCAATACATCTACGATTCGCTTATTCATTTCTATGCTTTCAATACTTCCACTCTCATAGCGAATTTCGTTATTCTTTTTGTCCATGTGGGCATATATGATTTGCTCCGCATCGCAGACAACAGCGAGGTTGGGGTTGTGGGTTACGATTATTACCTGTCGCTTCTGCTTTGCTTTTTTAATGTAAGGAACCAGCAGTGAATATACTGATTCATTGTCTAGGTTTTCTTCTGGTTGGTCCATTATGAGAGGAACTTTTTCTTTATCTATAAGGAGATAGAAAATGAGCAACAAAGCACCTTTTTCTCCTGGCGAAAATTCGTTTTCGTTTAGGTCTTTCCCGTTAAACAAAATCTTAAACTGAACATCAAGATATTCGAGGTTAAAGATAAAGTTGTATATATCAGTCGGTGTGTATTTTTGGTTTAGTTGCTTCTTAACTTCGTTTGGCTTTTCTGGTGATTTTGTAATATCAAAATGCAAACTATGAACGATGTCGTCTGCAAAATCAGCCACACTTTTTTCATCTTGGAGATTATACTTTCCAAAGATATCTTTAAGTTGTTTGCTACCGCCATCCTTTAATTGAAAAGTGCCGTCTTTTGTATGGTTGATAAAGGTTAGAAATGAATCGCTAAACGCACTCTTATTAAAGACTATACCAGCGTCAAAAGTAAGTGTGTTCCCAGATTTTTCTTGCTCGGTTTTTTCTCTCTCAATAAAGTCAATGAGTGGTTTATATATTTCCTTATACAAAGTGATTTTATTAGATATCGCCTTGTACAATTCTTTGAGCAATGTTTTTCGTTTCCCATAAAGTTTTTCTAGGTCTGTGCCTATCTTGCCAGAAAGATATTCCAATTCCTCCTTTAGAGAAGTAATGGTCTTTAGGCTAGAATCGCCCTTTACGCCCATTAGTGTTTTGCGCCGATTTTCGGCGGCTTTTTTCTGAGAAAGGTATTGCTGGTATTTTTTATTGCTCTCGTCAAAAGATTTTGTAATTGCTTCTTTGGAAGTTTCTAGCTCTTTCTTTTTGGCAAAAAGACTCTTTTTAGGGTCTGTGCCGTTTTCATTTAGTTTTGTTTCAAGCTCTTCCTGCTCACTTGTCAGTGCTTTCTTTTTGGTGTTTATCCCATTCAGCTCTATAGAGAGTTTGATGATTTTCGACAGGTCAAAGCCATAAGTCTTTGCTTCGCTTGATATTTCAGTGATTATCTTTTTCTTGTTGTCCTCTAGAGCATCGAGCTTTGCAACTAGCTTATCAATGAAAGCCAATTCGTTATTTACAGCAATCTGCCTATCTTTTGATTTTGAAATCTGGTCATCGGTATCGGTAATTTTTTCCTCAATCTTTTGTAACTTGTCTTGGTCAGCTTCTGGCAATTTCCCTTTAGGTTCTTTTACAACAGCGGGGTCTTTTATGTTTTTATATTCGTTCTCTTTCTCGGCTAATTCTTTCTCGATTTTCCTTTTATATTCGTCTGTACGCTTTTCTTCCAATGCAACAATGCTATGATTTTTCGTGTCTATTTCTTCGCGATTGCGTTGTACTGCTTCATCAACAGATGAGGTTCGTTTTTCTATCAACTGCGCCAATGATGTAGTGCCAAACCTATTTGCTTGTGGTACATAGGAAAATATGACTTTGTTTATTTCGTTTTGGAATAGAGGACTAACTCCGTCTTCATTACAAATTTTCTCAACAAAACTCTGCGGTAAATAAGTGACACGCTCTGGTTCGGTGGCAACATCAACACTATCAACTAAATTCATTGATATTTTTGATTTGTCGTACCAAGTGATATTAGCCTCATATTTCTTTGCTGTTCCAGAGCTTTTTCTAAACTTTGCTGGTTTGAGAAATGAGTAGTTGTCAGTTGGTACATGGCTCTTTCCACATAAAGCGACCACATCGACGAGCGCACTTTTCCCGCTTCCTTTTTTGCCAATAACAGCTACCAGCTCGTTGCTTAATGGGATGCTATCGTCAAACCAAGACGGGGAATGTGTAGATGTTGGTGCAATCGCAACCGAATCTATATATTTTGTAGGGTTGTTACGAACATCTATTATTTTTGGAGGCTCGATATTCAAACAGACTCTATCTCTTGGCTCAGATATAATTTGTTTCAAGCCGTTAAACGATAAGTCAGCCTTTATCCATGTACTTGCCCTGCCTATAACTTCTGTCGAGTGACCTCCATAGGTTAATTTACTTCTATCGACAGAATCAGATGTGATAACACAAGGTATTTGTTTCTTTATCTTTGGAAAAACGATGTTGTGATAATCGTCAGCATTTTTTTCGCTGTTAATTTCAAAAATATCAACTGAAAATGCTAAGTCAGTTTTCAAAAGAGCTTTCAGGTCACTATCAAGCTGTTCTATGCCATTTGATTTATTCCCTGCATGTAGGAAAACAAGTCCTCCTTGCTCATGGATTTTTTTACAGGCATCCTCAAAACCGCAATAGACTTGCTCGTTAGTAGCTTTTTTTACGTCATCCTTACTAAATCCGAGGGGACAAAGCACATTGTCATAAATAGATTGCCCCGAAACACTTGGGTCAAATAACGCGATAATGTGTATTTTGTCGTTGCCTTTATCTGTCCGTAATTCCACACCAGGGATTACGCAAAGCCCTTTAGATTCACCTAGCTTCTTTATTTCATCAACCGATTCAGTCGTATGATGGTCTGTAACAGCGATTGCAGATATTCCTTCTTTTACAGCCAAGTCAACAATATCGCTGTTTGTTTTTTTACATTTTGAATCCCAATCATAAGAAGCAGGGGTATGTACATGCAAATCCCATTTACGCCATTCGGAACCCCTATTTAATTTTTCGGTTGCTTTTGCCATTTTGGAGAGTAAATATAACTCGCATAACTGATAAAGATACTATATAATAAAAAATGATATTTATCGAGCTTTTTTAAGAAACATGGAAATAGATAAAAACAAAATTACAAAGGACTATTACACGACCCAAGAGCTTGTAGACGAGCCGTGGTTTCCTGTCCGTTCAACGCTCACGGTTAAGAAGCTGATTGAGCAAGGCAAGCTACGCGCGATAGATATAAGTACCAGTCCGAAGTTTAAGAGATACCGAATCGAAAAGAAGTCGGTCATTGAATTTTTAGAGCAACAACAATGAAGATACAAGAATATAAATTCGTACCTGAAAAAGGAGCTGTGACCACAACAGCGGATTTGAATTTACGTGAAGGAAAACCAATGGTCACTAACACGCCAATTTCTAAAGAGGCTGGGGTTGGGACAATGTTAAATTACATAGGGTATGTTTTGGATGGTCAGGAGATTGGCGGAATTTCAAAATGGTATCTTACACCCGAGGGTGATTTCTTTTGGTCTGGAAATGTAAGTACAAAGAAAAGCATATCAAATAATAAAGTAGGACAGATTTTGCATAAACCACTAAAGAATCTTATCTGTACTCAGCGTTTCGCTGAACGCCCTAGTTTTTATAAAGATTTAGGAAGTCCTAAAGGTCACAACGGTATGGATTTTAGAACAAAGAAATCTGATGGTACATGGACACAAGATATATTCGCAGTCTTGGGTGGTGAAATATCCGAAGCAATAGAAAATAAATGGAATGGAAAATTTGTCCGTATTGCACACGACAACGGATATGAAAGTGTCTACCTACACCTTTCAGAGATTAGTATAAAGAAAGGACAAAAAGTAAAAGCGGGTTCTAAAATAGGAATCAGTGGTAATTCAGGAGCCGCAAGCGAAGCTCCGCACTTACATTTTGGATATCGTCCAATTAAATTTGATAAAGGAAACGGACACATGGGGTATATTGACCCAGCCCCATATTTTATTGATGAAATACAATATTTATCTTAAATACTTATGAGCATTATAGATTTACTACCAAAAGTTGTTTCCGAGGGTCGCAAGGAGGCAAACAAAATACTTGAATCATTGTCCGATTCCACTCGGCTTATCTTGCAGACGAATGAGCTTGTTATTCCCTCACGCGAATCCAACTATCACGATTTATTTACGCAACTGCAAAAATCGGGACAGCTCAATGTAAAAACAGAAAGTCTTGCAGATGATTCATGGAAAAATCGTTTGGTGTACGGCGATAATCTTTTGCTTATGCAAGCCCTACTTGCTGGCGACCCTGACACTGGAATGCCGTCTATGCGAGGAAAAATTGATTTGATTTATATTGACCCTCCTTTTGATAGCAAGGCAGACTACCGCACGAAAGTTGAAATACCTGGTGCGACATTAGAGCAAAAACCTACTGTTATAGAACAATTTGCTTATTCTGATACATGGGCAGGAGAGCTTAATGGTAAAGAAACAAAAGGCACTCTTGCTTATCTTCAATACCTGTATCCAAGACTTATTTTAATGAGAGAACTCTTATCGGATAAGGGAGCGATTTATGTTCATATTGATTGGCATGTTGGACATTATGTAAAGATTCTCATGGACGAAGTTTTTGGAAAAGATAACTTTAGAAATGAAATCTTAGTAAAACGAATTAAGAAAAACATTCAAGAAAGAGAACTTGTAAAAAGATTGAACGAGGCGGTTGATTCAATTTATTTCTACGCAAAATCACAAGAACACTTCATTCGTCCACCACAAAAATATGACCCGAAAGAAGAAAGGTGGCACGCACTCGATGCCGCAGGATTAAGGAACGGATTGGACTATGATTTATTTGGTCATAAACCGCCAGCAGGACGCCACTGGGCTTGGACAAAAGAAAGAGCTGATGAAGCTATAAAAGACGGAAGATTAAGACAGCATCCAAAAACAGGTAGACCAGAATATAAACTTGAAGCGAGTGAAAATTCTCTTAGAGATGCGTTATGGGATGACATAACAGCTTCCGCGTTTAAGACTGGATATAAAACAGAAAAGAAAGAAGAACTACTCGAAACTATTGTACAAATGTCTTCGAACGAAGGTGGTATTATTGCCGACTTCTTTTCAGGTTCAGGGACAACAGCGACCGTAGCTGAAAGATTTGGAAGAAAATGGATTGCTTCCGACATCGGTAAGCCAGCTATTATGGTTTCTCGAAAAAGATTGATTGACCAAGAATCAAAGCCATTTCTATATCAATCTTTGGGCGATTATCAACGAGAGCAGTTATCACAGACAATGGGTAGCAAGTATCGCATTGGTGATTTGGCAGGTGTAGTGATGGGCTTGTTTGGCGCGTTGCCATTTCCGCAGGAAGACAATCCAAACAGAAATCTTGGCTATATGCCCCGCACCAAGCATCTCGTTTACGCGGATTCTCCGAATAAGCTCTGCGGACTTTCAACATTAAAGCGAGCGCAACAGCTTCGCGATTCTCATCTTGGCGGATGGGATAAGGTTACTGTTCTCGCTTGGAACTTTGTTACCGACATCGGACAAATTATAGAAAACCTTGGTGATGATAAGCTCGAAGTGCTTGTGATTCCTCCCGACTTGCTCGACAAGCTATCAAGCAAGGCAACATACAAGAAGCTCAAAGACGAAGGCAAAATCCGCTTTTCATCGTTGCAGTACATTACAGTCAAAGAGCCGAAAGTTACCGCTTCGGGTAATGAGGATGAGATTGAAGTTTCGCTTGATAACTACATGCTTCTCTCTCCCGATGCGTTACCGCTCGATGATAAAAACAAAGAAAAGCTACAGGAAGTTATTGCAAAAAATCCGCTCGACTTGATTGAGTATTGGAGTATTGACCCTGACTATGATGGCGAAGTGTTTAGAAGTGTGTGGCAGGACTACCGAGGCAATACTGAGAATGACGAAGACCCTCTCCGCATCGTACATACGGCAAAAATCCGCGTACCAAAGAAAGATGGCAAACGCAAAATCTGTATTAAAGCGGTTGATGTGTTTGGTTGGGAGAGCGAAGTCATAAAGGAAATATAAACCATGAGTCAGACACCGCTACAATTTGCGAGGGATATCACTGCGAAAGTTAATGACGCATGGCTTTCAGGTGAATACTTGGAGAAAGTAACTCCGACAACAAAACAGCTTCTCACTTACTGGTTTGATGAACGATATTGCGAGAATCGTGATTTGAATTTTCATGAAGGGCAAAAGCAAGCAATTTTGAACATCATCTATCTGCACGAAGTGATGAAGGTAAAAAATATCTTTGAAGCATACGAACAACTTGCGCCTGATTTGTTGCTTGAAAGCGCGAATGGGCTTTCTGAAATAGCCAAAGATAAATACAGTCATCCGAAGTACGCCGTGAAAATGGCGACAGGCACGGGCAAGACCTGGGTGCTGTCCGCTACGCTCATTTGGCAGTATTTGAATGCAAAGCACGAACAAGGAAACTACAGCAAAAACTTTCTTGTCGTTGCTCCTGGTTTAATCGTGTATGAACGACTGCTCGATGCGTTTCTGGGTAAAGAACGCGAGGGTGGCGATGGGCGCGACTTTGAGACTTCCGACATATTCCATTCGCAAGATTTGTTTTTACCTGAAAGTTATCGAGATGAGATATTCGGCTTTTTCAAATCGTCTGTCGTAAAGAAAGAAGAAATCGGGAGCAAGGTTACAGGTGATGGATTAGTTGCGGTTACGAACTGGCATTTACTCGCTGGGGTTGAAGAAACGCAAGAAGAAGTTACGGAAGCTCCTGGCGATATTGACCCGACACAAGTTATTAAAGATATTCTTCCTGCTCGTCCTGGCACAAGCGCGGGTAACGATTTGAATGTGCTTGATAACTCATACGGACAAGGTAAAGAGTTGGCGTTTCTGCGAGATTTGCCTGACTTGGTGGTTTTCAATGACGAGGCGCATCACATCCACGAAGTCCGAAAAGCACAGGAAACAACAGAGGTGGAATGGCAGAAAAGTCTTACGCATATTGCCGAGCCAAAAGACGGCAAGTTTATACAGGTGGACTTCTCCGCTACTCCCTATAACCAAGTAGGAACAAGTAAAATATATTTTCCGCACATCATTGTTGATTTTGAATTGAAGACGGCTATCCAAAAAGGATATGTAAAAACATTGGTGCTTGACCGCCGAAAAGAAATAGCGGCGATGGAGCTTGATTTCAAAGCCGAACGAGATGAGAGCGGAAAAGTCATCGGGCTATCGGAAGGACAGCGTGTCATGCTTCGCGCTGGATTAAAGAAACTCCGCATATTGGAGAATGATTTTGAAAGTATCTCTCCTGAAAAGAACAAGTACCCGAAGATGATGATTGTTTGTGAGGATACGCAAGTTGCGCCTCATGTGGCTCGTTTTTTAGAAGCGGAAGGATTGTCTCCCGATGATATTTTAGAGATTCACTCTAACCGAAAAGGAGATGTTGGCAAAGACGAGTGGGCGGAGATTAAAAACAAGCTATTCCACTTAGACCAGCACAAGTCGCCGAAAGTGATTGTATCGGTGCTTATGCTTCGTGAAGGCTTTGATGTAAACAACATTTGCGTCATTGTTCCGCTTCGTTCCTCGCAAGCTCCTATTCTCCTGGAGCAGACTATCGGGCGAGGATTGAGGCAGATGTGGCGCGAACCTGAATTTAAGGAAATCAAAGAAGAAAACAGGCGCAGACTGCTTGTAGAGAAGACGAGTCCAAAAAACTACTTTGATATTTTGAGTATTGTTGAGCATCCTGCGTTCATCGGCTTTTACGAAGAGTTGATGCAAGATGGGCTTGCAGGAGTTGATGACACGGAAATTACAGGTGGAACGGATGTTACTGGAGATATTATTTCCGTACCGCTTCGTGACGGATATGAGAAATATGATTTTGCTTTTCCTGTCATTGTGAGCGAAGCCGAGGAAGTCATCAAAGACAAAAAGTTATCGGTTGAAGATTTGAAGCCGTTTGATAAGGCGAGCTTTGACCAACTCAAAAAAATGGTTTCCAAGGGCGAGCAATTTATCTCGCAGGAAATGACCAAAGGTACGCGCTTTGGCGACTACAGCATCCATGGAGGGATTATGTCGGCGACAAGTTACAACGATTTTGTTTCTAGATTGGTAAATCGAGTGTCAGTACTTATTTCCGAGCCAGTATCAAAACGGCATTTGAAAGAGCAGACACGCTTTCCAGTGATACAGGTGAAAATGCCAGAGCTTGCGGGATTGGTGGATGAGTATATTCGCAAGCGTTTGTTTAATCAGGAGATTGACCCATTTGCGGATGATAACTGGCGACTTTTGATGATGAGCTTGGTTACCGACCATGTTATCCGCGAGCTTTCTTCGGCGATATTGAAACTACACGAAACGGAAACAGTGAGTGAGCCAGAAGTAATTGAGCGAAAAGTATCAGAGATTACTTCTTTGCGAATGCGCGAGACTTTTTCTATTCCTACGAGCAAAACAATTTATGAGCGAACGCCATATCCTTCTCGCAACGGCGGACTAGAAAAAGGATTTGCCGAATATGCGGATGCGGATAGTGGCGTGGAAGCGTTTGTTAAGCTCTTGGTTGATAAGCATTATTTTGTTCGCTTCCGCTATCTCAAAGATGACGGCATGATGGCGCAGTATCATCCTGACTTCTTTGTTAAATGCTCAAACGGAAAAATCTATATCGTGGAAACAAAGGCACAAGACCAAATCAGTCATCCGAATGTGCAGAAAAAACAAATATCCGCTTTGAATTGGATTGACCGAGTAAACCGACTTCCTGCCGAAATGAGAAGCAACTCAACATGGGAATATGTGATTGTCGGCGATATCTTCTTTAAGGATTGGAGAGATAAAGGGGCTTCGATTGAAGAAATGCTAGAGTTTGCGAAATTGCGTTCTAAGACATCGGCACAACCAGGGAAACTATTTGAGTAGCTCCATTTCGCTGTAAACTCGCGAATGTTAGATTTCGGCTTGCGAGATAACAAAGGCATATAAAGCAAACAATCGCCTGTTGTGGGCGATTGTATTGCGAATGAGAAGCCTATGCGTCTTTGATTAGACTACTTGTTCGGCCCCTTTCCGTTTCCTTTACCGCCACCGCCTTTGCCACTATCGGAACTTTTATTTGTGAAATAATCTGCCAATCCTGCAAATTGAGCGTCTACTTCCTCCTGCACACGATTGCCGTTTAGGAATGCCTCCGCTTCTGTGTCGTTGGTAATGTAATAGGCTTCTGTCAAAGCTGAAATAAGGTGGTTGTATACCGTGATTCCATAGCCACCGCTCAAATATCCCTCGTCTTGTCCTGTAAGTGGTACGAGTGCATCGTGGAGTGCTGTAGCTAGCGGTATGTCTTGCTTCTCGTTGTAGATAACAAGCGCGCCGTCATGTGCCGTATCAGAACTTCCATTGTGATGAACTGAAAGAAGTACATCGCATTTCCTGTTTGCCAATGCTTTGCATTTATCTACCGCCATACCTACACGCTCGCGTCTGCTTGAAATAGTTTCGTCCCCTTCACGAGTGAGAACAACTTGTGCTCCCGCGCTTTCGAGCTTTGCTTTAAGCGCAAGCACAACGGCAAGGTTTACATTCTTTTCAGCTACGCCGTAAGTCGCGTTGACCGCACCTGTTTCCGTTCCGCCATGACCTGCATCTATAGCAATTAGGGTGCCATCAAATGGCGTTATAGCCTGAACGGCAAACAGTGGAATGGCTATTGCTGATAATAAAACTGCTGTAAAAATCTTTTTCATATTTGTAATAAAGTTAAGTTAATAATAATTCTACTCAGATTTTTTCGTCTTTATTGAACCCCCGAAAAGATACTTGAAATCAACACTGCATTTACTTATTTCAGGATTCCCCGTCATTAAGACTTCAAACGGCGAAGTCTGACCTGGCAAAATGGGATTGTATGAAAGCAGAGCATCGCTTGATTTAACAAACTGTCCGCTTGGAGTGTAAGCATTTCCCACGGCAGACACATTTTCCAAAGACTTTGTACTTATGTTTTTTACTTCCCCCGTGATATGAAAGTAGCCGTATTCAGTATAGCAATTGAAACTCATAAGCTCTAACAATTCAGTGTCAAAAACTGGCTGATTTGCGTTTTGTGAGACAGAAGAATTAGGATAGCTACTGGAAGAATTGCTATTTATATCACTGCTGAAAAACCACCCTGGAAGCACGATTGCAAGCAGTACGCCTATAAGCAATGCCACTATTCCAAATTGCTTTGATTGCTTTGCACTACAATGTGAGCATCTTCTCGCGTCCTTTGGGATATCGCTTTTACATTCAGTACATTTTTTAGTTTCGACCTCCATATAAAAATTATAGCTACTTGTGTAAATTATGCAAACTATAGTTGGCAGACAACCATAGTTAGCATTGCCACAATTGATATGTGGCAAAGATACACCCATTTTCAATAAAGTTTTCTAAGAGGCTGAAACAGGAACGGCTTAAAAGAAACATGTCTCAGGAGAGACTTGGCTTTAAGGCTGGCGTCAGCAGAAATTTCATAAGCATGATTGAACGCGGAGAGCGCAACCTGACCATTACAAAGCTCCACGATATTGCGAAGGCTCTTGAACTGGAAGCTTGGGAACTTTTGCGTAACTAAGCGAAAACGAAAGCTTATACTTTACCCCTGCATGTTAACCATGCTTTTTTCTTATATATCACATATAATTGAATTACCTTTTTATGGGTAGAAATAGGTAAAAAGCGTAAGAACCCAGTAAAAATTTCATGCAAACATTAAACTTAAAAGAGCACAGGGCTGTCGAATATCGCTATAGGGGCATGTCGCACCAAGATATTGCTAGACACGTAGGCGTGCCGAAGCAAACCATTGATGAATGGTTTAAGCCTAGCCGTGGGCGTTTGAGCCCATATTCTGAGGAATTCGCCGAGCAGATGAACAAAGCTCGACAGAAGCAAATGCAAAAGCTCATGGAGGAATCAGATATGGAGATGGTTATTCTTATCAAGCTCTATTTGATAAGAATGAACGAGCTTCTCTTGCACGGCGAGAAGAAAGTCAAAACATATCGGAATGGCGAGCCGATTTTAGATAAAGACGGTAATGTTCAGTATTATTATGTGCCATTCGTTCCGCGCTTTATGGATGTGTACAGAGCTTGGAAAATGCAACGAACAATGAAAGGACTTCCAACAGATATTAAAGACAGACGATGTCCTCGTTGCAGAAGACGAACACGCAAGTTTCTCTAATGCATTAGAAAATCTTTTTTATGAGCGGTGACAAAATTGATAAAAAAGCTAACGAGTTATTTTATTGGGCTACTGAAAACCCCTCTTTTATTGAGGATATAAAAGCACTGAGAAAGAAATACAAAATTTCTGAAAACGGATTTAGAACTCTATTTGAAATTGAAAAATGGAGAGAAAAACACAGGGGACAACTCGTTAATTACTTACTAAAACAAAATAAGAAAACGGCTCAAAAACTTCTTGAAGAGAGAGAATTTGAAATTTATTTATTACGCCTGCTCAATAATCACGAGTTGCCAATCACGCTTCTTTACATGGTAGAGGAATACCTGCTCACAAATAACACAAAAATTACATCAGCACGGTATTTCTTTCCATGTGCAATAGAAAAGTCTGACTGGAAGGGTAAGCCACTATCCGAAGAAGAATTATGGGACGAAGCGGGTTTATCCTATACGAAACTTTTGATACACAATCTGGCAACTAAACCAGATGTAAAGAGGTTCATCGACTCTCATTGGGGAAAAATTCAATCTAAAGATAAATTGAAAAAAGGACAGAAAACAAATCGTATACGCTCAACAACTCACAAAGAAAGAGACAGATATATTTTTGAGCTTTACTATTCCAAAGACCTGGATACCTCTAAAGAAGTGGGCGGATATAAAAGAGAAAAAGCTATCGCAAAGCTTGTTAAAGATAGGTTCTGTGAAGATTTAGATTGGATGACTATTCGCAAAATTGCCCATAGGCAAAAAATAAAACGAACAAAATAGGTGACATTTAATTGAATATATAAAAGTCCACTACAGGGCTCCTGCCTTGATATATCTTGTGATTAGGTCACGAGATATTTTCTTGTTGACCAAGCAGTGACTCCCATACAAAACCGCCAAGGTAGTCACTGCCCTTGGCGGTTTTGTATTGGCAATATGTCGAAAGAACAAACAACAGAAAAAGATTCGTTCATCGAACAAGCGACAGACCAACTCGCGCTGTTGTTTTTCCAGTTGATTGTCGACAAAAACAAAAAACAAGCTACCAAGCAAAAAAAAAGTAATGAAAATAAATCAACAAAAAATAAGTAAGACATATTTTACTATTTATGTCGGCTTGGGTCAGAACTTCGATTTGAAGCCAGCAGACGCGATGCTTGTTTCGCTTGTTAAAAGCCTGTCCAAGAAGTGTGGCTACTGCTATTCATCTCGCAGGGATTTAGCGTGGCGACTCAATGTGTCTACTGCGACTATTTACAACTCACTCAATAGATTGAAATTCAAGGGCTTGATGAAAAATGCTGGAATTTCCGAGTATCAGACCATGAGATTAGAACTTACAGAAATCTGTAACGACTACATAGAAAAAATTAGAAGTACTTACAAAAAAGAAACTAACTACTAAATCATGAAATCACTACCACCCTCACCACACCCTGTCACCACTCTAAAATTTAGAATGCCTATCAAATTATTTGATAGGGCATATCTAAAAATTAGATACAAAGGTATCCAAAAAGTCTACACAATATATAAACTGTATTTAAATATATCTAAAAATATAAAACATTTTTTGCAGACAAAAAATGTGGTTCATATTGGGATTAAAAAACTTCTAAAAAGACGAAAACCATTTTATTAGCGGTGCCTCTGCTTAGGTGGATAACGAGCGCCTTGAACTACTACGGCATGACATTAAAATTAAAAGTAATTAAGACACTTATAACTCATGTAGTCAATAAAATGAATAAAATTGCCAAAGCTAAAAAAGCGAAAGAAGAATTAGACCAAATCAAATACCTATTAAAAACGGCTCAAATCTCTTTTGATGAAGCTAGGGCAAGGGCGGAAACGCCATTAAAAGAACTGAACGAAGGAATGGCAGAAGTCGCCAAGCAACACGGATTCAAACATCGACAGGTCGGCTTTACAGGATTCTTTCGTTAATCGGAGAAAAGATTCTCCAATGCATTATAAAAAGTAATTAAAAAGTATTATGGAAAATAAAAATAATAACGCCCTCGTTTATGCGCGGGTTGGAACAGGAAAACAATGTGGTAAATCTGAGAGCATTGTCGGTCAAATAAGGTCTTGTTCTAAACAAGCTGAGAAAGACGGGTACATTGTTGCTGAAAAAATATCAGATTCGGGAAGCGCAAACAACATCCGTAGATTGGGACTGAAAAAATTAATCGATAGTGTTCGAAAGAATAAAATTGGCATGGTGTATGTAAGAGACCACAGTCGCCTATCCCGAAACCTCGGCGATTACGTATCTCTACTTAACTTATTTGCCAAGCACGAAGTCGAATTAAGAATAGTTAAGAAAAATTAAAAGTTATAACTAAAAAATTATGGAAACAAAAAACAAAAACGGTAAATTAGCAATTGGCTATGTTCGTGTAAGTACAAAAGACCAAAAAGAACATGGTATATCCCTAGAAGTACAAACAAAATTATGTCTGCACGAAATTGAGCAAGGACCTTATGAGTTTCTAAAGATAATATACGACAAAGGTTTGAGCGCGGGAACATTAAACAGGCGTGGAGTAAAAGAAGCTATCAACTTAATACAAGAAAAGAAAATAGCGGCAATCTATACGGTACATACCGACAGGATTGCCCGCAATCTCGAAGACCATATCTACTTGCGCAATTTATGTATTGAAAACGGCGTGGAAATAATTGGGATAAATCAGCCACGTTTTCAAAATACGGCAACAGGTAGAGCAACAGACAATGTCCTAGCCACCTTTGCGGAGATGCACAAAGAGCTAACGGGAGAAAAGGTCAAAGATGTGCTTTATGCAAAAGCAAGTGAGGGGTTCTTCCCTGCCGCGGCTCCTGTTGGGTACATGAACATCGATAATCCAGACGAAGAAACCAAAGGTATCGCTAGTAGAATTATTGTTCCTGACCCAATAATGGCTCCCTTGGTAAAAGAACTGTTTATCCTTTATTCAACTGGCAACTACAATGTATATGAGCTCACTGACACGCTTTACGAAAAAGGATTGAAAAATCGAAAAGGTAAAAAGCTCCAATATGGGCGCGTGTATGAAATGTTAAAGAACAAAATCTACATCGGTGAAATAAAGTGGGGTGGAGGATACTGCAAAAAAGGACGACACGAACTATTTATTGATGAGTCCCTATTTGAAAAAGTTCAGGCTGTCCTCCACGCTCATAATGGGAACAGGTGTAAGCGCAGAAAATACAAGTGGTTACTGGCAGGCTATCTTCATTGTCCAATACACAAATGCAAATATACGGCAGAGTGGCACCTGAAAAAGAAAATCGCCTATTACCACTGCACCAACAGAAATGGGTGCGGAAAGTATATCGAGCAGATAGGGTTGGAGAATGTTATTGCGGAAAAATTCAAAGACTTTGAATTTAGCGAGGGATTTGTTGATGAAATTATTGAAAAAGTAAGATTGCGATTCGAAAAAGCTCGTGCTGATTATGAGAGAAAAAGGCAATCCTTAATCAATCAACGGACGGCGTACGAAGCAAAACGAAAAGTTAACGAAAACAAACTCCTTTCACAAGTTCTCACCGATGAGGAGTTTACGCGTATTAAAGATGAAATAAATCACGAATTAGGGAGAATCAACGAACAACTCGTTGAATTAGAGGCTGAAAGGGGCGAAAATGTGGATATTGCGCAGGAAGTGCTCTTATTTACGAAAGACATCTATAAAGCTTATCAGAAAGGCTCCTACTTGCTTAAAAGGCATTATTTGAGCTTCTTCTGGGAAAAATTCGAAGCACAAGATGGAATTATAATTAAATCCATTCCTTCCCCCCTCTTCCGAGAGCTTTCGGCTCTAAATCAGGTGATGTACAAAACACCTCAAACTGAAAAATCCCCAATTACTGCGGGGATTTCTCAGGTTATAACAAACGATATCTTGGGTGCCTAAAGGGAATCGAACCCTCCTCGCCGCTTCCACAGAGCGGAGCTTTACCACTAAGCTATAGGCACCATAAACATATTAGAAAAATCTTGAAGGTATTTCCAAAAAATAACCGATTATCATTAAAATAACGCCAAGTATGCCAACGAACTGTTCTCTCTTCATGGTCTTAAAGACACCTTCATCCACTTTGTGCTCCTTCAAAAAGCGATGATGAACAGCTATGGCTGTAAATGCCACCATGATCTTCCCAATAAGCCCAATGGTAAAACCCCAAAATTCCATAGCAGAAATATAGCAGAAATTAACAGGATTGGGAAGAGTAAATTACTATTGCTGTAATTCCACACTTCTATAATTTAAATATTATTTTCTTTTAAATAGACTGAATAAAAAGTTTTGTTTTGTATTAAACGGTGTCGTATGAATTTCCTCAAAACTTTTTATATGATTGAAATTCTCATGGAAGGTGTTTTTTATTGAATCCTCGGAGTATTGCGCGATATCAAGGTCGCTGCATTTTTTAGGTCCAGACATAGAAAAGGTTGATATGATGAGATAACCGCTTGATTTTATAAGCTTACCGGCAATTTCAACATAACGAATAACATCTTCCTCTTTAAATATATTTTTAAAACTAAGCTCCAGAAGTTCATCAACGAGCTTGGAATCTCCGCCGCCAGTTGCTCCTTGAGAGATTTTCTTAAGATCACTTCGCTCGGACGGACCATCTATTTTTTAATGTAGACAAGCAGTGTTTCAAAATCAGGAGTTTTAGAAACTTTAGGGTATGTTACAACTTTTTCTATTGGTTGCCAATCTTGAAAATGCGACGTATTCGTGATAACCACCGTGCCTTGCTTTAATTCTTTCTGCAACTTCTTTTCAAGCATTGGCATTAAATCATACCACAGATAGGTATATACCACATCTGCATTACTTAAATCGGTTTTGAAAATATCTTGTTTTTGAAAATTAACTTTGCGCCTTAAAATTTTGTTTTTTAGATTTGCAAAGAAAATCCGCGCTGCGCTGTTGTCTATGCCGTAAATATCAACGCGCGGCAAAATCTTTTTCAATCTTAATGACAAAGCGCCGCGAGCACAACCTAAATCGTAAAAAATTTTTGCGTCTGGTTTGTATTTTTGTAATATTGCCGCCAATGCTCTTGTTGCTCGTCTGCTTGTAGGTAGGTCGTGTCCCCTAATCAAAGAATCCAACGCAAAGACAAGAAATAGTGGCAACACTACTACAAAAAATCCTAAAATCAGAACAAGCAAAATGTAAATTAAAAAAATCATAGATAGTATTTGAAAAATAAATCAACAAGAGCATTGGCGACATTTTGCGGAGCACCGGACGATGGGAAATGGTGTATTTCAATGCATGGAACGCTGTTTAATTCCAATACGGCACAGGTCTGATTTCTCCAAGAACGAGAAATGTCTGGCGCGAGAAAATCTATGCCAACCAAACGAATATCAAAAAATTTTGCAATGTTTTTAAATAATTGAATATTATCTGGATGAACCTTTTCGGTTACCTCAACAAGATCGCCGCCTAATTTAAGAAACGGATTTTTCTGCAAATACACAGTCTCGTCTCTTTTAGGAATTGCTTGCAAATTGTAATTCTTTTCCGCAAGTAACTTTGTTGTCGTGTCGTCTATGATAATTTTATACAAAGTAAATTCTTTTTGGTGCGACTCGCCCCTTCGCTTATCGTTATTTTTCTTTTCCACTAATTTTTGAATTGTTGAGTTGCCGTCACCAACGACATTCGCTGGTACTTGCTTGACCACAGCAACATAATTAAAATCAACAACCGTAGCTCTATAGACAAAAGAATTTTCAACAAACCTTTCAATAACAAACGCTGGCGAATAGATAACCGCTTTATCAATTCCCTTTTGTAGTTCTCCTTTGCTTTTTATGTTTGTCGTAACATGTCTTGCCACCGAGCCACCACGCGGTTTTACAACCAATGGAAAACCAATCTCATCAACACTATATTTTAATGCTTGGCTTCTTTGCCAAAGCCAAAAAGATTTTCCTTCCGCAATCGGAAAGCCGCCTTTTTTTAGATGTTTTTTTGTTCTCTCTTTGCAATCAACAAATGAGACGTCGTATTTACTGATATGCTCGGCAACAGGCAAACTTTCAAAACGAATTTTCTGACCGCCTATTTCAGCGCAAAAATGATTAACATATCCAGCTGGCCCCTTTGCGGCTTTAAATTTCACTCCTCGTTTTCTTGCCTCCTCAATAAAACAAGCCGAACGCATTTGAATTTCAGAGAACAAAAAATCGTCTCTCATTTTTATCAAGCCAACGAACGCAAAAGTTTTTTCAAACAAAATATCAAAAAATGATTCCGACTTCTTTGAAAATCTCAATCGTGGAATAAGCGTACTTGTTATTTCATCAAGCCATGTTTGGACATGATGGGTGGCTGGTAAACCGCAATCTTTGCAATGTTTTTTGAACATAGTTTTCATATACCCTTAGCTTACCCAAAAAGTGCAATATGTGTGTGGACATTACCAAGATCAATTGAAGTTTTCGGGATGTCCTGATACCAGCTCGCTTCACGCGCCGCATCTTTCTCTCGGTATATTTTTTCCCAGTGTTGTTTTTTTGAGTTACTGTCCATATTAAAATTTTTCCATAGATTAAAAATCCGCAAATATTTTTTTCGCTCCGACATCAATGCGCGCTCGTCCACCATATGGCATCGGAATCTGCGGATCAGTATGGCCGAAGTTCATGTTCTGCACTATGGGAATCTTTTGATTGTATTTGCGGATAGTACGCAGCACCGCCTCTTGCTGGTCTTTTCTATACTTCTCTTTCTGCTCCGGCGTATGCGGTTTATCAAACTCCCACGCCTTAGCTCGACCCATAACGACGCCGCGCGCTCGACCAAGGATACCTCGCTCTCCAAAAGCGCGCAGTATCCGAGACACGTAGTCAGCGGAAGGAATTTCTTCTGAGGTTTCGAGCATAAGGATGATATTCTCAAATTGCTCGAGTGTGGGGATCACTACTCCATGGCGAAGCATTTCATCCACCGACTCCACGCATCCACCCCAGAGCAAGCCCTCTGCCTTTCCGTCACCATCCCAGATATGACCTTCGTTTGGCCAATGCTGTCGTTTGGTTGTAAGTAAAGAGGTGTCATCCCAATTTAGCCCCTGATCGCTGTATGCATCAGATGCAATCAGTTCAAATTTTCCTTCATCAAAGAGTGCGCGCTTGATGAATGTAATAGTAAACGGATCCATATTTCCTTGCATGGCGAATTGAGTCATCACGGCCGCGCCGTAGTATGATGGAATGTCGTTCAAAAAGAGAAAGTTGGCGAAATGCGAATTGTCGCTAAAGCCGAAGAATGGCTTGGGGTTATTTATAAACGGCTCCGATGGGAGATTCTTAATGTATGTCACCTGATCATCACCACCGATTGTGGCAATCACGGCTTTGATATCGGGGTTTTCAAAAGCAGCGATGAGATCACGCGCGCGATCCTCTCTACTCGCGCCCAACTTCTTTGTGGTTGGAAATTCAACAGGCTCCAGACCAAAGACTTCTCTAACGCGCGATAGTCCAAACTCGTAGACAGCCGAAAACCTGCCCGGCGCGGCAAACGATGGTGAAAGAATAGCAACCTTGTCGCCGACTTTGAGTTTTGGGAGTTTATGCATCATATTCTTCAATTTTATCAAAATTATTGCCCACTTTCCAATAAATCTGGCAATGTCCGCGCATATTGAGTTCTGTTTGTGGTGCTGTAATCATACACTTTGCGCGAACTTTTTTCGAGCGGAAACTGGACGAATGAATCAGCCCCGCCACATCACGGATATTTTTTGGCTAAAAAATTCCGCGACCCCGCCTCGCGCCGTCACGCTCAGACCTTGCGAAGCTCCAAGTATTCGCTTCTCACCTCGTAGAGCCTCGGCGGACACCAAAGAAAAAATGTCTCTTGCTCTTTTGATTTTCGCGGGGGTGATTTTTTCTAAAATGGAAAGGCCATTTTTCTTTTTGGGGTTCTGCCCTCCAAGTATTCGGGCAGGTGGCGGGGCTTCAATTCGGACTCGGTTTTGCAAAAACTATTTTTTGGGGAGGAATTTTCCATTTGCTCCGCTGTTTGGTTTTGGTGAAATTCGGGCTTAACTTCTCTAAATCTATCCCTTTCTTTTCTTTGCTTGAAAAGCACGTCTTTGTTGTCTATTGCCACCTTCCATTATATTATTTTCTTGAGTATCTGGTATAAAATCTATTTCTTGAACCGACGGAACTCTGAACGAAAAGATGGTTTTGTTATTGACATTAGTAACAGCAAAATCACCGAGACCAATTATATCCATCCCGATTAAAAGCTGGGGTTGTTTATTGTCTGAAACATTATCGTCGGGAATAAGTTGTACCTCTGTTACTCGCACATGGGGAACCATTACCTTATTTGGCAACGCAATATTAACGAGGTATGTATTATTTGAAGATTTTCCACCGGCATGCCTCGTTTCTCGCACTCCTGTGGGTTGCAAACCAAGATCATCTACAACCCTTTTTGTTATAGCGGAATGTGTTGCCCCAGTATCCCATATTGCGATATATTCTCTAAATTCAACTTTTTGTGTCTGTGCTTCCTCGGGAGTAACAGGCAAACACACATTCACCGTATTAAATAGTACGCGCGCTTGTCCGTTATATCGAGTAGTAAATGCGTGATGTTGCATGGAGTCAAGAAGGTGCCACCCGAGAATGAAAAGTTTGGGTATAACTTTCTTGACCTGGGAGACATTGTTGAATTAAAAAAGTACCGAGCTCAAATTTATTTTTAGCATTTGTATATGCTTCCATTTCTGTATCATAAACACCTTGTACTTCTTGATCCTTGATGACAAGAAATTTCCCCTTATATTTCTTTATGAGTTCATCTTGATTTGATTTGAAGTATTCAAGTTGTCGTTGAAGGCAGCTGTCTGTCATATTTGAGATATTAGTATATTTTGAGTAATTTTACAATACCCCATGAGATTGAGTTTTTTGACCCAACTTCAAGGCAAAAACTGAAACAATCATAAATATCCCAACAATAAAATCAATGATACTCCAAATCTCGCGGTCAAGGTGAATAACGATAAACGGATTGAAAAGCACTGCGAGAAATCCAAAAATCCAAACCCATTTCTCTTTTTGCGCTTCATAAGATATCCATGCGATATACGCCGAACTTGCGAAAACAATGAATCGCAAAAGTGTGAAAAAACCATAAGGCCAGCCGTCAAACAAAGCCACGAATAAAAAGGCGGTATCGATAAGCAATGCCATGTTTTTCTTTTTGTTTAATTGCATAAAAACTATTCTAAATCGTTTATTTTCTTGTAGATAAAATCTACACCATCATGGTCAGGATATTTTTCTTTTACCATGCTAATTAATTCAACCGCTCTTTCTTTTTCTCCGAGATGATAAAGTAATATGGCTTTTGATATTAGAAGATTCGTGTTATTGGGATCATAATGTAGAGCCGTATCAATATAAGTAAAGGCCTCTTGATTATTAACGCCCCTTTGCTTTTCTGCTAAAAAGTCTAGAGCTTCAACAATTTGATTAACAGCAAACCAATTACTAGGGTTAATATCGATTACCCTTTTTAACGCCTCGACTGCTCTTTTCTTACCAATATCATTTTCTTTAAATTCATTATAAATTGCTCCTCTCGTAGACAAATAAAACTGTGCTTTTCTAAAATAAAAAATTTCTTCTTGACTACCACTATCATCTTCGTTCTCCCAAAACGAAGATGCCTTTGGTTTAGTAGGTGCATTAGCATATTCTGGAGAATATTGGGGAAAACCCGCCTTTTTCTCGTCACCCGTAACTTGACACCAAACTTCATATAACTCCAATCTTAATGCTTCATCATAATCATTGATTGTTTCAAGATATTTACCCATCTTGTAATAAACATCACCTCGAAACGACCATAAAAAATAGTATTCCTTCTCATCTTCTAAGCATCGCTCTAAAATTTTTAGGGCTTCTTCATATCTCTCAACAAAGTAAAGAGAACGTGCAAAATAACAAAGTGTGAAAAAATGATTTGAGTCGGTTTTTAAAATTTCTTCAGCTGTGATTATACAATCTGGATATTTTTCAGCTTCGTACTGCGATTTTAATTTTTTAAATAATTCTTCAATTTTGGGCCATATGCTCAAATCTCTCAACCCTCTTTTTACAAGACTGGAATCTTCGCTAAGTTTTTCTAGCGAATAATACGGCGATTTTATTATTTTTTTATCTTTATTTTCGTCCATATTTTTTCTTTAGTTCATCAAGCTGATTTTCTTTTTTAGCAATATCTTCTGCAACCTTTTCAGCCAGCTCACTCAAGATATCTCGCTGTTGTTTTTTTGCCTTTTCAATACTTTCTTTTAAAATAGCCCATTCGGAATGTTTTAACTGCTCTTGCTCGTAGAGGGCTTTTTTAATTGATTCTTCTAATCTCTCTAATTTAATCTTGAGTTCCTCAATAGTTTTGATATCAACATTTCCAATACCTTCACCCTGATCAATTGCACGCAATGTTTCTAAATCACCATCAGCATAGGTTTTATTGATTTTTTTCATCATCGTATCGTCGCCACCGGTTAGATCTGGATGAAATTTGTGAGCAAGTTTACGAAATAACTTTTTTAGTTCCTCTTGCTCCTCTTGAGAAATAGTCTTTCGCTTCTCAATATCTTTTTCCTCGTCATCAAGTTTTTTGTATTCTTCATCTATTTGTTCACGTCTGTTTTTCAGAGTGTCCTCTACAACTTTTTGCGCTTCTTCAAGAGAAAAACCTTTACTAATCAAATCTTCAATCTTTTTAAATTTCAAAATTTCTAGATCAGTTTCGTCTAACTTCAAATATAGTCGCCCGATTTTTATATCGTATTCCTGTTTAATAACGGACAAATCAATTTTAAAATGTTCAATTTTTTCAATAAGCTCAATGAGCAACTTTTCTTTTTCTAAAATGGCTTCTTGAAGCTCTCGTTTTTCTAGCGGCTCATCAAGTGATGTATTTGATTTTGAGATTTTTGTCATAAATTTATTTCATTAAATCATCAACACTGACACCTAAACCCTTAGCAATTTTCATAACTGTTTGAATTGACGGTTTTGTTATCACATTTGATTCAATCTTGGTCAGCGTTGTATAAGGAATATCGCACTTTCTTGCCAGTGCGTCTTGCGTCAATCCCTGCTTATTTCGGAGGACTTTTATTTTATCCCCAATTTCTTTATTTTGTTTGCTTTCCATAGTATGATAGTATAAGTATGAGCGTTGAAACTAACCCTCACAACTATACTAACATGAATAACACTTTTTCTCAATTTTTTATGCCCGCCCGAATTTCGCCAAAAACAAAAAGCGAAGCAAATGGAAAATTCCTCCCCAAAAAATAGTTTTGCCAAAACTTCATCCGCATTGAAGCCCCGCCACACTGCCCGAATACTTGGAGGGTGAGGAAGCGAATACTTGGAGCTTCCTCAAGATTCATTGAGGGCTTTTGTGAGCGAAGCGAAACTAAAGACTCAATGAGTGGACAGCTTCTGTAGGAAGTGACCCCAAAAAGAAAAAGGTCCTTTCCATTTTAGAAAAAATCACCCCCGCCAAATCAGAAATGCAAGGAACATTTTTTCTTTTTTGGGTTGCCGAGTGAAGCGAGGCAGTGGCGGAATGATACAAGCGTACGATTTAGTTTCAAGCCACCACGCGCTCCGCGCGTGCGACATCAGCGATTTTGGAAATAGAGGTGCGAGCTTGGTAAAACAAAGACGCCAGGAGAGGACTTGCCCTTGCAGGGCGCGGAAAGCAAGCAGTTGCCTTACTTCCTGCGCGCAACTGCGCTTCGCTTCGTTGTGCCCAGGAGAGGACTTGAACCTCCAAGCCTTTCGGCATACGCACCTCAAGCGTACGTGTATACCAATTCCACCACCTGGTCAAGTGAAAGGTGGTGAAAGGTGTCAGGAACCTTTTCTAGGTCTTCCTCGTTTTCTTTCAGTAATTTCAAGATTAAATTTTTTCAATATCCTATCTGTCCAGACATCACTGCCAAAAGGCTTGCCTCTATTAACAGAGTTTCGGATAGTTTTCAGATTCTCTTGTTCTTCAGACTGAGATAATAATTTCTCATAATTATCAGGCCAAGCAATGCTCTCAGTAGCCAGTAATTTTTTCTGTAAAGCTGTGCCGTGTAATCTTTTGTAATAGCTCGACCATTTCCAACCTTTGACTGATTTTACTAATTTGGCCCTAATCGCATTGCATTCCACATAAGCTAAAAGTGTCCAGAGATATGAATCTTCTTCTACCAAGAATGATTTGTATCTACCTTGATATAAATGACCATAACCGATTGTTTTTGTGGTTGCGTGCCATCTTTGGGTATGAGTAAGAGTTAGCCAATGCATAAACTTTTGTATCTCACCTTCATATCGCGGGTGCAAAACTAGATGGAAATGATTTGGCATCAAGATATACGCAACTAGTCTCATTTTAAACTTTTCTACTGCTTCAAAAAGTATTTTTTCAAAATCTTCATATTCTTTATCTGTACTAAAAATAGTAGCTCGCGCATTTGCTCGATTTAAAACATGATATATGTATCCACCGATATCTGTTCTCTGCGGTCTGCCCATAATTTTATTCTAGCATGTAGATATAAGAAAAGAAAGGTTCCTGACACCTTTTCTAGCAATTGCAAACACTGCTTCAATCAGTGTCGCTTCCTTTTTCTGAAATTGAAGAAATGGACAAGCAGATTACTGCTTGGGAAAAAGAATCAATTTCTGAAAAAGGAAGTGTTACCAAAAATTTGAAAGAGAAGATTCGAACAAACGAAGAAAAACTGGATAAACTCGTTTCAGTTTTTCTTGACGGCGATATTGAACGCGAAATGTATCTACAACGCAAAGACCTGCTCATGCGTGAAAAGGCCGGTTTGCTCGAATCAGAAACAAATTTTGGGCAACAGAGAAAGAATTGGGTCGAACCCTTGCGGAGTTTCGTTTTGTCCTTGAAACAAGCGGCCGATTTAGAAAAAACTTCCAATCATTTGGAATGGAAGAAATTTTTTCAGAAAATCGGCTCTAACCCTGAAATCAAGGACAAAACGGTTTCCATACACTGAGGGGAATTATGGGATTTCACGGCTTCCGCCGTAGGCGGAAAGGGTTTTGGCGAAAATCAAAGCGCGATTTTGGCTTCTGCAAAATCGCTCCATATTCTTAATTCTGAACAAGTTACTACTGGTGCCCAGGAGAGGACTTGAACCTCCAAGCCTTTCGGCATACGCACCTCAAGCGTACGTGTATACCAATTCCACCACCTGGGCAAGCGACGTAATTATAAACGCCGTGATAACGCTTATTTAATTTTATTCTTTATTGGCGATTTCAGCAACCGCCTCAACCACCTCTTTAGACTTTTTAGTTTTAGGTTTAGGTTTTACTGAAGCTTTAGATTTAAGCGCTTCCGCCTTGGTATATTTCATTTTCTTCTTAATATCTTTTACTGTCTTGATTCTCACGTAATAGAGTTTGGATCTTCTGGCCATGGAAGCTCTTACTAAATCAACTTTCTCAATGCTCGGGGAAAATAGGGGGAAAATTCTTTCCACGCCCACGCCACTAGCAACTTTCCTGACGGTAAAAGTGGCGCCGGGTTCATAACCGTGCTTATGCGCTATTATCACACCCTCAAAAGCCTGGAGTCTTGTTTTATCTCCTTCTTTGATTTTCTGCCAAACTTTTACAATATTGCCCGGCTTTATATCCCAATTTTTTATTTTTTCCATTGTCTCATTCATAACCCTGCTTTATGGAAAATAATCATAGCATATTCTTATTTTTTCCGCAACAAATCCAACGCTCCGGCCAAATCTTCCGGCAAATCCGCCTCCAGCTTAATCTTAGAGTCGTTCGGAAGTGATATTTCCAAATAATTGGCGTGCAGAAAGATTCTATCCAAACCTTGCGGGCATACCTTGCCCTTGCCGGCACCGTAGAGATGGTCGCAAGCCAAAGGCTTGCTGATGGCGGCGAAGTGGACTCTTATCTGGTGCGTTCTGCCGGTTTTAATAAATGCTTCCACCAAAGTATAATCTGAAAATCTTTCAAGAACCCTATACTCGGTATGCGCTTCCTTGAGTTCTCCCCTTGCCGCCTTGCCAATCGCTCTTTTTCTGAAATCCACTTTACTCTTTCCTATCGGCAAATCTATTACGCCGTTGTCTTCTTTTAAAACACCTCTTAAGAGAGCGATGTATTTTTTAACAACAGCTTTTTCTTTGAATTGTTTTTTAAGAAATTCAAAAGCTTTCTGATTCTTGGCAATTATTAGGACTCCCGATGTTTCCTTATCCAGGCGATGGACGATACCCGGCCGCAACTCCGGCTCATCACCCACATTTTTTATCGTTGGATATTTCTCAACAAGCCAGTCCGTAAGATATTTTTTTTTCTCCTCGCTCTCTGTCGCGGAGCGGTGTACTACAATACCAGCCGGCTTGTTTACCGCCACGATGTTTGAATCTTCATAAATTACGGGTATTTCCATCATTATTACTAAATAATGCCATGGCTATTGAAAAAAGACCAATTATAAGTTATATTTATTTGGTAGATTTCAGGGGCGATTAGCTCAGTTGGTAGAGCAATCCGTTTACACCGGAAAGGTCGGGGGTTCAAGTCCCTCATCGCCCACAGTGAGCCTAGCTGAAAGCTTGGCGAACAAGGGCGATAGCAAGCAAACTGCTTTGCTTGCGTGAGGACTTGAAGGGGTTTTTCTTATCACGCTGAAAGCGGGATGAAAAATTCGCGCCCTGCAAGGGCAAGTCCCTCATCGCCCACAAAACAAGGAAGAAAATGCGTAGCATTTTATGACTATGTTTTTGTGAGAGGATAAGTCCGGTTTTTTAATTTTTTATGCCCTCGTAGTTCAATGGATAGAACGGGAGCCTTCTAAGTTCTTAATGTAGGTTCGATTCCTACCGAGGGCAAAAACGAGTGGAGCTTAAATTTGACATCAAACAAAAAAGTGTCTATTATGTAAGTATCTTATTATCCCGCCAACGAGCGGGAATTATTAGTAAAAAACAATTTTATGGACATAAAAGCATTACACTCGGCTCTTGAACAGCTTGAAGCCGAAAGAAACATTCCAAAAGACAAAATAATAAAAACAATAGAAGACGCCTTAGCAGCGGCCTACAAAAAAGATTATGGCAAAAGAGGTCAGATCGTAAAAGCTGAATTTGATCTTACTTCCGGCATTACCAATTTTTTTCAAGTTAAATTTGTGGTTGACGAGTCCATGCTGAAAAGTGAGGAAGAAGAAAGCGAGGAAGAAATTCCAACAGAAAAAGAAATTAAAAGCTTAGAAAACGAAACTGTTTCGGGAGAAAGAAAAGTGAGGTTTAATCCGGAACATCATATAATGATTGAGGAGGCCAGAAAAATCAAGAAAGATGCCGAGCCGGGCGAGGAGATAGTTTTTCCTCTTGAATCCAAAGATGATTACGGCAGAATTGCCGCTCAAACGGCAAAACAAGTTATAATGCAACGAATAAGAGAGGCGGAAAAAGAATCGATTTATGGAGAATATAAAGACAAACAAGGAGAAATTCTCAGTGGTTTGGTGCAAAGAATAGAAAACAACAATGTGTTTGTGGATCTCGGCAGAGCTACGGCCATTTTGCCCAGAGACGAGCAAATACGAGGCGAAAGATACAGGATAGGAGAAAGAACCAAAGCTTTACTTTTTCTAGTGGAAGAAACTCCCAGAGGCATAAGTCTTATCTTATCAAGGTCTCACCCTAAATTTATCGCTAAGCTTTTTGAAATGGAAATACCGGAGATAGCTCATGGCGTAGTAGAAATAAAAAATATCGCCAGAGAAGCCGGTTCAAGATCAAAAATCGCCGTTATATCCACCCAAGATGGCGTAGATCCGGTGGGTTCATGCGTTGGACAGAAAGGCACCAGAATCGGCACTATCATTTCAGAACTTGGCGGAGAAAAAATTGATATTATAGAATGGTCAGAGGATCCGAGCGAATTGATTTCCAATTCCCTTTCCCCCGCTAAAATACTTGAAGTGACTGCCAATAAAGAAAAAAGAGAAGCCAAGGTGTTGGTGGACGAGGATCAACTTTCTCTAGCCATAGGCAAAATGGGTCAAAACGTGCGTCTAGCCGCCAAACTTACCGGCTGGAAAATAGACATTAAATCGCGCGAAGGCGATACGGTAGCTCAAGCTACCGAAGAAGGCGAAGTAATAATGGATCAATCTCCTTCGGAATCCGAAGGAGAAAGCAGCGAGTAATTACAAGTATAAATAAGATTTTAAATTTTATTTATTAAATCTTAAATTGAAACATATGTCTTTACTTAACGTAAAAATCGGCGATAAAGCCCCATCGGAGTTTAACGCCATAATAGAAATACCGAAAAACAGCCAAAATAAATACGAATTGGACAAAGAAACTGGTATGGTAAAACTGGATAGAGTGCTTTACTCTCCCATGCACTATCCCGCCGATTACGGCTTCATACCGGAAACTTTGGCTGAAGATGGCGATCCTGCTGATGTGATAATCCTAGGTGGCGATCCGCTCTTCCCGGGCTGCGTAGTAAAAGTCAGACCAATAGGTATGCTTAAAATGATAGATTCTGGCGAGCAAGACAATAAAATACTTGGAGTTCAAGTTAATAATCCCCGATTTGACAACATCAACGACATTACCGATCTTGAAAAACTCCATACTCATTCTTTAAAGGAAATAGCCCACTTTTTTGAAACATACAAACAACTCCAAAACAAAGAAGTAAAAATCATAGGCTGGGAAAACGCTGATGCGGCCAAAAAAGAAATAAAAAGATCTCAGGATATGTATAAAAACAAATAGCAAATAAAAATTCGGCTTTAAGCCGAATTTTTATTTGTCGTACCGGACAACTCTTTTATTTGGTGTTTTTTTCTAATATCAACATCCTCCAGTACTTCTATTACCAGTGTGGCGAGAGGAATGGCTAGAATAATACCGAAGAAACCGCCAACTTGCGCCCCGATTATAAGAGACAGGATGACTATCATGGGTGGCACACCTACAATTTTAGTAACTACCAACGGATAGATCAGGTGATTTTCAAATTGCTGAATAATGATATACAAAATGGCAACTTCTCCGGCTAAAAGCGGGCTTTGGAGCAGAGCTACCATAACGGGCGGCACCGCGGCCAAGATCGGTCCAAAGATAGGAATGAGCTCAAATAAAGCGGCCAGCAAGGCAAACGTAAGCGCGTATTCCACCTGAAGGATGGTGAGTCCCATATACACCAGAACGCCAACAATAAATCCCAATAGGACTTGGCCTTGAAGCCACAAGCCTATTTTCTTCCTCCATCTCATCCACAAGCCAATGGCATATTTTTCGTGTCTTGACGGTACCACTATGCCAAGAAATTTTTCAATACCGTTTTCCTGCACCGAGAGGTAAAATGACAATACTACAATAAGAACAAGAGAAACCGCTCCGCCAAAAGCGGCCGTGGCCAAACTCAAAGCTCCAGCAGATAAGCCGCCGACAAAGTCGCTTACTTTTCCAATAAACTGCCCCATTGCTCCGGTGGCGAAATCAGGCAAATTTGGGAAGACTCTGGCAATAAACTCAAACTGAAGAGGATCTTCAAGGTAATTAGGCAAATTGCCGGCAAAGTTTGTTACTTCTCTGAAAATTGTCGGTATTATGAGATAAAACATCGCCCCCATAAAGGCAAAAGCGGCAAGATATACGAAGATAACGGCAAAGGTTCTAGGCACTCTCCTCTTTTTAAACCAAACTGCGGCCGGCTCCACTCCCGAAGCTATAACCACCGAAAAGAGTACCGCCACCATAATATCTCTTATCAAATACAAGAATACACCGATAAGCAAAATGGCAATTATCTTAATCACTGTGCCGCTTGTAATATTTATTGTAAGATTTTTGTCGTTCATTTTAACTTTTAATATTCTTCAGAATCTTTTTATAAACATCGCGATCTTTGTCGCTGTTTTTGACGTTGCCTATAGCCGCCATATTTATCCTCTCCGGCGTAAAAATTTCTTTGGCAACATCGCTCAAATTTTTAGCCGTAAGCTTCTCAATCTTTCTAAGTATATCGTGCGGTTGTTTTATTCTATTATAGAACATCTCCTGTCCGGCTACAAAGCTCGCGATTTCTTCCGAACCTTCAAACTTAAGCGACATCTGCCCGCGCAGATAACTTTTGGCGTCTTTTAACTCATCTTCACTCACGCCATTGTCTTTTATATCCTTAATTATAGACACTATTCTGCCGGTTGCGTTTTGCAACTCTTCATTGGGCACTCCGGCGGCAATACCAAGATAGCCGCAATCCTGATATTGGTCTCCCCAGGCGTAAACATAATAAGCCAGACCCATTTTTTCTCTTATCTCATTAAAAAGTCTGGAAGAAATGTTGCCACCGAGTATAACGGAAAGCAAATTTAAGGCGTATTTTTTATCATCGCGCATATCATATCCTCTTATAGCCATGGTCAGATGAGCTTGATCCGTTTTTTTATTCACAATATCAACGGTCGGCTCTTTTTGAACCATTCTGAATTTCTTGAAAGATTTCGCCGCCCCTCTTCTCACTCCACCAAACTCTTTTTTGATTTTCTCAAAAATTTCATTCTTGTTTATATTACCGGCGGCGACCACCAACATATTCCCTGCTACATAATTTTCTTTCTCATATTTCAAAAGGTCGTTACGGCTTATTTTGGCAACCGTATCTTTGCCACCGGCGATATTCCAGCCCACCGGATTATCGCCATATAAAAGTCTCTCCAGAACATCATGCACTTTGCGAGAAGGCATGTCTTCGTACATGTCTATTTCTTGAAAGATAACTTTTTTTTCCTTATCCATTTCTTCTTCTTTAAAAAGCGGTTCCGTGAGTATCTCGGATACTATGTCAATGGCCACGTTAAAATCTTTACCGGCGGTTTTCACCCAGAAACCGGTGGTTTCCTTGGAAGTGAAAGCGTTATGGTCGGCGCCTATTCTGTCTAATTCCTTGTGCACCATGCCAGCTTCTGGCCTGCTTTTAGTGCCTTTGAAAAACATATGCTCCAAAAAGTGAGAAATGCCGCTGATTCTCTTTGTCTCGTTTCTTGAACCGGTTTTAATGAGCGCCAAAAGAGTGGCGGCTTCAGTGCCGGCAAAAGGAGCCAATATAACCCTTAGGCCGTTAGGTAGTTTTCTTTTCTCAAAGTTGATCATAAGTCAATACTACCACGGAAGGTTAAAGAAACGCAAAAACCATGCCCATGGCATGAATTTTTACCGCACAAAATTTAAATGTTTTTTTCAATAAGCACTAGATATTTTTTAAAGTCGCCAAAGTTTTCTTTGAGTTTTTTTATAAAAAGCTCTTTGTCTATTTTTTCATACTGATGAACTGTTTTATTTCTAAGCCCCACAACCGGCGCGATTTTGACGGCAAAATCCTTAGGCAATATCTTGCTGTCCGCCAAAGTTAAAAACGTGCTTTGCAGGTCATCCGGCACGCTAAGATTTTTCTCAACCAGTTGCTTATCAAACATATTTTAATTCTTTCTTATAATTATTAATTTTACCACGTATATAGCCGGAACGAATATCAAAAAGTTTTTTAGAATCAAAGTATTTTCTATAGGCGTATATTCTTAACTCGCTAAAAAGCGATTCTCTCGCCTCATAAAGCATGATAGCATTATCAAAAATCTCTTTCAAAAGCAACGGCGAAGCTTTTCTTAGTGAAACAATATCAATATTTTTCTCCCTTAAGACCGGGAGCAAATCAATAAAAAAAGAAGACTCTTGTGATAAACTCAGTGACTTATCTGAAAAATAAGCCATATCCGTATCGCTTTTAGAATGTGTTTTGCCTGTCGCCTGCGAGCCGAAAAGCAATACCAAAGATAAGCCGTATTTTTCGGCCAGATTCTTTATATTTGGTTTTATCTTTTCTATATCCACCATTTTTTGATCATACCATACTGCCACATGTTTGCCATGCGTGAACACGACTTTTTATTTAATTTTATTCTTGAGAAATTCCGGCAATTCGTTTATCTTAATTCTTTCTTGTTTGCCCGTATCCCTGTCGCGAACGGTAACCGTGTCGTCATTTAAGGTGTCAAAATCTATCGTCAAGCAATACGGCGTGCCTATTTCATCTTGTCTTCTGTAGCGTTTGCCGATATTGCCGTTATCATCAAACATCACCATGCCATCTACCGAGCCTCTTACAAGCTTAAAAACTTCTCTGGCTTTGGCCACCAACTCTGGCTTATTTTTAAGAAGAGGAAAAACAGCCACCTTCACCGGCGCGATTTTAGGCTTAAATTTCAAAACTACTCTTTTCTCTCCATTCATTTCATCTTCGTCGTACGCGTCGGAAAGAAGCATCAGGATAGTTCGGTCAACACCTGTTGACGTTTCAATAACATGCGGGATATAACGCTCTTTTGTCTTCTCGTTAAAATAAGTCATATCAACACCGGAAAACTTTTGATGTTGGCTTAAGTCGTAATCACCGCGATAGTGCACTCCCTCCAATTCATTCCACCCAAAAGGGTATTCATACTGGATGTCCCATGCGTCTTTTGCGTAAAAAACAAGATTTTCGTGCTGCTTCCAGCGCAGTTTTTCCTTTTTTATGCCAAGGCGATCGTAAAAAGACATACGTTCTACCTTCCACTCTTCATACGCCGCAACAGCTTCTTTTGGTGGCACGAAATATTGCATCTCCATTTGCTCAAATTCCCTCTTGCGGAATAAAAACTGCCTTGGACTGATTTCGTTTCTGAAGGCCTTGCCAACCTGGGCAATGCCAAAAGGAACGGAAAAGAATCCTGAGTCAAGCACATTTTTATAATTTATAAAAATTCCCTGCGCCGTTTCCGCTCGCAAATAAACATCCTGATCTTCTTCATTGAATTTCCCGAGAGTAGCTGTCGCCATTAAATTTTTAGCAACAACTTTGCCAAAATCTTTCTTGCCGCAAGAAGGGCACTGCAGTTTCGCCCTATATTCATCAAACAAAATGTTAATTTGCGGTTCTGTCATTTTCTCATCCGCCACGACTCCTATAGCCTCCAACAAGTGATCCGCTCTGAATTTAGTGTGGCATTTATTGCAGACGACCATGGGATCGGAAAAACCGGAGACATGTCCGCTAGCTTCCCAAACTTTGGCGGCGGTAAAGATGCTTGAATCCAAAAATGCCATATTGTAATGTTCCTTCATCGCCCTTGTCCACTCATTAACTACGTTTAGACGAAGCTCAGTTCCAAGCGGCCCCCAATCGTAAGTTCCCGCGAATCCGCCATATATTTCCGAGCCGGGAAACACAAAGCCCCTTCTTTTGGCAAGCGCTACTATTTTTTCCAAATCTTTCATGTTTTTATTTTATTGCTTACTCACTGCCGACTTTATTATTTTTACTGTCGTTTGAAAGCGGGTCTTTTGATAAATTTATATCAAGAGCCGAAATAGCGGTATATATCATTTCCTCCACAAATTCATCATAAGCTTCAAACCTGGCTTCCGACACTATTTCCGGCACGGTGCCAGCCTGTATTAAACTAGGCGAGAATAGCAGTTGAAACGAAATTTCTCTGGCCTGCCTTATCAAGCCAGTGCCGGCAGCCAAATCTCCGATATTCCAAGTAATGGTGGAATTGCTTTCATCAAAAACAACATCCTCCGATGAAGGAGAAAATGAGTCCATCCATTCAACGTAAGGCGGTATGGTGGCGGTAATTTTGGCATCGGAAAGATCGTTGGAATTATTGGCCAAAGACCATACCACGGTATAAGAAGTATCTTCCCCAACTTCCGGCGGAATCGGTCCGTCATTTTCAAGAGAGCCGGAAAAGTAGAGTGTTCTGCCAATGGCTCTTATGCCGGAAGCCACCATTATTTCTTTCTTTACGCTGTCGGTTATTATCTTATTCTCATAATCAGCCGAGGTGCCCTTGCCGGAAATATTCGCTTCAAGCGAAATGGCGAAATCTTTATCACCGGCGCCATAAATGGGCAAAGGATTTTTTATCTTAAAGCTTAACTGGGTTTTGCCTATATCTCCCGGCTTAATGGAAGACAAATCGCTCAAACTGTTTGGTGTCCATAAAATAGTATCATCAAAAGTCCGATAGAGGCCCCTGCTCACCGAAATAGAAGACTCTTCATACGCTTCTCCGTCAAGCTTAAGTTCTATCTGCAAGTCTCTTATGTAATCATTCAGATTATTTTCCCACTCAAGATTAACGCGCGCCGTTTCTCCCGCGGCAATAACATTTTTTTCCTCATTTTGGCCGTTTATCAGCATGGAAAGATTAAGAGGAGTTTTCTTTATTGCTATCTTTTCCGAAGCCGAGCCGTAAACTCTTAAAATCTTATCTTCACCAAGCGTCCCCACGGAAAAAACAAAGGTTCTTTCTTCTTGATTTTGACCATCCAAAAAACCTTTGATTGTTATTTTTTTCTTCTGAAGAGGGCCTATATCTCCCAACAACCAGGTATTATCACTTTCGCTTGGCTTAACACTGGATCCCGAGAATTTAAAACCCGGAGGATACTTGGCTTCCAGCCTAACCCTTTTTGCCAATGTTTCAGAATTTGAAACTATTTCCACATCCATGCTTATTTGTCCGCCAGAAATTGTTTCTTTAGGCAAACTAAGCGACAAACCTATCGGCGACTTGGTAATTTTCACCGCGTACTCAGCTTCTTTGGCAAAGATGGCGTTTGAATTGACCGTCCTGTACTCAAGCGTAACTTTAATCTTTTTTTCTTCATCCTCAAGTCCGAAAAAAGTTACGTCAATATTTTTATTTATTGTTTTTCCCGGCTCTATGTCGCCAAGAGAAGTTCTCTCTCTGGATAAGCTTTCTCCGAGACTGGTGAAGCTGTTTGACGGATAATCAATTATAAGGTCGGCAAGCTCAAGAGATACCGCGTTGTTGTTTTTTATGGAAAGATTCACATCAAGCATCTGCCCTCCTTCAACATAAACAGGGCCGCTTATTTCCATACCCACGTTTGATGTGGATACTATGTTGGATCCGGAATTCCACACATAAAAAGCAAAACCGGATAACACTAAAAGAAAAAATAAAGATATAAAAATTATATATTTCATTGGTTTAAAAGGCTTTATTTTCTTTTCTTGCTCTTCGTCCGCTTGCCATGAGCTTGGCAGACTCTGTTTGCCGCTGGCCGCAAAATCTTCTCTTTTATTTCTTCTCTTAAAAGAATCGTCTCTTTTGTAGAGGCGTTTTTTAAGCTTCTCTAAACTGCTTTCTCCATTATTATTCTCCATACTATCTTTAATAAATATCCTGTTTTAACAATAGAATTATTATAGCATACTTTCTGCAATAGCTTTATTTATAGCCGAGACTGTCTCTCTTTGAGAAGCCGGCATATCTTCCATGTAGCCGAGGGCGCGCATCACCAAGGCGGTAGATTCAATCTGGATATTTTTCTTTTTTTCAACATCTTTTTCTTCCAAAATATAGCAAAAAAAGCTGAACAAACTTTTCCAGAGAGCTTCGTTTGGCTCCTCTCCTTTCACCATCCTTAATATCAAACTTGCCATCTCGGCAAACATCTTTAGGTCATTTGAACTTTCCGGAGCTGACAAGATCTTCTCCGCGTCCACGATACGCCACGTTTCTTTAGTATTGATTATTCCAAACCGACCAAAAGAGAAAAGATCAAGATGATTGCGCAATTTGGATTTCTCAAGCCTTATGCTCTTAGCTGATGCCATAATCATGCCGAATTGTCTGGTGTATATATAACAAAGATTATCGGCTTCGCCAAGGCCGGCTTTTTTAAGAATAATTCCCTCAACCTGATAAATTTGATGAGCCATGAGTTAATTTTAAATCTAAAATCAAAAAAATCAAAATAAAAGAACAGTCAAAATAATAAAGGGTGGAGTTGAATTTTTTAATTCAACTCCACCCTTTTAAAAAACTATTTAGAGGTAACGTCTGGATAAGATCCAATAAAACGAGGTGGATTCAACGAAAGGCCAAGTTTTCTAAACTCAAGCCATGCTCCCTCCATTTTCTTGTCGGTTACATATCCTTGAAACTCTAAGAGAAAAGTGTACTCCCAGTGTTTGCCGGGAATCGGACATGGATATATAAGTAATAAATTTATTTCTCTATTAGAAAAAATATTTAATGTTTTAGACAATGACCCTGGTATAGATTGTTCAAGATTTATCAAAAAACAGGTTTTATCTTTCTCAGTCTTGTTGGCATGTTCTTTGCCTATCACCCAAAATCTTGTTCTGCTGCTCTTGTGATCAGCTATCGATTCTGGACACATGCGAATTAAGTTGTTCATTTCACATGCTTTAGAGGATGCGATTACAGCTATGCTTTGATCGTTCGCCGCTTCTTCAGCCGCAATGCCGGTTGAATCTCTAACTTCAACTACTAAACCTTTAATCTCTTCTTGAAGTTTTGAAATAAATTCGCTACATTGCCTGATTGCGACTGCATGAGAAATAAGCTTTTTAGGCGGTTCCGAACATTTTTCTTTTCTTAGATAAAACAATTCTATCGGCACAACAACCTCCGCCCAAACTTTCAATCCCAAATGACCATCCACATCTTCCACCGCTCTGATTGTTTCAGTAACGACACCGTCTATGACGTTTTCAATCGCAACCACGCCGTAATTTACTTCCTTTTTCCCAACAGCCAAACATACATCCTCGTGCGTTTTATACGGCACGAATTCAACTCTGTTTTCTTCTCCGGTTTTTAAGAAAAACTTTTCTGCTGCGGACATCGGGTTGTTTATTACTTGTCCGTCTGATACAAAATAAAGCTCTATTTTGTCTGCTATTGCTATTTCATAAAGCGTGTCAGCTCGCTTACAAAAAACGCTCATAGAGAATCGATCTACTTTATCAAAACAAACGGCAATTTTTTCTTTTTTTGCTATACTCTGAAGATACTCAAGCAACTTATTAAACTCATCTCGTCTGTCTTTATATGCACTTTCGTCAAAGTTGATACCCTTGATATATTTATTGCTTTCTTTTACTTTTATATATCAGAATTATGTCTTTGTATTAACTTAAAAAATTTCTCACCAAAAAATACATAGAAGAAAATTCTTGTTATTACCCAAAAGATTAGGATGGTTACAATAACACCCGCGAGTATAAAACTCGCAATATTAAACGAAGAGTATTTTTGTTCGTATAAAATTTTGTAATTAGCCAGTATCAATACATCATCGGAATTCTTTATGAATCCATTACTAATATCTGTGTCACCGAAAAATTCTTTTAAGGTATAAGTTTTACTTTTTTCAAAAGCCACAATCTGTTCCACAGAAAGCCCTCTGTCTCTTAATTCTTGAAATTGATTTCTTGTTAGTCTGTTGACTTCGTTAGATTCAACCCCATTTGCTTCCTTATAATTATCTACATGTTCTTGGATTTCTTTATCTGAAGATCCGCCTGTAACCATCTTTTCTACAACCACATCCAATTCTTTTCGTTTCTCTTCTGAGAGAGTGCCTCCTTTCTTTTTTGATTGTGATAATCGATAATCAACCTCGCTACATTCCCTATATATACGATATTTTCCAATGTCAGTATAGCCATCTTGTTCATTCTTAATAATTTTCTTACCATTGTCACAATTTATTACTAGACTCTGTTGTTCTGTTGAAATAGTGTAAATGCCACCTGCAACAATAACTAAGGTTAATATAAATACGATTACAAAAATTACTTTCAGTGCCCTATACCAAATTTTATTCTGAAGCTTTTCCATAATTTTGTTTTTTTATTTGTTTTTATTAATTAATTATATTTTACGTTGCTTTACATATCAATCTTTTTTCTTTTTTTAAATTTATTTTTTAGACAAAATTATCAATAAAATTATTCAATATTTTTTTGTTAACATTCTCATCACTGTTCAATGTCTGCAAAAATTCATCGAAGCCGCTTTCTTTTAAATAATCTTCTTTAATTAAAGAATCTTTTCTTAAAAGACTTAATGATTTTATAGCACTCGTAGTCATCTCCGGGTGAAATTGCACAAGTCTTATACTATCGCTAATTGCTATGGCTTCAAAAGGAGTTTTTTCGGAAAAACCGAGGCATGACCAGTCTTTTTTTAGATTTTTAACAATGCATTTATGACTTGAGTAAACTTTAAAGGTTTCCGGCAAATCTTTAAAAAGCTTGTCTAAAAGACCTTCTTTCGTTAAGTGTATAATATTGCTTCCAAAGTTCCTTCCTCTTGGATTATAAATAACTTCACCTCCAAGAGCCCTTACAACAAATTGCAGCCCGCCGCAAATTCCAAGTATTGGAATTTTAACACTGATTGCTAATTTAATAAAGTCATAGGTTTTTAAAACCCATTTCTTTTCTGTGCCATTTATCGGATCTTCGGTTGAGCCACCAATTATTATACCATTATAATTATTAAGATTAGGAAATACATTTTTATAAGCGTCTATGCAATCAAATTCGCTTTTTTTTAAACCTATTATCTTTCTAATTTCTTCTCCGTATGTTTTGCCGTTATATATAAATTTTTCAATTTTATTACGAACAACGGAGTTATCAGTTAGTATATCAAGAAAAAGAAGTTTTGATTTTTTTGTAGCCATAAGTTTTAGTAATATACCATAAATTTATTATTTTAAAAATTAAGTGAGAAAAAGCCGCCCGTAGTTTAATGGGCGGCTTTTAAAGTTCATAAAAATTAAATTAACATTTTGGAGGAAGCAAGAGCATAAACCATTTCCTTTTTATCCACATCTACTTGCTTTTTAAGCAAATTACAAAGATTGTCAGACGGAGAACCTTCATCTAAACGGGTAAAAACTTTTTCCAGCACGGAACCATTACTTAAAGAAGCAAATTCCAAACCAATTTCTGCCCTCTTTGTTTCAAGCCCCAAAACATGCCGTCCTTTATCCTTCCTAATTACTCCTTCGTCAGAAATATACCAGTAATTGCCTTTAATACCGTAATGGAAACAATTAAACCGATTTTCTCTCACTAAGGATAAGGGTAAAAGAATTTCATTTTTAACCTGTGAGTATGTCAATCTTCCTACGTAAAATTCTGCCAACGCAATCTCATCTTCAATATTCGGTTGAGTTGGAATTAATCTAAATTCAACCACCGCCGAATTGTCAATGAATTTTATCCTAGTGTCCATCCATGTTAAACCTATGCCTATTTTAAAAGCATTTTCCGCATCAAACAACATGAAAGGAAACTCTTGTATCCTTCGGAAGTAATCTGCAATATCCACAAAGTAACGGTTTGGCAATCCTACCCGCAAATTACAATCATTCATGATTTGTTTTATTTTTCTAGTATCATGACTAATTTCCCAAGCAGGAAATCTTACATCGTTAAATCCGGTATCTTTTAACTCCAAATATCTGGAATTCCCACTTAAGGCAAGAATGTAAGGCCCTATCATGAACGATCTGTTCATCTTGTCTATCGAGTCATCGAGTGATTTAGCTTCAACATTGATTTGAAATGATTGGAATAACGAAACGATTGCGGCATCTCCCGCTTCAATTTTCAGGCCGTTTATCCCGATCTTCGTTTCAATCATCTTTTGCCTGTAATAATTATGATAATCCGGAACAATTTTATATTTCATCTTGTTTGTCCGCGGAGTATTCGTTATAGGAAAAAATGGGTTGCTCCCAATTCTTAGAATCGAAACATTTTTTTGCCTTGCAATTCTTAAGAGTTTTTCAAAATTTTCTTTATAAACAACAGACAAATCTTTAAAACCCTGCCGGTTTCCATTTAAATAAACGGGCGGTGTTCTGAATTCAATTTGTGTAACACCTAATTCCATGTCGTAACATTCATTTTCCACTTCTTTTATAATCTCATTTCTAATTTGCCCTAATTCATCAATAGAAATGTCTTCTCTAAAAACAGAAACTTCTGATTCAAAACCAATCTTAATATCATCTATTGGCTTAATGAATTTGTCAATATTATCTGTAATATCATGTGATTGCTTTTTAAACATTTCTCTCATTGTTTTTTCGTTTCTTTTATTATGCATTTTATTTCTCCTTAACTGATTGGCTGTCATTGTGTGTTATTAAGATTCAGCAGTTTAAACAACCTTGCTATTTTTTTGAATATTTAAAAACAGCAAGACTCGCATTATCTTCTGCACCGTAATCAAAGACTTCCTTAAATAATTCATCAAAGATGTCTTTAATATTGGTTTTTGATAGCATTGCTATCTTTTCAAAGCTTATAGTATCTTTTTCATAGATACACTGATCTATTCCATCTGTAAACAGAAAAATACAATCATTCTCAGCCAACTTCTTCTTTTTAAAGAAAACCGCTTTTTCTACAGATACTCGCTCTCTTAGTCCAAGATAAGAAAAAGCACCAAGCCAAGTATTACTACATTTTTGCTTGAATTTGAGTTTTCCGTTATTTGCTATGAGTAACCTACTGTCACCATAACTAATTATAGAGATACTGCCGTTTGAGATTTCAACAGCAACAAAACTTGCCTCCGGAGTGAAATCTTTATTTTCGTTCATTGCTGGCTTGCCAAACTTTTTATACAGCTTGTTTTCTATCTTTTTTGTTTCCTGTTTTGACTCAAAAGAATTATTTGGAAATTCCAATTCACTGTTAAGCCAATGTCTTGTTATCAAACTAGAAGCTTTTTCTCCCCAATGACCATCCGCAATGCATATCCGTATAACCCCTTTGTTTGTAAAACAGCCAATTGAGTCTTCATTATTTATTTTCTTAAGTCCAGAAGTGCTTCCGATTATTAAATAATCATTGATAACAATTCTTTCTACAATACCTAATTTGTTTTTTGTTTCTGACGGTAGGTAAATAGTTTTCTTCACTTACTTCCTCCTTTTTTATTAAATTTTAAAAGAACTAAAAAACTGATCTCGCTTGAGGTCAGTTTTAGGTGTCTAAATTTTTATTTCGGCAACCAAAACTAACCTCCCTTTTTTAAGCCAGTTCTATAATAATATGATACAATATTGAAATTTGTTATTTTCATTATCATCAATATATACTTTAGCAATACTCCTGTCAAGTAATCATTTTTTTCTCATACACTTAAACGATCCTTATTTTTAGATGTTTTTCTCCAAGTTTTATTTCTTCCCCGTCTGTGATATTTTCCGCAAATTCCAATTTTTCCACTCCGGCGGTTTTTTGAACTTCCTCGGAGAACTTTTCCACAAACGCCTTGCCGGCAGCATCCACTTCAACTTGCATAATCACTTTTTGCTCAGGTGTAAGTCCGGCTTTTTTGCGCGCGTCTTGGACAGCTCTTATAAATTCTCGCAATTCGCCTTCTTCTTTAAGTTCCGGCGTGATGATGGCGTCTATCTCCACTTCCACGGAAATCTTATCATCAAAAACAACTTCTTTAACATTCAGTTCGTCTTTAATAAGATCCGCGAGAGCTTCCTTAATTTTGAATTTTGATTTTTTAATTTTTAATCTTTGCAATGGCTGCCTCACTTTTATCCCTACTGCCGATCTTGCCTCAAGCCCGAGCGAAACAAGCCTTCTCACTTCGTCCATATCTTCAATTATTTTTTCTTCAGATTTGAGATTTGAGACCTTAGATTTTATTTTGAGCGAAGCGATCGGCCACTCTTCCAAGTGCACACTCTCTTTGTTGCCGCCCGATCCCTTGTAGATATCCTCGGCAATATACGGCACAAAAGGAGCAATAACTTTTGCCAATTCCGTTAGAACATGCCGCATGGTGGCAAGCGCGAAAGATCTGTCATCTTGCGATATTGATAATTTAAATCTGTCTCTGGAGCGGCGCAAGTACCAAGTGGAGAGTTCGTCCACAAAATCTTTTATCGGACGTCCCGCCTTTACCGTATTATATGACTCCAGATTTTCCGTTACTTCTTGAATCAATTGATCCAATCTTGCTATAATCCATTTATCCAATACATTTTCGCTCTTCTCGTAATTTTTCTCGTTGTTGCCCTCTCCCTTATACATCTCAAAAAATTTATAAATATTCCACAGCATATTTATGATTTTGCCGTGAACTTCTTTTATTTCTTCATCGTTGAATTTAACATCCTCCGCCTGCATCACCACGCTTGTTAAGAGATAATATCTCAAAGCGTCAGCGCCGTATTTATCCAAATTTTCCATCGGGTCGGTATAATTGCCCCTTGATTTGGACATTTTGCTGCCATCTTTGGCTAAAATAGTACCGGTGGTTACCACATTCTTAAAACTGACACCATCAAAAAGCATGCCGGCAATGGCGTGCATATAATAAAACCATGTTCTGGTCTGAGCAATGTACTCAGCCACGAAATCACCCACTTGATGCCCCTCAAATTCCTCTTTGTTTTCAAACGGGTAATGATGCTCGGCAAAAGGCATGGCGCCGGACTCAAACCAACCATCAAGCACTTCCGGCGTTCTATTCATCTCTCCGCCGCATTTATCGCAAGCCAGTTTAAGTTTATCTATATATGGCCGGTGCAGATCAGTGACATAATTTCTGTCATGCGGGGCTGGCGTAAAATCAAGTTCAAAAAATTTGGCGTTTTTTATAAAATCACGGCCGCCGTTTTCTTCTCTCATGACTACAGTTTCTTTCTCACTTCTGCCAAGAGCGGCTGAGATTACCATCCAAAGAGGATAATCATGGCTTACAATTAAAATATTTTTATCTTTGTATTCGTTTTCCGTTTCGTATAAAAAATCGCCCACTCTCTTTTTAAGCTCGTTTAGCGTTTCTCCTTCCGGCGGCGCTTTATGGAATTTTTCCAGCTGATTTTTAAAATAAGTATGATATTCCTTATCCGTCTTGCCTTCAAACACGCCGACATTTACTTCTCTCAATCTCTCATCAGACATAAAATTATCTTTACTTATACCAAGCGCGCCGGCAATTATCTCCGCCGTTTCTTTCGTTCTGCTGAAGTCGGAATAAAAAATAAGATCAATCTTTTTGCTCTTAAGTTCCTCTGCAGCCGCAAGAGCTTGCTTTCTGCCAAGCTCGGTTAAAGGATACTGTTCGCTATTTTCAAATTTAGTGCTTACGATACTTTTAGTGTTGTTTTCCGCTTCTCCGTGACGAATTGCAAAATATTTATTGCCTGATTTTTTAGTATGCTTTTTAAGCTCTTCAATAGAGCCAATTACCGCGCAGTTGCCGCATTTGCATTTCCAAATCGGCAAGGGCGAGGCCCAGAAACGATTGCGGGAAATATTCCAATCCGGCGCGCTTTTGAGATTATTTAAAAATCTTCCCTCTTTCAAGTGCGACGGATACCAATTTATCGTTTGATTTAATTCAATCAAACGGTCTTTTACTTTTTGGATATTTATAAACCACGAGGATAGAGCGTTATAGATGAGCGGCGTATCGCAACGATGGCAGTGCGGATACGAATGAGTATGCTGAGCCTTGGCGAAAAGCAAACCTCTTTTTTCCAAATCTTCTTTCACCAGCTTGCCACCCTTTTTGTAATATTGACCTCTTATAAATTCTGGAGCATTAGCGTTGTAGTGCGCGCTCTGATCAAGAAGCGGCGTTACCGGCAAAACAAGTTCCAGACCAAGCTTATAATCATCTTCGCCATACATAGGCGCGATATGCACCACGCCAGTGCCGCTTTCGGCGGTTACAAACTCCGCGGCGGCAATGCGATATGCTTTTTCTTTTTCTTCCGACAACGCAACTTCATACAAAGGCTCATATTCAAGACCAATGAGGTCTTCACCTTTAAGCTCTTTCTCTAATTCATACTCGCTGTCCGCCAACAAACTTCTTTCTTTGGCAATAATAATTTTTAAATTTTGATCTGTAGTTTTGACTTTTGACTTTTGACTTTTGACCTGATAAACGAGTTTTTCGTTTATCGCCAGCACCAAATTCGCCGGCAGCGTCCACGGCGTAGTAGTCCATGCCAGAATATATGTATTATTATCTGTCGTAAAATCGCCAATCTTTTGACCGGATTTAAGTTTAAACTTCACCGTTACGGCCTCCTCGGTAATATCTTTATAACTGTTATCCATATTCACTTCAGCCTTGGCTAGCGGCGTTTCGCATCTTGGGCAATACATAAGAACCTTTCTTCCTTCATACAAAAGGCCTTTCTCGTGAATTTGTTTTATAGCCCACCACACACTCTCCATATAAGAGACATCCATGGTTTTATACGAATTATCAAAATCCACCCAGCGCGCGATTCTCTCCACAAACTTTTTCCAATCTCCGGCGCAAGAAAGCACTGAAGCGCGGCAAGTTTCGTTAAATTTTTCCACTCCCATTTCTTCTATCTCTTTTTTGCTCTTAATGCCGAGGCTTTTCTCCACCATGTTTTCTATCGGCAAACCATGGCAATCCCACCCCCACCTTCGGCGAACGTGAAAACCGCGCATTGTCTTATAGCGTGGAATGATATCTTTTATTATTGAGGCGAGAAGACTGCCGTAGTGAGGCAGACCGGTAGCAAAAGGCGGCCCTTCATGAAAGACAAACTCGCCCTTGGGCGATTCTTTCTTAAGAGTTTTATTAAAAATATCATTTTCTTGCCAGAATTTCAGAGTCTCTTCCTCTCTTTTGGCTGTCTGGGACTTATTGTCATTTTGGCTTTCCATAAAATCAGTTTAACACTAAAAGACGGCAAAATAAAGAGATTATCTGTTATCGCCGCTTCCTCCGAGCTTGCCACGCTCAAGCCGCGAATATATTTTTTCTATATTTTTCACAGCGACATTTTCAAGCGAGAGCTCCAATTCACTAGCTATCTGAGACAAGTACCACAATACGTCGCCGAGTTCTTTTTCCAATTCTTTTTTTGTTTCTTCACTGATTACTCCTCCTTTGTCTCTTAAAACTTTCTTGATTTTATCCGCCACTTCACCAGCTTCTCCGGCAAGACCAAGAGTCGGATATATGAAATTACTACCATTGTCCGGATACAAGGCCGTCTTGCGAGATTTTTCTTGATATTCTTTAAAATTCATTATTTTTTCTCAAATAAATTTTTTGTCTCGGCATTTTTGGGACCGATGCTCTTGGAGTAAAGAGATTTTTTGCGTTTATTATAAGGCACTTCGGATGGACTGGACATGGTGTGAAAATCAATCTGGCAAATGTACATATCCGGATAGATGGCAATCGGCAAATTTGCCTGATTAGAAAGCTCTAAAGTAATAGTACCTTCAAAACCCGGATCCACAAAGCCGGCGGTGTGCACCAAAATACCCATTCTGGCCAGCGTGCTTTTGCCTTCTACTTTTACGGTGATATCATCGGGCAGATAAATATATTCCTGAGTGGAAGCAAGAGCGAAAGTGCCGGGATGCAAGATGAAGGCCTCGCCTTTTTTAATAATCACGTCTTCCATAAACTCTCGCGGAATGCCTTCCTTAACGTCCAAATGAAGATATTTGCCTTGCTTGAAAATCTTAAATTTATTATCAAGTTTAAGATCCACGGAAGCCGGCCCAATCTGATCGGCGCTAAGCTTGGAATCAAATTTGATTCTGCCATCTTTAATAGCCTTCTTGATATCCCTGTCTGAAAGTATCATAACAAGCTAAATATATCATATTTTTTAAATAAAAACAGCCCTTTGATAGGGCTTTATGGCTTTTTTATTCTGTTTTACTTAATATTCGTCCTTAACCTCATTGCCGATCTTAATTTACTTCCGCCACTCTTCTTCCTCCGATAAATCTGGTTGCAATAGTTGGAATATGTGAATATTTAATTTTTTTGGCAACATCCCATGCCGCGTAACCGGCCGTAAAAGCAATAATCACCGCGAAAAATTTGGCCACCAAGTCGGCAATCAAAAAATTACTGAACAGAAAACCGAATATCTCACCAAATGAAACGCCGCTAAGCATGGCATTTTTAATAACGCTCGGGAAAGATATATATAGAGAAGAAACAATGAAGAATAGAGCAAAAAGCGCCATCTTGGAATAGGCTGATCTTAAAAACCAAATACAATAAATTCTGTACATGATTCTTTTTTTGAAAGCGCTGAGATCATCGGCGCAATAATCAAATTCTTTTCTTATATTATCCATGACAATTGTCTTTCTTCTGTTTTTATTTTTTCTTTAAAAATTTTCCTCGCTCTGAAAAGTCTCATTTTAACCGTTGCCAGAGTGATACCCTCCTCTTCGGCTATCATCTTTTGCGATTTGTCTTCAATGTAGTATTTTTTCAGCGCGCTTTCAAACTGCTTGGGTAAAAATTCAAGAGTTTTCCTTACGAAACCGGCCGTTTCCTCTCTGACCAATTCTTTTTCCATGCTGTTGTCCGCGAAAGCCATCGCCGGCGCGTCATCAAGCCGACCGTATCTTTCGTAATCTTTCTTTAACTTGCCGTAATGATTAAGAGCGACGTTGCGCGTTATCTTGTAAGCCCAACTTTTGAAAGTGGCGTTTTCCACTTCTCTAAACTTGCCGGCGTTTAAATAAATCTTCGTAAAAGCCTCCTGAACTATATCTTCCGCCTCTTCTTTATTTTTTACTATTTTATAAGCCGCCTTAATGAAGGCCATCTGATACCTGTCCACCAGCAAAGCAAAAGCGGATGGGTTTTTAAGAGAAATAGACAAAACCTCCTCGTCTTTTAAAAGATCATGAGTCTGGTTGTCTATTTCTCTTAACTGTTTCATGTTACTAATATTATTGAAACTAACCCCTCTGGCGACCTTTCATAATATTACAACAAGCTTGATTGAGGTATGGTTTCATTGTAGCATATCAAGTATTAAAAGATTATATAGCATATTAAACATGATAAGCTACAATGAATTAAAATCCGGTAAAGTAATCGTTTTTGAAGATCAGCCTTATACGGTAGTGGAGGCCGCCTTTCTTAGAATGCAGCAAAGAAAGCCGGTGATGCAAGCGAAATTAAAAAATCTGATAACCGGCAAAACGGTGGAAAAAAACTTCCAACCATCAGACAAATTTGAGGAAGCGGAAATAAACACCAGACCGATAAAATATCTCTATAGCCATAAGGGCGAGCATTGGTTTTGCGAAGAAAAAGATCCTTCCAAAAGATTCCAAATGGAAAACTCTTTAATCGGCGACAAGATTGGTTTTATAAAGCCGAATACTATAATAGAAGCCGTTACCTTCGGAGAGCAAACTATCGGTGTAAAATTGCCAATCAAAATGGAGCTTGAAGTAAAAGAAGCGCCGCCATCCACCAAAGGCAACACCGCCCAAGGTGGCAGCAAGCAAGTAACGCTTGAGACCGGCGCGGTGATAAATACGCCTATGTTTGTGGAAGTCGGCGACAGAGTAATCATAAATACCGATACCGGCGAATATGTAGAAAGAGCAAAATGATGTCAAGGTTGAACCTTGACATTGGGGGCCTATAGTAAAGTGGCATTACGCGTCGTTCGCAATGACGAGTCGGGAGTTCGATTCTCCCTAGGTCCAAAATTCTGAATATGATTAAATCTTGCTCTTGATATTCTTTTTTGCCATGCTTGTTTTAACCATATCAAGCCATTTTCTTGTCGGATGATTGGACTCTTTAGTGATAATTTCAACGATATCTCCGTTTTTGAGTTTTGTGGACAAAGATACCATTTTGCCGTTTATTTTTGCGGCTCCCGTATGATTTCCAATCTGTGAGTGAATAGCGTAAGCAAAGTCTATCGGACTTGAGCCGCGAGGCAAGTCAACGACATCTCCTTTCGGAGTAAAAGCGAAAATTCTTTCTTCAAAAAAGTCTGATTTTATGGTATTTAAAAATTCTCCATTTTCAGTGATTCCGCTTTGGGTGTCAACCAACTGCTTTATCCAATCAGGAACACCATTATTGATGGCGCTGTATGTTTGAGATGTTCCAGATAAATTTAAAATATTGGGAAACAAATTTTTAAACCAATTTACACTGTAATTTTGAGGCACTTTTTCATCTTCTTCTTTGTACAAAATATGCGACGCGATTCCATATTCGGCGTTTTTGTGCATTTTTTCCGTTCTTATTTGGACTTCAATAATCGATCCATCTCCGGTAAAGATAGTCGTATGAAGGCTCTGATATCCGTTTGTCTTCGGAAAAGCTATGTAATCTTTTATCCTTCCATGTAAAGGACGCCATATGCCATGGACTATTCCCAATATTTTATAGCAATCACCGACAGTCTCCGTGTAAATTCTAATCGCCAATATGTCATGCACATCTTCAATACCCCTCTTTTTTCTTTTCAGTTTATTGTAAAGACTGTAGAGCCCTTTGATTCTGTAATCTACTCGCTCGTTCAAGATATTTTCTTTGGCCAAAGCTTTTCTTAAAGATTTTATGAATTTTTCCAAACGGTGAAGAGTTTTTTTATTTTGTTTTTTAACCAATGTTTTAATTTCTTCATATTCCAAAGGGTAAACATATTGGAAGGAAAGATCTTCCAGATCGCGGGAAAATTTTCTTATGCCAAGCCGGTAGGCCAGAGGAGCGTAAATCTCAAGAGTCTCCACGGCAATGCGACGCTGTTTTTCTTTTTTTACGTATTGCAACGTTCTCATATTATGCAACCTGTCCGCGAGTTTAATCATCAGCACTCGTATATCTTGAGACATTGCCACAAATAATTTTCGCATGCTTTCCATATGTCTTTTATTGTCTCGATATTTTATGGTACCCAGTTTCGTAACGCCGTTTACCAGAAAAAATACTTCGTCTCCAAAAATTTTTTTAATATCTTCCTCTTTGACGCCAACATCTTCAATGGAATCGTGGAGCAGTCCGGCTGAAACTGTGACGGCATCCATATTCAGTTCGGCTAATAATTTGGCTGTTTCAAACAGATGGTTGAAATACGGTTCGCCTGAAGCTCTCTTGTGGTTTTTGTGCGCGTTCTCGGCAAAGTTATAAGCCTTGTCAATAAACTCAAGGTCTTTTTTTGATGTCTTCTTCATTAAATTAAATATTTCTTTCACATTCGCCATATTAGTTAATGCTAGTTTATTTAAGACAAGTAGGCAACCAAAAACTCCCTTTACCCTTTGGGCTTGCAAAAAATCGCTCCGGATTACCGGCCATGACAATGCGCGATGAAGACCGCGCGTTTGCCGTGGCTGGACGACCAGACGATGTAAAGTTTTTCGGCGAATAGGATAGAACAGGTCGCGCCCTCGGTGTTGAACCAACCAAAGAAAAATAAGGGTCGCGCAACGTGGCTCCAACACCACCTGCCTAAACATGGAAGTTTAGCGGGTGGTTTTTTTATTTTAACTATCCGCTCATACCCTCTTTGGTATAATCGCTCGGGCCTTTATAAAATGAATCGGCGGCTTTTTTTACAAAGGCGAGAGCTTCGCGCAAATTATCTTCGGTAAAGTCCGCGTTAGATTTAAACAACCAGCTCTTACCACCCTCACCCCAATTATATCTGCCTAAGGCACCTGGACCATCTATGCCAAACTTAACGCTGCCATCTTCCATCTTATGTAAAATCAAATTAAAACCCTTTTCTCCGCCAAAATCTCTAGCGTAATGTAAACCTTCCAAAAATTCATAATTATCAGGGTTTAAAATTTTTGATATATATTCATCATTGCCACTCTCTATGATATTGGCTATAATCTTGCCTTCATCTTGAAAATTATTGACTCTAAATATAAACCTTTCCATCTCGTCAGTAGTAAAATAATTTTTAATTTTTTCATAATCCTCAGCGCTAATTTTTGGCTCTTTTTCCATCGCCTCAAAAGCCGATCTTGGATCAGAGGAATACTTTTCAATTTCCTCGGCTCCAATGTTGGGTTTTTCTGTTATCAATTCAGCGCCATATTCACTATTTAAATCAACGCTGTCTTTTTCTCGCAACGTTCCCTCTCCAATATTCGTTCCTTCTGGAACTTCTTCCGGAATAATCTCCTTGTCCTTCCACCATGAGTGTCGTCCTACCGGTGGTTCTTCAATACCTGTTGAAAGCGGTTCAAGTTTTACGCTTGTCTGGGTTTCTCCCTTAATTACTTCCGCATCCCCCTTGCCCCACACAAACCAATCAGTAGCATATCTTATCATATAACCGCCAAAGGCGAAGCCAGCCGAGATGCCAGCGCCTTTTAACGCCTTTCTCAAAATATAATCCTTCTGTCTGGCGCTTATGGCCTCACCTCTGAAGTCCAAAAAGCTTCTCATTCTGTCTTCCAGAGATAAGTTTTTCCTCGCTTCTCCTCTGGCCTTTTCTTGAGTCTCGGTAATTTCACGATACGGTATACCCATCATCTCCATGTGGGCTTTTTCTTGAAAAGACAGTTCGCCTTTTCTGAAAATTTTCTCACCGTTCTCAAAATCCCCCCTTTTTCTTGTAAGCTTTTTTATATCCTCAAGATTCTTCTCACTAAAGCCCGACATTTTGCTTTCTACTATGGCGCCGGAAAGGGATTCTATAAGATTAAATCTACTAAGCATTGCGTCGCTGCCCTTGCCATAATTTACTAAACCGGCATCTATTTTCTCCTGCGTGTAGCTTATTCTGGCTGCTAATCTTTCGTTGAGCTTTTTGAGCTGATTTTCTTTTTCTTGTTTCGGCAACTCCGAACCGTCAATCTCTTCAATTTCTTTTCTTAAGTTCTCCATCTTTGTGAATAGATTTTCTGCCGTCATAAAATTCTTAGCTTCCGCTCCCGTATCTTCTACACCCTTTCTTGAAGCTCTTTCTCTGTTTATAAGTTCTTTTTTCGCGCGCTGACCGGCTCTGAAGCCGCCGAAGACAGCCGCCCCCAATGGCGCTCCCACGACGCCAAAAGCGCCTATAGCCGCCCATCTGCTAGCGTAACCAACCGCACCATAGGCTGTTCTCTCTAAACCCTTATACATAAGCTCTTTAGGCAGCCTGCTCTTACCATCTATTCCTTTAACATATTTCGCCACATCCAGATTGGCATTTAAAAATTGATTGAGTTTGATGTTATTTTCCGCCTCATTCATCTTCTGAAAAATTGTTTTCTCGTCAAGACCGTTTTTCTCAAGAGTTTCCATAATATTCTTCTTGGCTTCCTCATACTTATCAAACATTTGAGCGTATTCTTTTTGCTCTTTTTTGCCAGCGGTTTTAAAAGAATACTCTTCCGGTATTAAGCTTAATCTATTGGCGATATCGTTAAAGTAATCAAGCTGTCTCTTTTCCGGTCCACTTAACCCGTCCTTGCCAAAAACACTCTCGCCAAGATATTTTATTTTAATTTCCCCATCTTTTTCCAGTTCAATTTCCGGACCTTTGCCTACTATGTCTGACAAATTTTTAATAACATTTCCATGAGCCTTGATTCCGCCCGTCGTAGCTTCATTAAACGCCTCTCTTTCCAGCTTAATAAGTTTGGATTCCTTGGTAAAGCCCTTTATAAACCTGCCAAAAAGGCCGGCTTGCTTCATTTCTTCTTGTTGTTTGGAAAAAGCTTTTGCCTTAGATTCTTCCACCGCCAGCTGGTTCAGACTCTTAAGCACCAGAATTTGCTTGGCCTCGGAAAGACCGGCAAAAGAATCAATTTTCTCCAGATCTTCTTTTTTAAGATTAAGAAAATCGGCTTTCTCAAGCGCCTTATCGCTTATCTCTTTTTTTGCCTCTCTATTAGATTTCTCCTTAGTACCCGCCGACTGGTTTTTTTCTTGATTATTTTTTGATTTGCTTTGGTCAGTTTTTTCAACATCAGAAAATGCATTCTCTTTTGAGGGAGCCTCTTCCATACTAAGAATCGCCAACTCTTTTTGGGTAAGCAGTTCGCCTCTCTCTTTTCTCTCTCTAATGTCTTTTATTTCTTCTTTTCTCTCTCTTCTGTTCTCTTGCGCTTTTCTAACATCATCCAATATTTTCTGTCTTTCTTTTTGGTCATTTTCACTTATTTTGCCATACTGTTCTTCCACAATTATTTTCCCCCTTTCTTTATCAGAAGACTTATTTTTTTCTTGATTATTTTTTGGAAAATTTTCCATACCCATAACATTTATATTATAAGCTTGGCACGATTAAACCGCAACATCACTTGTGTGTATTCAATACTTTTTTCTTATCTCTTCCTCCACTTCTCTTCTGTCTCTGCCGTATTTAAGCGAAGAAATTTCCGCTACGCCAACGCCGTAAGCCAAGTCTCCTTTCTCAAATGGTGTTGTTTTTACGCTAAACGGCTTTGATATCTGGCCATCTATAAGTATTTTGAGGTAAGCGTTGTAATTATCTATATTCATAATATCATGAGCGCTAAAAGTCGGGCTAAACTGCTTCTCCAAAAATTCGGCATCTTCCGCCCCCACCCTGAAAGCGGCCATTGACCCCACATTGCCAAAAACGGATTTAGAAATACTTTCCTTGAGCTGACTTATAAATTGATGGGCGATTATCAAATTAAGTTTGTACTTTCTGGCTTCAGAGAGAATTGAGGAAATGGAATCAGTGGTAATGTTTTGAAATTCGTCTATATAGAGATAAAAGTCTTTGCGATCTTCTTCCGATATATCTGTGCGCGAAAGAGAAGCCATGAGAATCTTGCCTACCAGAATAAGGCCGAGTAGGCTAGCGTTTAATTCGCCCAACCTGCCTTTGGAGAGATTTACCAAAAGAATCTTGCCTTCATCCATCACATCTCTTATTTTGAAAGCGGATTTTTCCTGTCCGATTATCGGACGCATAATGTCGTTTGAGAGAAAATTATCAAACTTGGAAGTGATGTACGGCACCATATTGGCTAGAGACGCCTCACCGCCGGCCTTATCGGCCACGTCCCGCCAGAAAGATTTTACTATCGGATTGCTTGCTCTGGAAAGCTTAAATTCTCTAAAATCTTTATCGCTAAGCACTCGGCTTACTTCAAAAAGAGTGTTGCCGGAAGCCGGATCGTCCATTACCAGCAATACCGAATTTCTGAAATATTGTTCAAACATCGGGCCGCCAGATGTTTTCATATCAAAGAGCTTGTCAAAAATCATTAAAAGTTCGTTTACAATAAAGGTTTTCTGTTCCGGAAAGCGTGTATCGTACTCAAGCATGTTGAGTCCGAGCGGCCTGTTTACGTTGCCCGGGTCAAAATAGATAACATCGTCAATCCTGTGCTGAGGAATGCGGGAAAATATATCCTGCAAATCTTGTCCATGCGGATCCATAAAGCATACACCTTTACCGGCTTCTATGTCTTGAATTATCATATTTTTGAGCAGTACGGATTTACCGGTGCCGGTTTGACCTATTACATAGAAATGCCTTCGTCTATCTTCGTCTTTTATAAAAACCGGTTTTTCTTCGCCGCGATATATATTTTTGCCAAGCATTAAGCCGCTATGAGGCAGATTAAGCGGAGCGGAATGCTCTTTAGCCTTGTTTTGCTTGAGCTGATGAGACACCATGCCGTCTTCCTCAAAAGGCAAATGCAAAATACCGGCCAGCTCGGACACATTAAGCTCTATCTCTTCGTCTTTGCTTGGTATCCTGTAAGAAAAATTATGGAAAAATTTTCTTAGTTTACCCCCTTTTGGTCTTGCAAAGGTTAAAGAATTACCCATCGGCTCGGCAAATTGAGCGAAAGATATTTCCAGCTCTTCCAGCATTTTCCTCGCCCTATCCTCACTCTCTTTGGCAGACACGGCCAGTCTGAAGTTTACTGGTGAAATTTGCTTTGAAGATTTAAATTCAAGGAGTTTAATGGTTTGCTCGTCTGCCGGATTTTTTTCTTCCGGCGCGTCTTTGCGTTTTTGCTTGCCTGAACCGAGAATAAGGTCGCTTATTACTCCAATAAAACCGCCGCCATTGCCGACAGCGGCGCTGAATGATTCTCCCTTGCGCATCTCATGGATAACCGAACTTACTTTATAGCTTAGGCCACTTTTGCTCGGCATTACCACCATCTGTAAAGCCGCTCCCTCCCCGTCTTTTTGGAATTTGGTAAAAGCGTTTAAAACAACTCTCATGGGGTCTATGCCAAAATCATTATAATTCTTCAGCGGTAAAACTGGATTCTTTTTAAACTTTGCCACTGAGCCAAGCGAAAAGCCTTCCGGTTTAAAAATATTATAATCGCCGGATTTTCTGGTAATTTTAAGATTAGGGAAAACGCCTTGCGCCTGCTTTTCAAAAATATGGCCATTTTCTTCCGCCACCGCGCAATAGAAAGACACCTCGTCTCCCATAAATGGCAGTCCTATTTCCAAAACATAATAAATATTCATGGCCGACATGCCGGCATAAAACTGCTCCATGGCCGATATGGCTTTTTTAAAGTCATCTTCTCCACTCCTCATTTCCTTAGGCGCTCCGCTCGGCATGGAAATCTCATACAAAACAAACTCAAGAGATCGTTTAACCTTCTTGTTGCCAACTTTGGCGCCGGCCAATACTCCATGCAAGCTCTCCACTAAAGAATCATGGAAATCATCCTCCAAATGAGGATCCAATCTGGCGGCAACCGTTATCGCGTTTAGAACGCCTTTTTCTCTGGCAAGAGACACCAGTTGAGCCACATGACCAAGATGCGTTTCTTCAGAAACGCCACCCGATCCGCCGAATATTCTTTCCGACTCGGCAGCCACTTCATCGGAGTGCATTTTATATTCTTCAGCCAAAAGATAATCCGGCTCTTCTTCGGCATAACCTTTTACGACTTCTCTTACCGCTTCATGGGAAGATTCATCGCCTCCGGCTTTAGACAGCTCAAGATCTTTTACTCTTTTTCTCAAGTACTCAAGCTCGTCTTCACGAGACATTATTTTAGGCTCTTGTTCCATTGCTTAAATAATAGCAAATACCTTGCCTTTTTAAAAGCAAGGTATTTTGTCTGCCAATATAACCGCTTACGGATTAAGCGGAGACGAATGGCAAGATTCCGATTACTCTGGCTCTTTTTATCGCCGTGGCAAGCTTTCTCTGATGCATGGCGCAAACGCCAGTCTCCTTCTTGGGAGAAATGCGCGCGTGATGCGAGAGAAAACGCTTTAAGACTTCCGTCTTTTTGTAATCTATCGTCTTTATATTATTTGTACAAAAATAACACTGTTTCATAATTAAAATGGTATATCGTCAGGATTTATTTCTTCTTCCGGATATTCTATGGTTTCAAGTTCCTCAGCCTTCTGCGGTGTTCCGCCGGAAGCGGCGCCGCCGCCTTGAACGGAATCGCCACCCTGCTTCCTTGGACCAAACTGCACGCGTTCAGCCACAATCTCGGTACGGCTTTTCTTGGAGCCGTCTTGAGCGTTCCAGTTTCTGGTTTGTATCCTGCCTTCCACCAATACGGAATTGCCCTTTTTAAGATATTGGACTACTGAGTCGGCCTGCTTGCCAAACACCACCACGTTATGGAATTGGACTTCCTCTTTTTTCTGGCCTTGCTGGTCCCGCCAAACCCTATTGGTGGCTACGCTAAAAGATGCCACCGAAGCTCCGGACGGCAGAGATCTTGATTCCGGATCTCTGGTAAGATTGCCTATTATAAATGCTTTGTTTAAGTTCATGTTAATTTTATTTATTTAACATTTCTTCTAATTTTTCATCTATTTGCTCAGGTTTGATGTCCTCTTTTTCTTCTTTAACCGTCTGAGTTGAGCGCTTGGAAGATGACTGGGCTGACTGAGGAGTTTTGTCGTTAGTAACATCAGTAATCATGTGCCTTATGATTTTATCATTCAAATCAATAGCCTTTTTTATGCTTTCCACTGAAGACGGGTTTACGTAAAACTTCATCCAACAGAAATAAGCGCTATCAAAATCGCTTGACTTGGAGCCGCTTTTGAGCTTCATGGGATACGAAAGCTTTTGCATTTTTGCCGGCTCTTCGCCCATGATAAAACCGCCATTTTTCTCAATAATTTCTCTCAAAACAGCAACATCCTCGCCGACTTTGTCTTCGGGAGTGAGAGGGTTGATAAGAAAACTTATCTCGTATATTTTCTGATCCGGATTTATTGCCATTGATGGTATCCTATCATAAAAATCTCTAAATGCAAGCTTTTTGGTTATTTTAAAATTAGCGACCAAAGGATGCCGGTGGCCTTATCCACAAATATCAGATATTCACCGTTTTCGCTCAAAGACAGGTTTATGGCGTCAAACCCCAAATCTTTATACAAAAGCGCGGTGGATCCATCCGTAAAATCCTTCTTCCAAAGCGAATCATTGAAAGACACTTCTCCGCTGTACCACTCATCCGGATAATCGGCTTTGGGCAGAGATTTTGGCGCGGCGCAATAAATGGTTTTTGAGCTTGCGCCCCAAACGCATTTCTCCGGCAAGGTGTTAAAATCAAATTCAGGAGAAGAGTTGCTCGCGGTATCAAGTATTCTCGTATTAAAATTACCGCTGCGGCTGTCACTCGCGCTGTATATAATCTTTGAAGCGTCGGGAGAAACTCTGGCCGTAAGGCCTTTTATTCCGCCCAAAATTCTTTCAAATTTTTCCGTTCTCTGGTTTAGAAAATAGAGATACCCGTCAGCCATGGCCGCCGGCTTGGTGATAAGAGTGATAATATCTCTGCTTGGCCATTCGGCGTTAAATTCGCCAAAGTTTAGACTAAAAATACTATTTTTATTTTCATTTTTAAAATTAGCCACGATTCCCTGATGTTCACCATCGGCAAGGATAAGATAAAACACTTTATCCTCCACCGGCGACACGGCAGCCGCCTTGATGCCGGACGGCAAGAAAACTCCGCCAAGCTCTTTCGGCTCCCCAGATAAGCCGCTCAGATCGGCCAAAAAGTTTTTTACACTCCGTTCCGCCGCGGCGCCGGCTTCCTCAAAATATTTTATAAGAACTTTATTTGCTTTACTTGTCCAAAACGTTTCAAAGCTTTTAAGTATAGTAGTATTGGTAAGGCGTTTTCTATTTTTGCCGGAATAGCCTACTTCGTAAACATTACCGGTGCTTCTTTCCATATATCTTAAGGTGGTGCTGGAAACAGGCGCCGCCCCGCTTACTAAATCCTCCGTAAGCTGTATGAGCTGGCCTTTTTTAACAGGCGTATCTTGTCCGTCTTGATCCACAAATCTGCCGGAACCGGTGCCGCCGCCGGGCTTAACGCTTGTTCTATCTTCTCCGCCGGAAGGAAATGGAGTGATACCGCCTTCGCTGCCACCAACATCAATCGGTGTCTTAAAAGTGTTTTGCCTTAGGAAAACAAAGAAGCCAAACCCCGCGAGAGCGAAGATTATTGCCGTTATTAAGATTATAAAAATTTCTTTTTTAGACATGGTTTAATCAAAATTAACTTGCCAAAAATTAACTTCCATCCCAACCTTCAAGCTCTCCGGCCGGACTTTCATCATATGTATTATAACTTCCATCCTCATTTAGAATCTTTCCAGCTGAACCTTCATCGCGATCAATAATAACTTCATTTTTACCATCACCGCTATCGCTTCCACTAGTACTGCTACTATCACCAGTACCGCTGCTGCTGGTGCTACTACTGTCGCTGCTATCACTACTACTCGTAACTTCATAATTTTCAAGAGTGTCAATGAATTTAAAGCTTACCAATTGAGGGTTTATGGTATAAAGAAGAAGAAACGACGCAAAAGCCAAAAGCAACCCCCAAAGCGCGTTATTGATACGTTCTTTTGCTTTGGTCATTTGACTCTCGTTGCCACCGCTTGCCATATAGATAATACCGCCAACGGTTATCATCAGCACTGCCAAAAAACCTGCCATAGCCAAAGCAAATTTAAAAATCCAGCCCAAATATTCTGACAATGTTACATCGTCGCCATCACCGGCGGAAGGGAGTGACTCAAGCAGTGTATATTTCGGTTGAGAAGGCCCAACAAAATCATCATCCGCGGCCATGGCAAAAAACGGCATTAAACATAAACTTATTAAAATTGTGATAAATATTTTTTTAAACATTTAAAAATTGATTCTCAGAGAGCTGTTAGCGCTTTGAGAAATACTCCCGATATCGCCAGATATCAACGCTTTAACATCGGCAAGGCCGGAATCGTCAGCCGCCTTAAAATTAATAATATTACTATTTTCATTCTGTTGATTTATCTTTTTCCCATTTACCATCCATTTGTAAGTTAAGGCGGGCGGGCTTGATTTAATAAAGTTAAACGCCTCCGCGATCATGGACATATCCCTTGATGACATATTAAACGTTCTACCCAAAGCTTTTCCAAACAAAATGCCTTTCGTCGGACTATTTTCATAAATAACGGCTTTTGGCTTTACGCCTTGAGAGGATATTTCTATTGTTTTTTTGTATTTAACGCTTCTGTTTTTATTAGAAACTTCCACGCCAATACTGTATTCTCCATCATCATTCAAACGCACAATAATGCCTCGCTCGTTAAAGCCGGAAGCTTTTGGAATTTTTTTGTTGTTAACATACCAATCGTAAATAAGCGATGATGGCGACAGTTCAACCCCGCCGGAAAAGACATGAGGAATCGCGTAGAATCTGACGTATGATTTCTTTGCCGGCAAAGCTCTACCTTTATACCAATCCGGCGCGTCCGTGCCGGCTTCCCACAAAAGATCAATATCGTCGCCGGAAAAATTCACGGTTTTTGAGACCTCCATTCCCTTGTCTGTAACAATACTCACAACCAAAGAATTGTTTGAGCCGAAATTTGGCGTTACAAAATTTATTTTTCTTTTTCCAATGCCATCAGCCACTTTCTTGCCTCCCAGCACCCATGTGATAACGCTTCGGTCCACATCAAACTGATAACTCACAACCTCGGCCAAAACTTGAGTCCCCGGCGCCGGATTATTCGGCGTAATTTCAATACTAAAGTCAGAATTAAAAGCATCCGTCTCTATGGCGTAAACTTGAGGACTGAAAAGTGACACTAAAATCATCATTGCCAAGAAAATAATCTTATATGAAAAATCTTTCATCATTATAAATATATTTTATCATCCAATTTCTTTTATTACTATCCTTGCCACGGTGGCGGCAAGATTAATCGGCAAAACCCCCACGAAAAAATCAAAAACGCTGCCAACACCAAGTACCATGAAACTGGCGGTTAATTTCTTCGGCCCGAAATACAAAAACAACACCAAGCCGAAACACAAGTTAATAACCACGCTTAAATAAGGGATAATGGCAAACAAATCAAAAACAGCCGCCATCGCGAGCACCGGCCAATACTTGGCAAACCTCGCGCCAAGAGACAATATCGCTTTTGGATTCTTGGCCACAACCGCCGAAGTTACATCTTTAGCCAGCTTGGCGGCGTTTCTCGCCTGATTGAGCCGACTCGCCTTGCTTTCTTCTTCCGGCGAAATTCCGTTGTTAAAATTATTTTCCATATTTTAAAAATCAACCCTGCGCCATTTTAAATTCCTCCTTGGCCTTTTTTATAGCCAAAAGCTGAGCCGGATCGGAAGTAATAATCTGATCTTCAGTATAAGAAGCCAGTATCTTAATGGCCACGTGTTTTAAACCGGCAAAGAAGATTCCCTCGCCCACGTCAGACTCAAGCAAGAGGAACTTTTCTTCATCGGTAAGATTAAACGTTTTTTGCACGAGATCTATGGTGGCCGGCGATTGCTTGAGAAGAATCTGAATGGAAGAGTTGGTGATAATCGGCACGCCATAAGGAGAATTAAGAAAGTCGCCCACGTCTTGAGTGATAGTGGCCAAACCAAGATAATATTTTCTGCCTCTTTTGGCCAAACCAAGAAGGAAGGAAGCCGTATCCTCGCTCTTCATCATCCACCACGCCTCATCTATCACCAACAACCTTTTTTTAATTTCTTTTCTTACTGAATTCCATATAAAATGAGTTACCAAATACATAGCGATTGGTCGCAATTCCGTTTCCATATCTCTGATGGAAAATACCACCAGTTTTTTATTTATATCCACGTTAGTGGGCTGATTGATAAAACCGGCCCACGTGCCTCTGATATATTTTGCCATTTTTTGCGTAAGAGACTCGGCGCCTTGCATGCCGGCAAGCACCAGCTCAAGATCAGTAAGCGTGGGCGCGGATATTTTAGAAAAATCGCTGTCCGGCGTAATGTCTTTAGCGGCGTAAGTTTCCGTAATGGCTCTGTCTATAATGGAATCTTCTTCCGGCGTAAGACCACCAAGCATGAGCCTAAAAAGACCCACCAAAGAAATAATATTTGAGCGCAGCACATCGTCCGGCGACTCGTCTTCTCTTACCGGCGGCAGGTCAAATGGATTTATATGATGGTTGGATGTAAGAGAGATATTAAAATATCTGCCACCCACGGCTTCAGCCAAATACTCGTATTCTCTTTCCGGGTCTATTATCAAAACCTCCGTATCAAACATAAGCGACCGCAGAATCTCCAGCTTCATGGCGTAAGATTTGCCGCTGCCGGCTTTGGCAAAAACCACGGAATTGTAATTTTCAAGAGAAAATCTGTCAAAAAGCACGAGACTGTTATTGTGCCTGTTTATGCCATAGAGGATGCCTTTATCGGAAGATAGATCAAAAGAAACAAACGGGAAAAGACTTGAGACCGGCGAAGAATTGAGTTGCGTGCCAATATCCAACTTGTCGGTGCCGAGCGGAAAAACGGTTTCAATGCCCTCCTGTTGTTGGAAGAGGCTTGGTTTAAGGTAAACAAGTTTGGACTCAAGAATAGATTTGATTTCTCTCTCGGTTTGATTAAGTTCGTCCACATTGTCAGCATATATCGTAATATACAACCCCACGTTAAACAGCTTTTCTTGAGCCTGTTGAAGTTTATCTCTTAAATCTTCAAGATCCTGATGAGCGGTATCAAGCATAGGATCGCGCACAAAACCTTTTTCTTCTCTTATGCTTATTTGCGATTGCACCTCAGCCACCTTCCTCTGGAGCTGTCTGAGCACTGTGGCCGTATCTACAGGATGCACGAAAATGGAAATGTCAAAAACCTTATCCAAATTTATAATCGGCGCGAACCAGTTCATAGACAAGTATCTGGGATAAGACATCGCGAAAAGAACTCTGGCCACTTTCTCGCCAAGCTTAATATGATTTGAGTTTATTTGAAGCGCTGAAGGAGCGATAATATCTTGCAACCGCAAAATACCGGCATTATATATCTCATGCGGAATAACCGGCGTTACTTCGTTTTGCCCACTGATGCTGTCTCTTTTTTTAAATAATCCTTCTAACATGGTAACTTGATGAACTTATCTATTCGCCACTCCTTTGCCACTTTCCCCCGGATTATACAGCTCGTAGAAAAGCTCTATAAGCTCTTCCGTATTAAGTGGAGCCACTCTTATACCGGCGCGCGCCAGACCTTGTTGCACCACATCCGATCTCTGCTGAAGCTGGATTTTATACTGCTCAAACTTCTCGCCCATGGAACCGCTTTTACCGTCACCGGCAATGCCTCCAAACAATTTGCCAAAGCTTCCCTTTTTGACTTCTATGGATACGTTGGTGTATGGCACGGTAATATAGAAGGTCTTAGACATCACATTGGTAACTTGCACAAAATTTTTTACGAATTCAGCGTACTCTTTGGTCTGAATCCGCAAAAGCTCATTATCATGACTTTTTTCCGCTTCGCTTAAAATAGCCAAGTAGGGACCTATATCCAATTTTCTGGATTGAATAAAAAATTGCACCGGAAAATCAAGGGAGTTTAAAAAGTTTTGATACTGAAGCACGATGGCGCTCTGTTCTTCTTCAGATTTAAGGGCGAAGTTCAAAGTGGAAGCCATAAGAATCATTCTTAAAGAATTATCTTTAAGAATGATTACGCCGTCTCTTATTTCCTTTATCGGCACGAACTCTTGCGTTGATTTTGATGATACCGGTGACATTTTTTTATTTTACCATACTTTCAATTATTTTATCTTACTTTTTATATCCAAACTCCAAGAAAGATCTTTGAGTCGGCTCTTGGTGAGCTTGGGAATAAATTCCTCTTGCATTACTCCTTCTCTTTGCCGTCTCGCGTCGCTAACGGTAAAACTGGCGGTTTTCATTTTTTCCTTTTTCCAGAGATATATTTTCGGCGAAGCGTAATATTTAAGACCATGCTCCACAATTTTTATAAATGGCTGATTGTTTACTTTGTAAAATGCCAACGCTATCACGAAACCGCCTATCGGCAGACCCAAAAAAACCACCACCGGAAATGGCAAAACCACGTAAAGAAGGAAAATAAGACCCGCGCCGCCGGCAAGGTAAACAAACTGTTTCCATGTAAGCGGCCCAAAAAGCTTACTCTCAATTTCTATAAATTGTGGAACTTGAAAACGCATTTGTTTAATTTATCGGTTCACGATAAGGGTCTGCGTCGCCGTAACCCTTGCCATTTTCTAAGGGCGAGGAGGTCTTCGGTTCTACTTCTTCAGGCTTTTTATATTCCGCCACCTCCTTCGGCGCCCTGTATACGTCATCTTTGAGCTTGGCCTCAAACGGATTGGTAACGCCTTTAAAAATGTCCGGCATTTTTTCTTCCTCATTTTTTACAGGCAAAGACGGCGCGGGAACATCTTCTTTTTCTATTTCTTTAAGTATATCACTTTTTGCGTCAGAAACAGCGGCAACGATCCCCTCGCCATCGTCAAACGCGTCTTTATCGTCTCTTAAATTATGCACTCGTCGCAAAGAGTCTCTCACCTTCTTAAATATCCGCTCATTCACATCCGAGGCTATTTCTCCGGCTTTGGTTTTGTCAATTTCCAGCAGCTTGACTAGATTGGAGACAAACTCGCTTGACATGGTAACACCAAGCATTACCATGCCAGTTTCATTTCCAAGATTGCCGATTTTATCTATATTTAAATTATATTTTTTCCCAATCTTAACAATTTCTTCATCGGTTTCTATACTAAAAATAGCCGATCTTAAATCCTCCGGCAGATTGGAGTAAATATTTTCTATTTCTTGATCCGAATATTCTTTCATGTTTTTTAAAAAATTATTTTTAAATATTATAGCTTCTTGGAACCTCCGCCGCCACCACTTGAACCTATAGCGCCCTGAAGACCTTCTGTTTCTTTTCTTCTTTCTTCTTTATCTTCCAACTCCTTTTTCCTTGTTTCTTCTTTTTCAATTTGTTTTATATATCCTTCTCTTATCTTCTTTTCCGCATTTTTCTTTAATCTTGCTTGCTTAGTATCGTCAATGGCCTTTATGGCCGACGCTTCTCCGTCTGTGTCTCCATCATTTATTGCCTTAGACAGTTTGTAATTTTGAGTAACAAGTTTTGTTTCAAGCCCTTCCAAAACTTCTTCATTTTTTTCTATTTCTTCTTTTAATTTATCTTTGGCAATACTTGCGTTAGACTGCACGGCTTTTAGATTCTTCAGCTCTTCTTTTTCTGATTCTATCCTTTTCTTCTTTTCTGTTTCAGCTGATCTTTTCGTTTCAATTCCTTCAATCGTTTTAGAAGCCGATTTTGTGAACACTTGCCCCTTCATCGCCGTTAAACCGGCATCACTGTATGAACCAAATTTTTCCTTTCTTGATTTTTCTTCAGCCTTAAGTTGCTTCTCCCTCCATGTTGAAGCGCGAGCAAAGCCGCTGTTTACAAGAGGGATGGCTCCTATTATTTTGCCGAATTTGTTTTGTTTGCCGTCTTTATCCAATTGAGATCTGAGTAGACCCTCTCCGGCTAATCCAGCGGTTCTTTTTGCACCATATGTACCCCATCTCATCGCCGCTCTGTCGCCAAATTTATTTCTCGCGAAATCGCCGGCTTGCTTGCCATACTTCATCGCCATGTCCGATCCGATCGCTCCCATCTGCTTGGCGACATATAAAGCCATTATCATAAGAAACGCAACCACCATAAAATGGAAAATCACTATGAGAGTTTCATCCACGTTAAATGGAAGAAATGAGCTGGCCGCGCTTTTTTCTGCGGCTATGATGGTTCCTTTCAAAAAATTGCTGTTTATAATCTCTGTTACTATTAAAAGCATAAAGAGATACGCGGGAGCGAAAAAAGATTGCCTTATTAAGGTATCCCACCATTTGCCGGCATGAGCCGCCAGCGCTTTTGGCATAATTGGCAAGATAAAACCAAGCGGCGCGAAAATCATAAGTATCCAAAGCACAACTACTCTTATAATAAAGAGGGCCGCGCTGGCAAAAAAGATAAAACCGGCAATAAAGTTAAGAGTGGCTGAGAGGATATACAAAACTGACATCTGCATAAAAGTAACCGGCAATATTTCTTTTCCTTCCTCTACAGCTTCCATCAATTTCTCTTGATTGCTTTTTTTGGTTTCATCTTCCTCCGGCGCGCCAAACCACGCATTTTTAAATTCGCCAGCAAACAAAGACTTGCCTGTGTATTTCACAGATTCCAATAAATTTGTCCAACTTGACCATGTCCGATAGCTACCGGCTGTAACATCTGCCACACCCGTTCCAACAATTACAGCTGAGGAAATAACCTTAGCAACCCCGTCTTTTTTTATATCAACAATCTGAACAGCGCCGGGAATTTGCGGAAATTTAGCTTGCCCTTGCGTGTCTATTTTGTTGTAAAAACTCCATGCCAATACATGCGAAGCGTCAATAATCATTCTGGCAAACAAAAGGCTAAAATTTATAAGCACTGCCACCACTATAACTTTTACAAGCAATTCCTTGCCTCCGTAGGTGCCTATCTGCAAAATAGTGGCAATGGCGATATATAAAATAATGAAGATAAAAAACAGATTGGCAAAATCTCTCATAAGCTTCCAGCCTTCCTCTATAATTCCTGCTTCAAATATGCTTCCTGAAATGCTAAAAAGCATCGCTCCGTCAAAAATCTCTCCGCCGGCCCACGTTACGAAAGTTGAAAGATAATGTATAAACTGAGTTATATAGTATATACCTGCTGTTATGCATCCCCAGACGGCAGTTACTCCACAGACACCTTCAATGTGCATAACAGTTTCATCGCTTGCCGTCTCCTCCGCGTAAGCAACGCCAATAACGCCAATTTGCGATATAGCCGGCGCGGAAGTCTGAAAAATGGTTACCGCCAGTATCAGACACAATATTATTTTTTTTATTTTACTTATCATTAAGAAACAAAATTAAAAACTTAAGCATCCGCTAAAATATCTTCGCAATCTTTCGCGTCAACATCTTCGTTGTCTGTATATTTATTCAACACGCAAGTGTATTGCTCAACTTGGTCTTTTGTCTTATTCTCTTGATTACTCGTGTCTTCGTTTACTTCTTTCGCCTTTTTCTCCCCCTTGGTGGTGTATTCTTTTTTACCAAGAGCGCCTGCTGATATTGTAACACTGTCGGAGAATTTTTCCCCATCGGCGTCCTGACAAATAAACTTATAAGACACTTCGTATGAGCTATCGCCTTCTTCTCCTTCAAACTCTATTGTTTCTTTACCTTTGTAATTGCTCGCGTCAACTTCCAAATAATACCCCTCGCCGACATATTGCCAATTATCTGCGATACCATCTCCATCCGCATCCACTACCTCATCATCTTCATCAAGCCTTGTCAGACTGCCGCTTAAGCCTTCCATATAATCTTTTTCTTCCGCGTACAAATAACAGCTTCCCGAAACATTTGAAGCGCTCCATCTTAGTTTGGAACTTTTACCGAAAGCCACCTCCGAAGGCGAAGTCGTTATATCCACGGCGGTAACGACTTCAGCGTCATCGTAAGAAGAAATCGCCACAGACACGGTATCATAATCTCCGTCTTCGCTATAGCAGGTAATGGAATATTCTCTTTCTTCGCTTTCATATTCTCCGTCTTCATCTTTAATGCCAAAATCTTTTGTTCGGTAAGAACCGGATGTGCTCTCGCTAAAATCCATATCCCAATCGTTATCACCGGAACCTTCTTCTTTTTCGCAATAATCGGCGCCGGTAGCGTACCAATACACGTAAGTGTCTTCTCCATTCTCCACCGCCGTTTCTTTTGCCCAGATATTTACGGCAAATTCTTCCGATCCGCTAATTTCTCCGCAAATATCGCCTTTTTCTTGATTGGCATTGTAATTCTCATTACTGAAGCAATAATTCTTTTTAATCTCGTTTATTTTCTTTTTTGATTTGGCTTTAAGCACATCATTGTCAAAATTTTCAAGCACTTCCAGCGCCCACTCGGATATGCCTATGTAATCTTGGCCCCAGTCAGAATCAAAATACTCCCCACCAGACTCAAAATCGCCAAGCTTGCTTTCCGCTTTGCTAATTTTTTCGTCAATATCTTTTATTTCGCAGGTTATTGTATCATCATCACTATTGTCGTCATCATCACACGATGTCACAGTTTCAACCTCACCCAAATCAATATACTTAAAAACTTCTATATCATTCAAATCGGTTATATCGCCACTGTCTTCGTCAAGCAAGTCGGCGCAATATTCATTATCATTCAAAATATCCCCTCTATTATCTTTGCCATATTGGATGCATTTAAGCTTGTTGGCGATTTCTCCAAGTTTTTCCATTCTTTCCTTCAAGGTACTCTTCATCTCCTCAAGCGAGTTCTTAAACTTCTTTTCCCACTTGCTCATATTGCCTATCTTTTCAGATAAGTTAAGTTTCGTTGCGTTTGCGTCTTGACTGTCCTCAAGCGCGCCATATTGATCCCTGTTGCCGGCTCTGTCCGGACTGCTCGTGTAGGCACTCAAGCCTTCTCCGCCAGATCCGCCGGTAACAATCCAGCTTACTAATTGGGTGGCCAGCGCGCCGATTATTTCGTCTATTTCATCGGCTACTTGTAATCTACCTTCATCACCGCCGAGGGTTTTATCCAATTTCCCTTGCACTATGGCGCCGGGAGTGGTGGTTTTGTACTCAGCACATGTGCTGATGGGAGCAGTGGAGGGAGAAGAAACTGGATCAAAAGCATTATAATTGTTGCCAAGACTTGTTGGCTCGCTATACTTCACGCACTGCCTTATACCCAAGAAACCTCTGCCGAGCTGCGCGCCAAATTTTTCTTGCTCTCGGCCTTTTTGCGCTTCTTTAATGGCGTCGTTGTAGGCCATACCAAATGCTCCGGCTTTATTATTTTTCGGGTTTGATGTAAAAAGCCACATCCCCCAGCCGCCATTTCTAAAATCACTACCATATTCTCTTACTATGTTTTCCTGATTTATATTTATATCTATGTCAATCCAATCACTAAAACTCCTACCAAGTCCTTCTTCAAATTTATCTACAACATCTTCAAAAGTACATCTATATTTAGTTTTGCTTGTGCCAGGTAAAAATAGATCTAAACTAAAACTAAACTTTCCAAATGGATCGCATAACCACTCAAGATTCAGGTCACTTATAACCGCCCCGCTCAATTGATTGCCAAATTCTCCAAAGAACTGCTCCGGGTTCTCAAGAAACATCGGGCTCCCTTCAAAGCCGCTGTTTATCCAATCCACTATCTGATCGGTAAATGTGTCTATGAGTACGTTGATAGCCGTCCACGCAAAACCATCAAGGACGTACTCTTTGATTTCAAGTGCCCCTGCGGAAATAGCTGTAGCAGCACCAGTAACAGCGCTCTCAACAGACGCCCATGCCCCTTGGCTCACGTCAGAATTAACATTTACGGAGTAGGCCTCCGCTTTTGTCGCATTAAAAGAAAAAGTTGCCGCCAAAAAAACAGCAAACACACTCATTATCCATCTTGTTATTTTTTTATTTTTTTTCCAAAAAAACATTTTATTCAAAAACTTCTATGTCATAATCGTCAAAAAATTCCTGCATACTTAGACCGGCGTAATAAACTCTCTTTGCCTGATTTTTGTAAATATTGAAACCCGCCAAAGCCGATATGGGGTCGCTTGCAATCTTAGTCATATCATTTACTGCCGAACCGACATTGTTAATTCCATTCAAAATATCTAAATGTTGAGCCGACAAGCTTTTTGGAATATTTTTAATTTCCGAAATCTGCGTCGCGATTGTTTCATAAAAATTCGCCGAATCTTTCAAAAGGGAAATTTCTTCATCAATGTTTTCATCATTTTTCTTTTTCCCAAGCATGCGTTCAAATATTTGACCTTCGTTTTCTTGAGTATTTTTTTTCTCGTCAAACATTGTTTTTTTTATTTCATCGGCGTAGGCTTTTATAGCCGCGCTCGTTTCGCTTTTGGTGAAATTTATATCAGAAGAATCGTAAGCATCTTTAATATTTTCTCCGGCCGATTCAATGTCGCCCATAAACATATTTACCAACTCATTTTTGTCGTCTTCCGTAAGCGTTCCCTTTGCCGTTTTGAGCGCCAAATAATTAAGCATCATTTTTCTGGCTGATATTTGGGTTTTAGAATCGCTTATCCATTCATTCACGTCCGCGCCATTTGTTTTGTTTACAGGTAAATTACCGGAAAGCTCATCATCGGGGCCGGCTACGGTGGGATTGCGGCCGGCGGCAATTTCTTCTCCATCGCTCATGCCATCGCCATCGGTATCAGGATTTTTAGGATCTGTTTTCCAAAGCGCTTCTTCCCAATCAGCCAAACCGTCTCCGTCCGCGTCTTTGACCAATATTTCTTTGGCGGTCATGTTCACCGCCAAAAGAGAGTCGTCTTTCTCTGCCTCGTATGAAAGACTGGTGTTTTTGATTGATTTATAGTAAAACCACCCTCCAAAAAGAAGGATAATAATTATCAAGAAAAGAACTATTTTTTTATTTGGTAAGATAGCCAAAGATTACGGCATCCGCCGTAATTAAATTATACCACTTACTTAAAATATTTTATACACGCAATAAGCCTTTTTGTGGATAACTTATTTGCTTATCAAACATTTCCAATTCTCAATACTCAGATCTTCCGCTCTCGCTTTTTCGCTTACGCCGCAACCGGTCAGAAAATCGGCATCAACTCCAAGATTACCTTTCAACATTTTTCTTTTGCTGGCAAAACCTTTTTTAACTATTTCAAAAAACTTTTCTTCAGAAATGTCTCTAAAAAATTCCTTGGAAATGTTTGAGATTTTTAAAACCGCCGAATCCACCTTGGGCTTGGGAGAAAAATTGCCGGCCGGCACCCTTCTCGCTATCTCCGGCCGGCCATAAACCTTAACGCTGATTGAAAGAAGACTCTCTTTTGTTCCCACAATCCTCTCCGCCACTTCTTTTTGCACCATTAAAACTATCATTGAAGGCTGTTCGCTTTCCGGTTTATCGCTTAAAAAATTTCTTAAAAACTGAGAAGTGATGTAATACGGAATGTTAGCCACTACCTTATATCCCCCACCCACCATCAAGGCGTCGCCTTGATGGTGTAAAATATCGTCAAAAAGGAGTTCCAGTTTCCCGTTTTTTATTTCTGACGCAAATTTTTCTTTTAAAAACTCCGCAAATCTCTCATCTTTCTCCATCGCTATCACTTTTTTAGCCTTATTTAGCAAAGCTTCAGTAAGAATGCCCTTACCCGGTCCCACTTCCAAAATCACGTCGTTTCCATTTATTTCAGCGGCATTTACAATATCCTCCACCACCTTGCGTGAAGTTAAAAAATTCTGCCCCAAACTTTTTTTAGCTTTTATCATCATCAGCAATTGCACCAAGGTTTGCACCAAGGTTAAACCTTGGTGCAATAACTTAGCCAAAAATCAAGATATTTTCTAAGCTCCAAAGTATCATCAAAATATTCAGGCAGAACGTTTTTATCTATAATCAATCCTTCTTTTCTTTCTAACCCTAAATAATCAATAAAACTGGAGTATTTATATTGTTTTAAAAAATCATCGACTTTATCTTTATTAGAAATACCATTTTCTTTCCAGTGAGGATCGACCATTTTTACCGGATTTAGATGAATATAAGCTAAAAGATACTTGAGATGATTGTCGTCATTAGCATGAATAGACTTGAAGCTACTTTCAAAAAGCGAGCCTGTTCTCTCATATTTTTTATTAAAAAACATAGTATAACCAGTCATCATTTTTTGCATAAACTTACTTACTCCACCCTCCCTAATTTCTTGAACTAGTACATGAAAATGATTGGGCATAAGACAATAAGCCGATATCTTCACGATATCATCTTCTTTTTTCAAATTTAAAACACCCTCAAGAGTACTATCGCGCAAGTTGCTTATATGGACAGTGTCTTTATTGTTGCAGATATACAAAAGAGAAATAAATCTTTCGTAGTCATCCTTTTTCAAAAAAATTTTTCTCTTATCCGTACCTCTTCCGTATAAGTGATAATTTTCTCCTATTGAAAAATCAATATTTCTAGCCATTTTTTTGCACCAAGGTTAAACCTTGATATAATTGGTTAAACCTTGCATTTTGGTGCTGATAAGCCTTTGAAAAACTCAACGACCTCAACAAAATCAGCTTCGTTGTACTTACAAGAGTTATCTAGGAAGCATCTGTCATCTTTTGATATTGGAAATTTATTACTTGATATTAAATTAGATATTTTAATATCAGCCCCATTCCAATATCTTTCGCAAGAAAGATCTAGATTTTCCTTATCTACACCTAAAGCTGAGAGCGCTTCATCTGTGTTTCTAAAGCAAAAGATATTTCCATTATTTATAGTTTCTTTTTGAGCCGGCTCAAAACAAATTTTGCCGAAAGCATATTCCTCAAAACCCCTTGGTAAAGAGTTTTTGTTCATAAAATATAAATATGATCCAGTGGCTTTTGTACTATTTTCATTTATAAACTTAAAACTAGACAGGATATTGTTATATACCGCCTGCTGCTCTTTTTCTTTTGGATTATTAACCCCAGGATAAACAGAATAAAATATTTTAAATATTTTTACCCCTCTATTTATATAGATCTCCTGACTAACACTGTCTCCACCGCGCTGTGTTATATAAAAAGCATCATGATCGTTAAACGATTTTTCTTCTCCATGAGATACATCTCTTAATGTAAATGGTAAATCTTTTTCTCCGCTTTTATCAAATTCTTTTTTATAAAATTCCGAGTACCAATCTTTCGGACTTAATTTATTCAAATTATCATAAATGTATACACTTAAACGGTACGGGATACCTTCGTAGGGAATGCCATCTTCTTGATCCGTTATGCGTACATGATTGTTATCCCCAACAACAAGCTTTAAAAAATCTGGATATCTAATTTCAAATAAAAGTCTGTTGTCTTTATATGTTTGCCATCCTATATTTTCAATAACATGAATGTCACGCCCAGCTGATGTGGTGCTTTTTTCACTATTAATTTTGTCTCTCTCCTCTAAAAAATAAATAAAAAGAACACCAACAATAATCGCCACTAAAAATAAAATTATTTTTTTCATATTTTTACATTTTTTACAATAAAAAATCACCTAATCGTATTTTATCATATTTTTGATTTCTGCACCAAGGTTAAACCTTGGTGCAAATTTTCTCAATCGTATCTTATCACGTCTTCCACTTCACGGTTAAATTCTTCCATCTTGAATAAATATTCAGGAATATCGGATAAAAATCTGGAAGGCATATTGGCTTGCCTGCTGCCAAAGATCATTCTCATCACACTGAAAGTAAGAAACAACTTTTTCCTGGCTCTTGTTAAAGCCACATAGAAAAGTCTTCTCTCCTCCTCGTCTTTATCCACAGAATTCCCCATGCCAGAATGCGGAAACAATCCATCTTCCAAACCGGTGATGAAAACGTAAGCAAATTCAAGACCTTTGGCGGCGTGCGCCGTCATGAGTCTGGCGCTATTTTCCTTTTTCTCCAAAGAATCCTGCGCCGCCATTAAAGCGAAGTCTTCCACCATTTTCTCCACTCCTTCAGATAAAGGCAGCCCGTCATAACGAGCGGCGATGCTGGCCAACTCTTTAACGTTTTCCAATCTCTCCGCGTCAGCAGGGTCGCCGCTCTCCAGAAACTTCTGCATGCCGCTTTCTCTTAAAACAAATTTTATAAAAGACGACGGTCTCTCTTTCTCAGATGATTCTTTGATTTTATCAAGCAATGCGTTAAATTCGGCAAATTTGGCTTCCGTCGCCACAGGAAGCTTCTTGCCGGCAAACTTATTCAACACCGACACTTTACCCAAACCTCTTGGCGGCACATTTATAATTCTTTTTATACTCACCGCGTCTTCTCTGTTTAGAGCCGCTTTGATATAAGAGAAGATATCTTTAATCTCTTTGCGGTCATAAAACTGAGTGCCGAGCATCTGATATGGCACGTCATGCTTAAGACAAGCTTCTTCCAGAACCCGTGACTGGAAGTTGGCTCTAAAAAGCACCGCTATTTCCGAAGGCTCCACGCCTTCGCGGATAAGCTCTTTGATTTTATGAGCCACGAATTCCGCCTCCTCTTGTTCTCCCATGGCCTCAAACAAGGATATTTCCGCGCCTTTGATATTTTTAGTAAATAAACCTTTCGGCTTTCTTACTTTGTTTTTTTCTATTATTTTGGCAGCAGCCTCAAGAATATTCTGCGTACTGCGATAATTCTCTTCAAGCGACACCGACACAAGATCGGGATAATCATTTTCAAAATTTATAATATTTCTGAAGTCGGCTCCGCGAAAAGCGTAAATGCATTGATCCATATCGCCCACGGCGCAAATATTTTTGCTTTTAGCGGCGAGAATTTTGGAAAACTCGTACTGGCTTTTATTAGTATCCTGATACTCGTCTATGATGATATACTTCCAGAGATTTTGATAATACTCTCTCACGGCGGCATCTTGCTTTAACAAAAAAACAGTTTTAGACACCAAGTCGTCAAAGTCTAAAGCTTTATGAGCAACTAAATACTCTTCATACTTTCTCCAAATCTTAGCAAGCATGGTGGGGAAAAAGTCGCCGGCAAAATCCGTTTCGTAAGTATCCACGCTCATAAGCTCGCCTTTGTTTTTGGAAATTATTGATTGCATTTTGGACGGCTGGAACTGTTTGGGATCAATGTTTAGCTCTTTTATGGCTTCTTTGATAAGCCCAAGGCTCTCTTCTTTATCAAGAATGGAAAATCCTTTGGTCACCCCGACTGCCTTGCCGCTATTCTTTAACATATACACTCCGAGTGAGTGGAAAGTGCTTATGAAGGGAGTTTTGTTTTTTTGTTCTGTCGGATTGTCAGCAATTTGTTTTAATAAGGATAACGTTCTTTCTTTCATCTCTCCCGCCGCTTTGTTTGTAAAAGTTATCGCTAAAATATTTTCCGGAGCAACACCGGAGCTCACAAGATAGGCTACGCGATGGGTGATACTCTTTGTCTTACCGCTGCCGGCGCCGGCAAGCACCAAGAGCGGCCCATCTTTGTGCAAAACCACTTTCTTCTGAGCTTCATTAAGCCCGTCAAGTAAAAAATTCTCAATCATAAAAAAATAATAGCACACAAAACCGCCTGTGGATAAAAAATTTTACAAACATTGACATTTTATCAAAAATACATATCATTAGTATAAAGGTTGTGGTACTGATTTTTCTAGAAAATCCTTATTTATAGCCACAGAATCACAGAGACATCTGAAAAACCCTTTAATTTAGGCTTATTACTACTCACAAACAAAGTTCCACTGAGCCAAGCAGTAAAAGATTAGGCCGGTGGACCCAAATATTCGCTTTTAATGTTTTGGCTTTATTCATAGCCATTTTTGCAGTTTATAACACCGCAAATGCCAGCTTTTTCTCTTTTTTTGAGAAACTGATGTCTTCAGACAATTATATCGGTGCGAGTGAAAATACCGCCAATATTCAAACAGCCCAACTTTTGGAAGGCGCGGCAAATTATGACGCAAACGCGGCAAAAGGCGGCGGTGATGTTACCATAGTAAACAACAGTTCTCTACTCTCAGAATCAGGTCCGCTCGGCACAATTTTGGATATAGAGGAAGGAATTGCTCACAGTGACCAGATAAGCGTTTATGTGGTCAGAAGCGGCGACACTCTTTCTCAGATAGCCGCCATGTTCAACGTATCGGTAAATACCATTATGTGGGCCAATGACATAAGTAAAGGTAATAGTATCAAGATAGGCCAAACTCTTGTGATCTTGCCGGTGTCAGGCATTAGATACACAATTAAAAAAGGAGATACTCTCGCCAGCATAGCCAAGTCTTTGCACGGCGAAGTGGAAGAGATAAAGAACTTCAATGGCATCACGAGCGATAAGCAGCTTGTCATCGGAGAGATACTTATTGTGCCGAATGGAGAAGTGCCGGCGCCAAAAGTTTCAGCTCCTTCTAAAAAAACAACGAGTCCGTTGCGCGGCGCGAATGGTCCGGATTATTCCGGATACTATATAAGGCCGATTGTGGGCGGCGTAAAATCTCAAGACCTGCACGGTTACAATGGTGTGGATTTGGCCGATTCCTGCGGTACGCCCATTCTGGCGGCCGCTTCAGGAAACGTGATAATAAGCAGATCGGAAGGTTACAATGGCGGCTATGGAAATTATATAGTAATAGATCACTCAAACGGCACTCAAACTCTATATTCTCATTTAAATAAGAACATTGTCTTTCAAGGTTGGAGCGTAGTGCAAGGTCAGGTTATAGGTTATATGGGTTCCACCGGCCGTTCCACCGGCTGCCATTTGCACTTTGAAGTGCGCGGCGCCAAAAATCCTTTTTAACGCGTCTTCTCAAAATCCTTGACAAAATAATACTTTCGTGTATTATAATAAATAGTTTCTTGTTCTTATAAATTCTTAAAATTTTTTAGGAGAAAGAAAAATGGTTAGGATTGAAAAATGGTTGAAGTTTTTTATTATTGTCGGCAGCGTGTCGGCGGTAGTAGTAAGCGTTCTCTCCTTGATTGACATCAAGCGAGAGGTAAGAGAAAAAATTGCCGCTGCTGAGATTACAATTCTTGAAGCAGAGGATACCATCCGCAACGGAAAGGAGGGGAGGGAGTATAGAATCATACGTCGTATGGGAGAATAAATACAACATACGGCGTTTAGAGGGCAGAGTAATATACTTTGCCCTCTTTTTTATTGTTATAATACATAACTCTACTTAGGCCTGTACTGCAACGCTTCCAGCAGATGTTCTTGTTTGATGTTTTCTTCGCCGGCCAGATCGGCAATGGTGCGAGCCAGTTTTATAACCCGATGATACGCCCTGCCGGAAAGATTAAGCCGTGTGGCCGCTTGGTTTAAAACTTCTTTAAGCTTGTCTCCAAGCGGAGCAAACTTCTTAAGCTCTTTAACGCCCATCTCGCTATTTGAAATAATTTTACCCCCTCTTTCTTTAGAAAATCTTTCCCTTTGTTTTTCCCGCGCTTTAATAACCCTTTCTCTTATAATCTCGGATGATTCACCAGAGATGGAATCATCCGATAATTTGTTGTAATCAACCTGCGGCACTTCAAGCCAGAGATCTATTCTGTCCACAATGGGTCCGGAAATTTTCCTTTGATAACGCATGAGCGCGCCCTGTGAGCAAATGCATTCCTTAATTTTTGAACTGGCGTTACCGCAAGGACACGGGTTCATGGCGCAAATCATTATAAATCTGGCGGGGAAAGATACTGTGCCTCTGGCTCTTGATACGTTTACCAAGCCATCTTCAAGGGGTTGTCGCATAGCCTCTATCACTCGTCTGTCAAATTCCGGAAACTCATCCAGAAAAAGCACGCCCCTGTGGCTCAAGGTAATCTCGCCGGGACGCGGATACGCGCCGCCGCCCACAAGGGCCACATAAGACGAAGTATGATGCGGACTCCTAAACGGCCGGTTAATAAGAAAGTCGCCGGCAAGCGCGCCGGCAACACTGTGGATAGCGGTGGTTTCAAGCATCTCATCAAAAGAAAGCGGCGGTAAAATATGCGGAAAAGCCTTGGCCAGCATAGTTTTACCGGTGCCAGCCGGGCCAACCATTAAGATATTATGCCCGCCGGCGGCGGCAATCTCCAAACCGCGCTTGGCTGTCTCCTGCCCTTTAATGTCGGCAAAATCAAATAAAATATCTTCTCTTAATTTATCTAAATTTATTTTCGTAACATTTTGCGCGTTTAAATTAAAATTATTTTGGATGCTAAAGTGGTCGGTAATCTCTTTAAGGCTGCCGCAGCCGTATATTTTAATACCTTCTATCAAAGCCGCTTCTTTGGCATTCTCTCTAGGCAAGAATATCTCTTTAAAACCGGCTTTCATAGCCTTTTGAGTAAGCGGCAAAATACCTTTTATGGGTCTTAGATCTCCGCCGAGAGCCAATTCACCCAAAAAGATTTTATTCTCCGCGATGAAATTTATCTGCTTTGCCGCCAATAAATACGCCAAAGCCATGGCCAAATCAAAAGCCGGTCCTTCTTTTTTAAGATCTGCCGGCGCGAGAGAAATGGTAATTTTTTGATTTTTCTTTTTCGGAGAAGTGAAGCCGGAATTTTTTATTGCCGCGGAGATTCTGTCTCTTGACTCTTCTACCGCCTTATCCGGCAAACCAACCACGGAAAAAGAATGAAGCCCTTGGATAATGTCCGCTTCCACGTCAACTATATGCGCGTTAAGACCGGTTACTTGCGCCGAATAAACTTTAACAGCCATAGTGCAAGTATTATATCACGCAATAAAAAATTCCGCTTGCGAGCGAGCGGAATTTTTTATTTAAACTTGTTCGGCGTGTTCTACGCAAGTGGCCGCGGCCGGATTGGCTTCAAGTCTTTTTTCGTCTATCGGCTTGCCATCAACTTTGCAAACTCCATAGTTGTCGCTCTCTATTCTTTCTAAGGCGGCACTCACCTGCATTAAACGTTCTTCCAAAGAATCTTGTATGGCCACCTTATTGTCCAGCTCTTCAAAGTTTTTGGCCAAGTCGGCAACATCGGGCACTTCACCCAGAGCTTCGCCTGCTACTTCCCAGTCACCCGGAATACTTGGGTTTTTCCTGCCCACACCGGAAAGTTCGTCCTCCAAAATCTTCTTTTCCTCTTCAAGCTTATCTTTAAAATGTTTTAATTTTTCTTTAGTTAATTTCATAGTGGCTTTATGCTAGCAGAAAAAAATAAAAAAGGCAATATTTACTTTTAGATTATTTACTCATTAAAATATCTTGGCGAAGCAAATCTCTTAAACATCTCCAACATAGGGGCTTCGCTGTTTGTAATGACAAGATACTTTCTGTTTATAAAAGAGTAGATAAGAGCGATATCTTCGCCTTCGTCGTAGAGAACCCTTGTGTCCCTATTTTGGACAACATGATCTTTAAAATTACCTCTGCCCATTTCGGCATCTTCAAAAATTTTTACCAAATCCTGCGACATACTTTTCTCCCACTTCAAAGCGCCAGTATAGGCGTAATCATAAGCATCTGTTTTAAACAACAGAATCGGCCATTCGCCATCAAAAGTGGATAAGATAAAAAACTCAAATTGTCCATCAAGATAATCGGTAATAATTTGCGGCGTCTTCGCGCCAATCAAACTAAAAAAATCATTGGTCTTTATATATTGCTTTGCCTCACCGCTTTCTTTTATCACTGCCAATTTAGTAAGACCGACATCAACTTCTCCAATAGAGTCTTCCAGATCATTCAAAAAATTTTTCTGTAATTTTACCAAACTTAAATCCCCCGTATAAACAATAACGTCTTTTGTTTCATCCGCGGCGATGATGGAAGAACGAACAATTTCTCCAATCCGGCTTTGATTGCCAATATTCTTCTTGCCAAATTGTTCATTGTAGAGATAATAACCGACAATACCAACGGCAAAAATAATAAGCGCCACGGCACCAAAAGCGCCAAGCTTAAGCCAGCCGGCTTTAGTCTCTTCCGCCTCAAATCTTTTTGCCTTAGTCTCTTCCGCCGCCACATCTATAAGGGAAACATTCTTATTTTTAACATAACCTGCGATGTCGGCCTTATACGTGCGGATTGGACTTATGCCATTTGACGAGTCGCTCGTTGGCCTATCTTCCACCTCCAAACCTTTTATGATTTGATCTTTCTCCTCCATTGTTGCGATGATTATTGCCTCTTCCGAATCCATTTGGACTATTTCTTTGTTCGTCTTCCGGTTTATAGTTCGGATCAAGCTGCTTTATGGATAAATTAATCCTGCCTTTTTCATCTATAATTATAACCTTTGCTTTCACAATGTCGCCTTCTTTTACCACATCGGTAACTTTATTTACTCTAAACGGAGCAAGTTCGGAAATATGCACGAGTCCTTCCTGCCCATAACCCACCTCCATCATGGCGCCAAAATCAAAGAGTCTGGTAACAGGTCCTTCTACAATCTCGCCGGGCTGATAATCATGAGTCAAATCTTCTATTATATTTTTAGCCGCGTCGGCTTCACTTAAATTTTTGCCGGTTATGAATATTGATCCGTCCTGCTCTATGTCTATATTGGCGCCGGTTTTTTCTATGATACTGTTTATCATTTTGCCGCCCGGACCTATCACTTCTCTTATCTTGTCCGGATTTATTTTCATGGTAATTATTCTCGGCGCGGTTGGCGAAAGCTCTTTGCGCGGTTCGGGTATGGCCGCCAGCATCACCTCCATTATTTTGTCTCTGGCTTCTTTGGCCTGACCTAAAGCTTCTTTCAAAACTTTAACCGGTATACCCCCCAGTTTTATATCAAGCTGAATGGCCGTAAGTCCTTCTTTACTGCCGGCGCATTTAAAATCCATATCGCCGAAATGATCTTCAAAACCCTGAATATCCGTGATTATCTTATATTCATTGTCATTTCTCATCATAAGACCCACTGAAACTCCGGCAATCGGATTCTTGATCGGCACGCCGGCATCCATAAGAGCCAAAGTGGAAGCGCAAACTGAACCCTGTGAAGTGGATCCGTTTGAAGCCATTGATTCTGATACTATTCTGATGGTGTAAGGAAAATCTTCTTTAGATGGAATCACGGCTAACAGAGCTCTTTCCACAAGAGCGCCATGACCTATTTCTCTTCTGCCCGGACTACCCATTCTACCTGTCTCGCCCACCGAAAAGGGCGGAAAATTATAGTGATGCATGAAATGCTTCGTAGTTTCCACTTCCATGCCATCTATAAGTTGAGCATCACCCGGGCCACCAAGCGTAATAGTGGAAAGTATATGCGTTTCTCCTCTATAGAAAACGCTTGAACCATGAATCGCCGGCAAATAATTCACTCCGGCATAAACTTTTCTAAGCTCATCAATGGCTCTTCCATCCGGCCTCTTGCCTTCGTCTATGGCCTTATCATGCACCAATTTATCCACACTTTCTTCAAAAACATTGGCAGCCAAAGAAGGCTGAGTCTCCGGAAATTTATCTTTGGCCAAAATTATCCATTCATCTTTGAGTGAACCTGTATTTGATTTCTTGCCGATATTATCTTGAGAATAAATGGCTTCTTCCAGTTTTGCCTTAAAATTATTGGCAAAAAAATCTTTCATCTCTTGCGGCGCGTCTTTGGTTTCAATTTTTATTTTTTCTTTGCCAATTTCCGATATGATTTTTTTCTGAAAGTCTTCAATAACCGCGATCTCTTTCATCGCCGCGTCAAAAGATTCGGCGACAACTTCTTCAGGCACTTCTTTGGCGCCGGCCTCAACCATGTTTATATAACCGTCTTTGCCGCAAACCACGCTGTCCAGATCAGAATTTTCTCTTTCTGTGTAAGTTGGGTTTATTACAAACTTACCATCTATTCTACCCACGCGCGCGGCTCCAATCGGCCCATCCCAAGGTATATCGGAGATACCAAGCGCGAGTGAAGCGCCTATAATAGCCGGAACATCCGTATCGTTTTCGCCATCCACGGAAAGAGTCGTTACCACCACCTGCACTTCGTTTCTTATTTTATTATCAAAAAGCGGTCTTATGGTGCGATCAATTATACGGCCCGTCAATACCGCCTCCTCTGAGGGGCGGCCTTCACGCTTTATAAATCGGCTGCCTGATATTTTACCGGCGGCGTAAAGTCTTTCTTCGTAATCCACCACTAAAGGGAAAAAATCTATGTCTTCTCTCTTTCTGCCCGATATAACGGCCGTGGCAAACACTGCCGTTTCGCCGTATCTTACCAATACTGAGCCATTGGCTTGATTGGCCAAATCGGAAATCTCCACCTTTAATTTTTTACCACCATACTCCGTTTCGTATTTTTTTATCTGCATAATTATTATTATTTTTATTTCAAACCTCTTATCAAAAATCTTTTTTGATTTTCGCTTAAATCCATAAATTCATCGGCCTCCTCCTTAAGCTTGCTTGAAGCCGATTTGCCAAAGGCCATCACCTCCACTCTTCTGCCTTGATTTTTAAGATATTCCACTAAAGGAATATAGTCGCCATCGCCGCTGGCAAGCACTATCACATCCACAATACTGAGTGTTTTAATAGCATCTACCGCTATGCCCACGTCCCAATCCGCTTTCTTCATGCCGCCATAATACTCTTGTAGATCTTTAACCCTCATCTCTATGCCTAGCTTGTCTAAAGCTTCAAAAAACGGTCTTTCTTCACCTGTTTTAGTGCGTACCACATAAGCAAAAGCTCTTATCAGTTTTCTCTCGCCAAGCGCGGCTGTTAAAAGTTCTTTAAAATTTACTCTTCTTTGAAAGAGCGCTTTGGCTGAATGATATAAATTCTGCACATCAATAAGCACAGCCACCCGCTGATTTTTATATTGAGAAGAATTGAACTTTGAAGACATGAGGAGTTTATAAAGTTGAAAAGTTGTAAAATTTGAAAATAACTGAGGTGAAAAAAATTACTTGGCTTTTAGGTCAAGCTTCTTGGCAAGGGCATTGTATCTTTTGAGATCTTTTTTGGCAAGGTAGCCGGACAAAGACCTTCTATCAGCCACCATTTTGAGCAAACCTCGCCTTGAATGATTATCTTTCGGATGAGCCTTAAGATGTTCCACAAGCTCACTTATTCTCTCGGTAATAATGCCAATCTGAACATCAGTAGAGCCGGTGTCCGTTTTATGAACCCTAATATCCTCTATTATTTTCTGCTTTTTCTTTGTGTCTAACATTTTTTGTAATATATCATACTTCATCTTATTCTGCAAGCAGTTTATACACTTAACTCTTCTCTCGCCACCGTGGCATCGTCCCACGGTTCTTTGGCGCCGTTTGACCCCATTATGTATGGGTCGGTGCCTTTGCCGGTAATTATAACGGCTGGATTTTGGCTGTTGTTTTTAGCCAATTTAGTTATTTTTATAGCCTCTCTTATAGCTTCCCGCCTATCCATAATTATTTTGGCGCACTTACTGGTAATGCCTTCTTTCATCTCATTTACTATTTTAACAGGATCTTCATCATAAGGATCTTCGTTTGTAAGGATGATCTCCGCGCAATACTTACCGGCAATCTCTCCCATTACCTTGCGCTTCCAAGTGTCTCGACCGCCACCCGTATTGCCTAAAACGCAAACAAGTTCATGCCGACTCGCTAAGGATTTATATGCCGCTTCCAATGAATCCGGCGTGTGAGCATAATCTATATAAACAGGAAATGCCCCCTCTTCATTTACATTTTCCATTCTGCCACGCACGCCTTTAAACTTATCCAAAGCTTTTTGGATTACTTCCTTGTTCAATCCCAAGCCTTCAGCCACGGTGGCGGCGGCAAGCGCGTTGTAAATATTAAACTCCCCGATAAGATATGGGACTTTATAGCCCTTGGTGTCGCTCAAAGAATATGCCAACTTCTTATCGGCCGAGACGCTCAAAAAACTTTCCGCCTCTTTATCATCTTTATTTACCACTAAGACACGCGGTCTTTTGCTTGAACGAGCAAGGGTTCTGGCAATGCTCAGTTTGGCTTGTTTGTATTTCTCATAAGAACCGTGGCTTTCAATATGCTCCGGTGCCAAATTGGTAAAGATGAGAGCATCCATAGAAATAAATCTCTGGCGAAATTGCTTGGCGCCTTCCGAGGTCATTTCCACAATCGTATAATCACATTTATCTCTTACCGCTTTTCTTAAAAACTTTTGGACAAATAGCCGCCCGGGCATAGTCATTTTGAAAAGATTACGTTCATCCTTATCCCCTATTTTAAAACGCAAAGTGCCTAAAATGGCTGTTTTATAGCCGGCTTCTTCCAAAATGGCATTTACCAGTTCCGCCACCGTAGTTTTACCTTTAGTGCCGGTTACACCTATTATTTTAATTTTACGAGAAGGAAAGCCGTAAATCAGCGCGGCTAAAAAGGCCAGAGCGAGATGATAAACCGGCTGAAAAAATTCAAAAACCGTCTTGGGGATTATTTTGCGGCCAATATTTAGAAGGCTTTCCATTTTTTTCTACCATATACTTAAACTCTCTTTAAACTTATTAGAAATTTTGATTTCGTGGGTATGTTTTAAAGCAATTTAATAAATTCCTCGGTTGTTAAACCTGATTGCAAATTTAGCAAGAAACTTCGGCTGGAATTTTGGTGATAATGACTTTATTGGATTCAAAAGGAATTTCTTGTTTCAATTCTTTAAGAACTTCCAAACACCCTTCAATGGCGTCCTTGGCCATTATCTCAGCTTCTTCAAATGTTTCTCCTTGTGTCACACAACATGGAATAGCCGGGATATAAACAATATACCCACCTTCTTCAGCTGGTTCAAATATAGCCGTAAAATTGTAGATTTTTTTAACTTTTTTCATATTGCTATTTTAGCACGAAATGATTTTTTTTCATTATTTTCATGCCTATCACTATCAGCGATTTCTGCTTCGCAGAATCGGGCACATTGCAAAGCAGTTTGCCTGCTCATCCCTTGCTACGCTGCGGGATGGGAGAATCGCCTATTGCATAGGCAGGCTGTTTTTGGCCTTACGGCAACAAAAACACTTTCGATTCTCCACGCAGGCAAAGCAGTTTGCCTGCTCATCCCTTGCTACGCTGCGGGATGGGAGAATCGCCTATTGCATAGGCAGGCTGTTTTTGGCCTTACGGCAACAAAAACACTTTCGATTCTCCACGCAGGCAAAGCAGTTTGCCTGCTCATCCCTTGCTACGCTGCGGGATGGGAGAATCGAACTCCCGACCTCGGTTTGGAAAACCGATATTATACCATTTAACTAATCCCGCTTATTTTACAATCCAAATATTATATCTTGAATTTTAAAGCAAAAATTAAATAAAAACAACCACGCAAAAGAAAAACCCCTTAATAATTTATATAAGGGGGTTTTCTTAATTAGTCTTGTTTAGTTGCAACCGCCGCAAACTCCACAAGCGTCATCTTGGCTACTACTAGCAGGCTCTTCGCCTGTGGCAGCTCCTTCAGAAGAAGCTTCTCCTCCTTCTGTTGTTTCTGCTCCGGTAGCTTCTGTGTTTATGTTTTGATCTTCCATTTTATTGTTTTTAGCCTTATAAATCCGAATCCTGCCAAAGCAGGATGAGATAATTTAAAGCCGTTTAAATTAAAGCTTTCAATGACGACCTTTTCTACCTTAGTATTTATATTATATTCATAAAGACAAAAATGTCAAGGTTCGGGCTGCTGGGAATTGAACCCAGTCTACCTGCTCCCAAAGCAGGCGTACTACCGGTATACGACAGCCCGCTACAATTTGGCATAATGCCAATAACACAATATCTACTCTACTATATTTAAGACATAATAACCAGCGCATCGTGTTTACTCATCAAAAAACATTCTCTGTTATTCTAAATTTAACCTTTCTTTCTTTAAGATTGGCAAAAACAGCGATTACATCTATTTGCCACTCTGTTTCATGTGCAACATTATTTTCCATCAGATATGTCTCTATCGCTCGATGTAATCTTTTAATTTTCCAAGGATGAACGTTTTCTTCCGGCATGTAACCATTCTCTTGAGTTTCATATGAAACAGTTTTAACTTCCACAAAATGAATTGTTTTGTCTTTTTTAGCCACAATATCTATTTCGCCCCATTTTTTACGATAATTAAGGCTTAAAATATTAAACTTTTGTTTCATAAGAAACTTTTTAGCCATTTTTTCTCCCATGGCTCCGAGCTTTTGTTTTTCGGTTTGCATAGTAATTTTAAACTATTTCTTAAGTAAAAAGTTGCACGTGCAACTTTTTATGCTCTTATTTTACCTTTTATCCGATTGTTTCACTGCGTGTGAAACAATCGGATAAAAGGTTGTCATATGAAGAATATCTTTAATTAAAAATTTAAATAAAGGCTCTAAATAAGGTTGTTTTTTCTTTTTTTATATTATAAAAGACGAACTATTAGATATTTTATGGTCACTTATTGGACACTCTACAAACATCTAATGTACATAACCTGTGGATAGTGTGGATAACTTCTTTATTTTAAGCCTTTTCTAAAAGACGTTATTTCTAACAGACATACATATTTAAAGGACAAACTCGCTTCATTCGTGTGTCCTCGGAGGGACTCGAACCCCCAACAACAGGTTCGAAGCCTGTCATGATATCCATTTCACCACGAGGACAAAATATTTTAATCTCCTACCATTTTAACATAAAAGTGCTAAAATAACAGGGAAGTATGAAAGATAAAATAAAAGAGATCCCGGTAATAGTTACAGAGACACTCACCGCGCTTACAAGCGCTGGCTTTGAAGCGTATCTGGTGGGTGGGTGCGTAAGAGATCTTCTTTTGGACATAAAGCCTAAAGACTGGGACGTTACCACTAACGCCAATCCGGAAGAAATCCAAAAGCTTTATAAAAAAACAGTTTATGAAAATAAATATGGGACAGTTGGGGTTATAAATGAATCAGTAAAGGACATCACACTAAGAGAGATCCAAATAACTCCGTATCGGACAGAAACAACATACTCAGACAAAAGAAGGCCGGATAATGTAGTTTTTACTACGGACATTAAAGATGACTTAAAAAGACGTGACTTCACTATAAATGCCATGGCTTTAAGTCTGCCTAATGTGTCCATTAACGAAAAATCTAAAGGACAAATTGGATATATTCTATTGGACATATTTAATGGACAAGAGGATTTAGCTCAAAAAATCATACGTACCGTAGGCAACCCGAAAGATAGGTTTAATGAAGATGCCCTTAGAATGCTCAGGGCGGTAAGGCTGGCCTCCGAGCTTGGCTTTAAAGTTTCTCATGAAACAGAAAATGGGATTAAAGAGAACGCTAAGCATATTAAAGAAATCGCCCCTGAAAGAATTAAGGACGAGCTGGCAAAAATCATAATGAGTTTTAGAGCCGGCGAGGGGATAAGGATGATGCAATATTACGGCTTGCTTGAATATATAATGCCTGAGCTGGAAGAGGGTATTGGCATAGAACAAAATAAGGCTCATAAGTTTACCGTATGGGATCACAACATAAAAGCTCTGGAGCACGCAGCCTCTAAAGAAAATTGGCCTCTTGAAATACGCATGGCGGCGCTTCTGCACGACGTGGGTAAACCAAAATCCAGACGCTGGAGCGAAGAAAAAGGGGATTGGACTTTCTACGGTCATGATGTATTAGGCGCCAAGATGGCGACTAAGATGCTTGCTCGTTTGAAGTTTTCCAAAGATACCATTGATTTGGTGGCTAAATTCGTAAGACATCATCTTTTTTTCTCCGACACGGAAAAAATCACCCTCTCGGCCGTGAGACGCACAGTTAGAAACGTGGGCAAAGATCATGTATGGGATTTAATGAAAGTGCGTTTTGCGGATAGAATAGGCATGGGTAGACCAAAGGAAACACCCTACCGGCTAAGGAAGTATGAAGCCATGATAGAAGAAGCAATGCGATCGCCGCTTTCCGTAACCGCTCTTAAAATAGGCGGCCAAGAGATAATGAAACTTATTAAAATCAATCCCGGGCCGAAAATAGGCTATATTCTGCATATTTTACTGGATGAAGTTCTAGATGATCCTAAAAAAAATACTACGGAATATCTACAAAAAAGAACCATTGAACTCGGCGCTCTTGCGGATAAGGATCTGGAAAAACTCGCCAAACAAGCTAAGGACAAGAAAAACGAGCTGGAACAAGCCGAAATCAAACAAATCCGCCAAAAATGGTGGGTGAAATGAGAAATTAAATAAGCCCGTTTGCCTCTAGAATATGCCTCAAATATACACCATCTTTATTTTCCTCCATAAATAAGTTCCGCTTCTTTAACAACTTTTTCTCTGAAAAATTTACTAATCGCTTCCGGCGTTAAAAGATCAACTTTTTTGCCGACAAAATCGCTTAATCGCCTCTGGAGACGCACAAACTCAAAAAAACCTATTTTTGCCATTGGTTTAAACTCAACAAGTATGTCCACATCGCTGTTGTTTCCCGCCTCGTCGCGCAAATAAGAGCCGAACAAAGAGACTTTTTCAATATTATTTTTTGCCGGGTCGTTTGATATGGCTTCCGATATTTTCTTTTTTATTTCCTCTTTTTGCATTGCTTGAATGATAACAAAAAAAACAGCTAAAACAAGGTGACTACACTCACACCCACTCAATCGGCTTTTGGCCGGTTTTGAGAAGGTATTCGTTGGTTTTGGAGAAATGCTTGCAGCCGAAGAAGCCGGAATTGGCGGAGAAGGGAGAAGGGTGAGGGGCTTTAAGGATAAGGTGTTTGCTTCCGTCTATCAAACTTTCTTTTTCTTGAGCGAATTTACCCCAAAGAAGGAAAACGATATTTTCTCTTTTGTCGGAAAGTGCTTTAATGGCGGCATTGGTCAATTTTTCCCAGCCGAGATTGCGATGAGAAGCGGGAGAATTGGCGCGAACGGTAAGGATTACATTAAGAAGCAAAACACCCTGCGTTGCCCAGCCTTCCAGATTGCCATTTTGCCTTATCCAAGGACTGTCCTTGGATTTTTTTATACCCAAGTCGCTTTCTATTTCTTTAAATATATTTATAAGTGATGGTGGAGGGTTAACACCACTTGGCACTGAAAAAGACAATCCATGCGCTTGCCCTTGACCATGATATGGGTCCTGTCCAAGAATAACGACCTTAACTTTATCAAAAGGCGTGAGATTGAAAACGTTGAAAATCTGTTGGGGCGGGGGATAAACAATAATGCCGGACTCCAATTCCTCCGCCAGTTTCTTCTTCAACTCTTTCATATATTCCGCCCCAAATTCATCGGACAAGACCTTTTTCCAGCTTTCTTCAATTTGAGGGTTAAGTGAATTATCTGCTTGCATATCAGTAGTTTATCAGCATAAATACGTATGGGCAAAGATATTTTTAACTCAAAATGCTTGACATTATTATAATAATGGTATATACTATAATAATAAAAATGTACGTTGGTACATTAAAAATTAAATAAAAAACTTTTAAAAAGGAGGTCAGCAAAATGGAAAAAGTTAGCCAATCGGAATTTTTAGAAAGACTAGATGGCGGCCAAGAGAATTTTAAGAATTTTGTATTTGAAGATTTAGTTTTGAAAGACATTACCATAAGAAACAACATTGACTTTAGTGGGTCAAAGTTTATTACCGTTAAATTAGAAAGAATGAAATTTGAAAAACCTGTTAATTTTACAAATTGTGAATTTGAATACGGTTTTGACATTGATAGCGCTGAATTTTTTGATAAAGTGATTTTTCGTAAGACTGTATTCCCAGATTCTTGTTTCTTGGATATTACTGAGGTTAGATTTCACGATGATGTTTTTTTTAATCAAGCTATCCTAGCAGGCGGTGTTTCATTTTTTGAGACTTCTTTTGAAGGTTCGTTGTCGTTTAAAGATGCATTAATATCTCCTCTTTTCCACATTCGAAATTCTTCTGTGAGACATCTAAGTTTTGATTTGACTGCATATGAAGATGGCGATGATTCTGACTTAGAAATTAGTTTTGAGGGTACAAAATTTGAAGGATTCTTAGAGATGAGTTTTAAAAATAATCCCAGAAAAATAGTGTGCTCCATTGAAAACGCAAGGATTATCCATTGTGCCGCGCCAACAATTCCGCTTGTGGTAAATTACGGCGCTGAAGACGAAAAAAGAAGTATTTATGATAGCATGTTTTTTACTTTTTAATTTAATCACTCATGCTAAAGCCAAGCAGCGCAAACTGTTTGGCTTTTTTTTATTTCCTACCTTTTCCATGGAAATTTTTATGCACATCGCGGAGTTGTTTGTCGGTGATGTGGGTGTAAATCTGGGTGGTGGAGATGCTGGAGTGGCCAAGCATGGTTTGCACCGCACGGATGTCGGCGCCATTGCCCAGCAGATCCGTGGCAAAGCAATGACGGATAACGTGCGGGGTAACCTTCTTGGAAATACCGGCTTTAATGGCATAACCTTTGATAATCCTTTCCACCGATCGGGGGGTAAGACGGGAAGAAGGAGTAAGAAAGTTAGTCCCCGTAGGATTTCCCTTATTGTCCGTCCTTAAGGGGAAAACTTTCTTACTCCTGAATACCTCGCCGGATTTGGAAAGCTGGTTTCCTTGAGAACGGTCATGACGGGAAATTCTCCGGAAACCAGCTTTCCCGAATCTGGCTGACACAAACAGCGCGTCTTCCGTATCTGTTCTTTTATCTAAATAATTTTTAACCGCTTCCTTAGCACTATCCGACAAGAAAACAACCCTTATCTTGCCACCCTTACCTCTTATGGAAAATTCACCGGTTTTGGTTTCTTCCAATGTTTCTCTATTTAGAGAGCAAAGTTCGGACACGCGCAAGCCGGTAGAGAAAAGCAGCTCAAGGATGGCCTTATCGCGCAAACTTCTTAAGTGATTATCGCTTCGGATGGAGGGAGAAAAAGATGCCTCCGTAGAATTTCCCGTCTTAAGCGGCGCGTCCAACAAGCGCGCCAGTTCTTCCGGCGTTATCAGATCCAAATCGCGCTCCGGCACCTTGGCCAACTCAATCCGCTCAGGCGCGAGCGATTCAATGCCACGTCTGGCCATATATTTAAGAAAGACTCGCAAGGCGATAAGATGATAATTTTGTGTCTTTCTGCTTATCTGTTCGCCGCCCGCTGTTTGAGAACGGTTTAAACGCATTCTGAATTTACGCACAATGTCGTCTGTAATTTGAGAAGGGGAATTTATCTTTGAGAATTCTAAAAACTTTTTAAGATACCTGTCATAATTTTCAATAGTCTTAACGCTTCGCCCTTTTTCCACTTCCAGATATTCTAAAAATTCTCTATGTAGATTATTGATGTTCATAAATACAATTATTATATCACCTTGAATTACGAAATAGTATTAAAAGAAGAATATTATATCATATCCAACATAAGGAAAAGGAAAATTCATTTCTCCCTCCCAGCCATAACTGGAAAGTCGTCCGAAATAAACTTCCCTTTTCCTTATGTAATTATTTCAACACGTCAGAAAATTATGAGTGCTGAGCAAATGATATTATTTCGTAATTCAAAGAACATCACAAAAGAAAACCTCATCGCGCTTGGCAACGAGGTTTTCCAACCTAGGTTTTTAAAATATAAAAGACTATCTTACCGCGTCTTTGAGGTGCTTGCTCGGTTTAAACTTTGGCACCTTCATGGCCGGCACATTTACCATTTCTCCGGTTCTCGGATTTCTGGCTTGCCTGGCGGCTCTCTGCTTGGCTGTAAAAATGCCAAGTCCGGCGATTGATACATCGTCTCCTTTTTTGAGAGTGTTTGTTATTGTCTCTATAACCTTTTCCATGGCTTGTTCGCAAGCCGCTTTTGTGCCTCCAACTGATTCGTGGATTATTTCCACTAGTCCAGCTTTGTTCATGTTTTTAATTATTTAGCGGTCAGATTTGAATAAAAATCATATATTCCAACCCAACTGCTTAATTATTTTATAATCCTTCGACCCTTGTATAATACACCATTATTATATATTAAGCCATTTAAATTAGCCACCATCATGCAAACTGACCTATCTGGCGTATTCTATAATCCTTGTTTCTCTTATTATGTGCACTTTAATTTCGCCTGGGTATTTAAGATCTTTTTCTATTCTATCGGCTACATCTCTGGCCATTTTCTTGGCTTCTATCTCAGAAACATCCATCGGGGTTACGAAAATCCTTATTTCTCTTCCGGCCTGTATGGCGTAACTCTTCTCTACGCCTTTGAAAGAATTAGCGATATTTTCAAGATCCTCAAGTCTCTTGAGATAATTCTCCAAAGAATCGCGTCTGGCACCCGGTCTTGAAGCTGAGATGGCATCAGCCGCCTGTACAATCATTGACTCCGTAGTCTCAAACGGGTATTCCTCATGGTGAGATTGCATAGCTTTGATTATGTCTTCTTTTATATTGAATTTCTGCAAAATTCTTCTGCCGATATCCACGTGGGTGCCTTGCACGTCGTGATCCATAGCCTTACCTATATCATGCAAAAGCGCGCCTTTCTTGGCTACGTTTACATCCGCGCCAAGCTCAGCGGCAAGCATGCCGGCAATGTGAGTAGCCTCTATGGAATGCTGGAGCACATTCTGACCATAGCTTGTTCTAAAATACAATCTGCCGAGCACCACCAATAATCTCGGATCAAGATCTATAATACCTGTTTCATACGCGGCTGCTTCACCTTTCTGCTTAGCCGTCTTGTCCACTTCAATTCTGGCTTTCTCCACTACCTCTTCTATCCTGGCCGGCTGGATTCTGCCATCAAAAATAAGGTTCTCAAGAGCCACTTTCGCCACCTGCCTTCTTATGGGATCAAAACCGGAAATAACTATGGAGCCCGGGGTGTCATCCACGATTACCTCCACACCGGCAGCTCTCTCAAGTGCCCTGATATTTCTACCCTCCTTGCCTATAATTTTGCCTTTTATATCATCGGAAGGTATGGAAACAGACGTAGTGGTAACCTCAGATGCCGTGGAAGACGCCAGTCTTTGGATTGATGTAATGAGTATATCTCTGGCTTTTTTCTCAAACTCATCTCGTCCGAGTGTCTCCAATTTGTTCATCCTGGCAAGAAGGTCTTGTTCGTACTTCTTTTCAATAGAGCTGAGAAGTTCCTGTTTGGCTTCTTCTTCCGAAAGGGAAGCCACTTTTTGCAGCTCTGTTCTCTTTTTCTCTTCCATAGCCAAAATCTCCTCCTTTTTTTCTTTGAGTTTTTCTATCTTTTCTCTTATATCAGAGCTTTCTTTATCTAGAGATACCCTTTGTTTCTCAAGATTTTCTTCCTTCTGAATTACCCTTTCTTCAAGCTTGCGCACTTGAGCAATGGTGGTTTTTTCTTCATTCTTGGCGTTGTCTAATATAGACTGCGCCTTATGATTGGCTTCTTCTATTGTTTCATGAGCCTTATCTTTAGCTTCAAGAAGAAGCTGTTTAATTTTAAGGTCTATTGAGCTTTTCTTCTGCAGTGTGATAAGCACATGGAAGAAATACCCTATTGCCAAGCCCCCGACCCCCGAGAAGCCAGCCAAAAGAAATACTTTGGTTAAGTCCATAGTTTTTAAGAGATATAGTGTTCGATTCCAAAAAGTCCTTTGTTTTAAGCATTTTTATGATAAATTGAACAAAATAACATAAAGTTAAATAAATAAAATACAAAATCTACATTATTATCTTACTAGATTTTAACAATTTTGTCCACTTTTTGTGTGTGCCTTTCATTTCTGTGTTAAAATAATAAAATGTCATGGCTTTCAAAAGTTTTCAAGAAAAAAGAAGTACCATTGTCAAGGTTGAACCTTGACAATGGAGTCAATATTGAGCAGTCCAAGCCACTGGTGCTGGTTATTATAGACGGCTATGGCGTGCCTCAAGACGGATCGGAATCACCATGGCGAAACGCCGCCAAGCCTAATTTTGAAGAAATAGAGAAGCATTATCCATTTACCACACTGCAAGCCTCGGGCATAGCGGTAGGCTTGCCATGGGGAGAGGCCGGCAATAGCGAAGTGGGGCATCTCACTATTGGTGCCGGCAAGGTTATTTATAATTATCTGCCAAAAATATCAACGACTATCAAAGACGGTTCTTTCTATGAAAATAAGGCTTTCATGAAAGCGGTTTCTCAAACAAAGGCCGGCGACGGCGCTTTGCATTTTCTCGGTCTTTTTTCCAGCGGCACTGTTCATGCTTATTTTGAACACCTCTACGCGCTTCTTGAGCTGGCCAAGCGAAATGGTGTAGATAATAAAACATATCTTCATCTTTTCACTGACGGCAAAGACGCCTATGAACGCGAAGGAGCAGACTTCTACGACAAGCTGGAAGATGATCTTAAAAAAGATTTTCCAAATATTAAAATCGCCTCCATAATGGGCCGCAGCTTTGCCATGAATAGAAATGAAGAATGGGGGAAAACAGAAAAAGCCTATAATCTTCTTATTAAAGGCGAAGGAGAAAATTTTTCTTCGGTAAAAAGTTATATTGAAAACAATTATGCCGAAGGAATCACCGACAGCGCCATAGCTCCAGCCGCCGTTATAGACAGAGAAGGAAGAATTAAAAGCGGCGATAGCGCGATCTTCTTTAACTTCAGAGAAGACAGCGCTCGCCAACTCACGGAAGCTTTTATTAAGCCGGATTTTGATAAGTTTAATAGAGAAAAGCTGAATGATCTCACCTTTGTTACTATGACGGAATATGATAAAAACCTTCCAACACTTGCCGCTTTTAAATCCGCCGAAGTGGCTAACCCGCTGGCAAAACTGGTATCTGAAAGCGGTTTATCCCAACTTCACATCGCTGAAACCGAGAAATACGCGCATATAACCTTTTTCTTAAACGGTGGCAGGGAAACGCCTTTTAAGGGCGAAGACAGGCTTCTTGTGCCATCACCTAATATACACCCGTACAGTCAAGCGCCAGCCATGTCTTCTTCTGAAATAGCAAAAAGGATAATAAGCAATCTTGGTAATTATGATTTTATTGCCGCAAACTTCGCCAACGCGGATATGGTGGGACACACCGGCGACTTTGATGCCACCACTAAAGCCATAGAAACCATAGATTCTCGGATAGGTGAGCTTAAAAAAGCGGTTTTGGACATTGGCGGAACACTTATTGTAACGGCCGATCATGGCAACGCGGAAGAAAAATTATACAAATCCACGGGTAACAAAAAATCTGAGCACTCTTTAAATCCGGTGCCTTTTTACGTAATTGGCAATGATTTTAAAAAAGAAACAGCTAAAACTCCGGAAGAAATATCGGCAAATTATAGAAAAACAAAAGGCGCTCTCATTGATGTGGCTCCAACAGTATTAAGCTTGCTTAAAATACAAACTCCCGCCGAGATGACTGGCAGGAGTTTGTTGGAGAAATTGTTTTAAGCCTTATTTTTTAGAATTTTTTGCCTTAAGAACAGAGTCTATCATGCCGTATTTCTTAGCTTCATCAGCATCCATATAGAAATCCCTATCGGAATCTTTCTCTATTTTATCCAAAGGCTGGCCGGTGCGCTCAGCGAGAATATTATTAAGTCTATCTTTAATTTTGAGCATATGCTTAGCCGTTATTTCAATCTCTGAAGCTTGTCCTTCCGCTCCGCCCATCACTTGATGAATCATCACTTCAGCATTTGGTAAAGAGAATCTTTTGCCTTTCTCACCGGCGGCCAAAATAATAGCAGCGCCAGAAGCGGCTATGCCAACGCACACGGTAGCCACATTCGGCTTAATGTGATTCATTGTATCGTACATAGCCAGAGTGGATGTTACCGAACCGCCAGGAGAATTGATATATAAATAAATATCATCTTTTGGGTTTTGGGACTCCAAAAAAAGAAGCTGAGCGATTACGGAATTAGCCACCGCATCGTTAATAGGGCCAGAGAGGAAAATTATTCTGTCTTTTAAAAGGCGGGAATAAATATCATAAGCTCTCTCTCCGAATTGTGATTTTTCTATGACTGTTGGTATTAACATAATTGATTAAAATATAAAGGAATATTCAAATACAGTCAAATTTTGCCACTATTTCTCCTCCTCCAAAATTTTCCAGACTTTGTTGTTGCGGAGGATACCATAGAGATAATTTTTCAGCTGGTTTTTATCTACTTTATGGCCATGATTTTCATAATGAATGACGGTTTTTTCCACTTCATCGCTTAATTCTTCTTCTTTTACTTCAATCTTTTCCTCATCCGCTATTTTATTGAGCGCTAAGCCATATTTTACTCTTTTCAGAGCGTCTGCTTCCCAATCTTTTTTAAGATCATCTTCCGTTTTATTTATATGTTTAATATAATCTTCCCACTTCATCCCCATATTCACAATCTGAGATCGCATATCAGCCAACATTTTATCTTGCTCGCTTTGCGTCATAATACAAGGAATCTCTGTTTCCATTTTCTCCGCTATTTTATCAAGAATCTCCACGCGGATGCGTTCTTTTTCTTTGTTCTTTTTATCAAAAACAATATTTTCTTTAATAGCAGATTTAAGCTCTTCAAGATTATTAAATTTACCGACAGACTTGGCAAAATCATCATTTATTTCCGGCAAAGCGTTTTGATTGTCATCTTTAATTTTATCTTCAGGCTCGTCACTCCCTTTTTCCTTCTGGCCGGCGCGCGCTTTGCGCAAGTTTTCCAAAACTTCATTAACCTCCTTCTCATCAACTTCAAATTTATCTTTTTTTAATGAATTTATTTTTCCGGCAATACTTTTATAATCCGGCAGTACCACTTCCGGCATTACAGCTGTTTTTAACTTAAAACCCAGCGGATTATTTTCCGCCATTTTAGTAATGGTCAATTCCGGTCGGCCGATTGGATCAAGATTGTGCTCTTTGATAATTTCTTGATATGTATTTTCTAAAGCCATTATAGCCATTCTTTCAAGTAGAACGTGTTGGCCTATTTTACTTATTAAAATACTTTCCGGAGCTCGTCCTTCTCTAAAACCATCTATTTTAAGCCCTTTTGACAATTCTTTGAACGCATCTTCTTTGAAAGACATAAAAATCTCCGGAGCTATTTCTCCGGTTATTTCTACTTCAGAATCTGGAAGTTTTTTAATTTCAGTCATTTAAATTATTACGTTTTCATTAAGCTTAATAATTATTCTCCTGTGAGGTTCTTCGCCCACGCTCTCGGTTTTAATATTGGGATACTCGCTCAAAATGGAATGTACTATTCTCCTGTCATAAGAACACATCGGCTCCATTTCTACTTCTCTTTTAAAATAAATGGCTCTTTGAGCGTTTACCCTAGCTTCATTTTTGACATCTTCTATTTTTTTAGCTTGATAGTCGTTAACATCAAGAATATATACGAATCTTTCTTCAATACCATCTCTTCTCAGTAAATTGTCGGCCATTTTCTTTATTAAAGAATTAAGCGCCATAAGATTTTTACCCTCCTCGCCAATGAGCAGACCGGCTTCTTTAGTTCTTATCACAAACCTCGGACAGTCAACTTCTTCCATTATTTCCACGCTTCCTTCAACGGACATTTTATCAATTACTTCCGCAATTAATGTTTTTATAAGATTTTTTTGCCTTTCCATGTCGCATAAACATATCGCGAAAAGGTATTTTTGGTTTTTCTTAAGCGTTTTCCTTAAGAAGTTTGTCAGCTTTTCTCTTCACGACTATTTCATGTACTATAGCAAAAACATTCATAGTAGTCCAATAAATAGCTATGGCTGATGATAATTTAAGAGCGATAAAAAAGATGAAAAATGGCATTACATAACGCATTTGGATACTCATGCTTTTAGCTAAATTATCTTTAAAACTCTCTTGTCCGGCTGGTTTCTTGGTATTGCTTAACGGTGGGATAGCCAGCCTCATTTGGAAAAATTGAGAAAAAGCGGCTAAAAATGCCATCACATAACTACTCTTAGTTACATCTATTAAGCCGAGAAACATGGTGCTTATCTGTTCAGGAACGGCTATAAATGAATAAAGTTTAGAAGTATCAAAGTCCATACCTCCCAGAAAAACCTTATACAAAGCTAAAATTATAGGTATTTGAATAAGCAGAGTAAGAAAGCCGGACATCGGATTGATGCCGTGCTTTTTATAAAGCTCCATGGTTTTTTTGGCTTTTTCACGCGGATCATTCTTGTGTTTGCTTTTTATATCTTCAATCTCCGGCGCCAAGTGCTTAATTTTCCTTTGCGCTATTACGGATTTGTGATTGAAAGGGAAGATAATAAGCCTTACCACTAAAGTAAGGATTATTATAGCCAGCCCCATGTCATGAAGGGGAACATGGCCAACAAGAAAGACTAGGCCGTTTAAAAGCGGCTCTAAAAATGCAGTGTTATATATATAAGATATAAAAGAAAACATAAATTGGTTTAAAATTAAAAAGTTATAATGCCGGCTTTTTTAAAAAGTTTTGTCATTTCTTCTTTAATTTCAGAAAAACCTTTATTTATTGCCGTTTTTTGGAAAAAGACCACAACCGCCAGACCACCTTTAATATTTCCCATAAGACACTTGGCTGCATATCTTGCCCTTCTTTTAAGCTTATTTCTTGTTGTTGCTTTTTTTGTAGCGCCGGAAAGCACCACAAAGGTAAAAAGACTATCCTTTTGGCCAATCTTAGATACCTTGAGAAAGATATTATCAGTAGAAAAACGTTTTCCTGTCTTAATAACTCCTTCTATTAAGTCTTTAGTGAGTCTGTTTTTTTTAGACAACATTCAATTACTACTTAACTACAGTTAATTCTAAAATATTTAAACAATAAGGTCAATGTTATGTTTTTTGTTTTTAGTGTAAAATAAAAAGTAAGTATCTATAAAATCTTATTTGCATTATTCACCAGTTATCCACACCTTATCCACTTTATTCCTAAAAAACTCTTATTTCTCTGATTTTCGTTTTATTCTTATAACTTGTTATAATAAACACAAATGCAAACCAACGAAGAAACAAACTACGATCAACTTTGGAAAGATGTTCTTTCTGAGATAGAGATGACTACATCAAAAACAAGTTTTTCCATGTGGTTTAAGGATACCGGCATTTCAAATTTCAATGATGGAGTTGTATATATCGGCGTGCCTAATAATTTTGTCAAAGACTGGCTTCTTAATAAATATCATAAATTTATAATTGGCGCTCTTAGAAACAATAATCCGGCTATAAGAGGCGTGGATTATATTATTGTTTCTAAAGATCATCAGGACATAATAACTAAAAACACGGCTCCTCATAAGTTTACTTATACCCCAAGTAGCGGCGAACAGCTTGGTTTTAATGAATTTAACACAGACAAAGAAGCTAATTTAAACCCTAGATACACTTTTGATTCTTATGTGGTGGCGCCTTTTAATGAGATTGCTCATGCCGCGGCCATAAGTGTGGCAAAAAACCCTGGCAATTTATATAATCCGCTCTTTATTTATGGCGGTGTTGGTCTTGGCAAAACCCATTTACTCCAATCCATAGGCAATGAAATGAAGAAAAACAACCCCAGCGCCAAGGTTTATTATCTTACTTCCGAGAAATTCGCCAATGAATATGTTTCTTCCATTCAAAACAAAACAACCAATTCTTTTAAGGAAAAATATAGAAAATACAATCTTTTAATAGTTGATGATATTCAATTTTTTTCCGATAAATTAAAAATTCAGGAAGAGTTTTTCCATGTTTTTAACTCTCTTTATGAGTCCGGCAATCAAATTGTGTTTTCTTCCGATAAGTCGCCTCAACATATAGTCGGCCTTGAAGAAAGGTTGAGATCAAGATTTGAAGGCGGAATGATGATAGATGTTTCACCTCCTGAATATGAGGAAAGATTGGCTATATTGAAGGTTAAAGTAAGTCAAAAAAACTTTACTTTAGATGAAGATGTAATTAATTATATCGCTGAAGTTATAAAAGAAAACATAAGAGAGCTTGAGGGAGCGCTTAATTCCATAATAGGCCAATCAAAAATAAGAGGTAGAATTCTTACCTTAAGTGAAGTTGAAGAAATTTTAAGAAAAAAAATCAAACCTATAAAAGTGGTTGATGCGGAACATGTTATAAAAACAATACTTAATTACTACAAAATAAACGAAAAAAACCTTACAGAAAGAACGAGAAGAAAGGAAATTGTAAAACCTCGTCAAATAGCCATGTATATTTTAAGAAACGATTTAAACACTTCTTATCCGCATATAGGTAGAAGATTCGGACAAAAAGATCACACTACCGTAATTCACGCGTACAAAAAAATAAGTGAAGACATAAGAAGAGACAAGAAACTTGAGCAAGAGATAAATAACATTAGAGATATTATTTATAAATAAAGTGGATAAATATGTGGATAATTTGTTGATAAAAAACATGATTCTAATGGACACTAAAAATAATATTTTTTATCCACTTTTAATATTAGTTTTTTACACAAGTTACGCACAATAGAAAAGTTAAAAAAATATTATTTAAAGCCATTTTTTTAACTTTTCCACTTATCCACATAGTATAATAATAATGAAAAATTTAAATATATTAAAAAATAAAACTATTATAATTAAATGAAATTCATCTGCAATAGACAAAATTTAAAGGAAGCAATAGGACTTTGTGAAAAAAATACAGGCAAACATGTGAATATGCCTATCTTGAGTGATGTGCTTATTGAGACGGATGGTAAGTTCGTGAAGTTGTCATCCACCAATCTTGAGGTTGGTTTGGAAATTAAAATAGCCGCCATCGTGGAAGAGGGTGGAAAAGTAGCGGTGCCGGCCAGTGTAATTGGCGGTTTTTTATCAAACTTAACCGGAGAGGAAAAAATAACAATAGAATCTCAAAATAGCAATATTGTTATTTCTTCTTTAAACAGCTCTACGATGATTAAGAGCCACTCTCCTGAGGAGTTCCCCATAATTCCAAAAATAGATGAGAAAACAGCCGTAGAGGCTCAAATAACCGCATCTGATCTGACACTTGGTCTTAAGTCTGTGATGTACGCCTGCTCCTTCTCAACTATTAAGCCTGAAATATCTTCTGTCTATATATTTTCCAATAATGGAGAGAATGTTACTTTTGTGGCCACTGATTCTTTTCGTTTGGCCGAGAAAAAACTTAATTACCCCATAAATAACTTCGGTCCGATTTTAATTCCAATTAAAACGGTTTTGGAGATAATAAGAATTTTTGACGATAAAACCGAAAATTTAAAAATAAGTTTTGATAAAAATCAAATTAATTTTGAGCTTGATAATATAAGATTTATTTCCAGAATAGTGGACGGAGTTTTTCCTGATTATAAGCAAGTTTTGCCAAAAAGCTTTAAAACAGATGTAATTGTAAATAAAACAGTTTTCACAAATTCTCTTAAAACAACAGGTATTTTTTCCGGAAAACTTAATGATCTTAATATTTCAATAGATAGTGATAATAATTCAATGATAATTAAGACTCATAATAATGATGTGGGGGAGAGCACCACTAAAGTGCCTTCTAAAATAAACGGCGAAAGCATGAAAGCGACTTTTAACCATAAATATATTTTTGATTGTTTATCAAGTATAAGTTCAGATGAGATTATTTTAAGATTTTCCGGTGAAGGTAAGCCGCTCGTTATAAGTGGCGCTAATGATGGCAGTTTCCAATATTTGGTAATGCCGATGAATGTTTAAAAGATGGCGTGGAACACAATATCTAATTATTTAGCCAAATTTTCAAATTTAAAACTCTCAAGAGATTTTTACAAAGAAGAGGTTGTGAAAACCGTGGAAGAAGTTATTGGTGTAACTTTAAAAAATGAAGATACTGAATACCGAAATGGAATAATATACATAAAAACAAGCAATCAAATGCTAAAAAACGAAGTTTTTATAAAAAAACGCCAAATTATTGAAACCTTCGCAAAAAAACTAAACTTTCATAAAAACAAACCACAGGATGTAAGATTTGGGTGATGGATTATGTAAAAGTAAATATTTCACATATAAGTAAATTTTTTTTGACAAAATAATCTGAGTATGTTACACTAACAGGTAGATTAAAAAGGGAAAGAGTTTCCCTAAATTGTTCTTTAATTTATTTTTTAAGGGGTGTAGAATGAATATTTTAGTAGAAGTTAAACATAGAAGAATAAGGTATTTTCTTGAAATGAGGGTGTATGAATCATTAATTGAAGAAGTTAATGAAAAGTATTGTTTAAAATTAAAGAAAAATAAACGGTGCACAGAATGTGGGAGACCTTATTTATCAGATTTAGCGCCAATATTAGAGAGTAAAGACGGAATAGAAATAAATGACGAATTTTTTCCATTTTATAATATTTACGTTAAAAATAAAAAAACCTTAGACTTTTGCCATAATGAGATTATAGCAAAAGAAATTGAAGTCAGATTTTTTCAAGGAGATTTTTGTAAAAATATTTCTAAAGCTTTAAAGGAGTATTTCCTCATAGAATATTCACTCTGTGAGGAATGTTCAAAAGAAAAACATAATCCAAATTCTTGGAATTATTAATAAATAAGGCAGAGATGATATTTTAGCGACAAAAGGCTAGTTATCATCTCTGCCTTTTGTTGTATCTAATCTGAATAAAAACCCTATTAATCAAGCAGTATTTATGCTATTATATTAATAATAGTAAATGAAAATTAAATTCAGACCAACGCTATTTTGGGATGTAAACCCCAAGAAAATAGATCCAAAAAAGAACGCTCAATATGTCATTGAGCGTATTGCCGATTTCGGTAACGATAAAGAGGCGCGCTGGGCATTAAATCATTATGACAAAAATTTATTGAGAAAGGCCATTGCTAAATCAAGATGCCTGCGACCTGAAACAAAAAAATTATGGACGCTTCTGATCAAAAAATAAATCTGAAGAAAAAGCTTGCTTCTTATGGTTTAAACTGGCATTATGAAATTTTACCTCGCCAAACCAAGAAAGCCTTGATGTTTTTATCCGAGGAAAAATGGCTTAAAGAATCAAACTGGTATCTTGCTGGCGGGACGGCGTTAGTGCTTCAAGCCAGAGACATCGCTGTTATGAAAATAACCGCCATCTCTCAAAGAGGAAGAAAGAGGGACTTTTTTGATCTCTACTGGTGCGCTAAAAACATAGAGCCATTAGAAGAAATTATCAAACGGCTTAAAGTCCAGTATCCGTCAGTGGCGCATGATTATCACCATATTTTAAAAAGTCTGGTCTATTTTGAAGACGCGGAAAGCGACCCTGAGCCGGAAATAAATTTTGACACAGGCTGGAAAAAGGTGAAAAATTTTTTCATTAAAGAAATACCGGAAATTGCGGATAAGATAATGAAGTAATTTTTTATTGAACGATATTGAGCCTTATGGACGCGGTCGCTTCTGATTTGTTTTTGTATTTATCGTAAGCGACTATTTTTACTTGAGAGTCGTTTATGGCACGGCCGGTTTCGTTTGGGATAAAAGAAAAATTGAAGGGAGCCTTTATGGATGAGCCCACATAAATATTATTGAAGAAGTAATCAACCTGACCGATTTCAAACTTAGATGTTATGTTGGCGGAAATATCCATAACCATATTTGAATTATAAATAATTTCATTTTTAGGACTTAATATCTGAATTTTAGGCGCGTATTCAGGTTTATGAATATCATCTTTTTCTTTAGGTAAATCTTCCGGCGATTGGTCTTTTAAATTACGTTCTTCAGCCCATTTTTTTACCGCCGCTTCCCAGTTTTCGTATTGGGAATCGTTTTCCGGATGTTCAGGAAACGGACCGTCCGGATTTTCTTTATCCACCCAGCTTAAAATAGACCTTACTTCTATGATAGGTTTCTCTATTATCAATTCCGGCGGGGTGTATTCCGTGGCTAATTTGCCGGAGGCGCTATCCACTTGATAAGTTCTGCTGCCAAGCCATTCTCCTTTAAGCACCGGTTTTTTTGTTTCTTTTTTCTTTGGTCTTTCAAAGTCTTCTTTCGGTAAATTTTTTAACATGTCGTTCATAAACTCGTTCCACATAGGAGCCACTATGAAGCCGGCGGTTTCCTTTACCATTGGCGTATTATCATTATTACCAACCCATGATCCCACCACTATATTGGGCGTGTAACCTACAATCCACGCGTCTCTTGAATTATTGGTTGTACCGGTTTTGGCGGCCACTTGGAAGCCGTCAAAATAGAGAGGAGATCTTGATCCGAATGCCGGCGCGCGCAAGTCGTTGTCTGAGAGTATGTCCGTAACTGTTAAGGCTATGTTTTTATCCAAAACTTGCTTAGCTTCACTTTTATACTCTTCCAATATGTTGCCGTTTTTATCTTCTATCTTAAGAATCATGGTGGTCGGATTCCTTAAGCCGTTATTTGCAAGCGTGGCGTAAGCTCCAGTAAGTTCCAAGAGACTCACTTCGCCGCCGCCAAGCACGAGAGTAAGGCCGTAGCGATTAGGGTCGTTTAAAGTGGTGATGCCTACATTTTTTATTGTTTTGAGAGAATCCATGATACCTGCCAGATATAGTGTTTTTACTGAAGGCACGTTAAGAGATTCCGCCAAAGAACTTTTGAGGCTTATCGGCCCTCTGAATTTATCGTCATAATTGCCGGGCATGTAGCACTTGTCCGCTTCCATTTTTATTCCTTCTTTCGGCACTCCTTCCGGCGCGCAGCTTGGATTAAACTCCGTTTGCAAATCAAAAACGACGGTTTCCGGCGTGTAACCTTTTTCAAAAGCGGTGGCATAGATGAAAGGCTTGATGGCGGATCCCGGTTGGCGCTGAGCTATTGCCACGTTGTAATTACCATCTTCTTCTTTGTCAAAATAATCTTTAGAGCCGACCATTACCAAGAGCTGTCCGGTCTTGGGATCTATGGCCACCATGGCGCCATTTGTAGCGCTAAACTTTTCTTTGTTTTCCTTTGTGTATCTGGCCACAAGATCCTCGGCTTTTTCTTGTAATGGATAATCAAGTGTCGTGATTACTTTAAGGCCGCCTTGTTCCACCACGTCTTGGCCGTATTTTTCTTCCAAGTATGATCTTATTAAAATGGAAAAATGAGGAGCCTTTATGGAATTATTGCCCTTTTGAAGAAAATTCACTTCTTCTTTTTTGGCTTCATCGGCTTCTTTTTGGGCAATGAAGTTTAAACTAACCATTCTGTCTAAAACAATATTTTTCCTCGCCTCCAATTTATCCAAGTGATTGCCGTAAGGGGAGTAGTAGGTGGGAGCCTTTGGTAAGCTGGCAAGATAAGCAGCTTCTGCCAAAGAAATATCTTCGGCGGTTTTACCGAAGAAATTTTTGCTGGCCGCTTCTATGCCATAATTGCTGCCACCGTAAGGTATTTCATTTAGATACAATTCAAGAATCCGATCTTTACTTAAAGATTTTTCCAGTTTTAAGGTTAAAATTATTTCTTTTATTTTTCTGGCGAAAGTCTTGTCCGTGGTGAGGAAGGTGTTTTTTACAAGCTGCTGACTTATGGTGGATCCGCCTTGGGTAAGGTCGCCGGATTTGATATTTACCAAAAGCGCCCTAAACATGCCAGTCGGGTCTATGCCTTTATGTTGGTAGAAAGCGGAGTCTTCTATGGCCACGGTGGCGTTTTTGATGTGCCTTGAGATGTCTTCTTTTGATACCACTGTCCTTTGCACGTCTTCGTGCACGTCCCATAAAACTATCTCGCCCGAGCGGTCATATATTTTGGTTGATTGGATAATTTTTCTGTCTCCCAATGAGCCGGTGTCCGGAAGCTTTAGCGTGCTCATCCAAAAAATGATAATTCCGGCGCCTATGAAGATGCCAGCTACAAAAAGGGATATGAAGATGGAGATAATCCTTAGAATTTTGTGCTTTGTCTTTGTGGCCATTTGATAAGAACATATTAACCGCCAAAGGGAGTTTTGTCTATAGAAAAAGCCGTGATGGCCAAATGGGCGCCACGGCTTTTTCTTTTAAAAATTTTTATCGTAAATGCGTCTAAAATTATTCACTGTCGCTGTCTGTATCCAAATCCATGTCATCATCCTCATCCATTACATCTTCGTCATCGCTCAATGTGAGCAAATCATCATGAAGTAAATCTTCCATTTTTTTGTTTTATCGCTTCGCCTTTTCCGCTACGCGGCAGTGGCAAATAGCGAATGCTTATAAAAAATAACCGACCTGATAATTTCCCGTTTTCGGCGGGACTTTTATATATTTAGCAGAAAGAAAAAAATTTGTCCAGAGGTTATTATTAGGGTGTGGATAAACTCCTAATTCAAGCTTCTGGTGGGGCAGGCGATAGCCGCCGCGATGGCGTCTATTTCATCATCTATTTTTTGGGAAATATCTATTTTTAAAATAGCGGCAACCATTTTTTGCACCTGGAATTTTTCCGCTTTGCCGTATCCGGTCAAGGCCATTTTAATTTCCAAGGGAGTAAGTTCCACGACTCTTAGGCCGTATTTTGCCGCCACATACAAAGCTGTTCCGCGAGCCTCGGAAACTTTTATGGCTGTTTTTTGGTTTGTGGTAAAAAATAATTTTTCAATAGCCATTACATCCGGTTTGTGCTTTAGTGCGGCGTTCTCTATACTTTTGCCTATTTGAAGCAATCTTTTTTCATGAGAGTCTTTTCTGTTTGTTTTAACGCACTCGGAACAAAGGAGAGTTTCTTTGCCGTTGTTTTTTTCTAAAACAGCCAAGCCCATTCTATCGTAACCGGGGTCTATGCCGAGAATTATCATTATTTATTTTGCGTTGGTAAAAACTTCCTGCGTATCATCATGCTCTTCCAGCGCCTCTGTGAGCGCGGATAAGAGTTCTTTGTCTTGTTCGCTTATCTCCACTTCCGTTACCGGTTTTGGTTTGCCGTCTGTAAAATTGAACGCCCAAAGCACGGATCCTTGCTGTGCGAATTTGCCGCCATTTTGAGAGAGTAGGTGTTTGATTTCTGAAACCGTTCTGTTTGTATTGTCTGTAATAGAGTCTATTATAATCGCCGCGCCACCATGACCATAAGCTTCATAGCGAACACTTTCCAACGCCGCGCCGCCAAGCTTACCGCTGCCTTTATCTATTGCTCTTTGGATGTTGTCCATGGGCATGTTCTCAGCCTTGGCTTTATCCACTACAGTTCTCAGGTCTGGATTCATACTTAAATCAGCCCCTTTTCTCGCCGCCAAAGATATTAGCTTTGAATATTTTGAGAAAACTTTGCTTTTTTTAATGTCGTTTACTCCTTTTTGACGCTTAATCTGCGCCCATTTGCTATGTCCTGCCATAGAGATAGAATATATAATTAAAAGAACAGAATCAAGGATACTCACGAAGACTTGTTTTTTGTAACTACAACAAACCCTCTTGTTTCGGCTTTTTGCCTAAGTGTTCGTATGCGCGAGGAGTGGCCACACGGCCGCGAGGCGTGCGGTCTATGAAGCCGAGTTGAAGAAGGTAAGGCTCATATACTTCTTCTATGGTAGCCTCTTCTTCCGAGGACGCGGCCGCGAGAGTCTGAACGCCTACCGGCCCGCCGCCGAATTTTTCTATAAGTATCTCAAGCATGCGTCTGTCGTGAGGGTTAAGGCCCACGCTGTCTATTTCCATCATGCTTAAGGCTTGCTCAACTGAGTTAAGATCAAGTTCTTTTTGACCGTGCACTTGAGCGAAGTCTCTACATCTTTTCAAAAAATGATTGGCTATTCTGGGGGTGAAGCGGCTTCTTTTGGCAATCTCAGTGGCGGCATCGCTCGCGATATTCATACCCAGAATATTGGCCGAACGTATAATAATGTTTTTTGTTTCCTCGGGAGTGTAGAATTCAAGGCGAAAGGTACCGCCGGAAAAGCGAGATCGGAGAGGGGAAGAGAGTAAAGCTATTCTTGTCGTGGCGGATATGAGTGTAAAAGGAGGCAACTCAAGTTGGATGCTGCGCGCCGACGGACCTTTGCCGATTATAATATCCAAAACGCGCGACTCCATGGCCGGGTATAAAACTTCTTCAATATTTTTGTTTAAGCGATGAATCTCGTCTATAAAAAGAATATCACCCGGAGAAAGATTGGTGAGAATGGAAGCTAAGTCACCCACTTTGTCTATCGCTGGGCCGGAAGTGATTTTTATTTGCGCGCCAAGCTCCTTGGCGATAAGATGAGCGAGTGTTGTTTTGCCCAAACCGGGTGGTCCATAGAAAAGAAGATGTTCTATCGGCTCTTTTCTCTCAGAAGCGGCTTGGATAAGTATCCGAAGATTCTTTTTTATGTGCTCTTGGCCGATATATTCCGCCCATTTTTGCGGGCGTAGAGCTTGGTCAAGCGATTTGTCGGCGAATTGGCCGCTTTTAGGCGCGGCTTTATCAGGGCTTGACATTTTGATATTTATTTGCTATATTATTAACGAAATATAATTTTTTAATAATTTTCCCGATTAGTTTGATTTTAATCGGTCGCGTAATTCTCTAAGCAACATCCCGCTTTTGCGGGATATCGGAGTTCTTTCTAAGGACGTTCTGGTGTCTCGCTTTTGTGATATTCCTGGGGCTATCCTCGGAATGTTCTCTAAACTTTTGGTACCCATATTAAAAGAGTTGCTTAGAGAATTACGCGGCCGATTTTATTTTTAAAGTTTTCAAATACTTACCACTCTTTCCAATTCTTCAAGCGACGTGATTCCCGAAAGCACTTTCATTATACCATCTTGACTCATATTGAGAATATCTTGCTCCTTGGCTCCTTCCAATATGGCGGTTTCGCTCGGACTGCTTAAAATTAATTTTTCTATTTTGTCGTCTATTAGTATGGCTTCATAAATACCGATTCTTCCTTTATAACCTATGCCATTGCATTTGTTGCAGCCGGTTGGTTTCCATATCATAATTTTTTCTTTGGCCGGCTTTTCTCTGTTTGATGGAAGGGAGTTTAAAACTTTCTCTATCTTCGTAATTTCTTCTTCATTTGGCGCGTGTTTCGTTTTGCAGTCATTGCACAATTTTCTTACGAGTCTTTGAGCCATGGCTATATTTATAGCCGGCGCTATGATATTGGGATTTACTCCAAGATCTATAAGGCGGGGGATGGTGCCGGCGGCGTGATTGGTGTGGAGGGTGGAAAGCACCATGTGGCCAGTGAGAGCGGCATTTAGAGCGGTATCGGCCGTTTCAAAGTCTCTGATCTCACCCACCATTATTATGTCTGGGTCTTGTCTTAAAATAGATCTGAGTCCATCCGCGAAATCATAACCTGCCGATTTTTTAATCTGAGTCTGCACGATGCCTTTAAGGTGATATTCAATCGGATCTTCCAGTGTAACAATCTTTGAGCTGGAATTTTTTACTTTGCTCAAGAAAGCGTAGAGCGTGGTGGTTTTTCCGCTGCCGGTCGGGCCGGTAGTGAGAATCATGCCGTTTGGCTTTCCCAATTCTTTCGTCACTATTTGCTGGAGTTTTTCTTCCATGCCAAGCTGGCTGAAGTCCACGGCGATTGATTCCGGATTCAAAATTCTTAGCACGATAGATTCGCCGTAAGCTTCGGGGATGACAGAGGCGCGCACCTCCACATCGGTATTGCGAGTTTTGATACTGAATCTTCCGTCTTGCGGACTATCTTTGATGTTGAGCTTGAGGCCGGAGATAAGTTTGACGCGAGATAAAAGAAGGTTGTAAATTTTATATTCAATCTCATAAATATCATGCAATACGCCATCCAACCTGAAACGCAATCTTACCTTTTCTTCTTGTGGCTCAAGATGTATGTCGGACGCGTCAAAACTAATTGCTCCAGCCAATATTATTTCCAATATTTCAGAGATTTTTCTGTTATTTGATGAAGCGTCCGCGATGGAAGCAAAAAGCCCCTGAAGCTCTTCTATAGCATTTGTTTCTTGGATGAATTTTTCCAGTTTGTCTTGAGAAACTTCTATTATGCCAGCGGTAGTCTCCATATACTCCGGCACTTCTTTGTATAATTTCCACGCCCGCTTTAAACTTTCTTCCGACACGATGTACAGACTTAACGCGTAACCTTGTTTTCCTAAATTTTCTATGATGAACTTTGTTTTTTCCGGATTAGGGCTTTCTATGGCTACTTGCAGCTTTTTGCCAGTCTTTTGGAAAACGACGAGCTTGCCTTCAAGAGCATCTTTTTCAGGCACTATTTTAATGGCATCTATTTCCACGGTCATTCTGGAAAGATCAAGATAGGGAAGAGAGTATCTTTGAGAAAGAATCATTGCGAGATCTTCCGCTTCTTTTTTTCTGATCCCGTCCACTTGCTCTTCTCTTTCTTTGTCTTTAAAAAATACCATTGTTGTTTATTGTTATTTTATCTTTTTAGAGGATTTCTTTCAACATGTCTTTTATTTTTATCTCCGCTTCGGAGAAATTTTTGTACGGACCGGAGATTAGCAATCCGTTTTTTTCTTCCATTACCATCTTCGCGTTTAGTTTCGTTGTCGTCTCGCTGCTTCCTTTGGCGTTCATGCCCGCCCGAATGTTTCCTTGTTGATCTTGCCAAATTAAGAAGATGGTTTTTTGACTGTTTATGATATTGCCTATGCGAGTGATTATTTTATAAATTGTTTCATAATCATCTCCCATTGTCCCCGATTTCTCAAAATCGGCATATTGGAGAAACGACCAGACGCTTTTTAGAGGTTCGTTTATGGTCATTCTTGCCAGCGCTCGGCCGAAGAGGCGATTAAGAGACTGATTGTTCTCTTTGGCTAAAGCGTTTCTTACCGTTCGCTTATCCGCCCCGATTTTTATAAGCGTGCTGGCCAAATCAAGATTTTCCGCCGTAAGGTCTCCGGAGAGATTATCTGTTTCCACCAGCAACGAAGCGAGCAAGATGCTCGGAATTTTTGTTTCTTCATAAGAGCCGGCATTGTCGGCTGCCCGTATCAGCTCAAAGGTTTTATCAGCTATTGATCGCCCTCCTTTTTCCATAAAAATTATATTTTCTCTGTTTGGCAGAGATATTTTTTCTGAAAGTTCTTCAAAAATGGTTTCGTCTGACGATGATTGGTCGTTGCGCAAGAAACAAAAAGCAATGTCCGCTTGGATAGGATTATGTCTGAAGATTATGTCTTCTTTTTTAATTCTCTCGGTTGAAGAATTTATGTCTATACTCACGTAGCCGTTTTCTTCGGTGTAGGAAATTTCTTTTAAGTTTATTTTATTTTTCGGTATAAGTATGGATGTTGAATAAAAGAATGGCGCTTCCTCAAATGGCGGTAATATGTCGGTCCATTTTTTCAAAATTGACGATCTGGAGTTTTCCGGAAGTTTATATGTTTTGGCGTTTATGTTTTTAAGAGCGGTTAGAAGCGCTTCTTTGGCAAGCAAACTTTCTTCCGGAGTTTTTTCATCGGAAATCAAAACAAACGATCCTCCAGCAGCGACTGTTTTTTGGATGTTTGTTTCTTGTTCCCGAGTCATACTAGCATTCCTAGCATTTTGACTCTACGGTTGCAAGATTGACTCTCTCCTGATTGTGTTTGGTTTGTTTGATTTTTAAAAAATGCTAGAATTTGCCTAATGAAAAAAAGGATAATCACAAAGAATCTTGAGGAGTTTATCAGCCTCGTTCAAATTATCGCCAAGAACTCATTGTCAAGGTTGAACCTTGACAATGGAGGTGGCGCGACCGTGCTGGCGCTTTATGGCGAATTGGGCGCGGGTAAAACCACTTTCGCGCGCGCGTTTGCCGAAACATTGGGAGTAAAAGAAAAAATTAAAAGTCCGACTTTTATAATTTTCAGAAAATCAAAAATAGAAAATAAGGAATGGAGCGAGAAAGTTTTTGAAAATTTTTATCATTTTGATGTTTACAGAATTCATAATGAAAAAGAAATTTTAAATCTCGGCTGGGAAGAAATAATTTCTAATCCACGCAATATTGTTTTGGTGGAGTGGGCGGATAAAATAGAAAGTATCTTGCCTAAAAACCATATTGAGGTAGTCCTCAAACATAAAGAAGAGGGAAAAAGAGAAGTGGAGGTGATGATGGCAAAGGTGTGATAGAATTATAGTGATGACTAATAAAGATCGCAAAATCCTCGTTCTCTTGGATGCTCATGCCATTTTGCACAGGGCGTTTCATGCGCTTCCTGATTTTACTTCGCCAAATGGCGAGCCGACGGGAGCGCTTTACGGTTTCACCGCCTTTTTAATAAAAGTTATTCGCGAACTAAAACCGGATTACATTGCCGCTTGTTATGATTTGCCGGAGCCGACTTTTCGCCATGTCGCGTACAAAAATTACAAGGCCGGTCGAGCGAAAATGGATGACGCTTTGGCTAAGCAGATCAATCGTTCGCGCGACATTCTGAAGAACTTCAATATTCCCGTTTATGACGCGCCCGGGTTTGAAGCGGACGATGTGCTTGGCACGATTGTAGAAAAAGTCAAAAGTCAAAAGTCAAAAATCAAAACGATCGTGGCTTCCGGAGATATGGATACGCTCCAGCTTGTAAGCGGCAATGATGTGGTGGTGTACACTCTTAGAAAAGGCATTCAAGATACTATCGTGTATAACGACAAGACGGTGAAAGAGCGATACGGCTTTGGGCCGAAGCTGGTGCCGGATTTTAAGGCGCTCAAAGGCGATCCATCGGACAACATTTTAGGCGTGCCGGGCATAGGCGATAAAACAGCCACGGAGCTTATCGTAAAATACGGCAATATAGAAAATTTATACAAGAAACTTAAAAAAGGAGAAGTGGAAGCGAAGCCGCGAATTTTAAAACTGCTTGAGGAAAATGAAGAAGAAGCCGAGTTTAGTAAAACTTTGGCGGAGATTAGAAAAGACGCGCCGATAAAGTTTAATCTTGAAGACACTGAATGGAAAAATGGCTTCAGCGAAAGTGAGGTAAGAAATATTTTCGACGAACTTGGTTTCAGGAGTTTGGCCGCAAGATTGTTTAATCAAAAAACAGAAGAGAAGGCTGGTGACGCGACGAGAGGCGACACCACACCAGTTGGCAATGGAGATGTCGTGGACGATCTTAAAGAAAGATTTAAAAAAGTAAATTCCGAATTGCCGGAAAAGTTATATAAGGAAGTGGAAATTCCGCTTATAAAAATTCTGGAAGAGATGCAGGAAACCGGCATATTACTTGACGTGAAATATTTAGAAAAGCTTTCCGCTGAGAGTCACAAGGAATTAACCGCTTTGGAGAAAAAGATTTGGAAAATGGCCGACGAAGAATTTAATATTTCTTCACCTAAACAAATGGGACAGATTCTTTTTGAAAAGCTCAATTTGGCGGCAGGAAATAAAATTAAAAAAACAGCCACCGGCGCGTATTCCACAAATATTTCCGAGCTCACCAAGCTTAAAGGCAAACATCCCATTATAGATGAAATTATTTTTTACAGAGAACTTTCCAAGCTCGTGTCCACATATATAGACGCGTTGCCGAAGCTCGCGGATAAAAATAATCGGTTACACACTACCTTTGATCAAGCCGGCACGGCCACCGGCAGAATTTCTTCTCAAGAGCCGAACTTGCAGAATATCCCGAAGAGATCAGATAAAGGCAAAGAAGTCAGAAGAGCTTTTGTGTCCGACAAAGGATTTAAGCTCGTGGCCTTTGACTACTCGCAAGTAGAGCTTAGGGTGGCCGCCATTTTAAGCGGTGATGAAAAACTCATTGAAGTTTTTAAAAAAGATGAAGACGTACACGCGGCGGTGGCCAGCGAAGTTTTTGGCGTAACTTTGGCGCAAGTAACGCCGGAGATGAGGCGAGTGGCCAAGGTGATAGATTTCGGTATTATCTACGGCATGGGTATAAACGCGCTTAGACAAAACATAGGTTGTTCTAAAGAAGAGGCGCAGAAATTTTATAATGAGTATTTTAAAAAATTTGCCGGCGTGGCGAAATACATGGAAAAAATTAAGAAAGAAGTTTACGTCAAAGGCTGCACTGAAACACTCTTCGGCAGAAAAAGATTTTTTCCGGAAATAAAATCACATATGGAATATGTGAGAAAGGAGGCGGAGCGCATGGCGATAAACGCGCCTATCCAAGGCACGGCGGCGGATATGGTGAAGATGGCTATGGTGGCGGTGAACAGAGCTTTGGAAAAAGAAGGGTTCAAAGGCGATGTGAAGATGCTTCTTCAAATTCATGATGAACTGCTCTTTGAAATAAAAGAGGAGAAAATCAAAGTTGCCACGCCTATTATAATAGAAGCGATGGAAGGTGTGTATAAAGGGGAAGTACCTATAAAAGTGAACGCGGAGATAGGGGATAATTGGGACGAGATGGTTCTTACCCAAAAAAGACAGACTTTGACAAAGTGATTGATGAAGAAATCAAAAGAGTCGAATATCTTTTGAACATTTGTCCCAGAAAAAGCTGGCGGAAAAACTCCACTTGAAGTATTCTATGATAGAATAGGTAATATATGATGTATTGAATGTACCATCATAAAAAAAGTGATTACTTAAAAAAGAAGTTTAATAGATCTATACAACCTACCGCCTGCTAACAAGTAAAGAACCACATAAATTTGCTTTTCTTTTAACTTCTGGTAATATATTTTTATGAAAAAACAAATTAAAAATAAAGTTTTATCGTTTTCTGTGATTTATGAAGCTGATCCAAACGGCGGCTATGTTGCTTATGTTCCGAGCTTGTCCGGTTGCCATTCACAAGGAGATAATTTGGAAGAAGCCGAAAAGAACATACGAGAAGCGATTGGACTTTATGTAGAGAGCCTAAGAGCGCATAAATATTCAATTCCTCAAGAGCAAAGAATTTTACAAGGAAGAGTTGAGATTTCGGTTTAAATTATGAAAAAACTGCCTAGTCTAAAAGCAAAAGATGTTGTTAGGATTTTAAAGAAATTGGGTTTTGAAGAAGATCGTCAAAAAGGCAGTCATTTGATTTTAATTTTTACATTATTCACCATAGTAATGTTTAAAGAATCGCAAAAATTTGACAAAACTTATTTTTAAAGTATAATTTTAAGCAGAAATTGAAACTTATTTTTGTTTTCAAACTTGGTTCTGGTCAATCGGGTTTGATACTTTTAAAAAGCGGACCAGCGCGAGAAGGAGGAATAAATGTTTAAAGGAAGAAACAGATTTTTAATTTTATTTTTGATTATTTGTTTAGCCGGTGTTGGTTGCGCCAGTAACACCGGGAAATACGGTGGCGGTGGTGCGGCTGGAGGAGCGGCTATTGGAGCTCTTGCAGGACAAGCACTTGGTGGAAATACGGCTGCCACACTGATGGGCGCTGGCGCTGGCGCTGTAGCTGGAGCTATCGGAGGCATGATCTACGGAACCGGCAAAGACAAAAAAGAAACTCAGGCGCAGATTAACCAACAACAACAATACCAATCTGTACAGACTCAAGGCACCACGATGCAAGCACCACCCGGCCAATGGGTAAAAATATCAGGCCAATGGATCAATGGAGTCTGGGTGCCCGAGCACTTGGAATGGCGCGCGGTCCAACCGTAAGGCCATAAAATTAAAAAAAACAAAAGCAGGCCGTTTAATATAACGCAACCTGCTTTTTCTTTTTTATGCTAAAATTGAATCATGTTTTATCTCCTCCACGGCCAAGACACATATAGAAGCAGAAATAAGCTCAATGAGCTTATTTCGCATTTTAAAACCAAAGTTTCCGGCTTGGGTTTCTTTGATATGGACAAAGAGAGTTTTAGCGAAGCCGACTTTGAGGAGTTGCTTAAAACCAAAAATCTTTTTGAGAGAAAATACGTGACGGTGTGTCGCCGGCTTTTAGAAGATAAAATTTCGTCCGGATTTATAATTAAAAATTTGGAACTTTGCGCCGGCTCGGAAAATATCTTTCTGTTTTGGGAAGGGGATCTTGAGCAAGAACTGGTGGAAGCGGCGGAAAAGCGCGCTGTCAAAACGCAAAAGTTTGACTTACTAGACGGAACGCGTTTGGCTAAGTGGTACGCGGATAAAAAATTACCGGTCAAAGTTGCCGAAGCCATTAAGAAAGAGTGTGGAGCCGATTTGAGCCGCGCGGAAAAGGAGATAGAAAAATACGAACTTGGAGACCCCTGTTTTGGAGACTTAGTCTCCAAAACAGGGGGAGTGCCGGCTTACAATCCTTTTGCCATTTGCGACGCTTTCGCGGAGAAAAATAAAATGAAGGCGTGGATTATTTATCATCAAGCGTTAAGACAGGGTGTTTCGGCTGAAGAAGTGTTTTTTAAAATCGCATGGCAGATAAAAAATTTACTTTTGGTAAAGGGGCTACAAAAGTTTGGCTCGCCAAATATGGAAAAAAGTTCAGGCTTGCATCCATTTGTATTTAAAAAAACTTTGCGGGCGGCGCAAAATTTTACCGAAGGAGAATTGGAAAAATATTCTTATGAGATGCTGAAAATTTATCACGAAGAAAGAAGAGGGAGAGCGGAGTTGTCGGTAGAATTTGAAAAAATGCTCATTAGTTGAAATTTTACTCTATTTTATCTATCCTTCTTTTGTATTTTTCTCCGTTGGAAAATGGCGTTTGGAGCCAAGCAGAAATTATTTTTTTGGCCAGCTCAAAATCCACTTCATCGGCGGGAAGAGACAGGACGTTGGTGTCGTCATGCTCGCGAGATTGTCTGGCGGTTTCTATGTCGTCCGCCAAAGCGGAGCGGATACCGCGAAATTTGTTGGCCGTAATATCCACTCCCACTCCTGATCCGCAGATAAGGATGCCTTTGTTGTTTTGCGGATTTTGAGAAACTTTTTCCGCCACCGCTTTGGCGAAGTCGGTGTAATCATCGTTTGGGTCAAAGATATTATTCCCCAAATCGGCAAAGTCATAACCGCTCTCTTTTAAGAAAGCCCTTAAATCTTCTTTTAATTTATAGCCACGGTGATCCGCGCCGATATATAGCATAAGTTTATTTTAATTGTTTTAAAATAAAACACCACTATCGCTCGTTTACAATGAAATCCCCCCCCCATATCCTTTTTCTTGTTTGCGTGGTATATTTAGAATTACAAACAAAGACACCAAGTTACAAGCAAGATTAATTTAATAAAGTTATTTCTAAAAAATTAAACCAATGACACGACATCTAAAAATCGCCGCCATTATTTTTCTCATCATAAGCGCGCTTGGCTTTCTTGATGCCGCTTATCTCGCGATTGATCACTATCGCGGAAATATACCCCCTTGCACGATACAGGGATGTGAAATCGTGCTTACCAGTGCGCAGAGCAAGATTGCCGGCGTTCCCGTGGCTCTTTTGGGGGCGTTGTATTATTTTACGCTTCTTATTTTATCCATCGCGTATTTGGATAAAAAGAATGAGATGCTCATTAAGATTGCTTCAAAGCTTACTCCACTGGGATTTGTCGCTTCTTTGTATTTTGTTTATCTTCAATTTTTTACAATTAAAGCAATTTGCCAATATTGCATGGCATCCGCCACTACTTCAACACTCCTTTTTATTACAGGCATGTACATTATCGTCAAAATGCGTCATAGGTCTGGTGGTGTAGAAATTAAAAAATAATTTACCAATATGAATAAAATAAAAACTTTTGTTATCACTGTTACTGTTTCTGCCTTGGTCGGCAGTTTGGCAACCTTTGGCATGATGAATTTGTTCGTCGGCTCAAAAGAGAAAACAAGCAATGAGCTTATTAAAGAATTTTATGCGGTTGAGACTGCTGCGCATGTGAGCCCTCACGGCCTGCGTGGCAAACTTGATAAGGGCGGCACCACGGTTCTTTTGATTGACCTGCGAAGTGCGCAAGAATATGAGCGTGAACACATTATTGGCGCTATCAACATTCCCGCTTATTCAGATCCTAATACGCCGGCGTACGAGGATGTTGATCGAATTGTGAGACAATTTAAAGAGGCTATTGCCGCAAATCCTAATAAAGAAGTTGTTACTTATTGTTACAGCCTTCCTTGTATGACTGGAAGAAAAATCGGGAAAATGTTGTCTGAGCACGATATTTATGTGAGAACACTTGGTATTGGCTGGAATGAATGGCGGTATTTTTGGACATTATGGAATCATGAGCATGAATGGGAAGTTACAAAACCGGAAGATTATGTTTGGAAAGGAAAGGAGCCTGGCGTTCCTGTTCAGCGAGAATTACCTTCTCCGTGCGGTGAAGGAGAGTTTAGCTGCTAGTCGTTCTTAGTATGACATCAAGGCGTTTAACTGCTTGTCGTCACACTTCGTGTGGAATTATACAACTCTGCTCGAACATTTTTTGAACGGAACTGACCGCCTCGCCGCGCCCTCGCGGAAGGCCAGAATTTTTTCGCCGCCAATCATCTTATCCCTGTATCAAATAAAATCGTGTATTCAGATATTTCGCCCGCTATCACATTTACCAACTGACCCTGAATTCCCGGACCCAATGGTTCTGCCCATGTGATGTAGTATTCTCCTGCCGGAAGTGATACCGAGAAACTGCCGTCTCTCTGGGTTGAAAATCTTGTGAACTCAACATTTCCCATGGCGTTTTGGACAATGAATTCCCTGAATATGGGTTTGTCGGCGCATTTCGGATCGGGCGGGTTTTTTACAACTGGGCATGTCGGACCGAGCAATATCGTGCCGCTCACGCGGCCGATTCCTTCTGCAGTGATCCCCCTTACTATTTCGTCTACGGAAAGATTGTTGCCAAGTCGGCCGCGGATGTTATTAAACAGCGTTTCGTGTCCTTTCTCAATAATCATTTCTTCCGCGCTACTCATGCGTCCGGATTTTCTGCGTTCAAAATTAAGTTTGCCGTTCTCATACGCATATTTACCCTCTAGAGCTTCCGCGCCGTCAAAATCCGCTTCCAAAAGCCCGGGGAACGCTTGCAGATAAATAGACGCACTAAAGCCCTCAATGGGCTGACCGATATTCTTTATTACGAAACCTTGAATGATTCCCGTAAATTGGGATACATCCGAAAAAACGCCATCTGTTTTCTCCGAAGCCCAATCGCAAATTACTTGTTGCGTGATTCGATTAAAAAATCGCGTGTCGGGTAGTAATGGTATACGGAAGATTGTATAGGACTTCACGATCAGCGTATTTTCTTTTATTACTCCGTCTCCTTGTTTGTAAATAACCGCGCTCTTTCCGAGCCAAAGCGCGATCCGTTGGAGGGGATGGTCAAATTGTTGCCGTATGCTTGTTTGCACGCAACTTTTTTCTTCGGCAGTAAGCGAAATAACATCTTGCACTGTTAACTTTGGAATTGCGATGCCAATAAATAAAATTATTCCCAAAAAGGCAAGTATTAATATTTTGTGTGATTTTTTCATTTGATCAATTCTTATCAGAATCGTTTGGCAAATGTCTCAAATATGTTTTTGCCGATTC